>Ga0082207_1001087_pt1 | contig 13448 bp, 3 predicted proteins | sample LakMenEpi10Aug09_FD_71540 | JGI IMG/M metagenome (GOLD analysis project Ga0082207, IMG submission 71540) | reverse complement strand
CATGAATATTTATAAATTAAAAATTTGCCAAAAAAAACTGTATTAAAAAACTTTTAAAAAATATTAAAACATTTAATTTCTCTAATTACTCGCTTGCTCTCTCATATACCCTTATCCCTTGTAACATTGGTTGTCTTGTCGTCATAATTGATTTTAATAGAAGCGAAGAAATTTGTAGTGGTGGTAGATTTGGTTATAAAAAATAAACAAGTATTTGTTATAAACTAAAGTAAGGAGATAAAATAAAATGGAATTTTTATCAAAAAATTCAAACCGAAATTACTTAAAACTAAAGAATTAAAAAAACCCCTATAAAATGATGCATTTAAGAAATCTATTATTATAGATGCATCTTTTTCAATTTTTAAAATAAGTTTGGTTTCATATCAAAGTAATTTGATATGAAACTTTGATCCAGAATTTTTGATTGCCGATTATACACTTTAAATTCATACTAAAAGTTAAAAATAGAATTTTATAATTAAAAAATTTATCAAAAATTCAAAATAATCAACGTCGTATGTTTCTATTAAATTCTGGTAGTTAGATGTTTAAATATTTTAATCGCTTAATAATTCTAGACTTCATTCCAAAGTTTAGCTAAATAAGTTTTTCTAGATTTATCGAAGCTATAAGCTACTGCTAAAAATTAAAATGGGTATAAATATGAATAGAAGGTAAAAGTAAAATTTAAAATTATCAAAAATCTTGAAAATGTTTCTGATCACAGTAATTTTATTTATTGTTTTTTCGTTGATGACTTCATCTCAAAGTCTGTATATTGGTGAAATGGAGCATAATATTACATTTGCAATGATACAAATGCAATGATACAAACAATTATAATTTTGTCAGACGCCCAGGAACATTCGAATATTATAAGATTTATGATATTTTGCTGAATTGGTTTGATGCTGAATTGTTTTGTCAAAAATTTGGTGCTCATTTACCATCAATTTCAGATCAATCGGATCTTGATTTTTTAAGGAGTAAGTATTTGTTTTATATGCGACAAAGAGCTTAAATATATTGATTATGAATTATTAAAAATAGTATCTATCAGTAATCGGGTTGTTTCTACAGTAACATATTCGTGACGTTGATGTTATGTTTTCAGGCTATTGGTAAGGTGGTTATTTATCTGTGCCAGAAAAAGAATTTAAATGGACTGATAATAGTAATTCTACATTTAGACCATTTGCTTCTGGTTAGTTAGTTTTTTAATGGTTTTTATTCAATAAATTATAATTTTAATTTTCTAATAAGATCAACCCGATATCAATGCTAAGAATTTCAAACAATATTTCGTAGAAGATAAATATGATCAAAAACAAATTGGATATCTTGGTTTAGTTTTACAAGAAAATTATCAAAATAATTTTGTTGTTTGCAAAATAACTTGTTTAGAAAGCTGATTTCTTTTTAAAAAATAAACTACGATTACTAATTTTCTTTATCATTCATCTTTATTCATTGAATAAATTAAAAATTTAAATTAAAAGCCTTAATGAAATAAATTAATTTAATTAAATGAATGATTCAAACGACGAAGATGGTTAAATTTTATTTAAGCTTTGTTAATAGATATTATTTTAAGATCCCCAAGCTAATATAAATTTTAAAAATTTTGAATGAATTATACAGGATTTTCATTTATTCAAGGAAGAACATAAAAAATGAAAATGATTATCCAAAAATTTAAATTAAAAAGAACAATTAAGAATTTAAAATGAATTTCTCTAATATCATTGGTTTGGCTGAACTATATTTCCAAATCTTGATTAAACTAATCTTGTTATTCAACCATTTTTAGTTGCTTGAATTTAGACTCACTTGGTTTAAATTCTCTTGGTGTTAATCTTTCATTTTCTTGAGTCTTGCGTTTCTTTTTTTTTCGGCAACCATAATGAGTACATGCGTTGGATCGGGGACAACCCATTTGGATAATTTTGTTTTAACGGATCTTGTCATGTAATTTATTTTAACGCCGCATTCTGGTTTCATTTTCAAATGGCACTGTATGGAAAATATCTCTAATAATGATTAAATAAATGTTATTAACTTTTTACAAATAAAAATATCAATGTTTTGATTGAAGCTTACCATCCCACCCACCCAAAAAAAAAACTCGTTTATATAGAAATTATTACGAAGGAATTAACACTTAATTAATTAAAATCATGTTAATAAAAAAAATCCTATTCATTTCTTATTCTTCTAATTGACAAGTACTCAATATTTTAATTGATAATAAAAATGTATTTCTAATTTATCTATAAAACAAACGGGAAAATAGGATCGTTTAACAATAATTAATTTTTGATGATGATGAATCAAACTGACAATATTAAATTCTCGGCACAATATGCTCAAACAAATAAATCGCGCTGTACATTTTGTAAAAATTTCATACCAATTCAATCTCTAAGATTGGGAAACCTAGTTGAAGTAATTTCTTTTATTTCATATTTTAACAATTAAAGTTTATCTGATTTTAAATAATTAAAGAGCAAATATTTCAAAGGCAAGGTATTAAAATCAATTTTATACAAATATAATAAAATAACATTAATAAATTGTTTAAAATAATTATTTTAGATACCAAAATGGTATCATTATACATGTTTCTTTGGTACTACCAAAGTCACTAAAATATCCCAAATGGAAGGTTTTGAAGATTTAAAGGAGTAAATTCAGATTTTACTTTTTTGATTTATATTTAAATTTATTTAATTTTTTTCCTAGATTAGATCAACAATTAATTAAAGATCAGCTGGGTATACCACGTACTATTATAAAAAATGAATTTCATGATTACATGGCAGCTACGGTAATAAAAACCGAGAAATCATACAAGGGATATAAACGTACTTATAAAAGTAATCAAGAATTATTTTTAATTTTAACTGAAATAAATAAAAAAATTTTATATTATAAATTCAGGTTATAAACAGCAATTTGGCCTGTTAAAGGGTTTAAAACGCAAAAATAAATAATTAACTTTTTTATTTTATATTTTAAGTTTAATTATCTGTTAAAGGGTTTAAAACGCAAAAATAAATAATTATCTTTTTTATTTTATATTTTAAGTTTAATTATCAAAATAATAAATCAAATTATAAAGCAAATTTTATTCATTGATTAGTATTTGCTCTTATATAATTTCGTTAAGATAAATAAGTTATAATAAAAAATGTTACCTGGCTTAATATTTTCAAATTTATGTTCGTCTTAAAAAGTATAAAATGTAAAATAATATCTTTAGGAAAATGAAGTAAAAAATAATATAATAATCAAAAAATTCTCAGTGGAGCTAATTTTGTTGTGCTTGATTGGTTTATTTATTAAGTAATAATCTTTTATTTAAATGATAAAGATTGCTTCTATTTATTCAAAATAATGAGTAAACTTGTTTAATTCTAACATATGGGTGTATTTTCATTTATTGAACCCGATTTTGTAATCTTATAGAACTAAGCCGAATGATAGAATTGAGCGCGGAAAAATATTTCTTTTATTGGAGGAAAAACATAAGAAAATTCTATTCGTGAAATCTTTAATATATTTTTAAAACTTAGATTTTTTGGGTTTCAAAAATAAGTCGATACTAAAACAAAGTTTTGATTACTTTTAAAATGATATTGGCTCAATTTGAATTATTTTTCTCTGTCAGTCTTCAAATATTTATATTTTTCTATTTTGAAATTAATTCTTTATATTTATCATATATTACCAAGTAAATGTCTAATGTTCTTACTCTAGTCCAAATGTAATCCAAATAACGTTGAACAATTGAACTTGATACAACTTTTCCCAAACAAATTTAAATTGACTGAATTAAACAAGTTTTTAATTTGTGTAAAAATAACTTCTGTTTTTTCTCAAATATACTGAAAATGGATATTGTTTTTTATGTCCATGCGTTAAAGTTAAAATTACAACAAAATGTATTTTTAAATTTTAAGTTTTTAATTACTTCATTTAGGGCGATTCTACTCTGATAAAAATTTAATATCCTCTTAAAACCATATTAATTTTAAAATTATGGTTGTCATTATAAGAAATTTATGCCAAAAAATTAAAACTGAAAAGGCGGATAATAATAAAAATTAAACTAAAAATAACTAAGTGAAGTTTCATGAAAAGAATTAATTAAATTATACACAATAAACATATTTCAATGTCTAAATTAAGAGGGACGTATAAAAAATACACTTATGATGAAAATGAACCGATTCCACCACGAACTAAACGCTATCATAAGGCACTGGAAAAAATAAGACAGAATAATAGTGAAACTAATAACCTTTTTATTGAAAGAGAACGTAATCTTGATTCACGAATCATTGACTTTTAAAATATCGAACAACATGATATGATTTATGATGAAGCAACACCAGAACTTATTCTTGGTCAAGAACAACTTAATCAAGTACGAAAATATTTAAAATCTTGAAATTTTAATACGTTTAATATTATTAATATTATTAAAATCCAGGCGGGACATGATATAAATATTTTATCAGATCAGAGTGACGACGATAGTGACTATTCCACTTATTTGATTAATAAACCTGATGTTACAAAAGAAGAACTGGCTGCTTATTTAACTGTGTTTTATGATTGCAATTTAACTCAATCCGGTTTATCGACTATTATTAAATTATCTAACAAAACCTAAATTATCTAACAAAACCTCTGGAATCAAATTACCAACTAATTTTGACGGACTTTTAAATTTATTAACAAGTCTAAATTGTTCTTATTATGGTATTTCATTATTGATAACAATGTGTGAAAATAATTAAACCTAAAAGGATAAAATTAAAAAAGTATTTTCATTTCGACCTAAATAATATTTTTATATTGAATTTTGATAGGTTATAATCAATATTAATTAATTAATTGGCTAAAAACTCTTTTTTAGGTCAATTATTAATAAGGCATTAAATTAATTGGATGAAAGCCTTCTTATTTTAGGTCAATTGTTTATAGGTCATTACATATATGTATTAAAAATAATGGGCCAATGTTAATTTTCGCAATTATTATTATGTAGATTAATTTAAGAGTCATCTTTATATAAGAATTCTATTTTACATAATTTTAAAAATTATAACTAGATTCAAATTAAGACTTTTCTATTTAAACGATGTAATTTATTTGGGCGGCGGGGTGGGTGACCGAACGGGCTGCGGTAGCGCCCTGAGTTCGGTCTGTTTCTAAATTTGTTTTACAATTTCTAAACCTCAATGTTTAATTAATGATAAAAATTATGATTAATTGGTTTTCAAATTGTACGATTAGTTTAAATTTAATTTAAGCAGATCTGGATGGTTTTGTGGTGGTCCAGAATGTTGCCAATCAGATGGATGTTATATTTAATGATTCGAAGTAATTTCATGCAATATTTCAGTTAACGTTATTTAAAAATTAAATTAAGAATTTTTAATGAATAAACATTGTTTTAATATTAACAAGTCATACAAATTATAAATAAAAATTTAAATCCTACACTAGCCTAAATATATAATTTAACCTTTGCTTAACTCTTAAGCAAAAAAAAATTATAACTCCATTAACACTTTTTATGTTTATTAGTTTTTAAAATAAAAAATAAATTATGTTAAATTTGTTACACAATTACAGCTAATAGTCACATACACAGTGTGTAAGAAATAAACCTGTCTATTAGCTTTTTTAGTTATTTCAACTATGTAAAGCACGAATAATGTTTTTGTTTGTATTTTATAATTTTCAATTCAATTACTAAACTAAACGTATTATTTTGCTTTAAATTGGGATAGACCTCACATAGTTATGAACAATTAAAGTTAAAATATTTACACGTCAAGTATTTTTTAAATAAAATTTTATGATTGATAGTTTAGAGCTGAAAATTATCTCCTTAAAGTCACTGAAACCGACTTGATTAGAAGTAAAACTAACTGGGGCGAGTTTATTTTTGAATTATTTGACTCAATTATTAAGATCTTTTTAAAAAAGATCTTTTTAATAACCGAATTCAAATTGACTGAGCAGTCTGGCACACAAATGACCAATTATTCACTTATATTAAGGGAAAAAAGCTTGATCAGACTGCACTGCTCACTTAACCTTCTCAATATCGTGATCAGTAAGCAAAAGGTAGCCTTGTTGAAGTGAGAGAAATAATAAAAATTGATAGAAAAAAGGTTTAGTTAGCAGTCAAGTCTGGGTGTTTGCAAGTTCAAAACCAGATTCCAGTTCTGTAGATGAAACATATTTTACATCATATATTCGTCGTTAATAGTGAAGATTTCTTAATCCAAAAGTTTCTTAAAATTTCAAGCAAAAAAAAATAGTTTTGATTTATTTTATTTTAAAAAAACTTATGTTAATTTTATCTTAAATATAACAGCACTACAAATATTTTTAACATTATATTTAAATAATTACAAATATATTTAAATAATTACTTCGCTTCAGTATTCTGTGAGGAAGATTTAAACAATATCACGTCATGTGAATATATATCTAAGGTAAAATGCGGTGACCCAACGTTTGATGAAACTATTGTTATGAGTAAATTAAAGAAATTTCACCCACGGGTTCTGAAAGAATGCTCAGAAAGTATTTCGAAAACATTATCAATAATATAAGTTATTATAGGGTAATTATAGGGTACTTATAGTTAATTATAGGGTACTTATATTATTACCAATAATATAAGTTTAAGATCTAGAGTTCTTGTCGCCCGCCTTTGAATATTCTCAATCTGTTGACTTTTACCAATACCAGATTTGCGCCGCATATTCCAAATGGGGTCTAACTAAAGAAGGAAACAATAACTTGATTGAATTTGCGTCTTAATAACTCAACGTATGTTTAATCGATCCTAAAACTCTATTTGCCTTATTGACCATGTAATTGATATGATATGGCCAATTTAAATCTTTTGATACATAAACTCCAAATCTCGCTCGAGTTCTGTTTTAGATAAGGATTTCATTATTCTCAATTTCAATTTCTTTGATTACATCAATTTGAGATAATTTTAGAAACTGAAGAAATTGAGAAAATTGAGAAAATTGAAGAAATGAAGAAACTGAAGAAATTATAAAAAAAGAGAAAATTAAAGAAATTGAAAACCTTGGTTTATTTTCTTCATTGCCAATAAATGCAGTGTAAAATAAAATTGATCAGTAGAAAATATAAAAAGTATCAGTATTTAATTGATTTTCGCTACGTTAAAAATTCAAAAATGATCAATTTTTATTGATCAGTATATATTTTTTAAAAAAAAAAAGAACATTTCTTTTTTAGAAAGTATTGAAAAGTTCAAGTACTAGCATCCCCTTTTTCTGCACAAACATGTGCTTGAATTTCAGCTTGAGGACATAAAACTTCACAATTTCTATTTTCGCTTCAATAGATAAACCATAATTTGGCAATGAACTTAGCTTTTTTAGTTAAGATCTCAAAATTATCTCCTTAAAGTCACTGAAACCGACTTGATTAGAAGTAAAACTAACTGGGGCGAGTTTATTTTTGAATTATTTGACTCAATTATTCAGCTTTCTTGAGATACAAAATGATTATTTTTTGTTAATTAAAATTTTTAAATGATTAATATCACTATATTAGAGTTAAAAAAGATCTTTTTAATAACCGAATTCAAATTGACTGAGAAGTATGGCACACAAATGACCAATTATTCACTTATATTAAGGGAAAAAAAGCTTGATCAGACTGCACTGCTCACTAAACCTTCTCAATATCGTGATCAGTAAGCAAAAGGTAGCCTTGTTGAAGTGAGAGAAATAATAAAAATTGATAGAAAAAAGGTTTAGTTAGCAGTCAAGTCTATTAAAGCTTCTTTTCTTCTCAATAAAGGAAATAATTTGTCATTAGCGTTTAAGAATGCACATTATAACCTTATTCAGGTTAAGTGTAAAGATTTATTTCATTAAAAATAGCTCTTTTTTAGTTTAGAGCTGAAAATTATCTCCTTTTAGTCACTGAAATCGACTTGATTAGAAGTAAAACCTACTGGCGCTTCATAAAACCTACTAAAACCTACTAAAGTTATATTAATAGTATAAAAGATACACAGTTATGTAATGCGTCTTTAACAAAAAAATTTTCTAACAACGCTATCAATCATAAAATTTTATTTAAAAAATACTTGACGTGTAAATAATTTAACTTTAATTGTTGATAACTATGTGAGGTCTATCCCAAAAAGTTGACACATATACAGTTTTTTTTTCCATGTAGATGATTTATTTTTTTATAATTTATAATATTAATATGTGGGAAAAAAAATTAAAACAGATTTTATGTTAAAAGGAAATGTTTCGCTGCGCTATGTTCCTCTATAAATACAAGATGAAATTTCTTCTTTTAATATTATATTTGAAAAAAAGCCAAAAAAATACAAATTAGTTCAAGATAGATTTAAAAATGAATTCAAAGATATTATTTTGCTTCTTATTATTAGTTGCTGTAATTGCAATATCTGAAAGCAACAGAACTCGCAGAAAAAGAGCAACGACTACAAGAAATCCAATATCAACAGCTAATACTACTGGGCGAAGAACGAGAAGCAAATCAACGAGAACTACTACAAGAAATCCAATATCAACAGCTAATACTACTGGGCGAAGAACGAGAAGCAAATCAACGAGAACTACTACCACAACATCAACGACGACAACAACAACCACAACTACTAAAACAACAACTACAACAACAACCACAACAACCACAACAACAACAACAACTACTACCACAACATCAACGACGACAACAACAACCACAACTACTAAAACAACAACTACAACAACAACCACAACAACCACAACAACAACAACAACTACTACAACAACTTCAACAACAACTTTAAAAAACTATGAAAAATTCGAGAATACCAGATTTATGAATAATTATGATGAATATAAAAACATATCGGTTGAGGAATGCTTGAGTAAATGTACTGCAGATATACGTTGTAAGGCAATATCATACATGCACAAAGACAGAAACGGCTGGTCCGTGAATGACCATTGCTACCTGTATGCAAGTTCAAAACCAGATTCCAGTTCTGTAGGTGAAACATATTTTACATCATATATTCGTCTTTAATAGTGAAGATTTCTCAATCCAAAAGTTTCTTAAAATTTCAAGCAAAAAAAAATAGTTTTGATTTATTTTATTTTAAAAATACATAAATTAATTTTATTTTAAATAACTCAATAATAATAATTTCTCCATCCCTAAATTTAAATCAGTTCTCATCCGAAAAAGGTGATTATACAGCTACGTTGGATCATTGTTTTACTTCAAATTTTGCTATTGCTTACTATAATTGTTTACTTATTGATAATTCGATTTACTTAAGCGATCATTAACCTTTAAAAATCATTAACCTTACCCTTACCCTTACCCGTTTTTTTATATTGCTCCTTAGATGTTTTTTATTTATTTTTTTTAAATACTGGTGAATTTTTTTATTCATGTTTTGAATTAAATTATTTGAGAGCGGGTATGATGCTGATATTTTTTTAATTTTCACATTATTCTGGTGGTTTTTTATTAAGTTTGTTTTAATTGCGAGAGTGTATTTTAAAGTATTTTTATTTAATTTTATTTGATCTCAGAAGTTTTTTTTTGTTTTACTTTGTATGTGAGAAGGTAAGAGTGGTTGCTAATACTGATTATTATTTTCTTTTTTTATTAGTTCTCAATTGAATTTATTTTTTTTAATTCGATTTATGAGATTTATCTATTTATATTTGATTTGAGATGTGTTCTTTTCAGGACTTTAAATTTGTGAGTGCTTGCTATAGAGTATGTGGAAGCTGATTTTCATTCCTTTTTTATTCGTCCTCAGAAATTTATGTTAAGTTTTTTTTATGTATCTTAATAGGTGAGAGAGGATGCTGAAACTGTTTTTTATTTTATTCTTTTATTGCTTCTCAGATGATTTTTATTTATTTTTTGTATAATACTGGCTTATTTTTTTATTCTTTTTACATATCAGATTATGTAAGAGCGGGAATAATGGTGATATGTATTTTTTTAATGATTCTAGTGGTATTATATTTAGTTTTTTTAAGTGTGAGAGTGTTTTTAAGAGATATTTTAGCTGATTTTTATTTTATTTTATCTGTTCTCAGAAATTTTTTATTTAGTATTTTTTGTATCTGAAAAGGTGAGAGAGGATGCTAAATCTGATTTATATTCTTTTTTTTATTGCTTCTCGGATGATTTTATTTTTTTTATTGTTTTTTTGTATGAGATTATGATATTTTTACATAGTTATATGAGTCAAGCGGTTTTTATTTAGTTTTTTTAATGTGTGAGAGTGTGTTATAGGAGATGTTAATAGTGATTTTTTTTCGTTTTTTATATTGCTTCTCGGATGATTTATATTTATTTTTGTATATTTTTTTATTTTATATGATTCTGAAGGTTTTTTATTAAGTTTTTTTTATGTGAGAGAAGGTTAGAGAGGTTATTGATACTAATTTTTATCATTTATTTATGGCTTCTTAAATAAATAATTTTTATTTTTTTATATTCTTCTAATATGTGAAATTATATTGGAGCGGGTATAATGGCTATATTTTTCTATGTTTATTTGATTCTGGCGGTTTTTTATCCAGTTTATTTTATGTGTGTGAGTGTGATTGAGACGATGTTAATGGTGATTTTTATTTTATTTTATTCGTTTACAGAACCTTTTTATTTAGTTGGTTTAATGTATTTGAGAAGGTTAGAGAGGATTCTGATACTGGTTCTTATTATTTTTTTATGGCTTCTTAGATGATTTTATTTTTTATATTCTTTTTATATGTGAGATTTTGTAGCAGCGAGTATGTTGGAAATTTCTTTCTATTTTTTTATGATTCCAGCGGTTTTTATTTATTTTTTTTATGTGAGAGAAGGTAAGAGTGGATGGAGCTACTGATTTTTATTTCATTTTTATTGCCTCTATTATGATTTATTATTTTTTTCATATTCTTTAATATGTGAGATTTTGTAGCAGCCGGTATGATGATATTTTTTTATTTTTATATTATTCGAGCGGTATTTTATTTTTTTTTTCTGTGTTAGAGTGTGTTTTATGGGATTTTGATTCTGATTTTTATTTTATCTCTACTGATCTCAGAAAATTTAAATTTAGTTTTTTATAATGTGGAGAGTGTGTTTTAGGAGATTTTGATGATTATTTATATTGTTTTTAAATATTGCTTCTCAGATGATTTATATTTATTTTTGTTTTATACTGGATTATTTTTTTGATTCTTTTTATGTTTGAGATTATGTCAGAGCGGGAATGATGATGATATTTATTTTTTTTATATGAATCTTTTATTTTTATATTAGCATTTTTTATGACAGAGAGTGTAAGAGTGGATGTAAATACTTATTTTAATTTTCTTTAGTGCCGGACAGAAGATTATTTTTTTAAAAGAATTTATCAGGTTAATTTTTTTTTATTCTTTTAATATATTAGATTTTGTAGTGGCGGGTTTTGTTCTGATGTTTTTTAATTTTTTTATGACTCTTGTTGTTTTGTTTATATTATTTTTTTGGTGAGAGAGTTTGATTATTTTTTTGTTGCTCGGAGTTGTGTATTGAGTTTTCCTTAAGTATAAGAATAGTTTTGAGGCGATGTTGATGCTGATTTTATTTTAACTATATTAGATTGTTTTTGTTTCCATATTTTTTATTTTTTTTGTGTCAGAGTTAGTGAGAATTAGTCTGAATTCAGAATGTTTTATGGTGTTTGAAAATGTTTGTTTTTTATGAAATCGACTAGTTTTGAAGGTTTTTTTTAACTGTGAGTATGTTTCCGCTGTTTCCGAGGATGACCGCTGTTTTTTATTTTAATTTTCTAGTATTGAATTAGATTTTTTATATTCTTTATTTGAGTTTTGAGCTTTAAATTCTATGAAATTCATTTTAACATAATTATTTTTTATTCGGTTTTAGACGAGATTTTGTGATACTTACAAGATGGAGTATTACTGTATTTTATGGTTTCAAATTTTATTAATGATTATAGTTTCTTTATGTCATTGTCTTTGGTTGAATCCCAAACTGGGATTTTATTTATTATTTTTATATTTTGAAAAAGTTTTGAGCGGGTGTTCATGCTGATATTAATATTTTTTGATAAGGATTTATTTGATAAATTTTAATGTTTCTTATAGCCGTTTTGAGCTTTAATAAATATGTAAACATGTTCTGCAAATTTATTTATTTTTTTAATTATTTCCTGTTTTTTGATAAACTTTATTGCATGTCTGAATTGATTATACTGATTGTGCGATGGTAGGAAAGAAAGACTGTGTCTGCTTGTTTTTATTATTTAAATTGATATTTACTTATTTTGTTTTTCTCAGACTCTATAATGTTATCAAGTAGTTTTTTCTTTTTAAATTCTTCAATTTTTATTCAAACTTTTTATCACTCGTTCAGTCTGTGGATGTTTGTGTGATACTTTATTTTCATATTTAACTGCTGTTCCCTAGTCTATGGTTGAATACCATACTGATGAGTCCACGAAGGACGAAACTAGGATATAAATGTAGTGTCGACTAAATAGTTGAAGGTATTTGTAGTTGTACTAGGTTTATGTATCTTTTGATATTGTAGGATGCTGTAGCTGTGCTTTTGTTACTTATTTATTATTATTATGCTCATTATTAATAATATTTTGCTAATAATATTAAAACCTTTTAGTACTGTTATATTTGCAATAATAAGAGATATTTTAGTTTTTTTCATAATATTTAAGCTGGTTTTAAACTTAAAACATTTTCGATGAGAGGTTCAATGAAAAATTTGTTGTGATTGCTATTCAAGAAGTATTTATCAGGTTAAGAGCAAATTAGGATCTTAAGCATAAATTGCAGTTTACTTCTGATTAAAATTTTTACAAATCAAACTGAGTTTTTCTTTTGAAATGTATTTTGAAGTTTAAATAAGCCACAATTAAAGCATTCAAAGTTAGTTCAATAAATTGTAGTTATTATAATTAGAAGGTTGATAATGAATAATTGTTTAAAAATCATTATATTAAGATAACTAAAGTTAATTATTTAAGATAATTAACTTGAATAAATTCCAACTTGAGGTTAGAATTTATTCAAGCTAATTCTTAAGAAAATTTTTAAAACTTTTTTTTCATAAATATAAATTTTTTAAATTTTTTCTTTTTTTGAGTTTATAAAATTTTTTAGAGGCTCGAGCTCCATAAAAAATGACCTTGACCCAAATTTTTTTAAAATTTTTTTCAAATTATATTTTTTTTTAAATTACAAAAAAATACAACTTTTTTTTTTTTTTTTATTTCAGACGGACGGACGGACGGACAGACGGACGGACGGACGGACATCACGGCGGCTATATAGTCTCGAGCATATTTAAAGATCAAAAATAATTTAATATATAAT
>Ga0082207_1001083_pt1 | contig 13492 bp, 10 predicted proteins | sample LakMenEpi10Aug09_FD_71540 | JGI IMG/M metagenome (GOLD analysis project Ga0082207, IMG submission 71540) | reverse complement strand
TTTGCGCTGCCGCCCGCGCCCGACTGGGAGGAGGCCCGGCGGGGTGGGGCAGGCCAAGCCACGCCGGCGCTCCAAGCACAGGACACGATTCGCGGGATTGACGGTGTACCAGTGCAGACCTACGCCGAGCTGATCGCGGAACTCTCCACGCGGGCGGACAAGCCGGTGCGGCTTTCCGTGTCACGACCAAAGGATCCGGAATCCGAGGCCACGACGCTCGACGTCGAGGTTCCCCCGCAGCCGATGCGGATGACCGGCATGGTGATGACGGCGCTCCCGGTGAAGGCCGTGCAAGATGATTCCCCGGCGGCCCGCGCCGGCATCCAAGCGGGAGACCGGATCGTGGCGATCGACGGCACAGCTCTCGGCGATCCGCTCGGGCTCGATGAGCAGCTGCGGCTGCGGGCGGGCGACACCGTCAAACTCACGCTCACCCGCGCCGGAGGGGCGACCGAAGACGTCGACGTCGTGCCGCGGCCCGTCACATGGATCGAAGAGTCGCGCTGGCCGACGAGCCCGGTTGCCGTGTCGGCGATCGGTGTTGCCGTCGGAGTCGACGCGATCGTCGCTGCGGTCACTCCGGACAGCCCAGCAGCCCGAGTGGGCATCGTGGCCGGCGACCGTGTCGTGCGCGTGCGATTCGTGGTGCCGGACGCCGAGGAGGCAGGCGGCGACCAGGGTCTCGAACTGTCGGACAAGGCGCCGAGCTGGCCGTATGTGATGGCGGCGCTTCAGCAGGTCGACGAGGGAACCACGCTTGCCCTCGAGGTTCAGGCGGCGGATGGCGTCCTCCGCGACGTGACGTTGGCCCCGGCCACGGATCCCGCCCGGTACGTCGTCGATCGCGGTCTGCTCTTCGAGCCGGTGTACCGCATGGTGCGGGCGGGATCCATCCCCGCCGCCCTGCGGCTCGGCTTCCGCAAGGCGGTTGACGACCTTTCGCTCGTGTACAAGTTTTTACACAAGCTCACGAGCAACCAGATCAGCCCCCGGCTGCTCGGGGGCCCGATCGAGATCGCCAAGCAGGCCGGCAAGTCGGCCGAAGAGGGCTTCAGCCGATTCCTCCTGTTTTTGACGATGTTGAGCGCGAATTTGGCGGTCGTAAACTTTCTCCCCATCCCCGTTCTCGACGGCGGGCATATGGTGTTTTTGGTGTATGAGTGGATCCGCGGCAAGCCGCCAAGTGAAGGTGTCGTGGCGGTGCTCTCCTACCTCGGGCTCGCGCTCATTCTCACGTTGATGATGTTCGTGTTCGGGCTCGATCTGGGACTGATTCCGCGGCGGTAGCGTTTCCATGACCATCACCGAGGGCACGGCCGAGCGCGTCGCGGAGTCTCGGCCGGCCATCGTGCCGCCCCCGGGCGTGCGGGCTGTGGTGTTCGACGTCGTGGGCACGCTCGTCGAGCCTTCGCCACCCGTCGCCGTGGCCTACCAGCGGGTGGCTGCGCAGCACGGCGTGGAACGCGCCGTCGTCGAGATCGACGGGCTGTTCCGCACGGCCTGGCGGAAACAGGAAGCGATCGATGCGGCGGCGGCGACGCCTTTCGCCACCGATCGTGCTCGGGAGCGGGATCGCTGGCGCGAGATCGTGCTCGACGTATTTCCGAATACGCCAGCCGCATCGGCCATCTTCGACGAGTTGTGGGAGCACTTCGGCAGGCCGACGGCGTGGCGGCCGACGCTTCACGGCCCGGCCCTCGTGCGGCAGGCGATCGACGCGGGGCTCACTGTGGCGCTCGCGAGCAACTTCGACGAACGCCTGCTCGCGATCGCCGGCCATGTCGAGCCCTTGTCGCTCGTGCCGCACGTGTTCGCGTCGTCCGAGCTCGGCTGGCGGAAGCCTGCGCCCAAGTTTTTTCGCAGTGTCGAAGAGCGACTCGGCTTCGGGCCGACGGAGCTGCTCCTCGTGGGCGACGACCCCGAACTCGACCTTGCAGCAGGCTGCCGCGCCGGCTGGCACGTGCGCGGCGTGTAGGGCGTTCGGGCGCGCCGGCTTCGGGCTCCCCGATCCCCCTCGCCGGACGTTCACTGCGCCCATCGTGGGCTCCGTTCACTCGGATGTGCCTGCGCTCCGGCATCCATGCCTGCGCTGGTCACATACGCCGGCTCGAGGGACACGGGTAGCCCGAAGCCTCCTCCTTCACGGAAAACATGGCATCGTGGGCCCGTCAAAGCGTTGCCGGGCTGGAGGCCCGGGTCAGCACCAGCGGGCGGAGCCCGCCAAGCAAAGATCGGCATGATGCCGATGCTTTGCGTAAAGCCAGATCTCATGCCGCTGCCAGGGCGCTCGTGGCGACTTCGAAGCACGCGCGGATGTCGGCGAGCGGGTCCTTTGGATTCTCCTCGTACTCGAGCGACAGGGCCCCGTCGGCCGGGAACTGCACCTGCTCGAGCGCGGCGAACACGGCGGGTACGTCGAGGTGCCCCTTGCCGAGAATCACGCCCTTCGTCTTGTCCTGCTGATCCTGGAAGTCCTTGAGGTGGATGCCGTAGAGCCGGCCCTTCAAGAGCCGGATCACCTCGACGGGGTTTTCGCCGGAGCGAATGAAGTGGCCGAGGTCGGCGCAGGCGCCGATGCGCTCGTCGTGCTTTTCGATCGCCTTCAGCACGTCGAGCACCTTGTTGTAGCGATGCTTGGGGCCGTGGTTGTGGATCGCGATCCGGATGTCGAACTCCTTTACGAGTTCATTGAGGCTTGCGAACGACTCGGGGGCGGGGTCGGCGCCGAGGATCCAGATGCCCGCCGCCTTGGCGAACTCGAACACCTTGCGATTGGCCGTGGCATCGGCGCCGAAGCCGTTCACGCCGTGGGCGCTGATCGTGAGCCCGAGATCGGCGAGCTTTTTGTTCATGGCGGCGATCTGCTCGGAGGACGAGCTCAGCGGATACATGCCGGGATAGAACTCGACGTATCGGAACCCGATCTCCCGGGCATGTCGCAGGGCCTCGTCGACGGGGTAGCCGCGCAGGGAAAAGAGCTGGATGCCGAGGTTGAGGCCGTGGTCGGCGGCCCGGGCCGCCCCGGGCAGCGACGAGGCAGCGGCAATGGCCGTGGCCGCTGAGAGAAGATCACGACGCGAAAGCTTCACGACCGGCATGACAGGACCTTTCAACGAGTGGGAGCGGACATTCCTCGGTTGCGAATATAACGTGGTGGATGACCGCCATGCATCTCTCCGTCGCATCCCCTGATCGGCTGCTGATTCTCCTCGGCTATGTGTTGTCGGCGCTCGTGCGGCCGCTCATGGACCCTCGTGGCCACGCCGGTCCGTCATGGGCGTTCGGTACCACCGCGGCCCTGTCCGTGCTGGCGTGCGGCCTGCTCTGGGGCAGGTCTGGACTGGCGGGTGCTGCCGGCGAACGATCGTAAGGAGGCCCGAAGGCAGCCGATGCGCGTGTGGTGCGTATGGGAACGCTGAGACGATCACCGGGAGGTATGACAATGCTCCTGCGAGCCGGCGGCATGTCGCGATGCGTGGTCGTTCTGTCTTTGGTGCTGGCCGGAGTTGCGCGGGCGGATCCAGGTGCTGAACACGCGGCCCGCCACGCCCGCTATGCCGAGGCGAGGATGCAGCTCGCGAAGGCCCGGCTCCACAAGGCGCAGCAACTCAACGAGAAAACGCCGGGCCTCCTCACGGAGGCCGACATGCGGCGGTTGCGCAGCCGGGCGGAGGTGCTCGAGGAGGTGGTGGCTGCCACCCACGAGCGGCCGCACGGGCATGGGCTGGCCGTGCAGCAGGCAGTCGCCCGCGCGAACCGAAAAAATGCCGAACAGGATCTCGCCTCCGCCCGGGCTGTTCGCCAGCGACAGCCCGTGGCCGTCTCGGACGCCGACCTGCGGCTGTTCGAGATCAAGGCCGAAATCGCAGCGATCCGGCTGGCGCTGCTCGAAGACCCGGCATTCCTCGATTCTCCCCTCGACGTCATGCAACTGCAGATCGACCAACTCGCCGACCTGATTCTCGATGCCGCCGATCATCTCGATGCCGCCCCGACCCTCGAACGGCGCTGAGAGAGGCGGATCTACTGCCGCTCGGTGCCCGTGTCGAGCACGGCCATGAAGGCCTTCTGCGGGATGTCGACCGAGCCGATGCTCTTCATCCGCTTCTTGCCTTCCTTCTGCTTCGCCCACAGCTTCTTCTTGCGGGAGATGTCGCCGCCGTAGCACTTCGCCGTCACGTTCTTGCGCATCGCGGAGATTGTCTCACGGGCGATCACCTTCGTGCCGATCGCCGCCTGGAGGGCGATCTCGAACATGTGGCGGTCGATCTCGCCGCGGAGCTTCTTGACGATCGACCGGCCGCGGCGGTCGGCGTCGCGGCGATCGCAGATGATCGAGAGGGCATCGACCTTCTTGCCCCCCACGAGGATGTCGAGTCGGGCCAGATCGGCGGGAAAATACCCGACGAGTTCGTAATCCATCGTGCCGTAGCCGCGGGTCACGCTCTTGAGCTTGTCGTGGAGGTCGTAGATCACATCGGCCAGCGGCAGGTCGAAGGAGAGCATGGCTCGCGTCGGCGACAGATACTCCGTCTTCAGGTAGGTGCCGCGGCGGTCGGTGCACAATTGCATGACCGGCCCGATGTACTCCACCGGCACGAGGAAATTCGTGCGCACGATCGGCTGCCGAAACTCCTCGATCTGCCCGGAGTCGGGCACATCTTGGGGGTTCGTGATCTCGATCGTCTCACCGTCGGTCTTGAGGATCTGGTAGGTGACGTTGGGCGCCGTCTGCACGAGATCGAGATCAGCCTCCTGCTCGAGCCGCTGCTGGATGATCTCCATGTGGAGCAGGCCGAGAAACCCGCAGCGAAACCCGAAGCCGAGCGCCTCGCTCGACTCCGGGGCGTATTCGAACGACGGATCGTTGATCGCGAGTTTTTCGAGGGCGTCGCGGAGCTCCTCGAAATTCTCTCCTTCGCTCGGATAGAGTCCGCAGTAGACCATTCGCTGCGGTGGCTTGTAGCCAGGCAGCGGGGCGGCTGCGTCGTCGCCGGGGATCGTCACCGTGTCGCCGATATGGACCTGCTTGACGTCCTTGATGTTGCACACGAGGTAGCCCACCTGCCCGGCCACGAGCTGATCGCAGCCGCGGCGCTGGGGCACGAACTGGCCGAGCTCGATCACCTCGTGCGTGGTGCCCGTCTCGAGAAACCGGATCTTCTGTCCCTTCTTGACGGTGCCGTCGATGAGCCGCACATACGTGATCGCCCCACGATAGCTGTCGTAGTGGCTGTCGAAAATCATCGCCCGCAAGGTGGCCCCGGGATCTCCCGTCGGGGGCGGCACCCGCTCGACGATCGCAGCGAGCAGGTCTTCGATGCCGATCCCGGCCTTGGCGCTCGCCTTGATGACCTCCGTGGCATCGATCCCCAGGCTCTGCTCCATCTCCACGAGCACCTCGTCGACCCGGGCGTACGTGAGGTCGATCTTGTTGATCACTGGCACGATCGCGAGATTCTGGTTGATCGCGGCATAGGCATTGGCCACCGTCTGGGCTTCGACTCCCTGGAAGGCGTCGACGAGCAGCACGGCTCCTTCGCAGCAGGCGAGACTCCGCGACACCTCGTAGTGAAAATCGACGTGGCCGGGAGTATCGACGAGGTTCAGCTCGTAGACCTCGCCCTGGTAGCGGTATTCCATCCGCACGGCCCGGGCTTTGATCGTGATCCCCCGCTGCCGCTCGAGCTCCATGTCGTCGAGCATCTGCTCCTTGAGCTGCCGCTTCTCGACGGTGCCCGTGAATTCGAGGAGCCGGTCGGCCAGCGTGCTCTTGCCGTGGTCGATGTGGGCGATGATCGAGAAGTTGCGGATGTGCTTGCAGTCGATGGGCATGGCTTGATTGTAGCGAACCGGCACTGCGCTAGCGGCGCATTCCGTGGGTGAGGCGGGCGAGGCCGGCGGCACCGATGGAGCCGGCGTCGCCGCCCAGGCTTGCGTAGCCGATCACTGTCTTCTCGGCGAGGACGGGGAATGTCCGGCCGTGGACGGTCGTGCGAATGCGGTCGAGAAACGCCGTGCCGACGGGCGATGACTCGCCGCCGAAGGTCATCGCGCCGCCGATCAGCACGAGGGCCGGATCGATCACGTGCATGAGGGTCACGATGCCGATGCCCAGCCAGTGGGCCGCCTCCATGAGCAGTTCGGTGGCGAGCGCATCGCCCGTGCCCGCATGCGCGCCGATCAGAATCGGCGTCAGGTCGGCACCGTCGGCGACGGCCCGGGCGAGCGAGCCCGATGGGCTGTCTGTGATCCGCTCGCGGGCCCGCCTCACGAGCGACGTCGCGCTTGCATAGGCCTCGAGATGGCCGCGCTGCCCACACGGGCACTGCCGGGCCGTATCCGCAGCATCGACGAGCATGTGGCCGCATTCGGAGCCGTGGCTGTGGGCCCCCTCGACGTTCGTGTCGCCGATGATGATGCCGCCGCCGACGCCGGTGCCGAGCGTGAGCAGGACGAGGCTCGAGGCATCCCGGCCCGATCCGATCCAAAACTCTCCGTAGGCGGCGGCATTCGCGTCGTTGGCGAAGGCGACCGGCCGGCCGCAGGCGGCGGCGACACGGTCGCGGAGTGGAAAGCCATCCCAGCCGGGGAGATTGCCCGCCCGCACGATCCGGCCCGCCGGAATGTCGAGCGGCCCGGGAGAACCGAGCCCGACGTGTGCGATCTCGGCGGCCTCGATGCCAGCCTCGCGAGCGAGCAAGTGGACGGCTGCACCCATGCGCTTGGCGGCACTCTCCGGGCCGCGGTCGGCATGCGTCGGCTCGGTGTGAAAGGAGAGCGTGCGGCCCTGGTCGTCGACGAGGGCCGCCTTGATGTTCGTGCCGCCGAGGTCGACGCCGGCATAGAAAGGCCGAACCGCCGCCGTGGCAGCCAGCCAGCCTCCGCGATCAGCCGCCCTGCGTCTCACTGATCGGCCGGCAGCCGCTCGGCCTGCACCGGGGAAGTCGGGCTCGTGCAGGCGAGCATGAAGGCCACGAGGTCGGCCTTGTCCTGGGCCGAGAGCTGGAGGGGCCGGATCTTGTCGCTCAGATGCTGGTTGGCGTGGCCGCCCTTGGCATACCACTCGACCACTTCCTCGAGGGTGGCGATCGAGCCGTCGTGCATGTAGGGCGCCGTGAGCGACACGTTGCGGACCGTCGGCGTTTTGAAGGCGCCCGTGTCTTTCGGGTCTTTCGAGATCGCGACCCGGCCGAGATCGGGCTTCTCCGCGTCCATGCCGATGCCGATGTTGTGAAACTTCTCGTCGGCGAGGTTCGCACCCACGTGGCAGGCGGTGCAGTTGCCCTTTTCGGTGAAGAAGATGTCGCGGCCGCGCTTGGCATCCTCCGACATCGGGTGGGCCTCCACGGCGGCCTTCACCTCCGCATACCGCTTGGCAAGGTCGGGGTCGTCGGCGATGTCTTCGGCATCGAGCCCGGCGAACGCCTTCATCTGCTCGTAGTAATCGTAGGGCGAGGGGGCCGTCACGATCGCCCGCTCGAAGGCGGCGATGGCCTGCCCGACACGGTCGATCGTGAGCTCACCGAAAATCTTCTCGAACTGCTTCTTATAGACGGGCAGTTCCGCGAGCCGTTTCACGACGCCCTCGTGCGTGAAGCCCATTTCGATCGGATTTTGAATCGGCCCGACGGCCTGGGCCTCGAGCGAATCGGCGCGGCCGTCCCAAAACTGGGCGCCGGTGAGGATGCGGTTGAACGACACCGGCGAGTTGCGGCCGCCAAGCTGGCCACGAATTCCCACGCCCGTCTTCGTATGGGCCGAGTATCCCATCGACGGGTCGTGGCAGCTCGCGCAGCTCACCGTCGCGTCGGCTGAGAGCCGCTTGTCGAAATAGAGCTGGCGGCCGAGCTCGATCTTGGCCCGCGTGAGCGGGTTCTTGTCGAGGCCGGTGATCTGCGCTGCTCCCTGGGAGAGGCCGAGCGGCAAGACCGGGTCGAGCTCGACGAAGTTCTTGGGATCGGCGAGCCAGGCGTCGATCTCGGCGAGCGTGATCGGGCCCGAGCCCGGCACGCCGGCGGTGAGGCTCGGTTCGCCGAGCAGCACCTTTTCGCGTGCCGACTCTGCCGTAGGGGCCGTCTCGATCGACCGCCCGGCAGCGGCGATCGCCTGATCGGCTTCCGACTTGGCGTCGTCGGCCTTGCGGGCGGCTGCGGCGGCATCGGCGACCACGGCCGCGGCCGGCGCCTCGGCGCCGCCGCGCGTTGGCGAGAGCTCGATGGCCTCCACCTCGACGACCTTCTCACGCGCCGGCGGCGCGGAAGGGGCACAGCCGGCGAGTGTCAGCAGTCCGAAGACGACGATGAACCCCGGATTGAACGAGCGGCCGAAGAACGCGACGAGCGAAGACATGACGGGTTCCCTTCCGGAGCGAAACGATGGTCGGCGACACGCCGTGCACCGACGTTGAACAGTTTAGACGGTTTCCCCGGCGTGTGGAGCGGCGGAAAACGGGCCAAATCGCCGGGAAACCATCCGTTTCCAACCCTGCGGCTCGTGCCGATTCCGTGGAGTATGCTTGACGAAAGGAGGCTCGGGCGTGGTCGGAGCGAACGACAACGAGGAGTTTGTCCAGGAATTCCTGGTCGAATCGACTGAAAATCTGGACCAGCTCGACCGCGACCTGATCGCCCTGGAGCAGGCGCCGGGAGACGAGGAGCGGCTGGCGAGCATTTTCCGCACCGTCCACACGATCAAGGGCAACAGCGGGTTTTTCGGATTCGCGAAACTCGGGGCCCTCACCCACTCCGGCGAACACCTGCTCGGCCGGCTCCGCGACGGCAAGCTCACGTTCGACGATCGCGTCACCGGCTCGCTGTACTCGATGGTGGACGCCGTGCGGGCAATCTTGCGCACGATCGAGACCACGGGCAATGAAGGGGACCACGATTTCCGCGATCTCGCGCAGCGGCTTACGGCCGTGGCCGCCGGCGAGGGGGTCGAGCCGGCTCCGCCTGTGCCCGTACAGGCACAGACGCCTCCCGCCGCAGCCGTTGCCGCATCGAGTGCTCCAAAGCCCTCCCCCGCGACGCCCTCCCCGGAAAAGCCGCCCGCGACCGATCGCGCGGTGAGCGAGAGTTCGATTCGCGTCGATGTGGGGCTCGTCGGTTCGATCCTCGACCTCGTCGGCGAGCTCGTGCTTGCCCGCAATGAACTGCGGAGCATCGACACCACCGACCCAGCGGTGCTCGCCGCGGCCCATCGCATCAACACCGTGACCAACGCCCTCCAGGAAACCGCGGTCAAGACTCGGCTGCAGCCGATCGAACACGTCTTCAGCAAGTTTCCGCGCACCGTCCGGGACCTCGCCGTCTCCTGCGGCAAGGAGGTGCAGCTGTCGATCGACGGTGGCGACACCGAGCTCGACCGCACGCTGATCGAGAGCATCCGCGATCCGCTCACGCACCTCGTGCGCAACGCCGTCGACCACGGCATCGAGCCGCCCGAGGTGCGGGCAGCCCGCGGCAAACCGCAGGTCGGAAGGCTCGCCCTCCGGGCGTTCAACGAGAGCGGCCAGGTGACGATCGAGGTGGAGGACGACGGCGGGGGAATCGCCGTGTCGGCCGTGCGCGCGAAAGCCGTCGCCCGGGGGCTCGTGGCCGCCGATGAGGCCGCCGCGCTTCCCGACGAGCGGGTGTTGCAGTTCATTTTCGAGCCCGGCTTCTCCACGGCCGCGGCGGTCACGAGCGTTTCGGGCCGCGGCGTCGGTATGGACGTGGTGAAGACCAACATCGAGGCGATCGGCGGCACGGTCGACATCCACAGTCGGCCGGGGCTCGGCACGACGGTGCGGGTGCGGGTGCCGCTCACGCTCGCGATCATGCCGGCGCTCATCGTGCGTTCGGCCAGCGAGCGGCTCGCGATCCCGCAGGCGGCCGTCCGTGAGCTCGTGCCGCTCCACGCCGATCGGGAGGGCGACCGGGGCGGGCCCCGCATCGAGGGCCTCGACGACGCTCCGGTGATCCGGCTGCGGGGGCGGCTCTTGCCGGTCGTGTTCCTCGACGAGTTCCTGGGCCTGCGGCCGCAAACCGCCTGCCGCGACGAGGGCACCGTGGTGCTCGTGCGTGTCGACGATCATGAGTTCGGGATCGTGATCGACGGCGTCCGGCACGGCCAGTCCGGAGCCGCAGGCGTCGGTGAGTCGGCGAGCCTCTCGACCGTCGTGGTGAAGCCGATCGGCACGCTGCTCTCCCAGATCGGTCTCTATGCCGGCGCGACGGTGCTCGGCGACGGAGGGGTGGTGCTCATCCTCGACCTGCGCGGGATCCTACGGGCGGCCGATCTTCCAGCGGGCCGCGAGGCCGATGAAACCTCGCCGCCGGTGGCCACGAGCGATGCCGACCGCTATCTCGTCTGCCGCACCCGGCAGGGCCGCCGCATTGCCTTGCCACTCGAGCGGATCACGAGGCTCGAGCACGTGGCTGCGGCCGATGTCCAGCCGCTCGGTGATCGGCAGGTTGTCCGGCACGGCGCGGGGTTTACGGCAGTGGTGGATGCCGATCGCCTGTTGGGCGCTGAAGCGATGGTCGGCAGCGCCATGAAACTCGTCGTGCTCGGCGGTGCCGAGGGCACCGTCGCCGTCGCCGTGGGTCAGATTCTCGACGTCCTCCCGGCCGAGTCACCGCTTCAGTCGAGCGCGGTGTCCACCGGCGTATCGGGCCTGCTTGCCCTCGGCGGCATGGCGACGGAAGTGCTCGATGTCTCTCGAGGACTGCCATGGTGAGCCACGTGCCATGCCTCGATGCCTGCTCGTTTCGCGTGGCGACCCACTGCTTTGCCGTCGACTCGGGCTGTGTCGCCGAAGTGCTGCATTCCGCCAAGCTCACGCCCGTGCCCCTGGCCCCGGAGGCCATCGCGGGCCTTCTGCATCTGCGCGGCACGATCGTGCCGGTCATCGACCTCGGCCACCGGCTCGGCCTGCCGTCCACGGAAGCGGGCAGCGGCCGCACCAATCTCGTGCTGCGGCTCGGTGACGATTGCTACAGCCTGCTCGTCGACGAGGTGCTCGACGTGCAATCGATCCCGCTCGACCGCATCGAGCGGCCGACCGCGGCCGGTCACACGGCCACCGATGCCGTGACCGGCGTCTTCGCCGCGGACACGCGACTCATCCACATTCTCGACCCGGAGCGGCTCGTGCAGTCGCTCATCAAGCAACGGACCACTCCCTTCGTCAGGCATGGAGTTTCTCATGGCGGATAGCGACGCTTCGAATTCTTCTCTCGTCTCCGGCTGGATCTCGTTGCTCGGCAACAGGCTCCTGCTCGCGCTTCTGGCGGTGTCGCTGATTCCGCTCGCGCTGACCGGCGTCGCGATGTACAACTCGTCGGCCGAGGCGATCAAGACACAGGCCTTCAACCAGCTCGAGACGGTGCGCACGATCACGGGGAAGTCGGTGGAGCGGTATTTCGACCGCCTGCACGACCAACTCCGTGTCGCGGCGGAGGATCGGATGACGGTCGACGCCCTGCGGCAGTTCACCGCCAGCTTCGACGCGGCCGCCGCCACCGCCGACGCCAAGGCGATGGCGGCCGTGCGGCGGTCGCTCGATGGCTTCTACACGGGCGAGCTCGCGTCGGAATTCCGCGCCCGCACCAAAGAAGACGTGGATGCGCGGCCGATCGCCGAAGCGCTCGAGGACGACGGAGCGACGCTGCAGGATCTCTACATCCGCCGCAACCCGAATCCGATCGGCTCCAAGCACCTCCTCGACGCCGCCGACGACGACTCGGCCTATACGAAGGCCCACGCGACGTTCCATCCGCTGTTTCGCAACATGATGCAGCGCTACGGCCTCGCCGACGTGTTTCTCATCGACGCCACGACCGGCGAGATCGTCTATTCGGTGTTCAAGGAGATCGATTTCGGTGCATCGCTCCGCCACGGGCCCCTGGCAGCCTCCACCTTCGCCAAGGCGTTTCAGGAAGCTGTCGGGGCCGGCCGCCGTGACGCCGTGGCGTATGGACCGTTTGCCCGCTATCTGCCCTCGCTCATGGCACCGGCCAGTTTCATTGCGGCGCCTGTGTATGACGGCCGCGACGTGATCGGCGTGATCGCCTTTCAGATCGCGATCGACCGGGCCGACGCGATCATCAATGAGACGACCGGCATGGGGAAGACGGGCGAGACGTACGCGATCGGCTCTGATCGCCTGTTTCGCTCGAACTCGCGGTTTGCCAAGGATCTGGGTGTGGAATCGACGATCATCAATCCCACGATCAAGGTCGATACGCTTCCGGTGCGCACGGCGCTCGACGAGGGCAAGGCGGGCACCGCGCTCACGACCGACTACCGCGGCCTGCCCGTGCTCTCATCGTGGACTCCCGTCACGGTGCATCGGGGCGATGCCGTGGGCACCGGAGCCGTCCGCTGGGCGCTGGTGTCTGAGATCGACAAGGCCGAGGTGCTCGGGCCTATCAATCGGCTCCGCACGTACGCCCAGGGTATTTTCGGCCTCACGGCCCTCGGCGTGCTCGGCGTTTCGATGGCGATTGCCCGTCGGCTCACCCGCGAGGCCCGCCGGCAGGCGACGCTCGTCAGCGGCATTGTGGACAACACCCACGCCCTGGCGAGCTCGTCGGAGGAACTTACGAGCGTGAGCCAGCAGATGAGCGCAGCGGCCGAAGAGACCACCGCCCAGGCGAACCTCGTGTCGGCCGCGGCCGAGCAGGTGAGCGGCAATGCCCGGATCGTGTCGGGATCGATCGACAACCTGGTCACGAGCATCCACGAGATCGCCAAAAACGCCCAGGCGGCGGCCGCCACGGCCCGGCAGGCGGTCGACATGGCGGGGACGACGTCGTCGACGATGAACGCCCTGGGCCACTCGAGCACCGAGATCGGCAAGGTCGTGAAGGTGATCACGTCGATCGCGGAGCAGACGAACCTGCTTGCGCTCAATGCCACGATCGAGGCGGCACGGGCCGGCGAGGCGGGCAAGGGCTTCGCCGTCGTGGCCAACGAGGTCAAGGAACTCGCCCGCGAGACGGCCCGGGCCACCGAGGAGATCGGTGGCAAGATCGAGGCCATGCAGGGCGACACCCAACGGGCGGTGGCCGCCATCGCCGAGATCGGCAGCGTCATCGAGCGAATCGACGACCTGCAGACGAAGATCGCCGCGGCGGTCGAGGAGCAGTCGGTGACGACGAGCGAGATCAGCCGCAACATCGTCGAGGCCACGACCGGCTCCACCGAGATCGCGGAGAACATCGTCCAAGTGGCCCAAGCGGCCCAGAGCACGGCGGAGGGCGCGTCGAACACCCAGCTCTCCTCGCAGGAGCTCGCCCGCATGGCCCAGGCACTGCAACGGCTGGTCGACGACTACAAGCGGTGAAATGTCGCATCGAAGCTCGACGCGACGAACTGGTGATTGAAACAAGGGAGGCGAGGGGATCGGCGAACGCTCGAGGAGCCTTGGGCCGCCGCGGCCCCCGCAACGAGATTTTTGGCGTCCCCGAGCCGGCGCATTCCGGGACGCGGTACGCGCGGGCGC
>Ga0082207_1001081_pt1 | contig 13514 bp, 8 predicted proteins | sample LakMenEpi10Aug09_FD_71540 | JGI IMG/M metagenome (GOLD analysis project Ga0082207, IMG submission 71540) | reverse complement strand
GCGGCCTGATGCTAGCAACCTTGCCGAGCCTCGCCGGGGGCCAGCCCCGAGTCGAGCTGCATCGCCAACGCTATCAAAAGCTAGCAGCCCTTCGCAGGTGCCAGGCACCTAGTGCGAGAACCGCATCGCGAATGCTATCAAAAACTAGCAGCCTTTCGCAGGTGCCTGGCACCTAGTGCGTTGGTGTCGGTTGATGCTAGCAATCTTGCCGAGCTTCGCCGGGGGACAGACGCGAGCCGAGCTTCAATCAGCTTTCGACGAGTTCAGTGCTGCCCTTGGTGTTGCGACGTCGATCGCTTTCCCGCAAGAAAACCTTACGCAAACGGATCACGTTCGGAGTCACCTCGACGAGCTCGTCGTCTTCCACATACTCCAATGCCGCTTCCAGGAATAACTGTCGAGGTGGCTTAAGAATGATATTCTCATCGTTGCCAGCAGCTCGAATGTTCGTTAGCTTCTTCTCTTTAGTCGGATTAACCACCAAGTCATTGTCGCGAGCATTCTCTCCAACAATCATCCCCTCATAAACGTCATCGCCCGGAGCTACGAAAAGCTCTGATCGCTCTTGGAGCGCAAAAAGGGAGTAAGCCACCGCCTTGCCAGGCACCATTGAAACCAAGACACCATTAGAACGTCTTGCCATGTCCGGGCCGATCGGTTGATAACCCGCGAATCGGTGGTGAATAATCGCTGTACCTTGAGTGGCATTGAGCATCCGCGTCCTAACGCCGATAAGCCCTCGGGCGGGTATCGAGAACTGCAAGAGTGTGTACTCGCCTCGGGGAGTCATCGTCTCTAGGATCCCTCGCCGATTTCCAACCATCTCCATCACCGGCCCCACGCGGTCGGTGGGAACCTCGACATTGAGAACTTCAAACGGTTCGTGCAACTGACCATCGATCCGCTTGAGCACAACGCGGGGTTTCGAGACGCTCATCTCATAGCCTTCGCGCCTCATGGTTTCAATCAAAACCGATAAGTGCAAGACGCCCCGTCCCCGAACAGCAAATGCATCTGAGCCTTCGACAGGCGTAACCCTCAAAGCGACATTGCGCTCGAGTTCTTTTTCCAGTCGGGATTTGAGCTGCCGAGTCGTTACGTACTTACCATCTCGCCCAGCCAAAGGTGAGGAGTTGATGCCAAAGACCATTTCCAACGTCGGTTCATCCACTTGCAATCTAGGAAGCGGTACGACTTGTCCCCGGTTGCAGATGGTGTCTCCGATCTCGATGTTGTCCAAACCGATCACCGCCACGATATCGCCAGCGGTAGCATTTTCGGTATCGACCCGACCTAACTTGTCGAATAGCTGAAGGTTGGCGACTTGGGAGGCCACGACCGAACCATCCTTGGCAATATCGACTAGCTGGCCTTTTCGCATGGTTCCCGATTGGATACGTCCAATCGCAATACGCCCTACGTAATCGGACCAGTCCAAGTTGGTCACGAGGAGTTGTAGGGGGGCATCGGGCTCAACATCCGGGCCCGGAATTTTCTCGATCATCAAGTCCAAGAGCGGAATCATGCTATCGCCTGGGACTCGCCAATCGTGAGTGGCGTATCCGGAACGTCCCGAGGCATAGATCACATCGAAGTGATCCATATAATCTTCACCGCCAAGATCGACTAAAAGCATCAGTGCTTCTTCGACGACTTCGTCGCATCGAGCATCGGGTCGGTCGATTTTGTTGACGACAACGATCGGTTTGACTCCGCACTCGAGGGCCTTCGAGAGTACAAACCGTGTTTGCGGCATCGTGCCTTCGGCTGCATCGATCAGGACCAATGCACCATCTGCCATCCGAACGACACGCTCGACTTCACCGCCAAAGTCGGCGTGGCCTGGGGTGTCGATGAGATTTATTTTGATCCCTTTGTACTCGAGCGCGATGTTCTTCGAGAGGATCGTAATACCTCGCTCGCGTTCTAGGTCGTTGCTATCGAGGATTCGCTCTCCTTGAAGCTGCGAGTCACGAAACTGACCGCTTTGCTTGAGCAAGCAGTCGACCATGGTGGTTTTACCGTGGTCGACGTGCGCGATGATTACGATGTTACGAATGTCTTGACGTCGCATAGAGTCGAACCGATTGGGATAGGCGCTAGGTGAATACGAAACTAGCCTTCGTCCGAAGCGCGGAAGCTACCGACGAGGGTTGGACTGTAGCGGCAGATCTGCTCGCCAGGGAAATACAGAGCCAGTTCGCGAGCAGCCGACTCGGGAGAGTCTGAAGCGTGAACTAAGTTCATTTGGCGTGACGAACTGTAGTCGCCACGGATGGTTCCAGGAGCGGCCTTCAAGCCATTGGTTGCTCCGAGCATATCGCGAACAACTCGGATGGCTTCGAGCCCCTCGATAGCCATCGCGACGATCGGAGCGGAAGTGATAAAATCTTCCAAATTTGGATAAAATGGCTTTGAAACGTGCTCGGCGTAATGTTGCCGGGACAACTCAGGCGTAACCTGTAGCATTTTCATCCCGACGATATTAAGACCTTTTCGTTCAAATCTCCCGATGATTTCGCCGATCAACCGGCGTTGCACACAGTCTGGCTTGAGCAGTACGAGAGTGGTTTCCATGATGATTTCTTAAAAAAACTAAAACTGGGGACTCGGACAAGAAGACTTAGGGGCGAATTGCCGGGATTGTCCCGATTTTTCGCTCCCAGGCTAGGCGAAATGGAGCTTTTCGATTTTCCCGTCCAACGATACCCTTCTACACCAAGAGAAACGGCCTGTGCTAGAGCAATCGCATTTCAAGGGGCTTTGATCTCCTTGGCTGCGGTTGCTAGCCTCCTTCATTTAAATCCTCGCGTCCCCCTTTGTGCGGTCTGAAGCAATAATGAAATTCAAATTCCCCGTAGTCATCATCGATGAGGATTTTCGCTCCGGTAACGCATCTGGGCTGGGGATTCGAGCGTTGGCCGAAGCCATCGAGCGTGAGGGGATCGAAGTCGCGGGGGTCACCAATTACGGAGACCTTTCCCAATTCGCTCAGCAGCAAAGCCGAGCCTCGGCCTTTATCCTCTCGATCGATGATGATGAGTTTGCCTCGGAAGCCTCGATGCATTCGGCTTTGGCCAACTTGCGACAATTCATTTCCGAAATTCGTTTCAAGAACGCTGATATCCCGATTTTTCTTTACGGTGAGACTCGCACGTCCAGACATATTCCCAACGACATCCTTCGCGAACTCCATGGTTTCATCCATATGTTCGAGGATACTCCGGAGTTTGTCGCTAGGCACATTCTCAGGGAGGCTAAGGCTTACGTCGAAGGTCTGGCTCCTCCGTTTTTCCGCGCGATGATCCATTATGCCCAAGACGGATCGTATTCCTGGCATTGCCCAGGGCACTCCGGTGGTGTTGCTTTTCTAAAGAGCCCTGTTGGGCAGATGTTCCATCAGTTTTTCGGCGAGAACATGCTTAGGGCAGACGTGTGCAACTCGGTCGAGGAGCTCGGACAACTGCTCGATCACACTGGTCCCGTAGCGGCCTCGGAACGCAACGCCGCGCGGATCTTCGGTGCAGACCATTGCTTCTTCGTGACCAACGGTACATCGACTTCCAACAAGATCGTATGGCACTCGACAGTCGCTAACGAGGACATTGTCGTCGTCGACCGCAACTGCCACAAATCGATCTTGCACTCGATCATCATGACCGGAGCCGTTCCGGTCTTCTTGACTCCGACTCGCAACAACTTAGGGATTATTGGTCCGATTACCAAGGAAGAGTTTTCGCTCGAAAGCATCCAACGCAAGATCGATGCGAATCCGTTTGCAAAAGAGGCACAAGCCAAGCATCCGGATCGAAAGCCCCGGATTCTGACGATCACCCAAAGCACTTACGATGGCATTATCTACAACGTCGAACAACTTCGCAGTATGCTCGATGGTCAGATCGGTACGCTGCATTTCGATGAAGCCTGGTTGCCCCATGCGGCCTTCCACCATTTCTACAAGGACATGCATGCGATCGGACCGAATCGATCTCAACCCAAAGAATCGATGATTTTTGCCACCCATTCGACCCACAAACTCCTGGCTGGGATATCCCAAGCTTCTCAGATCCTCGTGCGGGAACCGGTCAACAAGAAGCTCGATCGCCACACCTTTAACGAAGCTTATCTGATGCACTCGTCGACTTCCCCACAGTATGCGATCATCGCCTCATGCGATGTGGCCGCAGCGATGATGGAGCCACCAGGAGGCACCGCGTTGGTCGAAGAGTCGATCATGGAAGCGATCGATTTTCGGCGAGCAATGCGGAAGGTCGACGACGAGTGGGGAGCCGATTGGTGGTTTAAAGTTTGGGGTCCTGACCACTTGGTAGAGGAGGGGATCGGAGAACGCGAAGACTGGATCTTGCGTGGGGACGAAGACTGGCATGGTTTTGGAAAACTCGCCGATGGCTTTAACATGCTCGATCCGATTAAGGCCACGGTCATCACACCTGGCTTGGATGTTTCGGGACGGTTTGCAGACACCGGTATCCCGGCGTCGATCGTCACTCGCTATTTGTCCGAGCATGGTGTGATTGTCGAGAAGACTGGTCTTTACTCGTTCTTCATCATGTTCACCATCGGTATCACCAAGGGGCGTTGGAACACACTCGTAAGCGCTTTGCAGCAATTCAAGGACGATTACGACAAGAATCAGCCGATGTGGAAGATCCTACCGGAGTTCGTCCAGCAATATCCACAGTATGAACGCGTCGGTCTGAAGAATCTCTGCCAGAAGATCCATGACACTTACAAAGCTCATGATGTGGCTCGCGTGACGACCGAGATGTATCTTTCTCCAATGCAACCTGCGATGAAGCCTTCGGATGCCTTTGCGATGATGGCGCACGACGAAGTCGATCGAGTCCCGATCGATCAACTCGAAGGTAGGGCCACTGCCGTGCTGCTTACACCCTATCCACCTGGGATCCCGCTGCTGATTCCCGGCGAGCGATTCAACAAGTCGATCGTCGAGTACTTGCGATTTGCCCGCATGTTTAACGAGAAATTCCCTGGATTCGACACCGATATTCACGGGTTGGTCGAGGATTCCAACGACGGTAAACTCGAGTACTTTATCGACTGCGTCCGCACCTAGTAACAACCTAGTTCCACGACGATGCAACGCTCGCTTTACGAAGCTTTTTGCTCGACGGCAAGCCGGCTGGATCATCGGGAGGCTTGGGTCCTCACGGAAGATCGCTCGATGCGATCGATTCGGTGGAGCGAATTTCGAGATCAGGTCGATCGTCTCGCGCTGTGGCTCTCGAATGGGGGGGTAAATGCAGGCGACCGAGTGGTCAATCTCGAGCCGAACTCCCACCGCTGGGCGATCCTAGATCTGGCCTGCGCAGCGATCGGTGCGGTACACTCTCCGATCGATCCGCGTTGGCACGATCGCCAAATCCAAAGGGCTATCGCATCGCTTGAGCCCAAAGCGGTATTCTCGCTCGGTCAAAGCAATCCAATCCACACCCGAGGATTAAGTGTTCCGAGCATGCCGATCGCCCAAGCACTCGATCAGGCGACGTGTGTGCCAAGTGTCGCTCAGCGGAGAAGTTGGCAAGAAACCCAACGAGAGCTCCAATTGGCAAACATCCTTTGGACCTCTGGGACATCGGCAAACCCTAAAGGTGTGATGCTCAGCCACGGCAATCTGCTTTCGAATGCTACGGCTAAACTCGATGCCATGCCCCAAGATGATCAAGATCTGCGGCTCAATCTGCTCCCCTTTGCTCATGCTTACGCCCGCACCTGCGAACTTACCGCTTGGTACCTCTCAGGCGGGACGATGGCATGCGCCAATAGCAGCCAATCACTGATCGAATTTGCTCAGTTGCTTGGTCCGACACTGGTCAATGCGGTTCCCTCGGTTTACGAGTATTGGATCAAGCAAGCCCGAGTGCAATCGCATGCCGGAGAGCAATGCAATCTTCGGACGTTTCTTGGAGGTCGCATACGACAACTTGCTAGTGGCGGTGCAGCGATTAAAGACTCGGTTCGGGAATGCTTCGAAAGCCAGATGCTTACGATCTTCCAAGGCTATGGATTAACCGAGGCATCGCCGGTTGTTTGTTCTAACCGAGCCGCAAGGCAAGAGGGTGGACAAACCGTACCGGCGATTCTTCAAGGAGTAGGACCGCCAGTCCAAGGAGTCAAGCTGCGGATCGATAGCGATCAGAAGCTTTGGGTTCAAGGCCCCGGAGTGATGCAAGGTTATTGGCGCGACGAGTTTGCCAGTCAGCAGCGGATCCAATCCGGTTGGCTCGATACGGGCGATTGTGTATCGATCGGTAATCTCGCCCACGGTTCGATCCGAATATCAGGCCGCGCCGATGATATCCAGGTTTTAAACACAGGATACAAATTCGCACCTCGGATCCTCGAAGAGCCTATCGAGCAAATCGAGTCCATCGCAGGGTGCGTCGTTGTAGGAAATGGTCTCAGGCGACCGGTTGCGATCGTAAGTCTCAAGGGGGACTCTTGGGCCGATCCTGAGAGTTTGCTGAGCGAAATTCGAGCTTTGCACAAGGATCAGCCGGAACACTTGGAAATTGCCCAAGTCGTAGTCGTCAAGGAGCCCTGGACGATCGAAAATGGGTTGAGGCATTGGAAAGGTGGTGTCAATCGAAATGAAATCGTGCGCAAGTTTGCTCCGCCCTAGCGGATTCCGGTTAGAATGCCAGAGAGTCGAATTTGGATTGGGTAGACATCGGAGTCAATTCGGCGAGCAACTTTTGGAAAAGCATTGATGAAACGACAAGCAAACCGTCTCTATGAAGATGGAACTATTGCGCTGGCCGACGGGAATCTGGTTCGAGGTAGAAAGATTCTCGATAAACTCAAGGCGATCGCCCCCGAATCACCCATGGCGATCGAACTCTCGGGCGACTTTGCAAGGACATCTGGAGACTTCGACGAGGCCCTGGAATGGTTTGACCGTTTGGTATCGCAGGAATTTGAAAACAAGTGGCGCGGTGTCGGTTACATGGGTATGGCTTCGACCTACCAAGCCCAACGCGATCTTGAAAAGGCCTTGGATTCTTATCGTAAAGCTCTCGATGTATTCAGTGGAATCGGAGACTTTGATCGCATTTGGCTCATCAAGCATTTAATAGGAGAGCTTCTGATCGAAATAGGGATGTTTCAACAAGCCACAGAGGTTTTGGAAGAAGCCTACAATGAGATCCGAGCCTATCGCAAACGCCGCCGGTATTTCGATCTTGCCTTGGACATCCGCACCTGCTTGGCTGAAGCTTACCGCATGCTCGGACGGCTTGATGATTCGAGGGCTCAGTGGGAAAAAATCGCGTTTCTCTCCCAAAAATATGACAATCCCTTTTTGAATGCTTCTGCCCTCGATGGACTGGGGGTGATCTGTCAGATCCAAGGTCATTTTGACGAAGCCAAAGATTACCACACAAAGTCACTTCATATAAACAGAAATATTCGCTACCTCGAAGGTCAGAGCGTGAACCTCGGGAATCTAGCGCGGCTGCACATCCAAATGGAGCAATGGGATCAAGCCGAGCAGTACATTCTTAAAAGCATCAAGATCGAGCAGAAGAATGAGAACCTAATCGGTATCGCTTTTGATAAACTCGTCTTGGCTGAGATCGATATTGGACGAGGGAACTACGAAGCTGCCGAAAAGAAGCTTACGCAACTAGAGTCCCTCATGTCCAGAGAGGGCTACGGAGATGACCTTATAGCGATCTCGTCTCAACTCGGCTACGTTCATCGCATGATGGGTAGGCTTGATGAAGCATTCGAGCGGCAACTGGATGTTCTCGCACGAGCCCGCAAAATGCATCATGGCGACGGAGTACCAGCGGTGCTTGACGAGCTAGCCGAAATCGAACTAGCCAGAGGAAATCGAGAGCAAGCGAGGGTTTATTGGCAAGAAGCTTTAGGTCTCTACGAGCAGCTCGGCTCCGAGAGAATGATCGAGAGCATTCGCATGAGTCTTGCTGATCTCGATGCCTTTTAATGCAACTGGGAATACAAAAGAAAGTTGATTCCAATTCGGAATGCATCCTCTCGAACGTAGCCCCTGCATTGCAACGAGTGCTTGCTTTCCATAGCGCAGCTTAGATCGTTCGGTGAGAAAAGGACGATGATCCGGTCGTTCCATTCCAACGCTTCGATCTCCGCAGGACCCTCGCGTTTGGCCTTGGCCAAATCCACGTCTCCGCGGCCTGGATCGACCAAGCTAACGTTGCGCAGATCATAGCCACCTGGGCCATCCTTGAGCAGCAGTGGGTGGTCGACGGGTAGCAGTTGCCACTTGGCATCGGGAAACAACTTGCCGAACTCCTCACGCATCGACTTGGTGAATTCCTCAGAGCCACATATTGCATCTCCGAGTACCATACCACCATTGATAAAATGGTTTCGCATGCCCTGCTGCTCGGCCTCGGAGAACGCGAATTTGGTTCTTCCATGGATATAAACCAAAGGATACTTTTCAAGTTCGGTGCTGGTCGCCGAGAGTTTTGGTGTCTTTGGATCGACCATGGCTTTGGTCTCGCGCCGAAAGACTTCCACAAGGTTGCTTAGGGCTTTAGGGGTTTCATCACCACCGCCGCTGTGCATGAGCTTTGGCAGAGTCAGTGTACCTCGCTCGAGGACTTGGCGATTCATATCGCTTTGCACGATCTGAACGGCTTCAAGCTTGTCCTTGAGTTCTCTTCCTGTAGCGTAGGCCACGACGTTTAGCCCGATCTTGACCGCATTATCGAGTTGGGAGCTTACGGCCTTGGAATACTGAGGTTTTGCTCCATAGGGCTTTGAGAGTTCCCAGCGGCAAGTCAGGCTTATCGGGCTGTAGATGATGCTGGTTTTGCAACAGGCTTCTATGCCATAGAGCCAAAAGCCATCGGGTAAGGCCGACGGATCGAGCCGTGCCTCTGCACTCCAGACCGGATGGTTCGGAGGTAGCTTTTGAAAAGGCTTGTCGAAGATCATCTCCATCTCACGACGGAAAGACACGTCGAAGGCTTGACCATCGCAACCCTCCTGCGCGCAGGCTTCTGCGAAGATGAATCCGCCTTGGTCGATGTAGTCTTTGATCATCCTACGTTGCTGGGCCGAGAGAACAAACTCCTGGCTTCCAGTGATAAACAAAACAGGTGTTTCGAGTAAATCCTGGAGTGTTGCCCGTTGGAGTTTGATCGTCTGCCAGGCTAGATCGCGTTTCCAAGCAAGTTCGATGTGTCCGGTCAGGTGCTGGATACTTTTTCGGTGTCGATTCCAATCCCGATCCTGTGGATCGGTCGAATGCTGCAACTGGCCTATGACGACCTGCCGCTTGCCCTTGCTCAAAAACAGCAATGCCATGGCGCGAGCAGCCGCAGACTCGATTCCAGCGGAACCTTGCGTAACTCCCATGAGCCGAGAGTTTTTCGGACCGACGATCGCATCGCATCCCTCGCGATACCAGTCATGCTGACCGATGAAGCGTTGGCCTGAGAGACGACCGACACGTTCCAGGCCGTACATATAGTACATATACCAAGCAGCCGAACCGGGATTCTGAGTGACTGAAAAATTATCGGCAAGCCACCGAAGCGACTTCTCAAGATCATACGCTTCGGCAGCCCCTTGAGTGCAACACTGAATCTGATTGCCCTGGGCACGGGCATCTTGAGTTGCCGATGCATCTTCGAGAATTAGCATCGAAGCGATCCCTGCACAAGTCATGCTTCCAAGAGGCTTCGGGTCGCCTCGGTAACCCCAGGTGCCCGCAGGACTCATCTTATTGAGCCAGTAGGTGCGTCCCTTTTGGATCACTGGTTGAGGTATCTCGATCCCAATACGGCTTGCTTCCCAAAGAGCAAGCACGGCAAACTGAGTGTTCGATTCGTCAGAAGCTCCGCGGTCTTGCCGGTAAGCCCAACCACCATCGGCTTGTTGGGCTTGGATAAGCCAGTCTACATTGCGTTCGATCAGGGCACGGTCTCTGCCTGGTTCGGCCAAGCACATGGCCATGATTTGCAAGCTCGCTTCGTAGACTTGCATGGGCGGCTCACTGCGGATGTAGTCCATCGCGCGGGCCACCTCGGTGTCATTGGGTTTGCGACCAGCACTCAGAAGTGCCAAGACGACTAAACTCGTCAAGCCAGTTTTTTGATCCTGGTGACCTTGCCAAGCACCGACGGGGCCATCTTTGGCTTGCCGATTTTGGGTGCGTCGAAAGTATTGCAGCAAGTCTTCGATCGCTTGCTGGACATCTGCCGGACTTACAGAGCCTTGTGCCATCGCCCAATTTGGACTCGACCAAATCGTCACGATCGAAACGATGCAGGTGCACAGCCAGCGCATCAAAGATCTTTGATGCGAGCAAATACCCATTGCACGATCGCAATTGGGCTGACGACTTGGATCCATTGGAGAATGTTTCATGCCTGGGATTCTATCAAATCCATCGGCATAAATCGACCTGTGGGTATGGAGCCAGCAATGCTACCGTTTTTTACCGTTATTGGTTCATCCGTACTCGGACCGGCTCTTGGCCCGGGACAAGTGTGTTTGGATACGGAACGACTGGGATATCCAGCAGATTGCCATTCGATGGAGCGATATTTGGAGTGCCAGGTGCCATTGTGCCGGGGGCCATTGTGCCGGGTGTGGGATTCATCGCACTCGATATGCTCTCGGTCACTGCCCCTACCTGGCGATAAATGCCGCTTGCCTGCTGAGTGACCTGCCTGCCGCGTTCGACAAGCTGATCGATGTTGGCCGTACCTCCGATACTCGTCAAAAGATCGCGGGCGGGTTTGAGATTCGGATCGATTTTTAGAGCCTCGGTCAGATGCTGCTGTGTGGCAGGGATATTCTTGCGCTGGAATAGCAGGTAGGCCATCTGGTATTGGGCCATCGCTGGGGTCTCGCATCGTGCCAACTCGGCCATCGATCCGTTTGCGTCCCCTGCATCGAGCATTGCACCGGCGAGTGCATGACGATAGGACTTATTGGTCGGTTGCAATTCGACGGCTTTGCGCAGATGCTGCTGAGCCGAAGCAATATCGCCGGACTTGGCATAGACTCGACCGAGTTCCATGCAAGCGTCCGCATTGGTCGGTGCCACTTGGATTGTTCTTTGATAGAACTCGATCGACTTGGCAATTTCTTGCTGTCGGTCATAGAGCCTTGCTGTGCTCAGCAGTGCGACGGCATTCTTAGGTTCGGCTTCCAAGGCTCGCGAGTAGCTATCGAGCGCTTTTGCATAGTTTCCTTGGGATTCAAAGTAATTGCCTTGCGCGACGAGAATCTCTGGTGCGATGCTCAAAGGATTAGCTGCCGATTTGCTTTCGCCATCGGAGTTCTCCATCGAGGAGGCCGAAACCGGAGTGAAGGGTGCCGCGATGGCTGTTTTGGTCTTGGAGTAAGCCGAAGACATCGCCGCACCCACGGAAGAAATCTGATTCTTTACCCCTTGGCCTGCGCTGGACATCGAGAAGCCCGGGAGTTTATTGGCTGATTGAGAGGCGCAGCCGGTAAGACAAACGCTTGTGAGCACAGCACTATAGAGCCATCTGTAGGACTGCTTATCCAAGTTATTCAATGGCCTGGCAGAGGCATTGGGTTTTGGTTTGCCAGCATAATGTCGCTCTTGCATCATCCATTCCTTTGGTAGAATCGCTACAATCGTGTTTTCTTCACACTCGGCAACCCTGCCGTAGTAGCTTGAAAGAAACCCGGAAAAGTTTCCCTAAGTTTCCTAGATGGCAAAAGCTTATGTCTCGCTCTGACAAGAATCCTCCCAGTGTGCCACCTCGGGGCAAACAGGAACCGTTGCCTAGGCCAAGTTTAAGTCAGCGTATGTTCGGCGGTGCATCGCTTGGCCAACTCTATCATTTTTGCAACCGACTCTCGACGGGTCTTCGGGCTGGAGTCGATCCTCTGCGGCTTTTGGATGCCGAGTCCAAAGCGGGTGCGACCCGCTATCGCGATGCTGCGAAAGATACAGCCGACAAGATTAGGCTTGGATACACCTTTTCAGAAGCGATGCAGTTGCAAAAAGGATTCTTTCCACCACTTTTGATCAAGATGATTTCGGCTGGTGAAGAGTCTGGGCAAGTTGACCGAGTCCTCGGTTACATGTCCGACTACTACCAAGATCTCAAGCGAACGCGGCAGGACTTTGTCTCGCAGATCACCGCTCCTGTGATTCAATTGCTTTTGGCGATCTTGATCATCTGCGGCATGATCTTTATCAATGGATTTTTCCAAGCCGGTGGGCCCAATGAAAAACCGTTCGACATTACCGGAGTTGGACTTCGGGGTATCAACGGAGTGATGATATTCCTAGGCATCCTTTTGGTGATCTCATTGATTCTTGGAACAATTTGCGTCGGTATTTGGAAAAACTGGTACAACTGCCATCAGACGTTGGTTCCATTGGTTCGCAACGTGCCGGTGATCGGCCCGGTTTTTACGACCACGGCGATGAGTCGATTGTCGATGACCCTCTCGATGATGCTCGGTGCTGGAGTCGAGGCCAAACGAAGTGTGCGCGATGCGGTCTTGAGCACCGGGAACTATTACTACATCTCGGGTTTGCCTGAAATTGAATCAGCGATCCAGCAGGGCAAGTCGCTCTCGGAGAGTTTTTCAGAGCCGAATCGCCTCCCGGACGAATTCATTCAGACCCTCGAAGTCGGCGAGCTTAGCGGTGCCGATAGCGAATCGCTCGAGCGTCTTGCGATCCAGTATCGTGAGAAGGCACAAATTGCGCTCAAGCAATTGGCGGTAGCCGCCGGGTTTCTGATTTGGTTCATGATAGCTGCGATGATCATCACCGTGATCTTTATGGTATTCATGCAGTATCTGGCTATCCTCACAGGTAATCTTCCAAAATAGACTGTACCTCTACCTGCCTTATGCTCTCGAAACTTGATCCGCATGTAGCTTTGCAGTTGTCCAAGTCTGGTCCTCGTCCAAAAGCGGCCTATTTGCACGTACCATTTTGCTACCATCGCTGTGGCTATTGCAACTTTACGTTGCTTGCAGGCCGCGACGATCTTCACGAGCGATTCGTCGATGCCATTGGAACCGAGCTCTCATGGCTTGGAACTCCGCAACCGGTAGAGACGATTTTTCTAGGTGGGGGAACGCCATCGATTCTCAGTCCTAAGCTTATGGAGCGACTGCTCGATAGCATCGGAACTTGGTTGCCGATTCAAGGTGCCCGAGAGTGGACCATCGAAGCAAATCCGCGAGATATCACCCCGCCCAATTTGAAACTCTGGAGCAGCTTTGGGATCAACCGTATAAGCATCGGTGGGCAATCCTTCCAAGCTCGCAAACTCAGGGTCCTTGAGCGAGACCATTCCCCTGAGGAACTCTCAAGGTCGATCGAGGTTGCTATCTCTTGCATGCCCCGGGTCTCGCTCGATTTGATCTTTGCAGCACCCGGCGAGACGCTCGATGAATGGCAAGCGGATTTGAAGCGTTGCGGTTCGTTCGGGATCGGGCATGTATCGACCTATGGGCTAACTTTTGAAAAGTGG
>Ga0082207_1001080_pt1 | contig 13520 bp, 10 predicted proteins | sample LakMenEpi10Aug09_FD_71540 | JGI IMG/M metagenome (GOLD analysis project Ga0082207, IMG submission 71540) | reverse complement strand
CCAGATCAAGGATGGCACGGCCAAGGTCGAAGGCGACGTCTCGATCCTGGCCAAGCTCGCAGCGACGATGGTGGACTTCGACCCGCGGTTCGAGATCCTGCCTGGCACGCGCGGCAAGGAGAAGGTCCTCCATGCCGACGCCTACGAGGCCGTGCCGGGGAAGACGATCCCCGAGTGAGCGGCGGCCGGCATACGTCGTCCAACCGGATTTCTTGACGCAATCGGCACGATCGGCCGATGAGCAACTGCAGAGGAGTTGCTCGATCCGCGGGGGAGGCCTGCGCACAGGTTCCCACCTTCCGCGGCCTGCCCACGTTGCCATGAGCCTGATCGGCTCCGGCGCGTGCCGCCCGCGGGGAAAAGCAGCATCATGCCCGCTGACATGCGAGATCGTCACGGTCTCAGGCGCGTTTCCGGCTGCCTGGCGATCGCCGCCTGTCTCGCCTGGGCCGCCAGAGCCTCGCCTCTTGCCATGGCCACAGAGCCCGCCCCGGCTGATGTCGTCGTCGAGGCGATCCCACCTCCGGTGCCTGAAGAGTGGGAAGCCGAGTTCGACACCGCGGGAGCGTCGTGTACTGGCTGCACCGGCGCCGAATCTGCCTGGCATCGCGGCCGGTTCCACGTGGACTACGACAACGGGTTCGCCATCCTGCCGAACGATCCCGACGAGACGCCGTTTTCACTGCGGATCCGCAACCAAAACATGTTTCGTTACGACGGGTTCGCGCGGGCCGAGCCCTCGTGGACCGACAGTGCGGGCAATCCGATCCCCATCAACAACTCCAACTACTTCGGCATCCCGCGCGGCCGGTTGATCTTCTCGGGCGATGCGTTGATGCCCCGGCTCTCGTACCTCCTGAACATCGACTACAACTCGGTCACCAACCAGCCGATCGGATTCCGCGCCTTCTGGCTGAGCTACCGGTTCAGCAAGGCTCTCGAACTGTACGTCGGCCAGTCGAAGGTGCCTGGCTCCCGGGAGTGGATCGAGAGCGCGTTTGCACCGCTCCAAAGCGCCGACCGCACCATGGCCACCACCTTCTTCCGCCCCAGCTTGAGCCAGGGCGTGTGGCTCATGGGCGAGCCGCTCGATGGCTGTTACTACCACGCCATGATGTCCAACGGGTTCAACACGCTGAACCTGATTCCCGAGGAACTCAACAACCGCTTCGCCTGGTCCGGATCGGCCTGGTGGGAGCCATGGGGCGAGTTCGGCCGTGGGTATTCCGATCTCCAACACCATGAAGAAGCCGCGGTCCGACTCGGCGGCTCGTATACCTTAGCGCTGGGCAGCGGGAACCAGGCCGCGAGCGACGCCGTCGAAAACTCCCCCGTTCGCCTCTCCGACGGCACGATCATCACGACGCCGGGTGCGCTTGCTCCCGGCGTCACCTTGCAGTCGTACGACATCTCGCTGGCAGCGATCGATTGGGCCTTGAAGTACCGCGGCTTCGGCATGTCGTCGGAGATCTATTTCCAGGACCTGCTCAACTTTCACGGGACCGGGCCGCTGCCGATCACATCCACATCCGCGTTCGGCGGCTTCGTGAAGGGTGGCTATTTCGTCGTGCCGCGCGCGACGGAACTGTACGCCCGCTCGTCGTACGTCACCGGCGGCTACGGCTCGGGCTACGAACTCGGCGGTGGCTTCAACCAATTCTTCCTCCCGGGGAAGGACAACCTTTTTTTCACCTTCGACGCGGCCTGGTTGGAGCAGTCTCCCGCGGGCCAGAACCGAACCGGCTTCGTGGCCGGCCAGACCGGGTTGCTCGTGCGGACGCAGCTCGTCGCCGTTTTCTGAGGAAACCGAACCATGTCTCGAGCCTCCACGTCCCTCGTCGTCTGCCTGCTTCTGGCGACGGCGATCCGCAGTTCTGCCCAGGAGTCTGCCGACCCTCCTGCTGACAACGCCGCTGATGCCGAAGAGCGGGTCATTACCGAACGGCTTGCCTACCCGGATTCCATCGACCTGCTTCCCAACGATCCGGCGGCGCCGCCGTTCGGGGCGGCGCGGGGCGCCCCCGCCCCGCCCCCCCCCGCCGCTAGCAGCGTCGATTCCGCCAAACCGTAACAGGGGTAAAAAATATCGTCACTTAATCCTGCCCCCGCCAAACGTTGGGCGAAGCGGTTCAGCGAGGTGGCCGAAATCGGCTCCGCGCCACAGAACAACAACCGCAGCGGAGAGAGGTCCAACGCCGCGATCTCGGTCGGGGTCAACCGGTCCGCACAAAGGTCGAACGCGAAATTCGGAGCCCCCGTGACCATGGCACGATATCGAGAGACCGTTTCGAGCCACCGGAGCGGTTGGCGAATGAAGGATTGAGGGCTCAGCAAGACGGTACGGCCACCGATGTAGAGTGGCGCCAAAATGCCGCCGATCAAACCCATGTCATGATAGTGGGGTAACCAAAACCCCCCCGCCAGCGGTTCCTCTTGGTGGGAGGCCTCGTGCGAATCCTCCTGGAACTCAAAGCCAAAACCCCTCCGGATCGCTTCCAAATTCGTCATCAAGTTCTGGTGGGTGATGACCACACCCTTGGGCTCGCTCGTACTGCCAGAGGTGTATTGCAACAAGGCGACCGTCTCAGGGGTCAAGCCGGTCAACTCGAAGCCACGATAATCGACCGCCCGGTCCTCCCGACTGTCGATCGCGATGCAAGGCAGCTTCGCGACCGCCGTCGACTTTGACCGATCCAAACCCGCCAAGCTTTGCGAGTCGGTCAACACGACGGTCGCTGCACAATTCACGCTACTGGCATCAAGCCGGGGGTGTGCGCGGTGTGGCTTCGGATAACTGGTCGGTACCGGCACCCACCCGGCGATCTGTGTCCCGACAAAAGCGGTCACAAAGCCGATCCCGGCAGGGAAGAGCAACATCGCCCGAGGGCCAGCCGACACCCCCGAAGGTAGGGTCTGCCTCTCCCCCGATAACTGGGTCAACTTCCAAGCGACGCGGACGGCGCGGTCCCATAACTGGCCATAGGTCAACTCTGCCGAGACGCCTCGGTCATCCAGAAACGTGACCGCCGGACGGTTCGGGTGTGCTACCGCCCGCCGATGCAACATCGCTGGAAAGGTTGCCTGATCATTCATGGCCACGAAACGATCCGCTGACTCGAAAAAATGGCATACACGATGATTAATCCTCGGAATAGAACGGCTTAAAGATAGTCATCACCTCACACCGTCTCAAATACTGTGCACAAAACGAATAAGCGGTAGGGTCGGGGAACCTCCAATCCCCCTAATCGGACGAGCAGGGATCTAATCGAAATACACCGCGACCCAACCTTCACCCCAATCCCCCCTTTCGGCACAAACGGTAACCTGCCCAGCAAACCTCGAAATTTACCAGAACTAACGTCTTGATCGTTGAATGGGCGAAACTAACTTTGATCTCAGGTGCTGATTCTCCCTCTTGGCCATCAACGCCGATCATTGGAAATAAGGGAAGTTCTGGCGCTGCCGGATCGGGCCCAAGGGTTAGCATTTGTACCGAAGCATGAGGAATCTTCATTGAATCGTCTACTTGCCGCTGTGATGGCTTTTAGTTCACTGGCCACTATCGGTTGCGGCCAAAGTGGAAATGCCACGGTTACCGGTACGGTAAGCATCAAAGGCCAGCCTGCCCCAGAGGGGGTTGGCATCACCTTTTCGCCCGTCCCGGGATCGCCGGCAGAGCAGTTGCTCGCGACCGGGCGGATCGACACCCAAGGCAAGTACACCCTCTTCTCAGGGAATGAGGGGACGCCGGGCGCCCGCCCTGGCAAGTACAAGGTTTTTCTCTCTCCCAAACCTTCGGATGGGGCCTACATGGAATCGGGTAAAGGTTCCCAGCCCCCCAAGATCGACCTCGGCCCGATCCCGAAGGAATACACCCTTCCGGAAACCTCGCCGAAAGAGGTCGAAGTGAAAGGTGGGGAGAACACCATCGACATCCAGATCTGATTTTCCGATTTCTGATCTGCCGTCCCGATTCACAGTCCCTGTGGTCTTTTTCGCTCGTCGTTTTCGTTCGTTCTTTTTGGGCACTCGAGGTTTGATACATATGAGTTTTAATCACCACCCCCGACGCGCGGCCTTCACGCTCGTCGAATTGCTGGTCGTCATCGCCATCATCGGCGTGATGGTCGGCCTGCTCCTGCCGGCGGTTCAAGCCGCCCGCGAAGCGGCACGCCGCATGAGTTGCGGTAACAACCTGAAGCAGCTAGGTCTGGCTTGCTTGAATTACGAAAGCACCTACAAAACGTTGCCGTTCAATTCCGACACCGGCGACGACGAAGCCCACCCCAACAACCGGGGCCGTAACAGCGTCGTCAATCGTTGGCGCCAATTCTCGTGGCTGACCCTGTCGCTCCCGTTCGTCGAACAGCAACCGCTGTACGATCAGATCAACTGGAACACGGCGATGTCGCTGCGCGATCCCGTGAACGCGACGCTCGCACGTACGGTAGTCAACACGTTCCTCTGCCCATCGAACGCCCAGGAAACGATCCGCACCGGACAGGTCGAAGGGTACAAGCATAACGGCGGCGGGAGCGGCGCGGGGACCGACTACGTAGGGAACATGGGTCACATTTGGGGTGGTTGGAAGGATTGCGCCGCGGTCCCCGATTTCCCCGGTCCGGTCAACAACCCCAGCCTGTTCGTCAAGGGTGCCAACCCCGGAACACCCTGGGTCAATGGCGACTACCTGAACGAGCAGGTCAACTGCAACGGTCTGTTCCGTTACTACGGCTCGACCAAGCTGGCCCAAATCACCGACGGTACCACCGCCACGATCATGGTCTTCGAAGACATGCACTACCGTGGTGGGAATACCCCCGGGCAATTCGACCGCCGCGCCGGTGACGACTCGGCTTGGATGAGCCCCCTGGCCGCGGTCAACCCGCTCCGTAACCCGCTCAACAACCGCAACCCGGCGTGGCTGCAAGGGAACGGCGACCGCCGCTGCCATGGCTGGTCGAGTGAACATCCGGGCGGGGCACAAGCGGCACTGGCGGACGGTAGTGTCCGGTTCTTCAGCAACAGCCTCGAAAACCTTGTCAGGTACGCGTTGGCAGTTCGCAATGACGGGCTGAACGTCCAGATCCCGGAATAAACTGACTTCCGGCCATCACCGGACAAAGACGTCCGGTTCGGATAAAATCGCAAGGGCGGCGACCATTCGGTCGCCGCCTTTTTCCATCTACCGGAATAGGTTTTCAGGGTGGGCACGAGGCCGAACCATTGCCGTCGACCATGGCGATCGGTCGATCCGAGTCCCCGCAGGATCGGTTCCCGGCCACCTCAACACATCGGTCGATCGCAGTCAGAAATGTCACCCGCGCGAGCATCCGGCCCCTGTCGGCCCAACCCCTTTCCGCACTGGGCCTGGGGCCTTCTCTTTCTGGCCACCGCTGTGGCGGTGGGATGTGATCGGAACGCACCGCAGGACCCTGCCGTTCAGGTCGCCGACCGCCGCCAGGCCGAACCCCCGGCGAAGCCGCTCTTTGACATCAAGCCATCGACGTCCCGCGGCAACGGCCCTTCCGATGCCGTGTCGCAAGGGAGTGCTCCGCCATCGAGCCAACTCGCCAGCTCGACCTTCAGCAATGTCGCGGCGCGCGCCGGGCTCGATTTCACCTATCAGACGGGGGCCCGTGGCGAGTCGCTGATGGTCGAGACGATGGGTGGCGGCTGCGGCGTTCTCGACTTCGATAACGACGGCCACCCCGACCTTTTCCTTTGCCAAGGTGGTGACCCGACCGCCCCGGCCGATGCCAAAGGCCAACCGACGGACAGGCTCTTTCGTGGCGGCGCCCCTGGAAAACCGTTTGTCGACGTCGCCGGTCAGGCGCTCCCCGACTCCGGCCACCACTACAGCCAAGGTGTCGCGATCGGTGACTACGATGATGACGGCTTCGACGACATCTACATCACCAACGTGGGACGCAACACGCTGCTCCACAACCAAGGGGATGGGACATTCGTCGATGTGACCGATGCCGCGGGGGTCGGGGATGCGAGGTGGAGCACTTCGGCGGCTTTTGCCGACCTCACCGGCGACGGTTTGCTCGATCTCTACGTTTGCAACTACGTCGATTACGACCCGCGTGACCCGAAGGACTGTCGCACCCCGGCGGGCGAACGCCGCATCTGCCACCCCCAGTCGGTCGATGCGGTGGCCGACGAATGCTACGTCAACCAAGGGGATGGGACGTTCAAAGCGGAGGCGAAGCAGCGGGGCCTCTTCGGCGAAGGGAACAAAGCGCTCGGCGTCTCCGTCACCGACTTCAACCTCGACGGGCGGCCAGACCTCTATGTCGCTAACGACACGACCGCGAATTTTATGTTCATCAATCAGGGCCAAGGCCAGTTCAAAGAGCAGGCGTTGCTCTTGGGGTGTGCCGTCGACCGCATGGGGGCCGCGCAGGCGAGCATGGGCCTTGCCGTCGGCGATTATGACAACGACGGCCTAGTCGACATTTACAGCACGCATTTTTATGACGAGTCCAACACCCTCTACCGCAACCTGGGCGAACGCGGTTTCCAAGACGTCACGGGCTTCGTGGGCCTTCACGAGCTGACGTTGCCGCGGCTCGGGTTCGGTACCGCGATGCAAGACTTCAATCAGGACGGGCATCAAGAAATTTTCGTCACCAACGGTCACATCGAAAATTACCCGAACAACCCGCTGCACAAAATGCGTCCGCAACTCTTCGCTTACGCGGGGCCCCGCTGGCAGGACTGCTCGGATCGTGCCGGCGAGTTTTTTACCGGATCGTATGTGGGACGCGGTGTCGCCGTCTGTGATTACAACCTGGACGGCGCTCCTGACCTTATCGTCGTCCATCAGGACACCCCCACGGCCCTCTTGGAAAACACCTCCGACCGCGGCCATTGGCTGAAGCTTTCCTTCCGGGGCCGTGCGAGCAACCGCCGAGGGATCGGCTGCCAGGTGAACCTGAGGGCAGGCCAACGAAAGATTCACCAACAACTTTCCGCCGGTGGCAGCTACGCCTGTTCCCACGAACCGGTGATCTTTTTTGGCTTGGCAGATCATGCCGGCCCCGTCGAAATCGACGTCCTCTGGCCGTCAGGAAATCGCCAAACGCTTCGCGACGTCCCCATCGACCAAACCCTGGTGATCCAAGAACCGACGGCAAGGACGGTCGATCCGAAACCCGAATGATCAACGGCGAGCGGCCGACCGTGAATCGATTTGGTCAAGGATTCCTCGGTGACGCTCCGCCGCCGCGGGATCGCCGAACTGCTCATAACCGCGGATCAGCCACTGCCTTAAGGAACGATCGCCGGGGTTGGACCGCAATGCCCGCTCCGCGACTTCGATCGCCTTTCGACGGTCGCCCAGATTCCATTCCACATCGACTAGCCGCGAATTCCAATCGGTATCGTCGGGGACAATCCGCAGGACCCGCTCGAGCCAATCCTTTCCCCCCAGCAGGTTGCGGCGCCCCAGTTCGATAAACGCCAAACCGCTGAGCGCGACCTCGTGCTCCGGGCTCAACCCCTGCAGCCTCCTCCATGCCGCATAAGCATTCTCCGTCTCGCCACTCATCAGGTAACTGGCCCCCAACTCGGCGAGCGCCGCATGATCATCACCTAGCGATCGAATCACGACGTTCGGATCTTTCTCGCTGAGGCCTCGCGGGATCAGCAGGCGGCGTGCCTCCGCGGCTAGCTTCGGGTCTCGGCGTTGCCAAGCTTCCGTCATTTTGGATATCCCCCGCGCGCGGGCCACCTCCCACGCCGGCAACCGAAGCTCGGCACCATCGAAGACGGCGAGTTGCTCGCCGGGTAGTGGGGAAGGAGAAGCATCGGCTCCTCGACGGTGGTCCCGAATGATCCGATGGTCCGTCTGTGCCGTGTGGGGCACATCGGAACCGCCCAACGATGGCATGTGGCAGTGGATGCAAGAGCCATTGGCCGGGGGAGCCGTTTGCTCCTCCAAGCCCAGCGAACAGGATTGATCGGCGTGGCAGCGGGCGCATTGATCGCGATACCAAGCGTCCCGGGTTTCCGGTTCTGGTTCGAAATGGGGGTCGTGGCAAGAGGTGCACCCCAGAGCCTGCTCCGATCCGACGTAACAGCGGCTGGATCGCATCTGTTCGACATGGCTGACAACCTGGTGCCGCCCTCGCTCGTCGACCCGATCATTTCCCGTCAAGACGACAAAGACGTCCTCCAAACGATCACCCGGTCGAAAGTCAAAAAAGCTTCGCCCCGCACGACGGATCACGTGCTTCCCTTGCAGGTGGCATTGGTTGCAGACATCTTCGCGGGGACCGGTATCCAGCTTGGCGGGATTGACGATCGGATCATCCGTCACCGGCATCTCGCTGGCGACGCCGTCGGGTCGCCGCCGCTGGTGCAGCGAGACGTGGCCACCACCCGGCCCATGGCAACGCTCGCACCCGATCGAGGCCTCCGCAAATGCGGGCTCCTCGTAACGGTCTTCGCCCACGCTCCGGACACGCCCCGCATGACAATAAAGACAGCCGTCCCCGACACGTCTCGAAAATCGCGGGTGATTTCCCGGTTCATATCCGGGCGAAAGGTCCCAACGGTCGGCCCCCGAATACCACCCCAAGGGCGATTGAAAAAAGACTTCACCCTCACGGATCAGGTACGCACGTCCCTGGCGGCCCGACCCGATGGCGACGGCGACCCGTTCCCCCTGGTCATAAATCAATTCGCCCGACTGATCGCGCAGCAATTCGTGATGGAAGACTGCCCCGTCGGTCGCAGTGACTTGGTACTCACACGCCCCGCCGGGGGCGATCGGGCCCGACGGAACGGTCTCGATCGAACTGGCCAGCGACAAAGGGTTCAGGGACCGCGACATCGGGTGCGAGGCATACCGCGCGGAAATCTCGGCGTGGCACGGGACACACGATTCGCTCCCGACATAATCGGACGGGCGCGGCGGTGGGGGGCTTCGATCGACAACGGCGACCTCAGCCCGGGGCGGTTCGCCAGATGCCGGCAAACGTGCCGCCGATTTGGCCACCCGGGCCTTCGCCGCTAGGCGGGCCGCGTCCGCTTCGTCGCCACCGCCACAACCGACCGAGCCGACGACCACGATCGCGACCAGCAGCGCAAAGGCGGACATCGAGTCGCGCCCCGCCGACCCAGCGTCAAGGATCCCCGTTCGTTTCCCGAAGCTTCTCACTTCCGATGCAATCCCCGTCAACCTGCCCAAGGGAAAACTGCCCTGATTCGACCTGCCAAGCGGCATCCCCAGACCTGACCGTCACCCGACGCCTTGCGCGAACTTTCCAGTGTAGCTCAATCGGCTGGCCTGAAGCCCAATCGCGTCATGAATCATCCGCCGATGTGGGCCGCCGCGGAAATGATGGCCTATAATTCACCCACGTGACCTGATCGTAACGATCCGCCCGAATCCAACCCGCACACCCTCGATGGCCAGCAAACCGAAGCGACGCCCAATTCGTCCCGCCGAGGCGGCCGATCCGCAAGCCAGTGGGGCCAAGCAAGCCGCGACCGTCGCTGCTCCAGCGTCCCCGGCCCGCCTGCTCGGGAAACCGGCTTTCGGGAAAAAATCCAAGATCGCGCTGATCGTGTTGCTCGTATTGACCGCGCCACTTGCCTACCGGTCCTATCGGATTTATCTGCTGCGAAAACTCGCCTGGGACGCCAGCGAGGCCCGCAATGCTGGCGACTGGGCGAAACTCGAAGCGGTCGCCGTACACTGGGGCGGGGCCGACAAAAGATCGGCGATGCCATGGGCCTTGGCCGCAGAGGCAGCCGAAAAACGGGGGGCCTCCGACCGGGCCGCCGCACACCTGGAAAAAATGCCGCCGGACGACGCCCGGACCCCACCCGTCTTGATGGAACTCGCGACGCTCTATTTCGGACCCCTCAACCGCCCCCTCGAAGGGGTCGCGGCCTACAACAAAGCGATCGAAATCGATCCCGGCTTCGCGGAAGCCCACCGCAGGCTCGTGTTCTATTACGGCATCACCGTCCAACGGGGCAAAATGGTCGAACAAGCCCGCGAAGCCCTCCGGCTGGGGTGCGAAAGCCCCGAGACCTACGTTTACCTGATCGGCGCGGATTGGCTCGTCTTCTCCAATGCCTACGAGTTCAACCAAAAATGGCTCCAGTCGGGTGCCGATAACGAGACGTTCGAGGTGGCCCAAACGATCCACTGGTCAGGGGCGACCGGTTATGACGACTTCGGCCGTGCCGCCGAACATGAAAAACGGCTCGCAGACTGCTTTGCCAAGTACCCCAACAACCCCGAGATGATCGCCTATTTCCTGAGCCAAAAGGCCGCCCGTGGCGATCGGGAAGGGGTCGCCGAACTCCTCGCCAAGGTCCCTGCCGAGGCAGGCAATGACAACCGATTCTGGCACTTTAAGGGGTGGCTTGACGCCGCTAACGGCGATTGGGCGAGCGCGGAAACGGCCTTGCAGGAAGCCTTGAAACGGAACCTGTACGCATGGCAAACGCACCTCGAATTGGCCGGGGTCTATCGCCAGCGACAGCGATTTGACGAAGTCGAAAGGCTGGTCGCGCTGTCGATGAAGGGGAAAGAACTGAGAAAAACGATCCTGCAACCTCCGGACGTTCAGTCCGTTTCCCCGAAAATGTTAAAGGAAATGCAGCTTTACGCCCAGGAATGTGGCGATGAAGAGGTCGCCCAACGGCTGGCCAAGCGGATGGAACAGTGGGGTGGCACCCTCTGACCCCACCCGCTTCGCCTCATCGACGGGAAGGCGTTTTAGCGGTAAAATGCGGGTCCTCTTCGGTTGAGACCGATCGGCCGTTTTCCGCCTTAGCGAATAGCAATTTTTCATGAGTGACGCACCCGCGCCCCCAGAGAATTCAGTTCAGGCTTACGTCGCGAAAGCCGCCAATGCCGAATACACCGATAAAGACCTTCTCCATCTGTCGGACTTGGAGCACGTCCGTGAGCGCCCGGGGATGTACATCGGCGACACCTCGACCCGGGGCCTGCATCACCTGATTTACGAAGTCGTCGACAATTCGATCGACGAAGCGATGGCCGGCTTTGCCACCGCGGTCTCCGTGACCCTGCACACCGACGGCAGCGTCACCGTCGAAGATGACGGCCGCGGCATCCCCGTCTCACGCCACGAACAGCTTTCCAAGGAGATGGAGCGGGACGTCAGCACGCTGGAAGGGGTGATGACCGTCTTGAAGTTCGGCGGAAAATTCCAAAAAGGGGCCTACCAAACCAGCGGTGGCCTTCACGGCGTTGGCGTGACGGTCGTCAATTTCCTCTCCCAATGGTGTGAGGTCGAAGTGAGCCGCGACGGCTCCACCTGGACCCAGGGTTACGAACGCGGTGTCCCCACCGGGCCAGTTAAGCCGGGACGGCCAACCAAAAAGACAGGCACCAAAACGACCTTCAAGTCAGACGGGCAGATCTTTCAACAGACGAAGTACTCGTTCGATACGATCTACAAACGTCTCCAGGAACTCGCCTTCCTCAATTCCGGGGTCCACATCCGGTTCCTCGATGAACGGAACGGCGAAGGGGGAGATTTCAAGTACGAACGGGGCATCGTCGAATTCGTCGAACACCTCAACCGGGCCAGCGACGTGCTGCACTCGGACGTCATCCATTTCATCGGCGAAAAAGACGGCGTGGAGTACTCGATCGCGCTGCAATACAGCACCGAGTTCACCGAAAACACGCAGTCCTACGTCAACAACATCCACACAATCGAAGGGGGGACCCACGTCAGCGGCTTCCGCTCGGCTCTCACCCGCACGATCAACAACTATGGCAAGAAAGAGGAGATCTTCAAAACGACCACCCCCGGCGGTGACGACTTCCGCGAAGGGTTGACCGCGGTGATCAGCGTCCGCGTCCCACACCCCCAATTCGAAGGCCAAACCAAGACCAAACTGGGGAACAGCGACGTCGAAGGGATCATCAACGCGGGGGTCGGCGAACAACTCGCCAAGTACCTCGAAGAGAACCCCAAGACCGCCAAGACGATCGCTCGCAAGGCGCTCCTGGCGTACGAGGCCCGCGAGGCCGCCCGCAAAGCCAAAGACCTGCTCCGCAAACGCAAGGACGCCCTAGGCGGGGGCGGGCTCCCCGGGAAACTCCGCGATTGCATCAGCAAAAACATGGAGGAGTGCGAACTCTATCTCGTCGAAGGGGACTCCGCCGGCGGCTCCGCAGAAGGGGGCCGGATGCGAGACTTCCAAGCGATCCTCCCGCTCCGCGGCAAAATCATCAACGCCTACAAAAGCCGCGAAGACAAAGTCCTCGCCAACGAAGAAGTCCAGTCGATGATCCAGGCGATCGGGACCGGTATCGGCGAAGATCAAGACCTCGGCAAACGTCGCTACAACAAGGTCGTCATCATGACCGACGCCGACGTCGACGGGAGCCACATCCGGACGCTGCTGCTCTGTTTCTTTTACCGCCAGATGTACCAACTCGTCGCCGGTGGTCACGTTTACGTCGCGCAGCCCCCACTGTTCCGCGTCGTTAGGGGTAAGGAGAGGTACTACGTCCAGACGGACGAAGAAATGAAGACCCAGATGCTCCAGCGGGGCCTCGCGGGGACCAAGCTGATTTGCGAAGACGGTCGATCGGCCGAAGGGCCCGCGATGGAAAAACTCTGCGTCGCCTTGGCGACGATCGAAGAGGCGATCATCGCGATGGAACGCCGCGGCGTCAGCCTCCGCTCCCACTCGATGCGATTCGACTCGCAACGGGGCAAACTCCCGACCCTGCACCTCTTTGTGGGCACCGAAGATCACTGGTTCTACGACATGGAACAGGTCGTCGAGTTCATTACCCGACGCGGCCTCACCCTCGACACCGACCAGGAACCGACCGAGGCGATCAAGGAGGGTGAAGCCCCGACACCGAAACCGGCCGGCAAACCAAATTCGAAGGTCGCGCACCTGATCGAACTCCACGAAGTTCGAACGATCAACGCCGGCCTCAAAGATCTCGAATCGGTCGGTTTCGGCATCGATGACCTCGTCCCCACCGACCGCACCGGCTCGACCACCTCCAGATTCGAACTGATCAAAGAAGAAAGCGGCCGCGGGCTCGAAGACCTCCGCAGCCTGCTCGGCGAGATCCGCGCCGCCGGCGAAAAAGGGTTGCAACTGACCCGTTTCAAGGGGTTAGGCGAAATGAACGCGGAAGAGCTCCGCGAAACGACCCTCGACCCCGCCAACCGTACCCTCGTCCAAGTCAACTTGACCGACGCCAGCGCGGCCGACGAGATGTTCCGGCTGTTGATGGGCGATAAGGTCGAACCCCGTAGGGAATTCATCGAGAAACACGCCCTTGATGTCCGCAACCTCGACGTCTGATCGCCCCGGACGCGTCCCCCAAATGCGACCATCTCGCCCCCGGCCAAGATCCCAACCGGCCCGCCGGATCATCCTCCTACGGATTTGCCTGCTGCTCCTTTGCGGCTCGCCCGCCGCGGGCGCCGCGGCAGGGGCGGCGGCACCCCCGCGGGGGCCCGAAACCCCGGTCGCCCTTGCGC
>Ga0082207_1001078_pt1 | contig 13525 bp, 18 predicted proteins | sample LakMenEpi10Aug09_FD_71540 | JGI IMG/M metagenome (GOLD analysis project Ga0082207, IMG submission 71540) | reverse complement strand
ACAAATCAAAGGTTTAGTAGCAGGTGGTGTTGATGGAATTTTGATTGAAACCATGAGTGATTTAAGTGAAGTAGAAGCAGCAGTTAAAGCTGCTCAAGAAGTAGCACCTGGTTTACCAATTGCTGTTACTTTTTCATTTGACACAAACTTAAGAACCATGATGGGTGTTAAACCTGAAATGGCTGTTAAAGCAATTTCAGCATTAGGAGTAAGACTCATTGGTACTAATTGTGGACGTGGCACAGATGAAATGAAAATCATTGCTCAGGAATTAACTTCAGCAAGACAACCTGGCACATTCATCATGACTCAATCAAATGCAGGTTTACCAAAACTGCAAGGGGATGAATTTATTTATGATGGAACCCCTGAAGAAATGGCTAAGTATGCCCAAGAAATGAAATCATTTGGAGTGAATGTGATTGGTTCTTGTTGTGGCTCCACTCCTTTGCACACCAAAGCAATTAGTGAAGCAGTTAAATAGTCATTAATGGATAGCGACGAATATTTAGTTAACAGACCAGATCTTGGTGATAGATCAGAAGTTCAAGCTGGTGAATTTTATCCAGTAGTTGGTGTTGGTCCTCATCCTTTACCTTGGCCAACTGGTGAACAATACGATCCTGAATATTTAGAAAACGGTGATAAAAGAAATATTTTAGATCAATATCGTTATTGGTCTGTGGCAGCAATTGTTAAAGAATTAGATAAAAGACGACACCCTTTACATATTGCAATTGAGAATTGGCAACATGATTTAAACATTGGCTCCATTGTCAGAACTGCTAATGCTTTTAATGCAGAAGGTGTACACATCATTGGTAAGCGTGATTGGAATAAACGCGGTGCCATGGTGACCGATAAATACTTGCATCTGCACCACCACCCCACACCACAAGATTTTGCTAACTGGGCTAAAGAAAACAATGTGCCAATTATTGGTATTGACAATGTTGAAGGTTCAAAAGAATTAGAGTCAGCAAAATTACCTAATCCTTGTGCATTACTTTTTGGTCAAGAAGGACCTGGTTTATCTGATGCCGCAATTGAAATGTGTGAAGTTACTTATGCGATTAGACAATATGGATCAACAAGATCAATGAATGCTTCAGCTGCTGGTGCTATTGCAATGTATGCCTGGGCGATGCAGCACTTGAAACATTAATCTCTGCAACAATTTTTTTGCAATACTCATTTGTAATTCTGTTGCCTCTTGAATCTAGAATTACCTCTTTATCAAGATCAATATCTTTGCCAAAAGTGATTTCGTTGGCTTTCAAGTACTTCGATATCTGGTGGGCATAGCGTGAATTATCAAAATTTTGGTGGATAAAATTACTCCAACTATTTCTAATTCCAAACCACGCAGATCCAAGCCAACCCATTTAATCCTTCTTTCCCAGCCGTTTGGTACATCCACATTTTGTGGATGATTGTTATCAATCACATAGTAAATATGTTTCTTGCCAATCTTGTGCTTCCGAGAATCTCTAGTGAAGTGAAATTTTTGATTCTTCACTATCTAAAACTCTGAATCTGATATCAAGGTAGACCTTTTTTCTTGAGGTGTCTACCCATTAACGCAAGAATTAATCACTTGTGTTCATATGTTGCTTTTTCCTGGGGAAAACTAGCAAATGTGGATAACTTAACTAGTGACCAAAAGGATTACTTTTATTAATGCAAGTTATAGATTTTGGCTTTAGGATTTGATTCAACATGGCAACTATAAGAATTCTGCTTCCTGATCAATTGGGTGATCATTTCATTGATGATGCCCCAGGGCAGATAAAAATACTTTTACCTGCCAAAGATCTGTGGCAAAGAAAAATGCATCGCGCAAAAGCTCAATGGTGGCTAAGTGCAATTTTGCATAGAAAAGAAGAACTGGGTAAGAGATGTGAAATTATTGAATGTGAATCAGTAGCAGAATTTGCTAAAAGTTTTAAAGAAAAAGCTTCAGTAATTGCTCCTACTAGTTTTCATAACCGAAAAGCCTTTATGGGCAAAGATAACTTTGAAAAGTTACCCTCCAGAGGTTTTGTCACCAGTGAAAAAGATTTTGCTAATTGGATCTCTCAAAGAGCAGGTAAGAAGCTTCGCCTAGAAGATTTTTATCGCCATGCTCGAGTTATGCATTCAGTCTTAGTTGATCCAGAGGATCAACCAGTAGGTGGTGCTTGGAATTTTGATCACGATAATCGTTTATCTCCCCCCAAAAATGTCACCAAACTTAATTTAAAACCTGCCTATTATCCAGTTGAAGATGAAATAGATGAATTAGCGCGAAAGAAATTAAAGGAATACGAAAAACAAGGTTATGTCTTTGTTGGCAAAGATGACAAACGTGAATTTGCTGCCACAGTTTCAGAAACCAAAAAGGTATTCAAAAACTTTATTGAAACAAGATTAAATCAATTTGGTCCCATGGAGGATGCCTCTTTAACAAATGATTGGCATATGTCTCATTCTTTACTTTCTGCTCCTATGAATATTGGACTAATTGATCCAATGTTTTTAATTAAATCTGTGGAGAAAGAACTAAAAAATGGTGCTCCTATTGCGTCAGTGGAAGGATTCATCAGACAAATCATGGGTTGGCGTGATTACATTTGGCATCTTTATTGGTATTTCGGAGAAGACTATGTCAAAGACAATAACTATCTAAAAGCCAACAACAAATTACCTGATTGGCTAGCCAATCTTGATACTAAAAATGTGAAAGCAAATTGTTTAAAAACTGTTGTTTCAGATCTAGAACAAAGAGCTTGGGTGCACCACATTCAAAGACTGATGATGTTAGGAAATTGGTGCATGCAACAAGGAATAAATCCACACGAATTAGTTGATTGGTTTGATCGTTTATTTATTGATGGGCATCCTTGGGTGATGGCTGCAAATGTTATTGGTATGAGTCAATATGCAGATGGTGGAAAAATGTCCACTAAGCCCTACACCAGTGGTGGCAGCTACATAAATAAAATGAGTAATTTTTGTGGAGGTTGTGTTTATAAACCAGATGTCAGAGTTGGCAAAGATGCCTGTCCATTCACGGCAGGTTATTGGAAATTCTTAAATACTCATAAAGATAAATTTGCCAAGAATCCTCGAATGAGCCAAGGGGTTAATGGTTTAAAGAGATTAAAAGATTTAGATCAATTACTAAAAGAGAAATCAAATACTATTTAGTTAATCTGTTTTCTTTTTCATAAAGTTCCTGAAAATACTTATCTGCAATGGCTAATTTCTGTGCCACAGTTTCATCTGTTATGCGATTTCCAAATTTATCCAAATGAACTTCTTTGTTTAAATCAGCATATTCTTCAGAATAGGTAAATTCACCTAAGCCTGGAGCGTAACCTTTTTTCTTTCCCTTGCTCATTTATTTCTCCTAAATCTGTGTGGCATCACATGAATAATGCGCAACACGTCTTCTTCAACGAAGCCGTGTATTTCTAAAACTAGTCCTCGCTGATCTGCTCCGATCCAGTTGATTTCATCTAAATTATCCAAACTTAAAGGATAATTATTTGAAATCACATATAAGGCTCGTGTTATCCCTATTTTGTGCTTTCTTGCCGACTTCGTGAATTTAATATCATAAATCATTAAATTCGACTTCTTTTAAGCAATTCCATAATAACTCTCCCACAAATATATGTAAAGAGTTATTGTGACAAATTATTTAACTATTTTGTTATTTCTTTATTATTAATGTGGATAACTTAATATTGTTGATAACTTAAATTTGTGTGGAAATTAATCCAAAAGGATTACAAAAGCAATTAAAACTTATGCATCCACTGGTTCTAATAAGCCAGTTGAAACGTTATAAATTGCTCCGCCAACCACAACTTCATTGTTTAATAATGGGTAAGAACGAACTCTAATAACATCAGTAATAAGAGCACCTCTTTGATCACTAACTGTTCTAAATTCTAAACTTCTAGTATCAACACCATGTTCTTTTCTAATTTTTTCATGAATTGCTGCTTCATCACCTTTTGCCATTCGACAATCTGTGTGGGGCATGATCAAGATTCTTTTCACACCTAATAGATAACTTGCTAAAACCAAAGTTCTTAAAACGTCATCGGTAACTCTTGCACCTGCGTTTCTTAAAATCTTGGCATCTCCTGGTTTCATTCCCACAACAGCCAGGGGTGAAATTCTTGAATCCATACACGTAACAATTGCTATACCTTCTTTAGCCGTTCCAGTTAATTCCTCATGTTGGAATGTGGAAACAAAGCTTTGGTTGTGCTTTAAAACATCAGCAAAGATGTCTTTATCAAATGTTTGAGGTTTGCTGGAATCACTTAGGGGCATATAAATCACATTAGCAAATAAGATTATTTAGGTCTAAACATTGTGCAATTCCACCCTTTTAATGTTTACTTTTCTGCCCAATTAACCTCTCTCTTAAGCAAACAAACCTGTCTTATAGCCTAAAATAGAAGCAAAACCAAGGAGAATAAATAAATTGAATAACTTCATCACCCCAGCAACTAAAGCTGTACAAAAGTGTTTACAAAATTACGCTGTTTTTCAAGGCCGAGCATCCCGCAGTGAATTCTGGTATTTCTTTATCTTCTTTTATGCCGCTAACCTTTTAGGAAATCTAATAGCTGACTTTGTGGGATCTTTAGTAACCCTTGGTTTACTACTTCCCTACCTTTCCGCTGCAGTAAGAAGAATGCATGATCGCAATAAAGCTGGTTGGTATGTATTAATCCCGTTATTTAATATTTATCTGCTAGCCACCCCTGGAGATTCTGGCAATAACAGATTCGGTGCCAAACCAGAGAAGTTTTAGTCAAAAATCAAATAAAGAGGGTGTTTGCGATATTTGCAAACACCCTCTTTTCATTTGTCATCAGGAACATCTTTAACTAATATTGTGGCCATTTAGTAATTGTGACTTAAACAAATATATAAATCAAGTAAAACTTAAAGATATTACCTATTCTTGGAAATCTCCCCCACGACCACTTACTTTTCGTAATCCTTTTAGCTCTTTATTTTGTTTCCTAAAAACATAAAGAAAGGCAAATGAGACTACAACTACTACTGCAATTAGTATTCCTAGTTCCATCTCATTTGCCTTTCCTGTAGGTCTTGATTCTTAGTAAATTGCTACTACCATTACAGCAAATAGTGCTATTGCAAAGCCAACCATAACCACCTGGGTTAGTTGCAGGTATGAACCAGATGCAGCAATGATTTTACCGGTGTTAGTTTTAGCTTTTGCTAAATCCTTAACTACCATGCTGGCTTCACGAACGATAGCTAATTGGGAGATTAAAGACAAAATCCCAGTTGTAGCAACTGCTGCTAAAGCTAACAATCTGATTTCATCTGTGGTGTTAGCAAATTGTCCAGTTGAAACAAGTGCTACCACGGTTGCAATCATGATCACTGAAACTAGTTGAGATTGAGCAATGCTCTTTCTTTTGGCGTTCCAGATATTGATTAGTGTTACTTCATCCATTGTTTTGGTTTCTCTTCTCAGTTTTTAAGACCTTCAAGCAAATACTCTTTTGCTTTCTCTTAACCCCATCTTAAGCACAAAACCCACCTTTTTCCCTCTGGAAAAAGGCCTAAACCACCAAGATTTAACCCAAAATGACATAGTTTTTTTATCATGTTAAGTTGAAAATAGACCTATTTAAATAGAAGAAAAGGGTGAAACTAACATGATAAAAAAATCATTGCTTTTGTCTTTAGTTTTCATCTTTTCCTCAACCACACCTGCCTTTGCAGAAATTGATGTTGATATTCAAACCATGAATGCTTCCAAAGCTGCCACTGGGGAACGTGGTCCTGCCTTAGCGGTTTTGAAAAATGGCAATCTAATTCTTGGTGGGGGCAATAACGGGGGCACACTATTTCTAGGTGATGGTAAAAAACGTGCTGTGATCACTTTAGGTGACTTAATTAAGCAATCAGATCGATTGAAAGATTCCAGATTTGCTATTACTGATATTGCAGTTTTAAGTGAAGGTTCAAATTCAGCTAAGTTACTTGTTTCTTATCCAAGACTAGGTAGCGGTAAAAAGTGTGTGGAAGTAGTAGTTGACCAAGTTGATGCCAACTTTAGAACCAACAAAATAGTAAAGAACAAAACATGGTTTGTTTCCAAACCATGTGTACCGATCAAAGCTGTACAACATGCAGCAGGTCGTATGGAAAAGATTGATGCCAACAGTGTTTATTTAACAATTGGTGATCTTGGTTTCACCAAGATCAACGATGTTAAAGCTCGTGGTGATTTAGGTTCAGTGTTTCAAATAACTGAAACCAGTGTTAAAAAGATATCCACAGGTCATAGAAATGCGCAAGGAATAGTGTTACTTGCTAATAAAGCATTGTTAGTTTCTGAGCATGGTCCTCGTGGTGGGGATGAAATAAATGTTGTTAAACCAAACACTGATTATGGTTGGCCCTTTGTTACTTTTGGTAAACCTTACACTTCTTCTGATTATGTAAAACCTTCTAAAACTGGTACTCATAATGGTTATGAAAAACCAATAAAATATTGGGTTCCTTCCATTGCCCCAACTGAGCTTGTGCAATTGCCTGATAATTGGGGTAAGTATTCCAAACAACTTGTGATGGGAACTTTGAGAGAAGAATCATTAGTGTTTATGACCATGAATGCTAAAAACGAGATCATTGGTGAAGAACGAATTGAAGTGGGCGAAAGAATAAGAGATCTTGATATTGATGAGAATAGATCCATTGTTGCCACCACAGATAGTGGCAAGATCATGGTTGTTAAGTTAAAGAAATAAGTTCTTTTTTCTCTATATATATAGTCACTTTCCTCATAAAGATGTGAATATGTCGATGTTGGATAGACTTTGCAAGGCGTAAGTTTGCTTGCCTCATCAATGGAGAATAAAGATCATCTTGAATCAAAAAAACATCAGAGTCGGTCTTCTTGCCTATGGCGCAATTGGGGATGAACACAATCAGGCAATTAAAGCCACCCCAGGTTTATCTTTAGCTGCAGTTTGTGACACAAATCCAGAAAGATTAAAAGTTGCTTTAGAGATTTCTCCTGATGCCAAAACTTTCACTGATGCTGATCTTATGATCGCATCAGGAGAAATCGATTTAGTAGTTATCTCTACCCCACCAAATAGTCACTACTTGTGGGCAAAGAAAGCATTGAATGCAAATCTCAATGTGGTGTTAGAAAAACCAATGGCATTAACAACAGAACAATGTGATGAACTAATTGCCTTAGCTAGAGCAAAAGATTTGCTCCTTGTGGTTTATCAAAACCGTAGATATGACTCTGACTTCTTAACCATTAAAGACTTAATAGAAAAAGGCTCAATAGGAGAAGTGTTCTACTTTGAAAGCTTTGTAGGGGGTTATTCCAAACCTTGTTCATATTGGCATTCAGACAAAGAAGTTTCCGGTGGTGCCATATTTGATTGGGGCAGTCACTTCATTGATCAAATAATGTCAGTGATTTCATCTCCTTTGAAATCTGTTTCTGGTTTGAACCAGAAAAGAGTTTGGGATCATGTCACCAATGCTGATCACTCCCAAGTGACATTAACTTTCAATGATGGAGTCCAAGCAGTCTTTACTAATTCTGATTTAGCAGCAGCAAGAAAACCTAAATACTTTGTGTTAGGAACATTGGGCTCAATTGTGGGTGAATGGGATCACAGTAGTGAAACTGTGACAGATCTGCCAGCAATTATTTCATTGTTTAAACCCGATGGAACCAAACAAACTGTGGATAACTTGATACCAACACCTTTTAGTTTCCATCAAAGCTTGGTTTCTTATTTGTTAAACAAAGCCCCGATGAGTGTGAATGCTCAACAATCTCGTGATGTGGTGGCTGTGATGCAGGCAGCAGAAGAGTCAGCTTTAGCTCTTGGTGCTCTAAAAGAACCGGTTTTGTTAAGAAAATAGGAAAATTGGGCAAATAGGTTTCTTTAGGCAGAGCTAACCCGTTGAAGGTCAAACTGTGAAACTATCCACAGCAGATGGCGTGACAGTAAATGGCGCCAAAGTTGTTATCGCAGATGTATTGGCCAGTAACGGTGTCATCCACGCAATTGACGCTGTATTAGTGCCAGCAGATGTAGATGTAGCAGCACTATTAAAGAAGTAAATTAATTAACTAATATCTCCCCTCTCAAGAAATTTGAGAGGGGAGATATTTTTTTCTCCTCCACCATGTGGAATGAACTTAATTTTTACCAAGTAAATCTGTTAGATCTACTTTTATAACTATGATTGATTTGTGACCGTTACTGAATCAACCCCAATTCAAGCTCCTCCCTTAATGAGAGGCTGGCTTCATTTAGGCACTTCCCCTGTGGCCTTAATTGCAGGCTTTGTCTTGGTGATTCTTACCCCAACTTTGTCCATGCGAGTAGCAGTAGCAATATTTACTTTGGCTTCAGCAACTTTGTTCACAGTTTCAGCTACTTATCATCGAATTAATTGGTCACCAAAATATAAGGCAATCTTTAGAAAAATAGATCATGCCAACATATTTTTAATTATTGCTGCCACCTACACCCCTTTGACTATTTACTGGTTAAACCCAAACCAGGCCCAAACATTATTAATACTGGTGTGGTTTGGATCAATTAGTGGATTGTTGATGAGAATTTTTTGGCTTAATGCTCCTAGATGGTTATATGTGCCAATTTATGTGGCCCTTGGTTGGGCTGCTCTTTTTTATCTGCCTAGTTTCTTAGCAAATGCAGGCTGGCTAATTGTGAGCTTAATGTTTTCAGGTGGGGTGGCTTATTCTGTGGGAGCAGTTGTTTATGCCTTAAAAAGACCAAAGCTAAGTGTTAAATACTTTGGTTTTCATGAACTTTTTCATGCCTTCACCATCACTGGCTATGTTTGCCATTACCTAGCAATAACCTTCACCATTGCAAAAATGTATTAAAGACTAAATACCTATAAGCCCTTCTTCCCTACCAAATTTGGACTTTCACTATATATATGTAGCTATCTCCTCACGAAGGCTTAAAAGTTTCCTTCGACTTTCCTTAAGATTTAACGCAATTATGGGAAACCCCGTTCTAGGGTGATTTTTTAATGTTCCTTTCTTTGGGGGCAGAAGCCTTCAAAGGGAGATAAGTAAATGTTGACATGGAAAGTGCACGGCACAGGTAAAGCCATTAAACCTGGTGAAGTTGTCAAGATAGATGAACGTTTATCTTGGCCACGCACCATTGGTTTTGGTTTGCAACACATCGCAGCAATGTTTGGTGCCACATTCTTAGTGCCAATCATCACTGGTTTTTCACCAACCACCACCTTGTTCTTCTCAGGTGTTGGTACCTTGCTGTTTATTTTGATCACCCAAAATAAACTGCCTAGCTATCTTGGTTCTTCTTTTGCATTCCTTGCACCAGTTGCTGCAGCTAAAACAGAAGGCGGCATCCCTGCTGCTTTAGGTGGCATTGTTGTTGCCGGTGTTTTACTAGCACTGGTTGGTTTTGCAGCTAAAAGAGCTGGAACTAAATGGATTGAAAACTTCATGCCCCCAGTTGTCACAGGAACAATTGTGATGGTTATCGGTTTGAACCTTGCAGGAGCTGCCAAGAATGATTTCGTGGTCGATCCAGTTCTGGGAATCATCACCTTGTTAGCAGTTGGTTTCATTGGTGCATTCTTCAAAGGATTCATCGGTCGAATCAGTATTTTTGGTGGTTTGATCGTTGGCTACCTAGTTGCAGCACTCATGGGAGATGTTGATTTCTCAGGAGTAGAAAAAGCAGCTTGGGTAGGTCTTCCAACATTTACCACACCTACTTTCTCATCAAGTGCAATTCTTTTATTCCTTCCAGTTGTTTTGGTGCTAATTGCTGAAAACGTTGGACACGTAAAAGCAGTTGCTGCAATGACAGGTAAAAACCTGGATAACCAAGTTGGAAATGCACTTATCGCTGATGGTGCAGCAACAACTTTGGCAGGTCTTGGTGGAGGTTCAGGAACCACTACCTATGCCGAAAACATTGGAGTAATGGCAGCAAGTCGTGTTTATTCCACACTTGCCTACATCATCGCTGGTATTGGTGCAATCTTGTTAGCACTTTCACCAAAATTTGGAGCAGTACTTGCTGCTACTCCAGCTGGTGTTAAAGGTGGAGTAACAGTTGCCTTATTTGGAATGATTGGTGTTTTGGGTGCCAGGATTTGGATTGATGCAGAAGTTAATTTCTCTGATCAAACAAATCTTTATGTTGTTGCCTCAGCACTAATTATTGGTATTTCAGATCTGTCATGGACAAGTGGTCAATTCGCATTTAGTGGAATTATTAACGCCACCCTCATGGCTGTTGTTGGATACCAAGTATTCACCCGCATTGCCATAGCAAGAAAAACCCGTAAGAAATAACTAAACAAAATAAGGGCTTGAAACCAACCAGGTTTCAAGCCCTTTATTGTTTTTAAAAATTTAAATTGTCTGAAAAAGCCCGAATTTTATAACTAAATTTTTGTAAATAACTACGGTTTCTGACTAGTATTTGCCTCATATGAAAATGAAAGCAAAACTTTTAGTAATGCTCTTGGCAATTCTTAGCACTTTTATTGTTGTTCCCGCTCAAGCTGTTACAGCACTTCCCCTTGATCCACGCGTTGGCGACAGATGCGAAAAAGATCCAAAGGTTCCCAAAGCTTGGAAGGAATATCAAGACATAACCTGGAACTATCCAGCTTGTCCCCATCCATATAGATATGTAAATGGCAAATTAACTTCTAAGAAACCAAAAACCGTACAAAACGATAGATCAGAATTATTAAGCGTTGATCAATGCATGATCTCTAATTTCTGGGCCACCAAAAGAGCAGAGCAGGCACGTGGTGAAATATTGGGACCAAATTACACCTTGCAGTTAGTTCCTTTTCAATCCCCTGATTACAAAATGAAATCTAATCCTCAAGAAGACTACAAAGTCTGGATAAAAGCATTTGAAGATGTGATGAACAAATCAAGTGATTTGCCATTTAACTTTAAAGTTGTTGTGCCAGATAAATACTTTATGCTTCCAAATACATTGAAGTCCTACGATATTGGTTTTAAACATTTCTGGGATGATCCTGTACCAACTGAAAAAGTACCGCAACCCGGGGTAATGAGACTCATGCAAGACGTAGTTAACGTCGCTGATCCAGCAATCGATTTTTCGAAAGCAAACCACATGTGGGTTATTGGTCCTCCAAATGCCAAACGAAAAGATTTGATCAGCTGGGATCTGTATAACTACACAATACAAACTCAAGAAAAGTTAATGAAAAGACTTTACTTGGCACAAAATCCTTTCGATTACAAATTTGATTTGAAGAACCGTTCTGCCAATGACAAAAAGTATGGAAAACAAACTTCAAACTATATTTTTGATGGATCAGGAACTTTAGGTTGGTCTCATTATTGGGGACATTCATCTGGAACTTTTACAACATTTGCTGCTGTGCACGGCCACCCTGGACAAATGATGGACTGGGGAATCATGCAGTCAAAAGATTCTGATTGGTTAGCACTTCATAAATGGATTTTGCAAATGATTTCTGATGATCAAGTTAGATGTGCCCCGAAAGACAAAGTGACTACTCATTGGCTAAAACCATCAACGATTAAAGGTGGTTATGAGAAATTACTGATGGTGCCACTTTCAGGTTCAGATTATTTAGCTGTGGAATCAATTAGACCTTATGGTTACAGTTACAAGATTCCAAAGTGTCAACAAGGAGCACTTGTTTACGTTGCTTCAAGATATGGTCAAGGCTGGAATGAAAAAACTATTCACGTTCCTTCCACTACGCCAAAGAAGAAATGTCCTGGTAGAGGAATTTCTCCTAAAGGAGCACTCGTAAAAGGTGACAGTGTTAGCTACGGTGGTGTAAAAATCACTCTTGTTGAAGCAGGAGATTTTGGTGACGTTGTAAGAGTTGAGCCAGGGGTTTAAAGCAGTTTTGTTTTTCTCTTGTTTAGCCAAGCCTGTAAAGCACCTGTGCTCAATAATGCCCACAGCACTAATACTGGTTGGAACAATAATCTAATAAATCTGTCTCTATCACTATTTAAACCAAAGGCATCAATTTGGTTTAAATACTGGGAGATATTGCCCCAAAAGATTGCTACAAAAAATGCTGCTGTAAGAAAACCAATAATTACTCGATATTTCCACAACAGCAACAAAGAAGCACCTAACAAGATTTCTACTATTCCTGATAACACCACCACTAAATCGGCGTAGTCTTTAAACAGATTTGGCACTTGGGCTTGAAACTCCACGCGATTAGGACCAAGATGGCCAAAGCCTGCAAACATTAGCGCAAGGCCTAAAACCATTTGGGGAATTCTTTTTATTACTTTCATTAGTTGTTGTTACCTTGAGGCAAACGATCAATTATGTGGTTCGCAAACTTCTCAGGGGATTTATCACATTGTGAGATCTCTTGATCGTTCATAAATATAGATAATTGCCCTGTTTCATCTTGGGCTACCACTGCTGGGTATTGCTCATTTATTACCTGGCGTACTTTATCTGGTTGATCATTTCTATGAAATGCTTGAAAATCAACACCGTGATCTTTCAATAGTTGATCCTTGTATTCTTGCCAGATAGCTTTTTGTTTAAAAAGAGAATGAGTGATATCGCATAAACTGCAATGTCTAACTCCTAAACGAGCACCAACCCAATAACTCATCTCACCCCACAAAGTGGCATCAGCGTCATAAACACCAAAAAGGGTGGTGATTCTTTTACTCAAGTTTTTTCCTCTTTTTTGTGATCTGTTATCAACATATCAATAATTTCACCTGCCCACTGATCTAGTTGTTCATCAGTCATGGTCTTGATGTCTTGAGGGACTTTGAAGAATTGCTTCTTTTTATCATTCATGTTCTAACTCCCTAGTTGAAAAGTATTTCTTTCACCTAGTAATTACGTTACTTTAAAGCACTGACAAGATTTAAGTCCTTTTTACTCAGAATAGTTTCAAACACTTCCAACTCATAATGCTTGCAAGACTTCTTCCTGCCAAGAATCTTTTATTATTGTTCCGTTAGGAAAGTCACTTGGCATATCCAAAAGGAATACCCCATTTTCTGCACCTTTCCAAGTTTTGATCAGTTTTTCTAAACATGGCTTGGCTGACTCATCAGTGGCATTAGTCCCACCTAACTCACTTATAAATACTCGATTGATGCCTTGATTAGCGCCAGCTTCAATATAAAAATCAGCAGAATCAATTGACACTCCAGGTGGTAATTTGTCTGCTTCGCATTCAAATGAAATCCAAGAAATTCCCAGTGCATCAACTCCACCTAGATTTGGTTCAACTTTTTGCATCACAAAACCATCTCTTTGCAATATGTTTGGTTGCACATACATAACACCAGTGAAATGTGGTCTCCCCGCAGCAACAAACTGTGGGAAGTAGGTGTTGTGGTTTGCGATCCCTGCGAAACGCTCAAGTTCTGAAACTGGTGCCCAATATTCAACTTGTAATTCTTCGAGCAACT
>Ga0082207_1001077_pt1 | contig 13528 bp, 7 predicted proteins | sample LakMenEpi10Aug09_FD_71540 | JGI IMG/M metagenome (GOLD analysis project Ga0082207, IMG submission 71540) | reverse complement strand
ACGGCCCTCCCCCGTAGCTGGTCGTGAACACGCGGCCTTCAAAGACGGTGGGCGTGACGATGTTCATGCCGCGGAAGGCTTCGATCGGGGTCTTCCAGAGCACGGTTCCCTTCTCGGGATCGACGCCGGCGAGTTCCTCGCGGGCCTGCACGAGAATCTGCGGCACGCCGCCGAGCGTGGCGGGGTAGGGAGACGAGAACGCGCTGCCCATCATGCCGCCGCCGTCGTCGAGCACCCGCCAGACGATCTTCCCGGTCAGCTTGTCGAGCTTCACGAAGCCCGAACCGGCCTGCACGTAGACATGGTCGCCGATCACGAGCGGGCTGGAGACGAATCCGAATGCGGGGAGCGGACTCTCCAGGGCGGCCATGAAGTCGACCCGCCACACCTCCCGGCCCGTCGCCGTGTCGAGGCAGACGAGCATGTCGCGCATGCCGGCCACGTAGACGCGATCGCCGTCGACGCAGGGCGTGGAGCGAATCCAGGAGCCGTTCGAGGCGGCGAAGAAGGGGACGCGGAGCGAGCCCTCCCACTGCACGTGCCAGCGCTCCGCACCCGTCGCCCGGTCGAGCGCCCGCACGTGTTCGGTCGTGGCGTCGAGCGTCTCGGTGACGATCACCGTGTCGCCCGCGACCACGGGGCCGGAGTAACTCGGACCGAGTTCGGTCCGCCAGCGTTTCTCGACCCGCGACTGGTCGAGGCCGTCGGGCCAGGCCGCGCCGGCCACGAATCCGTCGCGATTCGGGCCCCGCCACTGGGCCCACGGGGTGTCGGCGCCGGCGCGACCGCATCCAAGTCCGACGGCAATGGCCAGCATCGCGGCCATCGCCACGCGGGCCGGTCGGCGGCGCCGTCCGGCAGAAGGGGTATTCATGCGTGTGGACTCCGAGAATGGATCGGGGAGGGGATCGCGACCGCGGGGAGCATATCGCACCGGTCCGAAAAATTGTTTGCATCCGATCGCGTGGCGGCAACGAATGCCTCTTCGTCGGGGCCGCGTGGCGTCGACTGACTCGCGTTCACCTCTCCTCAAAGGGAATCCTCATGCGTTGTTCATCGTTCCGTCTCGCCCTCGCGGCCGCCCTCGTCCTGCCCATGGCAGCCTCGGCCGTCGCCGACGAGTGCCCAGTGGCCGCCGCGCAGAAAGCCAAAGCCATGGCCCAAGCCAAGGCTCAGGCACAGGCCCACGTGCAGACCGTGGCGTTCAACGCCGACCGCAAGGACATCGTCGATACGGCCGTCGGCGCCGGCAGCTTCAAGACGCTCGTAGCGGCGGGGCAGGCCGCCGGCCTGGTCGAGACCCTCAAGGGCAAGGGGCCGTTCACGGTCTTCGCCCCCACCGACGAGGCCTTCGCCAAGCTCCCCGCAGGCACGGTTGAGTCGCTGCTCAAGCCGGAGAACAAGGAGAAGCTCGTCGCCGTGCTCACCTACCACGTGGTCCCGGGCAAGGTGATGGCGGCCGACGTCGTCAAGCTCACCGAGGCTCCGACGGTTCAGGGCTCCAAGGCCAAGGTGAAGGTTGCGGACGGCACGGTGATGATCGACAACGCCAAGGTCGTGAAGACCGACATCGAGACGAGCAACGGCGTGATCCACGTCATCGACGCGGTGATCCTGCCCCCCGCGGGCAAGTAGTCGAGAGTAATCAGATCCGCGGTCGGCTGGCGGGGTGGGCATGAGCCTGCCCCGCCGCCGGCACGCTACGCCCCCCAGGCTAGGATGAAGCCGGTATGCCGCTGACGGCGGGCCGGCAAGGCGAACGGCGGCAGCACGACATCGGACACGCAGAGGCTCGTCTTGGAAGACTCGCTACTCACGAGGATCGCCGACGGAGACCAGTCGGCCGTGCCGGACTGCATCTCCCGGTATGGCGGACTGATCTGGACGCTCGCGCGGCGTCGGCTGGCGAGCCGGGAGGATGCCGAGGATGTCGTGCAGGAGATTTTCGTCGATTTGTGGAGGTCTGCGGACCGGTTCGACCCGCTGGTTGCCGAGGAGATCACTTTCGTGGCGATGATCGCCAGGAGACGCGTCATCGACAGGCTCCGCCAGCGGTCGGTGCTGCCGCAGGCAGTCTCGATCAACGACGCGGGCGTGTCTGGTGTGGTCGATGGAGCGGGCTGTGAGACGGTGGGCCAGCGGCTCGAGCTCGGCGAAGAGGCCCGGATCGCCGACGAGCATCTCCAGCGGCTCAAGCCCGAAGAGCAGCAGATGCTTCGGCTTTCGATCTACGACAACCTCTCGCATGCGGCGATCGCCGAACAGACCGGCTTCCCTCTGGGCACGGTCAAGTCGCACATTCGACGCGGACTCGACAGCCTGCGGCGCACGCTGGCTGGTCGCCGACGGGATGCCTTCGCAGCAGCCGGCCACGGGCGGGCGACCACTGAAAGGAGCACGCGATGAGCGGCTTCGACAACGAACACGACAATGCCTTCTGGGCATCGGCCCCGGGAAGCGCCCCGAGCGACTGGGAGTTCGCCGCTGCGGCGGTCGAACTGGCGCTGGTTCGCCGCGCGGGCAGCCCGCTCCCGGCCCTGCCGGATGAGCTTGCCGGGCGAATCGGCCGCGCGGCGCCGGCGCACCTGCCGCGGGTCACCGCCGTCGAGACCAGGCCGGCACCGAAGTCTGTGGGCGACCAGTCTGCCGGTCGGTCTTGGCTCGCGGCGGCCGGTTGGTGGACGGCGGCCTGTCTCGCCGGTGTGCTTGCCTGGCAGTGGAGTGGGGCGTCGCGGATCGCGGCACCGCCGAGCGGCGACGGGAAGCCGCCGGTGCTGGCGGAACTGCGCGGCAAGCTGCTGGCCGAGGATCCCGAGGCGGTGACGGTCGCTTGGAAAAAGGCGAGTGACGATCCGGCGATCGTCGCCGGCGAAGCCGGCCTGGAATCGGTGGGAGCCTTGGGCGACGTCGTCTGGAGTTCCGCACGCCAGCAGGGCTACATGCGGTTTCGGGGCCTGGCAGCCAACGATCCGACCGTCGCCCAGTATCAACTCTGGATCTTCGATGCGGAGCGCGACGAGGCCTATCCCGTGGATGGCGGCGTGTTCGACGTGCCGGCGGCCGGCGGCGATGTCGTGGTCAGGATCGACCCGCGACTCCAGGTCAGCCGGGCCACGGCATTCGCGATCACCGTCGAGAAGCCCGGCGGCGTGGTCGTCTCCAGCCGCAAGCGGCTGCCGCTGCTGGCAGCGGTGCCGTGATCTGTCGACAATGACGACGCTCAGGCTGCTGTCGCCGGTGGTCAACCTTCGGCTTCTGCCGAGCTATAGTATGGATTCTGCCGATCTCGCTTCAGTGCTCGCATGACGACCGTACCTTCACTCCTGACCGCGACGAGCCGCCGCAACCGGCTGCCAATCCGATTCCGATGGGCCGTTCTTCTGGCTGTCGGGGCATCGACGCTCGTTGACGCGGCTGCCGCGGCCGCTCCGGAGGCGCTTCCGGTGGCGGCCGTCCTCGATCTCCACGGCGAGGGATTCATTGCCGGAACATTCGCCGACGGGCCTGCCGCCATCGATAAACCGCAGGGAGCGATTGTGTGGCGGTCGCCGGCATTCGCAGATCCGTTCGCGTTCCCTCTCGATGCGATTCGAGGCATCCGCTTCCCGCGGCCGACGGGCGATCTGCCGGCTGGCGGCGGCGACTGGCGCGTCGAACTCACCAGTGGAGACGCGTTGGTGGGATCGATCGAGTCACGCGACGATTCGGCCGTGGTGATGGTGATCGGTTCAGCCGCGACACCGATCAAGATTTCCGTCCGCCGCGACTCGATCCGCCACATGGATCGTGTCATGGATGGTGTCGGCGAGAGCGACTCGTACGCTGGGCCGACCGGTCTTGAAGGCTGGCGCGTGAGCCCGCCGAATGCCTGGCGACAGGATGCGGCGACGCTGACCGGCACCGCTGAGTCCACGCTTGGTCGCACGATCCGCTGCGGTCCAAGGTGCCGGTTCGACCTCTCCCTTTCCTGGAAGGAGCAGCCCTCGGTGCAGGTCACGCTCGGAGATCGCACCGCAGGCCGGAATTGGCCCTACCAAATCGAACTCGGCCCGACGGGCATGGTGGCGCTGCGACAGGAGGATGTCGCCGCGGGGGATGCGTCGCCCCGGGCAGATCTCGAGCCGTTTGGCGATCTCCCGAAAACGGGCCTGACGATGACGGTCTTCGTCGATCAGCAGGCGGGCCGAATGGCCGTCATGCTGCCGGGTGTCGCGGCGGCCGTCGCCGACCTCACGGTGGCGCCGGGCGCCGGCAGGCCCGGCGACGCCTTTCGGCTTGTCCTGAAAAAAGGCTCGCTCACGCTCGAAAGCCTCCGCGTTTCGCCCTGGCGGACCGCAGACCCGACACTCGAAGAAAATCCCCAAGGGCAAGCACCGCGGCCGGTGGTGGCCGGCGACGCCCGTGCCAAGCCTTCCGTGCAGGTCGTTGATGCTTGGGGTTCGCGGCTGAGCGGCGAACTCGAGCGTGTTACCAGCGACGCGATCGTGATCGCCCATCCCGCGATCGCGGGCGCGGTGTCGCTGCCGATCGCCACGCTCGCCACGCTCACGAGTCTGCGGCCCCGGCAGGCGCCGAGCGAGCTTCCCGGCCGCATTGGCCGGCTCGACTATGACTCGGGCACGATGCTGGGCTGCCTGGCGCCCGCGCCGCCTGCCTCGGCCGGAGCGGCCATCGCCTGGCAGCCGGCTGGCAGCCTGACCGCGAGCGTGCTTGCGTTTCCGGCAAATGGCCAGCCGCAGGCGACGATCACCTACGCGGAGACGCCGGCGGAGAGCAGGCCGCAACTGCCGCAGCGCGGCAGGAAGCCACAGGTGCTCCAGCAGGCATCGCAGGCCCGCGACCCTCTGCCTCCCCCGAAGCCGGTGCAGGTCGATCAGACCGCCCCCGACTGGTTCGGCTCGCGGTTGATCCTTCGCACCGGTGAGACGCTTCTCTGCCGTGTCGAGTCGATCGACGAGCAGTCGTTGCGAGTGCGGGTGCCCGGCGGCGAGGTGGTCACTGTTTCGGGAGAGTGGGTGCAGGCGTTGGAACTGGTGAACGCGGGCGGTCGGCAGCTGACGAGCGAAAAATTCCGCAGCCTGACGACGCTCCCGCGGTCGCAGCGGCAGCAGCCACCCACGCATGTGCTGCGATCGGTACAGGGGGATTACCTGCGGGGGCGACTCGTCTCGATGGACGAATCGACCGTGCGGATGGCCTTGGAAGCCGGCCCGCGAGACAAGCCCGTGGCCCTTTCCAGGGGCGACGTGGCGAGGCTGATTTGGCTGCATCCCGAAAACATGGCGACACCGTGGCAACCGCCGCAGCCGATCGCCGCGGAGGGGCTGCTCGTGGACGCCACGGTCAGCACGACCGAGCACTTGCGGCTCGTCGCCACCGGCGTCGATGGAAACGTGATCCGCGGGGTGAATCCGGCGATCGGTCCGTGCCGCATCGACCTCGAGAATGTCCGCGTCTTGTTTCTCGGCGGCAGACGCGATGACCTGCCGCAGACCTCGCCCTACTCCCAGTGGCGGCTGACGCTCGCGGCTGACCCGCGAAACCTTCCGCCAGGGTCGCGGACGCCTGCTGCGCCCGATGCACTCGATCCGGACGCCACGGCCGCGACCGACCAGCCCGCGACGGAGCCGCAGCGCGTGTCGCCGGGTGCCGACAGTCGCGCTGCTGCGGACCTGCTGGTGGAGGCGGATCGCCTCGCCTCCGAGCGCGACCGCCGTGCCGTGGCGGCCTACGCCACGCTGCTGTCGGCCGATGATCGCGACGTTCGTAGCCGAAGCATCGCGCAACTCAGGAGGATCACAGCCGCGGGGCTGCCCTACGGGATCGACGATGCCGTTGCACGACGGGAAACGCAGGCGACCGCATGGCGGCGATGGGCCGCCCGCAACGCGGTCTCGGTGGATCTCCGATTTCCCGACAGGAAAGAAGCGTCGTGGGGCCCGCCACCGCTCGGACGGCTGTTGGTCTGTCGCCCGGGGTCGAACGACGTCGTCGAGTACGACGACAACGGCGTCGAAACATTCCGTGTCGCAGTTCCGTCGCCATGGGCCTGCGACGGCACGCCCGACGGCCATCGGCTGATCGGTTCCTACGGCGGGAAGTACATCGTCGAATTCGACGAGACTGGAAAAGAAATCAGCCGGATTGCCAACCTCGAGTCGGGCGTGATGAGCTTGCGCCGGCTCGAGAACGGCCACACGCTCGCGACGCTTGCCGATGCGAACAAGGTCGTCGAATTCGATCCGGAGGGCAAAGTCACGTGGGAAGCGAGGCTCGCGGGTCGGCCGTGCGACGCTCGCCGCCTGCCCGATGGTCGCACGCTCGTGGCGCTGCACAAGGCCAATCGGATCGTCGAGGTCGATGAGGAGGGGAGCGAAGTCTGGGCCGTGGAAAATCTTCCCGACCCGCAGGCCGTCCAGCGGCTGCCCAACGGCAACACGCTCGTCGCCCTCACGGTGCCGGGGATCGTTCGCGAAATCGACCAAGCCGGCAACGAGGTGTGGTCGCGGGAGGGCTTTGCGGTGCTCGTCGATGCCCAGCGGCTCCCCGACGGCCGCACACTCCTGCTCGAGCAGAACGGAACCCGCATCGAGTTGGATGCCGACGGCAACGAGGTTTCTCGGACCGACGGCGCCTCTGCCAGCCGGCTCCTGGCGTATTAGGGCGGCATCGTCGCTGGCGAACTACCAATCGACGGAGGTGGCGTTCATGAAGCAGCCAGCCGGCGGGTCACGCACTCGGCCAGCAGGCGGCGGAGCGTGTTGAGCCGGTTGTAGAGCGTCTGCGGCGCACGCTCGAGGGCTCGGGCCAGTTCGGCGATCTGCTGGCCATGCACATACACCGCTTCGAGCAGTTCGCGATCCTTGGCGGGCAGTTCATCGAGGCATTGCTCGAGCGCCGCCAGGCGGGCCGGCTGGTTGCGGATGTCAGCCGCCCGCTCCGCGGCGAGCAGGGCCAGCAGCGATTCCTCGAAACAGTGCGGCGAGCGGGCTGCAAGCCGCTGGAAGTTCTTCGCCTCGTAGAAGCAGATTGTCGTCGACCACGCCAGAAAATCGGTGCCCGGCTCGAAGGTGTCGAACTTTCGCCACATCGTGAGGCTCGCCTTCTGCAGCACGTCTTCGGCGTCGTGCCGGCGGCCGAGCAGCGAGAGCAGATACCCGAGAAGCCGATCGTGCGCCGCCGTGAGCAAGACCACGAAGTGGCCGCGCGAGTCGCCGTCGGCTTCAGGCGTGTCGACTGTCATCCTAGTGGTCCCTGCCAAGAGCATCCAATAGTTGACACGTGCACCTCACGAGTTGGCCGCGGTTCGGGGCTGCCCATGCCCCATCGCCGGACGTTCGCTACGGCCATCCTGGCCTTCGCTCACTCGATGCTGACTGCGCTCCGGCATCCTGCCTGCGCTTGTCAGCAACGCCGGCTCATGGGGCCCGGCCAGCCACTCACGGATACTGCATTCGAAACAGTCAAACCCATTTGCTCGGGGAGTATACCAAGCCGGCCTGATGATCCTCGGACCATCATTTCGAACCGAGCAGCCAGCGGCAGGTAGCTTCCGTGATCTTTTCGCCGGCGTCGGAACGCCACCAGGCGCCCGCAACGTCCTCGCCCAGCGGTGCCAGCGTCAGGAGAGCGACCCGGCCCTTGCCGGCTTGACCGAGGATGAGCGCCGGTTTGCCACCCGCGGTCAGGGCCACCTGGGCGCCGGGCTTCGGTGTTAGGTGGTGCAGCCAGACGGTCGCCGCATTATCGGGAAGCTTGAGTGCGGCCAGCGGGCCGGCAGCCTTTAGTGGCAGCGGAGCCGCGGCGGGCTGCAGATCGTAAGGCTTCAGTGTCGCCGGCAGGATCGGCGCCAGCAGGTCGCTCTCCTGCCACCAGCCGCACCCGAAACCGTACGGTCCACCGGTCATCAACAGGGATCCCCCGGCCTCGACCCAGCCCTTTAACCAGGCACGCTGCTCCAGCGAGAGCGTTCGCAGATCCACATCGGCCAGCACGAGCAGGCGGTATTTGGCCAGTTCCTCGGGGTTCTTGAGCTTCGGTTCGCCCCCCCATGTGTGCTGCCCTTGGAAGGCATACCAGCCGCCTTCGGTCATGGGGATGTTGAGTTGCTTCAAGGCCGCCGGCAGGCCGAGCAGCTCGTGCCAGAGGCCGCCAAGGCAGAAGGTGCCGCCATCCGCGGCTGGTGCCAGATCCGCCGGCCAAGGGCGGAGCTTCTGCTGGACGAGGCTTTCGGCCTCGGGCAGGGCCTTCAATTCGCGGACCTCGAGCCAGTCGATGAGCAGCCCGTCCCAGCCACCAGAGATTGCCACGCCGCAGTTTCCGCGGTCGTGGCCGACTTCGGCTTCAAGAGTCAGGTCTGTCCATGCGCCGGGAGTCAGGCCCTCCAAGTTGAAGTCCTTTTCCACCACCCAGACCTGATGGGCACCCCAGCAACGGAGGTGGAGCTTCGCGCCGGCGGGCGGCGCTGCCGGAGTTTTGACCCGCAGGACGAATTGGTAGAGCCCTCCCCGCACGCCGCCGAAGTAGGTTTCCGTCTGCAGCGGAGCTTTCACCTCGACGGCTTTGCCTTCACGGCACGCGGCGTCCACGACCCGCCCTTCCTGCTTCCTCCAGACCGGGTGACTGACCGCGAAGACTTGCGGGCTCAGCGCGTTCGGAGAGACCGGTGAGGTCGTCGGTGCGGTCGTGAATTTCGCAGGCACCGTCGGCTTCGGCGGCAGCGGGAAACGCCAATCCGGCAAGCGATCCGATGCCGGTCCGCTGCATTCGATCGCCACGATCGACCACTGCACGACGCCGGGCACCGTCACCTCGGCACCCTTTCCGGAACTCCGCAATGCGAGGCTGTCCCGGCGGGGCGCGCTGCCGTGCGACACCACCGTGAGTTCGCACTTCGGGTCGGGGTTGATGGTGGTGTCCAGCCCATCGCCGTTGTCGGCGGTCAGATGCCAGGCGCGCTCTGCTTTCCAGCCTTTCGGCAGTGACCAGTTCAGCGCCAGATCCGTCGCGGTCGGCGGCGGCAACTCGTTCTTGACGTCCACGCCCGGCTTGGCCGGCGGGTTGATCAAATGCACGAGATAGACCCGCTTGCCGGGCGCCGGCTCGAGGACACGGACATAGCGTTTCCACCAGACCTCGCGACCTCCCTTGGCCTCCACGGCCAGGGTTCCCTCCGGGGCCGGGCGGAGTGTCTCACCATAGATCAGGTCACAATGGCGGGCGGCCAGCCGGAGATAAGGCACCTGCCACTCGGAAGCGTAATAGGCCAGGTGCACCCGGCCGGCCAGCATCAGCGCCGTCATGGTGCGGCCATCGACGGCATACGTGTGCGCCTGGGTGATAGCGTAGGCGTGGCCGCCCCGCCGCGCCGCATTGTGGCCGAGGCGGTTGAGCTTGTCGGCGATCTCCTCCCAGTTGACGCCGTCGCCCCAATAGGCCGTGGTCCGCTCCTGCATCTGCAGGCCGTCGTTGCGCAGGTGCTCGGTGTAGTAGTCGCTCTCCGCCAGCGGTGGGGCGTCCAGCGGCATCGGCGTCTCCAGATCCGCGTTGCCGTTGGTCTGCGTGACCCAGGTCTCGCCGCTGCTGGCGCCGATACGCGGCGTCCATTCAAAGTTGCGTCCGTAGATGATCCCCGGCTTGGCCTGCTCGATGGCGTTGCGCAAGCGGGTGACCAGGACCGGCACGGTGAACCCGCGATAGGGCACCTGATTGCCGAGCAGGTCGGTCGCCGGGAAGTCGTAGTCGCAGTAGTCGTCGTAGCGGAAACCGTCCCAGTCGAAGAACTTCGTCGAGGCGACCAGTTGGTCGATGTGGTAGTCGACCGCCGCCGGGTTGCCGGTCATGGGCCCATACACGCCGCGGGCCCCGAATCGCGGCTTGTTCGGTTCCTTCGGATCGAACCGCTCGTTGTCATCCTCGCGCGTCTGAATGGCGATCTCAGCGGGACTGAACGAGTTTGCGGCGGGCCCCCAGTTGCTCCACTCCGGATGCTGACGAAAAAACTCCACGACCCGGAATCCGAAGTCGCACCGCAGGTCGGTGTAGGCCAGCGCCTTCATGCCCTGGGCATGCAAGGCCGCGATCCGCGCCTTGATCGTTTCGGTGCTGAGTTGCGCCAGCGTCTGACCGCTCCACCAGCGGTCCTTGCCCGCCGGCGGCACGAGCATCATGTAGTCGTCTGGCGCCCAGAAGGTGAACTCGGCCAACGGAAAGCAGATCCGCCGCTGGTCGGCGACGAACTGCTCGACGTTCTTCGGCTCGTAATCCGTTGTGGACGGCCAGGCGCGCAGGTGCCCGATCCGCACCGGCTTGTCGCTGACGTAAAACCAGTCGCGTGCCTCGCCCAGCACCTCGTCGTCTTTGACGGGGCGATGCAGGACCGCGCGCAGTTGATGGCCATACTCCGCTTGCACCGGCAGCTTCACCGTGACCACATGCGTGGCCGCTCCGGCGGCGGGAATCTCGATCTTGGCATCATGCAAGGTGACCGGCTCCCCGAGACCGCTCTCCACTTCGACGACGAGCCGCGCCTGCTGCGGCGTCGCCACACTGTTGCGCACCGCCACCGCCACCGTGCCGCTCTCCTGCGTGCCATACACCAGGCGGTTGGCCTTGACCGATTCGAGGAACACCGCGTCCGTCAGCGGCTCGAACCGGATTCCCTCGATCTGCAATCCCTTCCAGCCGCCGAGCAGTTGGATCCCGAGATTGCCGTTGGCTGGCCCGATGCGCAGGGTCCGCATCAGCCTGACCGGCTTACCACCCGGTCCGAACTCACCCGGCTCGAAGGCGGATTTGAAGCGGAATGCGGCTGGCGATCCGTGCGGATTCCACATGCTGAAGACAAGTCTCTCGTCCGGTTTCGCCGCCCGGTCGGGCCGCAGGCGCAGGATCACGCGCCACCAGCCCTCGCTCAGGTGCGCATTCAGCCCGTAAGCCTCGAGTTGCAGGGCCCCGTCGAGTTCCGCCGCCTGCTTGCGGCTGCCAGCGCCGGCCAGATGGGCAGTGGTCTTCGCGGCGTTGACCACGTCCGCCGCAGTCATCTCCCAGGCCCGCGGCTCCACGGCGTTCGCCGTCGTGGCCTGGAAGAGCCCGAGGGTAGCCAGGCACGTTGCCAACTGGGTGAGGAATGTTTTGTTCATGGATGGTATCGATTTCTCGTCTCCGGGTGGTGCGTGGGCGAACAATCGTCGGCCGACACCGTGGAGCACCGTACCACGGCCCGCGGTACGTTTTTTCAAAGCCGGTGCGTTTTTGCGAGTCGCAGCGGGCTAGCGCACAATGGCGTCTGCGAGCTCGGTCTCAGTCAGCAGAGCACCTCATCATGGCACTTCGATGCATCCTGCCCGCCTTGGCCGCGGTCGTCGTGGCAGTGATGGTCTCGCCGGCCTCCGCCGCTGATCCAGCCGTACCGCCCGAGCCGGGCATGGTGCAGCGGCACCTGCTCGACGCCCTTGACCACGCGGCCGAGACACACCGCGAGCAGTGGGCAGCGCTCGCCACGCCGGCTGACATCGCCGCGCGGCAGCAGAAGCTCCGCGACGCCTTCCGCGCGGCGATCGGCCCGTTTCCGAAACGAACGCCTCTCGATCCGCAGGTGACCGGCCGCGTGGAGAAGCCGGGCTGCACGGTCGAGAAGATCATCTTCACGAGCCAGCCCGGCATCTTCGTGACCGCCGCGCTTTTCCTGCCCGACGAACGAGCGTTTCCAAAGCCGTGGCCGGGCGTGCTCGTGGCCTGCGGCCATGCCGATATCGGCAAGGCCCACGATGCCTACCAGCGTGCCGCCGCCCTTCTCGCCACGCACGGCATCGCCGCGCTGCTCTTCGATCCGATCGGCCAGGGGGAACGGCGGCAGTTCTGCGATGCCCATGGAAAATCGACCTGCGGCGGCTGTCTCGGCGAGCACAATGCCGTGGGCGCGGTCTGCATTCCGCTCGGCCGCAACCTCGCCTCGTGGATGATCTGGGACGGCATCCGCGGCCTCGACTATCTCAGCTCGCGGCCCGACATCCGCGGCGATCGGCTCGGCTGCATGGGCAACAGCGGCGGCGGCACGCAGACGAGCTACATCGCCACGCTCGACGACCGCGTCGTCGCCGCGGCGGTCTCCTGTTACGTCACGAGCCTCTTCGGAAAGCTCCCACGCACGCTCGGGCCCCAGGATGCCGAGCAGAACATCTTCGGCCAACTCGCCTTCGGCATGGATCACGCCGATTATCTGCTCATGCGGGCCCCGCGGCCGACGCTCGTCTGCGCCGCCACCCGCGACTTCTTCGACATCGGCGACACCCGGCAAGCCGTAGCCGACGCGAAGCGGATCTACGGGCTCTTGGGCAGCGATGACGGGCTCGCCCTCGCCGAGGCCGACGCCGAGCACGGCTTCTCCCAGCCGCTGCGCGAGGCCGCCTGCCGATTCATGCTCCGCTGGCTCGCCGCCCGCAGCGAGCAGGTGGCCGAGCCGGCCTCGCTCACCGTGCTCTCGGCCGCCGAGATCGCCTGCAAGCCGACGGGCTCGGTGCTCACCCTGCCGGGGGCCCGCACGTTTGCCGATCTCGCCGCCGATGAGTCGCGGCGGCTGGCAGCCTCGCGAAAGGCCCACGGACCACTCGATGCCGCCGCGCTGCGCGACCACGCCCGTAGCCGCAGCGGCATGCGATCGACGGACGCATCCACGGCTCGCGGAACCATCCACGATGCCCGCAGCGAGGATGGCGTGCGGATCGAGCGGCTGTCACTCGAAACGGAGAAGGGCATCGTGCTGCCGGCCGAACTCTGGACGCCCGTGGCCGGACGCGGTGAGGCAGGAGTTCGCGACGTTCTGTATGCAAGCGGCACGGGCCGGGCAGCGGCCGTGGAGTCGATCCGCGGACTCGTGGCGGCGGGCCACCGCGTGCTCGCCGTCGATCTCCGCGGCATGGGAGAAACAGCCCCGCCACAGCAAAACTATTTCGACATCGCGCGGCACGGGGCAAACGGCCAGGATGCGTATCTGGCTTACTTGCTCGGCCGGTCGCTCGTGGGCATGCAGGCCGACGACATCGTGGCCTGCGGCCGCTGGCTCGCCGACCGCGATGCGAAGGCGACGGCGGGCGACACGCCGCGGCAGGTCGATCTCGTCGCCACGGGGCTCGCCGTGATTCCGGCCCTGCATGCAGCGGCCGTGCACCCGCAGCGTTTTGCGGCCACGCGGCTCGAAGACTTGCCGCGGTCATGGTCGTCATACGCGGAGGAGGGCCCGCTGGCTCCGGGGCCGCTGCCACTGGCGAGCCTCATCCACGGCGTGCTTGAAGACTACGACCTCCCCGACCTCATCGATCTGGTCCGTGCTACTGCGGACTGATGTGCGGCCGCTGCAGCCTTTGTGTTGACGCTGAGCATAAACATTTGCATGGACTACCCCGAGCACGTTGGAGTTGACTGTTTCGAATGCAGAATCCGTGAGGGGCTGGCCGGGCCCCGAGAGCCGGCGTTGCTGACAAGCGCAGGCAGGATGCCGGAGCGCAGTCAGCATCGAGTGAGCGAAGGC
>Ga0082207_1001075_pt1 | contig 13533 bp, 10 predicted proteins | sample LakMenEpi10Aug09_FD_71540 | JGI IMG/M metagenome (GOLD analysis project Ga0082207, IMG submission 71540) | reverse complement strand
CCATCTGATCAGGCTTTTCGGAGCGGAGGGGTTTGGGTATGCTGTCGGAGGGGTCCCATTTAGCAGGATGAGCTGCCCAAGAACTCAATTCAGAGTAGTTCGGGCGGCCATCTGAGGTGACCGTCGAATATTTTTTGGAGAGTTTGAGGTATTTATCTGAGCAACCAGAAATGACTGAAATCAGGGCGATTCCGGCTAAAAACAGTGTATTTTTTGTCATGATCGGTCAAAAGTCGGGTTATTTTCCCATAAAACGCATTGTCCCACAACCGGATTTAGAGAACCCTAAAAATAAATTTAGAACTTTGTAATGCATAGTACTAAAAGTGTCCTATGTTTGCACCTGAAATCGAAGCGTATGAATATTGAGAACACACAGAGTCAGATGCGGAAGGGCACCTTGGAGTACTGCATTTTGGCGGTGATCCGGCGGGGGGAGGCCTATCCCAGCGACCTAATCGCGGAATTGCGGGGGGCGGGATTGCCGATACTCGAGGGGACCTTATATCCCTTGCTGACCCGATTAAAGAATGCGGGGTTATTGTCTTATCGGTGGGTAGAGAGTCCGTCTGGTCCCCCACGCAAATATTTTTCGCTCACGGAATCCGGTCATGCTACGTATGCGGAACTGGAGCGGACCTGGAAAGAATTATCGGATGCGGTGGCATCGATCACCGATCCGCAACGATCAACTCATCATATTTAATCAATACAATCATCAACCATCAATCATGAAAAAGTCAATTCTATTCTTTGTAGCTACCATGCTGGTTTCAGGCACCCTGCTGGCACAATCTGATACACTTCGGTTAGATCGAATCCGCGTGGTGTTTCCCGGAAAAGTTCAGGTAGAAGAACAAGGTCCGGCTAAGCGTTGTCAGCTTCGTTTGGCAGACAGCTCGGCCAATTTTCAAGTGATCTCGATCGACCTGAGTACGATGGGACTTGATGAAACCACCGCGATCGCCATGCAGGCGGAGCAGGCCTTTTGGGATCAGAGTCGGGATGGACTTATTGCGCAATTGGGATCTGACGCCAAGCTCATCAAAGACGAGATGATCGACTACAAAGGAGCGAAGGTGATGCAAATGCATATCGAAAGGCCTGCTAAAGAAGGCGGAGTCAATCTTCTTACACTTCGCATGCTGATCGTGGGTACGTATATGATTCAATATGGTCATACGGATCGTAATGGTAAGGCCGATGTACAATTACGGGATCAGTTCCTTGCTTCCCTGCAGATAAATTAATCAGATTCGAAATCAAGCATTATGAAGAAGATCATTCAAATCAATCTAAGCGGTCGCGCCATTTCTATCGAGGAGCCGGCTTATGAAAAGCTACAACAGTATATCCAACAGTTGCGTCAGCATTTCGCCTCGGAAGAAAGTAAAGAGGAGATCCTGAACGACATCGAGGGACGTATCTCTGAATTGTTGCAAGAGAAATTGCAACGCGGACTGGATGCGATCACGGAAACGGAGTTAGCGGAAGTGATCGCTTCGATCGGCCGTCCCGAAGATTTTTCTGATGCGAATGAACTGAATGCACCGACCGGTCCGACGCAAGCTACCTATCAACAGAAGCGGTTGTATCGCGATACGGATGACAAGATACTAGGTGGTGTTTGTAGCGGGATCGCTTCTTATTTCGGGATCGATCCGACCATTGTACGGTTGTTGTTCGCCATCATTACATTCGGCGGGTTCGGTACCGGTTTTCTGATCTATATCGCGTTGTGGATTTTATTGCCCAAGCAATCCCTGCGGGGTCAGTCGGCTCGTCGGCTATATCGCAATCCCGATGATCGCATGCTAGGTGGTGTAGCTAGCGGATTGGCTGCCTATTTCCACGTACCGGTACGCAACTTGCGGTTGATCTTCGCCGCTCCGATTCTTGTCAATATGATCCTGAGCTTGTTGGACATTTTCGATGACTCCATTTTTGTGAGCATCGGATTCGGCAGCTTGACGGGCACGTTTGTTTTGGCCTATATCATACTGTGGATCATCTTGCCTGAAGCATCGACTACCTATCAGAAAATGGAGATGCGCGGGGAGAAAGTGGATCTGAATCGGATCAAGCAAAATGTAAAAGAGGGCTTTGATCGATTGGAAGGAAAAATAACGAATTGGGGAAGCGAAGTGGAGCAGACGGCTCAGCAGCTTTCTGAAAAGTTTTCCGAGCGTAGCAAAGGATTTTCTGAGGTGCGGTCAACCGGTCGGAGTGTATTGCATGGCATCGGTTCTGTCATTCGATTCTTCATCTATCTTTTTCTTGGAACCGTCGCGTTTGCCTTATTGGTCTCAGGTGCAGCGATCTTATTTGCCGGGTTTGTAACCTTGCCGGCCCAAGAGTTTTTCTGGACCAGTAAGATGCAGCAGTGGGGATTCTGGATAACGGTCTTTTTATTTTTCATTGTTCCTGTATTGTTTCTGTTCATTTGGCTGATCCGACGTCTTTTTCGTGTACGTGGGAAGAGTCCGGTGCTGCGATGGAGTTTTGGCATTCTGTGGACCTTAGGTTGGATCGCCTTGTTTTGGACAGGCATCAGTGTGGTGCGTGATTTTGAACACAAAGTCAAAAACGTCAGCGATGTCACTGTTTCGAATAGCGGTATGAACACACTGACCATCGATCAGTCTGCCCCTCCTTTTGAATACACAGGCACCTGGCAGTGGATCAATGGTGATCCACAGGGATTTGATATCACGCGTGATACGTTTAAGATTCCAGCCGTGCAAATCAAGGTTGAGAAAAGTTCCGATACGCTATTTCATGTACGAGTGATCAAGTTTGCCTGGGGTCGAAACCCGCAGCTGTCGCAAATGCGGTTGGATAAATTTGACTATCCCGTTTCTTTTAAAGACAGCTTGTTGGAGGTAGCACCCGGTATTGTTGTAGGCAGGGAGGAGAAGTACAGAGGTCAGCACGTAGAGTTGTTGGTTCAGGTGCCCGCGGGGAAATCCGTTCGGTTTACTGATGCCGCATTGAAGAATAAATCCTGGGCATTTCAACCCGATTCACTTTACACCATGGAGGCAGATGGCGATCTGTCTTTATCTACAGTCAATCGGGTGCTTTAGTCAAGTTGGCTTTCCGTTACCTTTGCGGTCAACAAAAGCCATATGAGCATCAAGAATACTCCCTTTACCGACAAGCACATCGCATTGGGCGCCAAGATGGCGCCTTTTGCCGGTTACAATATGCCTATTTCCTATACGGGCATCAACGATGAGCACCAGGCAGTTCGTCGCAATGCCGGTGTATTCGATGTGAGTCACATGGGCGAATTCATTCTGAAAGGCCCTAAGGCTCTGGATCTGATCCAATTTGTGACCAGCAACGATGCCTCCAAGCTGAAAAAAGGAATGGCGCAGTACAGCTGCTTGCCCAATGATATGGGTGGCATCGTGGACGATCTGTTGGTGTATTGTATTGAAGAGAACAGCGTGTACATGTTGGTGGTGAATGCCTCTAACATTGAAAAGGACTGGAATTGGATACAGTCGCACAATCGGGATAAGGTGGACATGCACAACATCTCGGACAAGACTGGTTTGTTAGCGATACAAGGACCTAATGCAACCAAGATCTTACAGTCATTGACGGAGATGGATATTCTCAACCTGAAATATTACACGTTTGTGAAGGGGCGTTTTGCCGGGGTGGAGAATGTGTTGGTCAGCGCGACGGGTTATACCGGAGCCGGCGGGGTAGAGATCTATTTTGATGATCAGGAGGGTGCAGCTGACAAGATCTGGAGTGCGATTTTTGAAGTGGGTGGTCCGCTTGGACTCAAACCGATCGGTTTGGGTGCCCGTGACACCCTTCGTATGGAGATGGGATTCTGTTTGTACGGAAACGATATCGATGATACCACCTCACCGCTGGAAGCCGGATTGAGTTGGATCACGAAGCTGAATAAGGAGGCGTTCATTGCGCATGATTTTCTGGAGTCGCAGAAGCAGCGGGGTGTGGCTCGGAAACTGGTCGGCATCGAAATGATCGATAAGGGCATCCCCCGTAACGGCTACGTGATCTGTGATGTAAATGGTCATCCGATCGGACATGTCACCTCCGGTACACAATCGCCCTCTTTGGGCAAGGCCATCGGAATGGGGTATGTGAAATCGGAATTTGCTTCGATCGATACGCCTTTGTTGATCCAGGTTCGGGACAAGCAGTTGCAGGCGCGTGTAGCAAAGATCCCTTTTCAGTAAAACCGGTGCTTCGGTTTCTTACATTTGCCGAAGTATGCAGACCCTTCATTTCACTACGTTCATAGAGCAGTCGGCTGAGGTTGTTTTCGACCTGACTCGTCATGTAGGCTTGCAGCGGGATGCATTGTCCAATTATCATCAGGAAGCCGTCGCCGGAACTCGGTTTGGACTATTGAATGCGGGAGAAACAATCACCTGGCGTGCCCGTCATTTTTCTCGGGATCGGCTGTTGCGCCTGCGGGTGGTTGAAATGATACCGTCTGATCGCATGATCCTGGAGCAGGCGATGGGACCTTTTCTCTCCTTTCGTCAAGAACGATATGTGAAACCTTGCGAAAACGGAACGATTCTGATCGATCTGGTGCATTACGAGTGGAAGCAGGGCAGGCTGGGGCAGATCGCCGATCGATTATTTCTTGGCAGATATCTTGAGCGTTTGTTGAATATGCATATTGATGCCATTCGGAAAGCCGCAGAAGGTGGCCGATGGAAAACCTATTTAATGAAATGAGTCAGTCAAAACCCTCCCTACACACTTGTTTATCCCCTGCCCTGTTACATTTATATGATTTGGCCAACAGTGTGGTGGTGATCATCGATGTATTTCGAGCAACCTCTACGATCGCCTCTGCTCTTCATAGTGGCGCTCGTTCGGTGGTTCCGGTTGATTCTGTGCCCAAGGCGATCGAGATTGCGAAGAGCATCGGTGGCATTGCAGCCGGTGAGCGGGACGGTATGATCGCAGAGGGGCTGCAGCATGGTAATTCACCTCTTGAGTACTCTCGTGACTTCATTGGGAATCGTGTATTGGTATTGACCACCACCAACGGCACGCGATTGTTGCAGATGGCGCTGGATCGGAATGCCGATACGATCATCAGCGGATCCTTCCCCAATCTTTCCAAGGTCTGCCAGTTTTTATTGGATTCCGGTAAATCGGTTATCCTGGGTTGTGCGGGTTGGAAGGATCGCTTCAACCTGGAGGATACCATGTTTGCCGGTGCGATCATCGATCGAATCGGGGAGCATTTTACGATCCATTGTGATTCATCTCTCATGGCGGTTGATATGTACCGACAGCAGAAAGCTGATCTGATCGGATTTGCTCCGCAGTTGACGCATTATCATCGTTTGGTGAATCGATTCGGCCTGATCAAGGACATTGAGTTCTGTCTGACCATCGATGCAGCGCCGGTATTGTCGGTATATCGGGATGGAAAGTTGGTATCGGAGTGATGATGTACATAACTTATTGTCAACTTCCTTCGTAATCTGACAATCTTTCGCATACCTTTGTCGGTTGCCCTTTTTGAATCGGGGTGACGACAAATCGTTTCACCCCTTGGCGTTACCACACCTCCTCAAACAGATCTATACATTAGGCACTGATGAAACCATTCGTCGGGGTAAAAAGATCCATGCCATCGGGTATGCTGAACTAGCCGATTACGATGATCTTTTCGGTACGGCCGTTTTTCGGGTAAAGGATGATAATTACGCTACGTCGTATAAGGTCCACATTCAGCAGTTCAAAGACCCCTCAACCACTTCCCTCCGTTGTACCTGTCCCTATAACATCGGAGACATATGTCGACACGAGGTAGCGGCGTTGTTGCAATTGCAAGAGTTGCTCGACCGCGGTCAACTGCGCACGGGGCATGCTTCATTCGACCAGCGACATACGGTGGCCAAGATGAAGCAGATCGAACTGAAGACTTTGCGGATGCTGTGCGGACAGGAAGTTTTCTCTGCGGCAGAGAATTTCCTGCGCACACAAAAAGCGCAGATCGAATTCGCGGAGAATGAAATGATCAAGGCCCGTGTAGTGATCGAGGGTCAGTCTTATCTGGTCATGATTCGTAAGAATGAGGAGCGTTATTTCGATACCAGCTGTGACTATATAGATGAGAAGCATGCTTTGTGTCTCCCGAAAGTGATAGTATTCCTGCAATTGCTGCACATGCATGGTACTAATTATTTCGACAGTATCCGTAACTGGGATAAAGAGAAAAACAAACTGCTGGAAGCTTATGGCTATTCATTGAATGATGATCTGACGGAAAAGTTTGAATTCACCTACAAAGAAGGCAAGCCATTCCTTCGGGTATTGGATCCTTCGATCAAGCGGGTGGCCCCGGTGGCAGCAGTCCCGAGAAGTAGTGTGCTGCAGCCAAAACCGATGATGCCTCCGCCGGTGATCGAAGCAGAAACCAGTAAGCCTGCATTGCTTCACGCTCGTCGCATCGGTGTGGTATTCGCATTTAATAAAAAGACCTATCCCTATTTTACTGTTGAGGTTGTATTGGGTGAGCCCAATGATTCGAGTGATGGATTTGCCGGTAAAGTAGAAAAATTAGACATCACCCGACATGTTTCGGGGGTTGATATCTCAGAGCGTGATCAGGAGCTTATCGGTCTCTTGCGTAAAATGCAAGCCGCCGAGATCAATAAGTACGTCAGTCGCAATTCACCTTTTTCCGGGATCTGGGAAAATATTGTGCAGCAGGAAGATGAAGATTTACCGGAGGACACCCGGGATCTGATCACGGAGTATCTGTTGCCGAAGCTGAAAAAACTATTCTCTGAGTTGGATGCGGGTTGGGCGTATTGTTTGCCCCCGGGTAAATCATTCACGACTGCTCATTTGCAGCCCTTGCAATTGGAAACGCAGTCGGCTCAGTTGTTGCTCTCGGTCAAGAAGAATGGTCAGTATCAGGTGTCTGCCCGCATGAAAGCAGGTGCAACGGAATTGTCGATCAGTGAGCAAGAGTATGACACGCCCTTGTTTTTTGTATACAATCATCAGGCGTGGCTTTGGCCCGATAAGGATCGGATCCGGATGGTGGAGCGGTTTCGTTCGAATGGGAAGCAAATGGTGACTGTTGCCGCCTGGCCGGATTATTTAAAGAATGAGTTGGTGCCGTTGGCTCGTCAATATGCGATCCAATTCGATAAGGGGATCATGCAGGCGGTGAAAGATGAGTCGCCGGTACTGAGTTTATATCTGGCGGAGCGCAACGACCACCTCATTTTTCAACCACGCTTTTCTTATCTGGGGTATGAGGTTACGCCGAATGACCGAGATGAGTTGATCGTACCGCAGGGTGAAAAAGTATTGGTGATCCAGCGTCGTCGGGATAAAGAAGAAATTTTCATTGATCGGATGCGGGCGCTGCATTCGGGATTTGTGTACGAGGAATCGACACAAACACTGGCGCTCAAAGGAACCGAGATCTTGAAGAACAACTGGTTTTTCTTGTTCGTCGATGCGATGAAGGAGTTGAAAACACCGGTATACGGATTTGAATCGCTTCGAAGTTTTCGTTTCAATACGGCCAAGCCGCAGACAAGAGTCTTCATTAGTAGTCACACCGACTGGTTCGATGCCAAAGTGGATATTTTATATGGCGATCAGCGGGTGACGGTTGCTGAGGTGAAGCGAGCACTGGCGAACAACCAGTCCTTTGTACAATTGGGCGATGGCACGCTGGGGATCTTACCGGAAGAGTGGTTGAAAAAATATGCCTTGTTATTCCGTGTAGGAGAAGGAAAGAACGATCAGCTGCGTTTGTCGAAATATCACATGACGGTGTTGGATGAGTTGTATGCGCAGCGGGATGATTCGCAGCAGGAGATCGAGTTGGAGGAAAAATATGAACGCATTCGAGAGCAACATCAGATTGCCTCGGTCGAGCCTTCAGAAACCTTGATGCCGATTTTGCGGCCCTATCAGGTTTCGGGGTTTCAGTGGCTGAACTATTTGAAGGATGTGGGTTGGGGTGGTATCCTGGCGGATGATATGGGATTGGGAAAGACGGTACAGGCGTTGTCGATGCTGGAACATTTTCGTCGCCACGAAGGAAAGCTGAAAGCCTTGGTGGTTTGTCCCACGACGTTGATCTATAACTGGGAAAACGAGATCCGTAAGTTCACACCTGCACTGACGTATCGCATACACCATGGTGCCAACCGGATCCGTACGGCGGAGGCCTTGGCTGAACCGGAAGTGACCATCACCACCTATGGAACATTGCGAAGTGACATCAAGCTGCTGAGTGCTCTTCAGTTGGATTATGTATTGCTGGATGAGTCTCAAGCCATCAAGAATCCGGCCAGTAAAGTAACAAGAGCCGCCGGACTGCTGCAGGCCAAACATCGCGTCTGCATGAGTGGAACCCCCTTGCAGAACAATACATTCGATATCTATGCCCAGATGCAGTTTTTGAATCCGGGCATGTTGGGGACGATGGAATTCTTCAAACAGGAATTCGCTATTCCGATCGATAAATTAGGAGAGGTTGACAGAAAAGAACACTTACGAAAGCTGTTGTATCCGTTCATTCTTCGTCGCACGAAAGAGCAAGTCGCCAAAGATCTTCCGGAGAAACAGGAAATGATCCTGTATTGTGAGATGGAAGAAGAACAGCGTTCCATTTACGATGCTTATCGAAATGATTATCGAAATCAAATCCTCGGTTCCATCGAGACGCAGGGCATTCAGAAATCACAGTTGACCATCTTGCAAGGATTGATGAAGCTTCGTCAGATCTGTGACTCACCGGCGATACTGAATGAGAAGGATAAGTTCGAAAATCATTCCATCAAATTAGAGGAATTGGCTCGCGAGTTGATGGAGGGCATCGGCACGCACAAGGCCTTGGTCTTTTCTCAGTTCTTAGGCATGCTGGGATTGATCCGTGACCGGTTGACTGAATTGAATATTCCGTACGAATACTTTGACGGCAGCACCAGTGCGCCGGATCGAGAGAAGGCTATCCGTCGTTTTCAGGACGATGATTCCGTTCGAGTTTTTCTGATCTCGCTGAAAGCGGGTGGCGTGGGATTAAACTTAACGGCGGCTGACTATGTCTACATCGTCGATCCTTGGTGGAACCCGGCCGTAGAGCAGCAGGCGATCGACCGGACACACCGAATCGGTCAGACCAAAAACATCTTTGCCTATCGCATGATTTGTAAGGATACGATCGAGGATAAGATCCTGCAATTACAAGAGAAAAAACGGGCACTGGCCCGAGATATCGTTTCCGATGAGACCGGATTTGTTAAATCCCTGTCCCGCGAGGATGTGGAGTACCTGTTCAGTTGAGAGATGAAGGGTGAATTCAAGGCCTAAAACCTTAATCCTCAGTTCCTATTTTCATCTTTCATTCTTCATCTTTCAACCTGTTCGGCTTTCAAATGTTAAAATCACCTTACCGGAACAAGTTCAGGCATCAAAATGCGTCTAACTTGCGGCTTTTACCATCAATTATGAGAAATTTATATTGCTTATTTGCCCTGCTTTTCTTAACGCTCAGCCTGAACGCCCAGAAAGTGGACGGCTCTATTCGAGGCCGGATCATGGATTCAGCATCCGTTCAGCCAGTAGCCGGGGCTACCGTGAGTTTGATGCAGGCGAGTGACTCCTCTTTGGTCACTTTTACAGTCTCCAATAAAAACGGACAATTCGAGTTTAAAGGGATCCCTTCCGGATCGTATAAGGTTGTGATCGCCCATCAAAGCTTGGAACCTTTTCAGAAACTAATCGAGATCACGGCAGAAAATCGGGCAGTAGAATTGAACGACTTGAAGATCGCTCCAAAAGTCAAAACGTTGGAAGGTGTTGTGATCAACACGGATGCACCTGTGCAGATCAAGGGTGATACGGTGCAGTTCAAGGCGGATGCCTTTAAGACCCGACCCAATGCAACGGTGGAAGATCTGCTAAAGAAGATCCCGGGTGTTCAGGTGGATAAAGACGGAGGCGTTACCGCACAAGGCGAATCCGTTCAGAAGATCTATGTGGACGGAAAAGAATTCTTTGGCAATGACCCCAAGCTCGCCACCAAAAACCTGACGGCTGAAATGGTGGAAAGTGTGCAGGTGTTCGATGATATGAGCGAGCAGTCTCGTTTCACACGTGTCGACGACGGAAGCAGAAGCAAGGCCATCAACATCAAACTGAAGAAGGATAAGAATAAAGGCGTGTTCGGCAGAGCGCTGGCGGCACATGGTGATCAGGGACGTTATGAAGGGAATATGAGCGCCAATATCTTCAACGGTAGCAATCGTTTGTCCGTGCTTTTCAATGCCAACAACATCAATAAGCAAGGATTTTCCTTTTCAGATATCATCAGCTCCATGGGTGGATTCAGTGCCATGGGCGGCGGTGGTGGTGGCGGATTCGGCGGCGGCGGTGGCGGCGGCGGCATGGGTGGCGGTAGCTTTGGAGGAGGAACAGTCACGGTAACTCGTGGCGGAGGCGGTTTCGGTGGATTTGGTCCGAGTACCGGTCCGACCGGCATCACGACCTCTTTATCGACCGGACTGAATTTCAACACAGAATATAAATCCAAGCTCAAAGCCAGTGGTAGTTATTTCTTTTCGAATACCAATAATGAGCAGCGACAGGAGACCTATCGGCAGACCTTCTTCCCCGGCGACTCGATCGCGTATCTGAACCGGAACAGCTATTCCGACAACACGAATCAGAATCATCGAGTGAATATGCGTATCGAGTATTCGATCGATTCGATGAACTCCATTCTCTACACACCGAGCTTGACCATTCAACGTTCGGATAATTTCAATGAGGACAGTTCCTGGACTCGCTCCGTTTCACCGACCTTAAATTATCTGGCATTGACCAGCAATACTGTTAATACGAATGTGCGTGACGGACTGAATGCCGGTAATAATTTGCTCTACCGTCGTCGTTTCAATAAGATCGGACGAACTTTTACGTTGGGTTGGAATAATACCTACGGCGAAAGTGAAAGTGAAGGATACAACCGGTCTCCGATCTATTTCTTCAAACCGGATGGCAGTTCTCAAGGCGGACTGAACCAGAACCAGCAGAATTTGCAGAAGACCTTTACACGGAACAATGTGTTGAGTACGTCTTACACCGAACCGCTGGCTTCCAATAAGGTCCTGGAGATCAACTATGCCTATACGCTGAATAAGAATACGTCTGATCGTCGAACCTTCAATTACAATACACTTACTAGCGACTATGACATTGTGAATTTGTTGCTTACGAATCGATTTGAGAATACGTTCGAGGCCAGTTGCTTCGGCGCGAACTTCCGGGTACAGGAGAAAAAGTATAATTACCAACTGGGTGTTGGCGTACAGCGGGCTACACTCACCAGTGACAGCTATCAGGCAATCCTGGCAAAGGATTCAGTTACGAAGCAGTCGTTCACGAATTTCTTCCCGCAGGCAAGTTTCAACTGGACGCCCAGTCGTACAAAAGGCGTTCGTTTCAATTACCGCGGGCGTACCAATCAACCGAGCGTAACGCAACTGCAGGATGTACTCGATGTATCCAACCCGCTGTTTGTAAGAACCGGTAATCCGGCACTCAATCAGGAATTCAGTCACAATGTGAACCTGAACTACAACAGTTTCAACATGATGACCTTCAAATATATCGCGGCGAACATCAATGTCAATGCGGTGCAGAATAAGATCGTCAACAGCATTGACACGCTTCGTAAGGGAATTCAGCTGACTCGTCCGGTGAATCTGAATGGAGCCGTGACTTCTTCTGCTTTCATCACGGTCGGACTACCCTTCAAGAATCCCAAGCTAAAAGGGTCGAGTCTGAATTTTACTTCTTTTGTTTTATATAATCGCGATGTAAGTGAGTTGTATAAGCAACTGAATGTCGGTAAAACCATCACGCTGACTCAATCTGCCGGCGCCAACTTCAATCTGAAAGAGAAGTGGGATATCGCTTTCAAAGGCAGCCTCTCGTATTACAACATCAAGTATTCGGTTAATACGGCCCTCAATGAATCGTATCTATCTCAGACCTATTCATTTGATGTGGCGTATACTTTCCCGAAGAATTTCATCCTGTCTACCGATATCGATTACTTTGTCAATACCGGACGGGCAGCCGGATTCAACCAGAACATTCCACTCTGGAATGCAAGCTTTGCTAAGCAATTCCTCAAGAAGAAGAATGCTGAGTTGAAATTCAGCATTAATGACCTGCTGAATCAGAATCAGAGCATTGCCCGTAATACTGGCGATAACTATTTCGAGGATGTACGCAGCATGGTACTCCGTCGATATTTCATGGTCAGCTTTCTCTTCAATCTGAACCGGATGGCCGGAAAGAGCGCACAACCTCAGATGCCTCGCTTTATGGAGCGGAACATGCGGGATGTGCGGATCAACTAGACAAGAAAACTATAATACGAGGAGGCTAAAGACCAGTAAACCATAAGACCAGAGGGGCGAAAACATCATTCGGTCTTCTGGTCTTTTGTCTTTTAGTATCTTAGCTAAAATCATTTTTTATCAGATACGTATTCTTTTTAGCCGCATTCCTTCCCTTCCTAGCCTTTGGTCAGCTCCGGATTCCCGGAATGAAAAATGAATTAGCAACGGCTGTTAAGCAGGTGTTGGAGGATTTTCCGAACGGCTATAAGAATTTGATGGGGGAGCCGGGCGACAGCAGCTTCGAATCAAAGATCAAGATCGAGGATGCGGAAGGTGTTCAATTTGTGCAGCACTCGCAGTATGGTCGCAGTGTGGTGAGCTGGCAGGCTCGTCTGTTTACGACGGAAGACCATGATCAGGCCCGTAAAAAATTCAAGGCTGCTTATCAGCAATTGCAGGGCTTGTCGGTTAAGTTAGGTGCTCGTTCCTATAAGTTGCGCAGCGCCTATGATGTGCCGGACCTGAACGAAAAGTTCACCGCGTTGATTTTTGAATTGGAACCTTCAAACAGTTATACGGAGCCCATCAAAGTTGAATTGCAAATGCTGTTTCAGATGCCCATGGAGTGGGCGATTGGTGTGCTGGTGTATGAGCGAGACCGTAAGGATACGGAGCCGGGGCGCATCTTACGATCATTTTAGAGTAAGGGGGCCAATCCCCTGAATGGGGCATTATTCAATCAGCCCTTTATCTGTGACATCTTGACCTGTTCCTTTTCCCATTTCTTATCCCAGTAAAAAGTACCGAACGGTACGATCGAAGCAATGAAGGCGGTCAGTACCCAGAGAAAGGAGTGTTTTGCTTCCTGTCGCACATCGAGTGCCAGTATGCCCATGGCAACGAAGAGAAATCCATGTATCGATCCGATGATCGTCACGGCCATCGGAAGGTCAGCTGCATATTTCAGCGGCATAGCGATACCGAGTAAAGCCAAGTAGGAGTATCCCTCCCACTTAGCGATGAGACGAAATCGCTGATAGGCTTTTTTCATGATCAGTAGGCGATTACTTGTTCTTCGATGTTGGCTGGTATCTCCCGCCACTCGTACTGCTGGTTTCTAAGTTGCGGTTCAAAG
>Ga0082207_1001072_pt1 | contig 13539 bp, 8 predicted proteins | sample LakMenEpi10Aug09_FD_71540 | JGI IMG/M metagenome (GOLD analysis project Ga0082207, IMG submission 71540) | reverse complement strand
GACCAAAACTTAAGGAATGCATCGGCTTTCTCGAACTCGAGTTTTCCGAGTCGTCCGTAGACGATCGCAGGTCCGATCTGTTCCAGATCCGGTTCGGCGACGGACATGACCTCAGCGATGGAAATGTCCATGTTCGGAACATTGCCGACTTGGATCTCCCGCAACAGACGCTCGGTGGAGATCTTGTCCTCGGGATAGTTTAGTTGCTTGGCGATGCTGGCAAATTGACTAAAGGCGACATCGTCACCTATGTGCCTGTAGGCTCGAGCCCGAAGAAATGCCGACTCGGCGGTGAGGCCAGAGTTCTTTTCAAGTTTCTTGATCTCCTTGAGCGCCTCTTGGTCATCCCCCATGGCCAGGGATTTTTCGATGCGCTGGATCGAGGTCGTGTACCGGTTACGGAAATAACCAAAGATTGCAAGCGGGATGAGGATCGCAAGTAGGATCGCTAAACGGACGCTTGACCAACCCGAACTCCTTTTCGCCTCAGCCTTGGTGTTCTTGGCCGCCTTGGGATCCAAATCATCGAGGGTCAAGAGAACAGGAAAGTTCGTCGCCTCAATCGATCCGCTTGAAGTTGGTTTTGATCTTCCACGGGCCATAAGAATCTGCAGGGGTTGAGGAAAAGAAGGCCTGGAAGTTAGGGCGACAAGTTTACGGTTAACCGAGTAGTGTATGGTATCGAAAAGGGGGGCTTTTGCAAGGAATATCCGTGGGTTGTCCGTCCCTTGGACATGTTTGAACAAGGAAAATCTGAAGTTGAATTGACCAATTTCGGGCGTGTTTTCACTCTGCCGATATACTGGGGAAGGATTTCCAAGCCTCGGTCGTGTTTCCGTGGCTTTAGGTCAAAACCCCAAAGTCCTCTGAGCCAAATGATGTCGAATAAAAAAGCTGCTGACCAAGCCAACCACGCTCCGCAGGGTGCGAACCAACCGGTCGTTTGGGTTACCGGAAGTGGTGCCAAAAGGGTCGGTCGAACCGTTGCCCAGCATTTTGCAACCTGTGGTTATCGCGTCGCACTCCATGCCCGATCTAGCCTGGAAGAACTCCATTGCTCCCGAGAGGAAATCGCCCAATTGGGAGTCCCGTGTATGAGCACGACCGGGGATATACGCTCTTACCAAGCCATGGAGCAGGCCGTCGCAGCGATCGTACTTGAATTTGGACGCATCGACGCGATGGTCCACTGCGCGGCGGTATGGGATTGGAAAACGCTCGAAGAAACCACCCAGGAGGATCTGACTCGTCAATTCGAAATCAACACCCTTGGGAGTTACAACGTTGCCAAAGCCGCAGGGCTTGCCATGATCGGCCAGCCAAGCGGTGGCAGACTGGTTTTGGTCGGCGATTGGGCAGTGATCCGACCCTACCGAGATTTTTCGGCCTACTTCGTCGGAAAAGGAGCCATCGAGACGCTTGTTCGATCCTTGGCCGTTGAACTTGCTAGCCGCAATCCCAATGTGCACGTCAACGGCATCCTGCCCGGACCGGTGATGCTAGATACGAGCATCTCCCAAGAAAGAGCCGACCGAATCCTTCAGTCGAGCCTCGTTAAGCGGCATGGCCGCCCTGAAGATGTCGCCCAAGCGGCATACTTTTTAGCGACCCAATCGTTCATCACTGGGGTGTGTCTGCCCGTTGACGGTGGCCGGAGCATCTATGCACCAAGCGAAACCGAGTCGGCCGCACACCCCACTTTCAAGTCCGGCTAATCGAGCCGGCTAGTCCCATTACCACATCAAGGATGGATGGCAATTCGGGTGTTACCCAATCAAGCTGATCGTAGGCAATGGATCGAAGGTGCATTCGAGAGACTGCGAGTTCGCTTGCTCGCAGGTCTGGTCTACTATCCGATGTTGGTTTTGCTCCTGATCGTGCTTGCAACGATCCATCTGACCCACTGGCTTGGGACTCTCACCGCAGTTTCCATAGAGCTCCTGGGTTGGATCCTCTTTTGGTGGTCGCGTTTGTATAGCCCCAAAACTGCGCTAAATGCGATGCCACTGAACCTGTTATTTATGTGCCTTATCGGACTGGCCTACGGTGCCTTGCATGACTTTCAAATCACCCGCGTTCGCCAGCAATTGCGAAGTTGGAATCAAGCCAATGTGGCAGACTCGAAGGATCCGACACATGCCCATTCATGGAAACCGGTGGTGCTCCAAGGTTCGATCCAGCAGACGCTCAGGTACCGACGCGCCTCGATCCCAAACCGAAATGCGACAGATGAAAATACCATGGATGATTGGCAATCGCTAACGATCATTCATGTTTCCAAAATCAAACGGCAAGACTCATGGAGCGAACTTTCGCTCGATGCATCTTTGGCGATCGATGGCAAGCTAAATGGGATATTTCCGGGCGATCAAGTTATCCTCTATGGTCATTGGAGGCGTCCGCTTCCACCAAGCAATCCAGGTCAGTTTGACCTGCGAAATCGCTACGCGGAGCTCGGACTGGCCGCTCAGATCAAAGCCGAATCCCCCGACTTGGTCCAGCGCACAGGGTCGGGGAGTATTTGGAGATTGGATCGGTGGCTAGCCATCTGGACCGACCGAGCGCTCCTGGCGATGGATCGGTATGTGATCCTCCAACAGTCCCCTTTGACCGCAGCGTTGGTGCTCGGTCAACGCGAACAAGCCGATTGGCAATTTCAAGAACAGATGCTTGCCACCGGTACGATCCACATGCTGTCGATCTCCGGGATGCATATCGAGATGGTGGCCCTGAGTCTTTTGATCTGCGGATGGATGCTTAGGCTGCCAAAAGGCTTGGTGATGCTCGGTACGGTTGGCGTTTGTGTTTTGTATGCGTTGCTCTGTGGGGCTAATCCACCCGTTGCCCGCGCGACGATCATGCTCACGGGCGCATGTGTTGCCCGCTACCTTGGATGGTCCTTTAGCAGCCTGAATATTCTGGCTTTTGCTGGATTGGCTATTCTTTCCCAACGTACCTCGGTGGCCTTTGAAGTCGGAACTCAGCTCTCGTTTCTGACCGTCGCGGTGCTGATCTTAACATTCCCACTGTTTCGTCACCGAACCATTCCAATCCAGCGTCTGATCGAGTCCAAGGAGAGTTGGTGGTCCAAGTCCTTACGCGGTTTTCGTTGGTTGTGTTGGGAGTCGATCCGAAGCAGTTTTTGGGTTAGCCTCATTTCAGCCCCGCTGGTGTGGTGCTCGTTTCATATCATCAGCCCAATCTCGATTGTGCTTAACCTGATCCTGTGGCTGCCAATGCTTGCGGCACTTCTGAGCGGATTGGCCTTAGTGCTCTTGTTCTGGTTTCCCCCTGCAGCATGGCTCTTCGGAGCTTGTTGCGGGTTGTCCTTGTGGTTCCTCTCGCTTGTAGTAGCCCTAGCTCACAAGATCCCCTTTGGACACTTTTGGTCAGCCTCGCCACCGACCTGGTGGCTCATCGGCTTTTATACGATCTGTATGGGAATCACTCTTTGGCTCGGTACCAAGCGTTCAGGTGCAAGGCGTGTTCTGCTATGGGGCTTAGGAGTTTGGTTTGCTCTGGGGTTCGTGTGGCTGGAAACTCACCAAGCCTATGAGCGATTTTTTCAGCACTCGGGCAACTCGGCTCTCCAAGTGACCTTTTTGGATGTCGGCCACGGAACCTCGGTGCTGGTTCAGACCCCCGATGGGAGTCATTGGCTCTACGATGCAGGAAGGCTCGGGGACCATCAGCGGAGCTATCAACCTATTGCTCAAGCCCTTTGGTCGATGGGTGTAAGACGAATCGATGGACTGATTCTTTCCCATGCAGACTCCGATCATTACAACGCCATGCAAGGACTTCTCGAACGATTCTCGGTGGGTCGATTCATCACAACCGCTCAGGTGGGGGAACATCCAAGCCCGAGTCTACAGGAGCTGCTCGATCAAGTTCGAACTCAAGGAATTCCGATCGAGTATTGGCCAGCTCAGGCATCGGCAGCCAAAAACATTCATTCCGGCATCACCGCAATCTATCCAAGCTCGGAGTTGCCCCTAAGTCCATTTCGAATGGCTAGCAGCAACGCAAAGAAAAGGAATGTCAAGTCGATGAGCGACAACGCCAAAAGCTTATGCTTGGTCATCGAGCATGCCAACCGACGCATCCTCCTGCCGGGCGATTTGGAAAGTCCCGGTACAGAGATTCTCACAGCAGGCTCACCGATAAAAGTCGATGTGCTGATGGCTCCTCATCACGGTTCATTAACGAGCAAACAGGACTCGCTCATCGGATGGTGCAAGCCATCGACGATCGTTATTAGCGGATCGTACAAGTCGCTAGATCCGAGGGTCTTTGAGGTCTATTCACCAAGCGGCCAAGATGTCTTGCACACGGCACGAGATCACGCACTACAACTGCGCATCGAGCCTGAGGGCTCGATGCAATGGTATCGATGGTCAGAAAACCAGTGGCTTCAAGTACATCGATAATTCGGTCCTTCAGGTATTTTAGTGGGTAGAAGCTCGGCTTTCTCGTACTCGTACTCGTACTCGAAAACGCCCGAATCGATTCAAGGCGATCACCTTTTCCGGGAAGCTGTAACCCCAGTATTTGGCCCTTTTGTCAAAGAAATCCCAATACTTCTCTTCGAGTACGAGTACCGCTTCGCTGAGTACGAGTACGAGTACGAAAAGAACCAGTGGTAGGAATTGCCAGTCACGATAATGCCGGATGGACCGATAATCCTATACCAACGCATCGAGTTGCTTGACCAATTGGCTCAGTCGCTCCAGCGCCGTTTCTACCGGCTGGGGGCTTGTCATATCCACTCCCGCATCGCGAAGCAAATCCAATGGATCTTTTGAACAACCCGCTTGGAGGAACCCTAAGTAATCCTTGAGTTCACTCTGGCCACCCTCGAGCACCCGTTGCGAAAGCGCGATGGCTGCCGACAATCCCGTGGCGTACTTGTACACATAGAACGCTCTATAAAAATGCGGAATTCGGAAACACTCCAGCTCCAGTTCCTGATCGATCACGAAATCCGGACCAAAGTAATCTCTGAGCAGTTGGCCATAGGTCGACTTGATCGATTCGACCGTCAGTGGCTCTCCAGCCTCTGCCATCGCATGGATCTTTTTCTCAAACTCGGCAAACATCGTCTGACGGACAATCGTCGCTCGGATGCTGTCGATCTCATGGTTGATGATCGACGCCTTCTCTTGTGGATTCGATGCGCGCTCGATCAAAGTTCTGGCTAGGAGCTGTTCGTTGAATGTTGAAGCTACCTCGGCCACAAAAATGGTGTAGTTGTAGTACTGGAATGGCTGATTGCGAGCCGAATAGTAACTGTGCATCGAATGCCCCGCCTCATGCGTCAGCGTAAAGACATCGTTGAGCACATCGGTCTTGTAGTTCATGAGAATATAAGGGTCGGCTTCGAACGAACCGCAGCTAAAGGCTCCGCTCTGCTTGCCTGCATTCGGATAGCGATCGCACCAGCGCCCTCGCAAACCACCTTCGAGAACCTTGCAGTACTCCTGCCCCAATGGTCTCAAAGACTCCATCACGATCCCGACGGCCTGATCCCAACTCCGATGCGTCTTGGATTCAGCTAGGATCGGCACGTAAGTATCATAGTGATGGATCTTATCGAGCTTCATCTTTCGACGTCGCATGTCAAAATAAGCATGGACGGCGGGCAAATGGTTCCGTACTGCGGCGATGAGATTGTCGTAGACAGCCACTGGTACATTGTCGGCAAAGAGCGAGGATTCCAGAGCACTTGGATAATTCCGGGCCTTGGCGTAGTACACATCGGCATGCACACTGCCGGCCAAGGTCGCTGCTAGCGTATTTTCGTGTGCAGAGAATTGGGAGTAATATTGATGAAATGCTTTTTGCCGAACCTCTCGCTTGGGCGATTGCAGCAGCGCGGCAAACGAAGCGTTTGTCAGTTCGATCTGGCTACCTTCCTCGTCCTCGAGCAAGCCGAACTTTAAATCCGCATCGTTGAGTTGACGAAACGTCTTGCTAGCCGTTTGAGCCATCTCGCTTTGCATGGCTAAAAGTCGCTCTTCGCTTTGGCTCAGCGTATGGGCTCGGTAACGATGAATCCGCTCGATGACCAGTCGATAAGGAGCAAGCACCGGTTGACTCAGCCACTTGGACATCGTTTCGTCTGGGATCGCAAGGATCTCAGGTCGAATAAAACTTGCCGCTTGGCCGGCCTTGGAAGCCAGGTTTTGATAGCGGGCAGCAAACCCCTGGTACTTGCTGTTTCCTTGATCCTCGGCGGTCTTTAGGAAAGCATAAGTCCCAATCCTTTCGGCGATCCGATCCGTCTTGACATCGTGATCCAAGCATGCGGCGAGTTGTTCGGGGCTTTGCCCCAATTTTCCAACAAACTGCGCGAAGCCTTCAATGCAGGATTCGAACTCCGGCAAAGCGGATTGCCAAGCTTCATCGCTTGGGAATAGACTCATCAAGTCCCATGTGTCGTTGGATGCAACTTCTGATCGCTTAGGATTGCTCATGCTATGTCTCAGTGTTTGTCTTCGTTAGTTTATCTTCGTTAGTTTATCTTCGGTACTGTAGGTATATCGTTATTTATTGGGTGTGGTTTTCATCGACTAAGCGAACGGTACCCGAGAGGATTGTATGCCGATTTGCTTGGCTGTCTATCAACCGCAACGAACCATCTGGAGCGATCCCATCGGCTTTGCCTACCAATGTTCTTGATGGTTGTTGAACTTGAACCGTTCGATCGGCTAACCAATCCCAATGGGGCCAGTTTTGATCGATCCAGTCGGGCTGTGATTCGCAAAGGCTAGAGAGCTCTAGCCAATTTTGTAAGACCGCAATCAATACCGATTCGCAGCTTACCGACTCATTGGTTTGTCCAGGCACAAGAACCTCGTGCAGGCTCACAGCATTTTGCCTTACATCTTCAGGCGCTAGATTCAAATCCACTTGGCAATTAATCCCGATGCCGATAATCGCGTATCCTAAGTGCCCGATCGAATTGGACTCGATCAATATTCCACAGATCTTCCGATCCTCGACGTACACATCGTTGGGCCATTTTACCTTCGGTTGCGATCGACTCAGTGGACGGATCGCTTGGGCCACTGCCAGTCCAACTTGCAAAGGTAGCTTGGCAGAGCTAGCAGGGGCATGGTTGATCGCCATGGAAAACATCAAGCAGCCTTGCGGCGAAAACCATCGATTGCCCGAGCGTCCTGCACCGGCAGTCTGTTTGTCGGCTATGGCCAAGCATGGCACAGGGGCAAGTCCCTCTTTGATCTGCCGATCTAAGAAACGATTGGTCGAATCGATGGAGTCAAGCCACTGGATGTCGCGAAAGTAGCCAAGTTGCTGGAGGGATTCGATGGCCCAGCGGCGTCGTAGATCGGGAATCATCGCTGGGATCAGACGTGTTGTCCGAGCCGTTCTGCAAGTCGCTTCAGGGTGTCGCTCGCGTCGTTTTCGATGAGCTTAGCATGGATCAGATGCAAGCAGGAGCGGTCGTTCCATGCGGCATTGATGGCAGCATCAAACTCGGCTTCGTTGGTCACCAGGTATCCTTTGCCACCGCCATAGACTTCGGGCAGTTTCGAGTAGTTCCAAACGGCGATCTCGTTGTATTTCCAGGAACCTTCCTGCAGGTAGCGTTCGGTGCCATAGCCATGGTTATCGAGCACAATGATGATCGGAGAAAACTTGCATCGAATCAACGTCGACATTTCCTGTCCGGTCATTTGGAAGGCACCATCTCCGACGATCACCAGCACTCGATCCTGGGGCTTTGCAACGCAAGCTCCGAGGGCCGCCGGAACGGAGAAGCCCATCGAGGTGTAGTAAGCAGGGGAGAGGTAATCGGTTCGTTCGTGGATCACCAATTCGCTCGACGCGAAGAGCGCATCACCGATATCGGCGATGACGATCGTATCGGCATCGAGTTGGGTGTTGATCCTCTCGACAATCCGAGTGACGCTCAGTCCTTGATCGGGCTGAACCTTGAAGTCATGAGGTTTCTTCAAATGGAGTTGATCGGGAATGTGTCTTCGTGCAGGACTCGGGTTGGCTTCGATGATCTTGCTGATAAAGTCACCCAGTGGGACGTTCGGATACTGATGGTAGGAGATCTGCAATTGTTCGCTGGTTGCATAGATGACGTTGCGAACTTCAAGTTTGGCTGTGTAGATACCGAGATTGATGTCGGTCATGAAGGCCCCGAGCATCAGCACGCAATCGCTGTCTTCGACATATTTGGTGACCTCTTCGCGTCCCATGGCACCTTCGTAGAGCCCCACAAAAAGCGGATGGGTCTCGTCGACAACACTCTTGCCCAGAATGGTTGTTGCGATCGGGATACCCGCTTGTTCGGCCAAGCGAATGACCTGATCCTGCAAACCAAAGCGATGGATTTCAACACCTGCTACGATCAGTGGCTTCTTCGCAGCGTTGAGCCTTTCGACCGCCTCGCGAACCGCTTCGTCCAGAGCAAGAGTGTCGAAGGGATTTGCCGGACTGCGATAGGACTTGGCCACCGTAGGAATCTCGTCGACCATATCGCGAGGCAAGTCGATGTAGACCGGTCGCTTGTAGCGATAGCAGGCATCCAGAACCCGATCGATCTCGCTAAAGGCAGTGGCAGGATCGTTCAATTCGGTGGCGGCGATGCAGAGTTTCTCGAAGACCTCAAGCTGGGTGCTGAAGTCTCTGACTTTGTGGTGCAAAAGCGGATTGTTAATCCGCTCCTTGAGACCAGGTGAACCGGTGAGCATGACCACTGGGGATTTCTCCGCGAACGCTCCGGCGATGCTGTTGGCAACCGACAATCCACCGACGCAGTAGGTCACGCACACAGCCCCCATGCCATGGATGCGAGCGTAAGCATCGGCGGCGAAACCCGCGCAATCCTCTCGCGTGCAACCGACGACGTTGATGTCGCTTTGCTCGAGCAAGCTGTAGAATCGTAGAACGTAGTCTCCTGGGATCCCAAAACAGTCCGAGATCCCATAGGCCATCAGGCGGTCGATCAAATACTGCCCGATCGTTTTGTCGACATGCCCCTTTTGGATGGTTTTGGCAGGTGACTTGACCAAGTTACGATCGATCGAGCTCAATGGGTTCGGCATGCGATAAGTCCATCAATGAAAGCTAGGGAACAAGCAAGTCAGCAAACGACAATCTCTGATCGCTAACTTTTGAGTTTTACCAAGGATGGAACATTATCACCCTTTGGCAAGGACTCTTCGCTAGCCATCTTGCGAATGTCCTCAGTGATCCGCATCGAGCAGTACTTCGGCCCGCACATGCTGCAGAAATGAGCGCTCTTGAAGGTGTCCTGAGGGAGTGTTTCGTCGTGATAAGCTTGCGCGGTTTGTGGATCCAAAGACAGGCGGAACTGCTCTTTCCAGTCGAATGCAAACCGGGCTCTCGACAGAGCGTCATCGCGCTCCTGGGCTCCTGGCCGCTTGCGAGCCACATCGGCCGAGTGTGCAGCGATCTTGTAAGCGATCACACCTTGTTTGACGTCCTCGCGATTCGGGAGGCCCAAGTGCTCCTTGGGGGTCACATAGCAAAGCATCGCCGCACCGCTCCAACCGGCCATCGCAGCACCGATGGCGCTGGTGATGTGGTCGTATCCGGGTGCGATGTCGGTGACCAAAGGGCCCAAGACGTAAAAAGGAGCTCCATGGCAAACCTCGATTTGCTTTTTGATGTTCATGTCGATCTGATCCATCGGGATGTGACCAGGGCCTTCGACCATCACTTGGGTCCCTTTCTCCCAACTCCTCAGGCAGAGCTTGCCTAGAACATCCAATTCAGCAAATTGGGCCGCGTCGCTTGCGTCGGCGATGGAACCAGGACGCAGTCCATCACCGAGGCTCCAGGTCACATCGTATTGCTTCATGATGTCGCAAAGATCATCGAACGATTCGTAGAGCGGATTCTGCTTGCGATGGGCCATCATCCACTTGGCGATGAGCGATCCACCTCGGGAAACGATTCCCGTGACGCGAGAGGTCGTCAAGTGAAGGTGTTCCAAGAGCACTCCGCAGTGGATCGTCATGTAGTCGACACCCTGCTTGGCTTGGTGCTCGACCATATCGAGAAAATGCTGCGGACGCATGTCCTCGATATTGCCCCCGAGTTCTTCGAGCATTTGATAGATCGGTACGGTCCCAATCGGCACCGGAGAAGCCCCGATGATCTGCTTGCGGATGTTGTCGATGTCTTTGCCAGTCGAAAGATCCATGACCGTATCGGCTCCGTAGTGAACAGACACGTGGAGTTTCTCGAGTTCCTCTTGCACGTTGCTCGTTACGGCGGAGTTGCCGATGTTTGCGTTGATCTTGCACTTGGCAGCAATCCCAATCCCCATCGGTTCGAGTGCACCTTCGAGGTGGACGCGGTTGGCAGGGATCACCATCCGGCCCGCAGCGACTTCCGTGCGGATCAGTTCAGGACTAAGCCGTTCTCGATTGGCAACGAACTCCATTTGGGGAGTGATTTGGCCTGATTTTGCGGCTAGGTATTGGGTCGACACTATGTAGGAGCTCCAAGCTAGAGGGGAAATGTTTATCGTGTTTTTGCAAACCGAATCCTTTTTGGGGACTCTCTTTGTGGACTCTCAGTGTATCCGTCGAGGAATCGCTGGAAAACTCGCAAGCATCGAAGCTTGGCAGTATTTCTGACCAATTTCGGGCGAGAATTTCACCAAATTGCTATGTTGAAGCCTCAGGCCCTCAAAACCGGCTGTTTTGAGCGATTTTAGGAAACTTTCAAGGGAGTCAGTAGCATGAGCGAGTTGCGGCTGGAGAAGCTACGCGGAGCGGTCCGATCGATCCAAGGCGAACGTGTTTTCAGTGAGGATTGGGCTAAAACCCAGTGCGGAGATCTTGCCCCAGCCTATGTCACCAAGATCCTAAAGCAATTGGCCAAGGACGGTCATTTGGAGGCTTGCAAAGAGAACAAGCAGACCTACTACAAGTGGCTCGTCGAGGATCCCAAGCAGGTCGATCATTGGATTGAAAATCAGGTTTATCGGCATCAGATCAAATCGGTGCCTCTTGCGGATCGTCCCCGGGAGCAGTTGCTCGAGCAGGGTGCCGAGAGGCTCACCGATGCGCAGCTCCTGGCGATCCTCATCCGAGTCGGAGTCCCCGGGGAGTCGGCCGTACAAGCAGGCCTGGCAATTTCTTCGAGATATCAAGATCGGGAGCTGGCAAGGCTCATCGATGTGAGTCTGCAGGAGCTCAAGCCAATCACCAAGGCGATTCGAAGCGATAGTTATTGCCAGATCATGGCAGGGATCGAACTTGGTCGGCGAATCGCCACGATGCGAGACATCGAGCCGGTACTTCCGGAGCGCATTCGAGGCAGTGACGATGCGATCGCCTACTGCATGCGGCGATTTTCGAGGCTGGCTGCCGATGGAGTCCAAGAAGAGTTTCATATCGTTTCGCTCGATACTCAGCATGGACCGATCAGTTCCCATCGCATCACCGTCGGCACACTCGATGCAAGCTTGGTCCACCCTCGCGAAGTTTTTCGTGCAGCGATCCGCGATAGTGCTTCGGCGATCCTACTGGTGCATAATCACCCATCGGGCGATCCGACTCCCAGCCGCGAAGACGTTGCGGTTACCGATAGGCTCAGCAAAGTTGGAGAGTTGGTCGGTATCCGAGTGCTCGATCACATCGTCGTTGCCAAAGGCGGAGGCCGCAGCGTAATGGCTCAACGATAAATCCCCGCCAAATTTGGTCATTCAGGAGTTTTAGTGGGCCGAAGTTGGGTTTTCTCGTACTCAGCATCGCGGTACTCGTACTCGTACTCGTACTCGAAAACGCTCGAATCGATTCAAGGCGATCGTCTTTTCGGGGAAGCTGGAACCACAGTATTTGGGCCGTAGGTCAACGACATCCCAACATGTCCCTTCGAGTACGAGTACCGTTTCACTGAGTACGAGTACGACGAGAACCAGTAGCGTCAATTCCGAGCCACGATGATTCCTGAAGAACCCCAAATTGAATTCTCACTAAGTAGCTGACTTCTCCGAAGTCAGCTCGGCAGTTCAAAACCCTTACGGCGAAGGCGCGAAAGCAGTTTGTCGGCTTCAGAGTCGTTGACAAAGGATTCCTCTGCAGGATCCCATCGAAGTGGCCGTTGCAATTCCCTGACGATATTGGCCAAATGACACACCGATACCGAACGGTGTCCGATCTCGACATCAGCCACCGGCAACTGACGCGACTTGATGCAATCGAGCCAATTTTGAAGATGCCATCGGGCCTGCCAAAGAGCCAGATCATCGCTCCATTTGCGTTCCTCTTCGGTCACATCGAGTTCTTTGCGCAATTGGTCTGCGATCTCCGGTGGGTTGGAAGTGAATTTGTTCCGATTGATTTCCAATTTGCCTTTTTCGCAAATGAATATCGCACCACCCATAGGCCCTTTTCCCTGCTCGATCACAAAATTGACCACCACTCCATTGGCGTACTTCATGCGAACCTGACCGCTGAGTCCGCTGGTCAACGGTTCTATTTCCACCGGACCGGTCTGGTCGGTGCCAAGAGCCCATTGGATTTGGTCAACGCCATGAGCGCCCCAGTTGGTCATCTGCCCTCCGCCGAAATCTCTCCATCGCATCCAGCCGAGCCATTGGCCATTGAACGGACGCTCTGAAGCTTGATTGAGCCACATGTTCCAATCGAGTCCCTTGGGAATCGACTCGGTAGGGAACCCTTGGACTGGACTAGGATCAGGGCCTCCGTAAGCGACCGCGCGGACTTCGAGGATCTTTCCAAGGCCTCCATTGCGTATCAGTTGGCAAGCGACGCGATTCATTTCCATCGAGCGTTGCTGAGTTCCGACTTGGACAATCCTTTTGTATTTGCGAGCTTCATTGACAAGAGCTCGGCCTTCCTTGATGTACAGCGTTAGGGGTTTCTCGGCGTAGACATCTTTGCCCGCCATGCAAGCTTCGATGCAAGGTCGTATGCGCTGGAACTCGCCGGTTGCAACAATCACTGCGTCGATGTCGTTGCGATCGAGGATTTTTCTGTAATCCGAATAGATCTGCCAGTCGGCTTTGAGCTTATCGCGAAACGCCTGCGCTCGAGGCTCGTTGCAATCGGCCACTGCAACGATTTGGGCCGTCTCGGGGAGCTGCTCGATCAAGAGCGAACCGCGTCCACCGACTCCGATCGCACCGACTCGGATACGTTGGCTTGCAAAGACGCGTTGATTTGAGGATGCAAGCATAAGGCCTGCGGCACTGCCGGTTTGCCAGAGGAATCGACGCCGACCCTGGGTCGTTGGTTTAAAAGATTTCATTTCGGGAAAGCTCGATTCTGTAAAATGCTGTTTTGCTTGGTGTTTATGAAGTTTGTTCGGTAATCTAATTCACGGCGTCGGCGTTGCAAGCATAGATTGACAAACGATTTGAATCTATAGCACGCGAACAACGCGACGCAATTCGGATGGATCGCAAACCGACCAAATGATGGTTACAATGTGCCCTTGGGAATGACTATCCTTGAGCCACTTACGATCAATCTTGAGATAAAAGGCACCCCGATAAAAGGA
>Ga0082207_1001071_pt1 | contig 13539 bp, 6 predicted proteins | sample LakMenEpi10Aug09_FD_71540 | JGI IMG/M metagenome (GOLD analysis project Ga0082207, IMG submission 71540) | reverse complement strand
GTCGGTGACTTGTCAGTCACAAATACTTTTGTCAGCGCAGATAAGTCCTCGAAGACAGGTAAGTGGAGCCCAGCAGGGGCTGCATACCCTGCAGGGTCAATCAAATGTGTTGGTAAGTGCACCTTGTCTATGAGCGCGCAAGGCAGTGTTGATCTCTTGGTAGGTAGTGGTGCATCGACCGTTACAGTCAGCAACAAAGTAGTTGCAACAATCGCCGATAGCAAAGCAGCAAAATTGCGAGTTGGTGCTCGAGTTGAAATTGGCAAAACTAAAAAAGTAATTCGTTTAACAGGATCAAACTTTGTTGCCGTGGGTGCAAACACTGCAACAGCTACCTTCACCAACGAAAAACTTTTGGCAAGAACTCCAGCAGAAGTTGATGAATCACTAGAGGATTCAAAACAAGTTGCGCTATCAAAGTTTGGCTTTAACGTTAATGACTTTAGTCAAGAGTGGGTTGTTTTGCCGATGCCGCGCGGAACAACAACGCTAGATCCAACTTTGGATCTTTGTGGTGGAACATTTGCATCTGAAAAGGATCGTTTAGAACGTCGTCAGATGAGCATCACCAAGCAAGGTTCACCATTTTCTTTCCTTTCAACGGAAGTAGTTCGGTACTCATCTGCAGCTGCGGCAACTGCTGCGCACAAAGAATTAGTAAAAGTATTGGCGCAATGCCAAGCTGAAAAGGGATTTAAAAATCCGACAGGTGCGCTTACTCCTTACGCATTCAAAGCTTTGCCACCATTGCCAGCAGGTTTAGTTGGTGAAAATTCGCGGGTTCTTGTGGACACAATGATCGATACTGGTGAATCAGCCCGACATCTTTTGGGCTTCTACCAATTTAACGGCGAGATGTTTACTGGTCTTTATGTCGTAAGCGCCACGCCTGCAGGTTTTAGCGATGCACAGGTAGCCAAGTGGCTAAAAGTCGCCGTAACCATGGCAGAACGACTAACCAAGAAGTAGTTTGCCTATACTCACCCCCGTGAGTATTAATTCCATCGAATACCTGCTGCTGGGGCTTTTGGCCTTTGTATTGGCTGGCTTTTTAACCTGGCCAACGCGAAAGATCGCTATTGCGGTTGGTGCGATGGATAAACCTACCCTTGATCGCAAAACACAAAAAGAGCCAATTCCTTATTTGGGTGGCGTTGCAATTGCAGCTTCGATCGTGATCTTGACCTTTGCTGCTGTAATTAAATCAAACAATACGCAGGCGACATTTCCATTAGCTGCAATGTTGTTGTTTCCAGCGATCTTTCTGGGTGCAGTTGGTTTAGTTGATGACTTGCGAACATTGCAACCTATGCCCCGCTTAATTATTCAAACAATTACCGCAATTGTTGTTGCAGTGTTTTTGATTAACACAGACACTGTTGCAATTCACTTTGATTCAACAATTATTGATGAAGTAATTATGGTTTTTTGGATTATTGGAATCTGTAATTCGATTAACTTCTTTGATAACTTAGACGGCGGCGCTGCCGGTACGGTTGCGGTTTCATCACTCGGAATTGCCGCAATTGCGCTAGGTGAAGGACAAGAACTAATCGCAGCTTTATCAATTGTTACAGCGGGTTCCACACTTGGTTTCTTGATGTGGAATAAATCTCCAGCAAAGATCTATATGGGAGATGCAGGGGCTTTGTTCTTGGGTGTCATTGTTTCGGTGTTAACAATTCGTTTAAATCCTGGAATAACTCCGCAGTGGAGTTCAATCGCTTTATTACCAATGCTTTTGGCCGTACCTATTTTGGACACAAGTGTTGCCGTCTTCTCGCGCATCAAGCGTGGAATATCTCCATTTACTGGTGGAAAAGATCATTTGTCCCACCGATTAATGCGCAAGGGGTTAAGTAAAAGGCGTACAGCATTTGCTTTATGGGCGATGCAGGGCTTTTTTGTGGTGTGTGCCTACCTTGTTTACTCATTTACCGCAGAGGTTGGGACACCAGTAATTGCAGTAACAGGGTTAATTTGGCTAAGCGCCTTTGTTTGGTTCTGGCGTATTCCTAGCGCTGATTAAGGGCTATTTTTTAAATCCAGAAGGACATTTTGTTCCATCAAAGACACGCGTAATCGCACCTTTTGTACATGTCACAGTTGGCTTTTTCTTCGCAACAGGGGCTGGTTTCTTAACAGTTACCTTAGGAGTTGGGGTCGGTGTTTTTTTCACAACGGGTGCTGGAGTAGGAAGTGTTGGAATAGCTATCCGTTCTACCGCCGTATCTGAATTAACTCCACCTACAACACTGAAGGATGACACGTTCACACTTAAGCCAGAGAACTTACTTGTTATCGCAGTCGTGAAATATCCGATGCCATCGCGCACTACACCCTGAAGTGGGTTTGATTCAGGTATGCCTAATTCTGGTGCATAGAGAAACACACTCGTGGAATTAGGGGCAAGTTTCATTTGAATCAATAAGTTGTTTTCTTTTAACTCTATAAGGGGAGCACTTGGTCTAACAGGAACCGGCGCTTTTGTAGGCGTCGGAGTTGGGGTTGGCGTTGGATCAGGTTTTGATAAATCTTCCCAACCTGCTGGGCAACGAGTAGATGCAAATAGTCTCGTTGTATTTCCACGCGTACAACTAATGGTGGCTTGATTTACCGCACCAACACTCCATTCCCAGAAATTCCAGAGATATGAGACGGGCGTATTTGACGAAGGCTTAAAATTATTCAAGTCTTTTGAGACCGCAACAGCCACCGGATGTACAAATAAGGGTAAAGATGCGGCTTCAATTGAGACAACCTGATTCTCAATCTTTGCATAATTAGCTTCTTTTTCACTTGTGGTTTGTGAGCTTGCGATTGCCTTAGTTGCATTATCAATCACAACATTTGATAGTCCAATATAGTTGTTTGGACAAGCAGAGCAATAAGGATTAGCAATATTTACAGCAGATGACCAAGGGGAAATTACCCAAGCAAAATACATCGCATCATATGTTGGATCTGTTAATTTCGATGCCCACGAAGATTCAACGGCTTCTGTCACTTGGAAGCCAGCTTTAGAAAGATTTGCGTTTATCAATTTTCCTACTGCAGCTCGACGTGAATTATTCGCACCATAAAGAATCCGAACTGGAATAACTGGGCGCTCAGCAGTTGCAGTGGGGTAGTACTTCTTCACAATCTGTAATGCCTTTTCAGCTTTAAAAGAAGCACTCTCACCGTTAGGTGAAAATTTGCTGACATCAGAGTTTTGGACATGCGAGAAATAATTACTATTACTTGGCAGAACTATCAGAGATTCAGGAACCTCTGCCCGCGAATTTACAGGCTTGATTACAGAATCAATTATTTCTTGACGAGGTATGGCCATTAAAAGTGCTGAGCGGAGCTCTCTTGCCTGGACGCTTTGCCCTTGCAGCGGTTTTACGGAGTTCCATGTTGTTCCAGTGCCGCCAACCCTAATGTCAAAGTGTTCCATTAGCGATGCATCACTAGAAACAACATTGATACCAGTTTTGGTTTTGAATCTTGCTACCGTGTCAGCGGTTGCTTGCATCGCATATATGTCTATCTCGCCCGAATCAACTGCAGCTTCTGCTCGATTTCCATCTGAATAAAGCGCAAATTCGATACTTGCGATTCTAGGTTCGGTAGAGATGGATCTATCATTTTTAACTAAGCGAACATTCTTTATGGGATCAACACCTGCTTCTGAAACGCGATAAGCACCATTGCAGACCAAAAGTAGTGGATTAGTATTTCTATCTACCCGTGAAATGTTGTAACTCTTACTCCAAGTGTCACCTAATTTTCTAAGGACTCCTGTTTCATTACTGCTGAAGGCTTTAAAGAAGTTTGATTTAGCTAGGTTTGCATTGACTAGGTGTGTAGTAAATTGCGAAGAAATTGTTCCACCTTCTGCGAGCATGGAAAGAGCATGCGCTGGCATCGCAATCGGTGTGTGCATCTCCCAATCAGATGGCAAGTTTGAATATTGAAAAGTAATGAAATTATCGCCCCAGCCAGATGGCTTATCGATGTAGGTATTTTCCCAACTCGAATATAGAACAGATCTAAATGCTGATACGCCGCCATTATCTGGCGATCCTAATCCAGCTGCTCTAGCGAAAGAATTATTTGTAACCATGTACCACAGAAGAAAATCCTCTTTAGTTATTGGAACACCATCAGACCAAACTGCTTCAGAATTCCAGGTGTACTTGACTTGATAACTTGAGATTCCACCTGATGGTGGGATGACATCGTATCGACCAAAACTGGTGTTAGGAACAACTTCTCCCTGGCCGTTAATGTAATTAAAACCCGTGGATGTCAGGTAATTAACATCCCTATTAATTGTTAAATTACTGTCTGGCGTATACGGATTAAGGCTAGTAAACGGATTCGTAGTATGAATGACAACCAAATTGTTTGACGCTGCATTTGTCATACCAATATTTACTACAGAGGTAAGCAAAAGTGAGAAAAGAAGGGTTAATACCAAAAATTTGCGCTGGATCATCGCGAGCTCACCCTATGGCGGGTTCTCTGCTGATTCATGAGAGTATCTTGCACGAAAATCGATCTAATCGCATAGAGGTGACTGGCCAACTTGAATGCTTATCTGGGCTAGCCCAGAGCCTGCAAGTAGGCCAAAAAAGATGAGATTTTGGACCATATTCTCTTTACCTAATAAAGCAAAAGTAAGAAGATGTACGCGTGAAACTCCTCATTGACTGGGATGGCGGTTCAACCGTCGTAAACCCAGGTAAGCCATATGTAATTGGCCGTGACAAGTCCGCAGATATTCAGGTTATGGGCTCAAAGGTTTCTCGCACACATTTGCGTTTGGAATTTACTGGTAGCCACTGGAAAGCAATCGATTTAGATTCATCAAACGGAACTTTTTATGAAAGCAAGCCATTTAGTGAGTTAGAAATTTTTGATCAGATTTCAATCTTCTTGGGCGGCGATGCAGGACAGGAGATCAGGCTTCATCCGCTTCAACTAGGTGCAAAGAAAACTAAAGAGACCAATCGTAAAGTTCAAGTCCCGAAAGCGGATCAAACATTAGTTGCATCCTCGCTCGAAGGTTATTTTGAAAAACATGATGATCAAACAGCTCGCATTAGATTGCAGCAGAGAATTCGAATTGGTCGAGATGAATCAAACGATTGGAACATAGATGACTTAACAGTCTCACGATTCCATGCAGAAGTAGTTCAAAATGATAAAGGTGGTTTTGATCTTGTAGATCTTCGATCAGCAAACGGAACCTTTATAAATGGTGTGCCTGTTAAAAGACGCGAAATAGAAATTGGCGATTTGATTTCGATTGGTGGCGTGACGCGTCGATTTACTTCAGATGGATTAGAAAGTCCAATAGGTATTGAAGGAATTGACATCGTTGCAAAGGAATTACATTTTTCTATTGGTGACAGAGAACTACTCAAGGACATTAACTTTCACCTTGGGCCACGTTCATTGACAGCGGTCGTTGGCCCATCTGGTGCCGGTAAGTCCACCTTGCTGAATGCAATAACAGGAAGAACTACACCTACCCAAGGCCAAATTTTGATTGGCGGGCGCGATTTACATAAAGAGTACGGCGATCTAAGTCAACGCATCGGATTAGTACCGCAAGCAGATATTTTGCACACTCGCCTAACTGTGAAACAGGCTCTAAATTATGGCGCAGCGCTTAGGTTTCCAAGTGATACCTCTAAAGCAGAACGTGAAGCACGCGTAGAAGAGGTTATGGAGAAATTAGAACTGACTCCACGTGCAGATTTGCGAATTGACAAGTTATCCGGCGGACAAAGAAAAAGAGCAAGTATTGGACTTGAGCTTCTAACTAAACCTTCAATCCTGGTGCTTGATGAGCCAACTTCAGGTTTGGATCCAGGACTTGATGCACATGTAATGGAAACTCTTAGAAAACTTGCCGATGATGGGCAAACAGTTGTTCTTGTAACGCACTCCGTAGACAACTTGAACTTTTGCGACAACGTAGTTCTCATGGCATCAGGAGGTCGAATTGCGTATGCAGGGCCTTCCTCAACAGTATTTACTGCATTAGGAAAGAATAACTGGGCTGAAGTTTTCAGAATGCTATCAAGTCCAGAAGCTCTTCTTTTATCCAACAAGAAAAGATCCGGTGTTGTTTCACCAACTACAGAGCTGCCACAGGAAAAGGTTAAAAAGCAATCTTGGATTCGCCAATTAATTACCCTTAGCTCTAGATATCTTCGAGTAATTTCTTCAGATAAATATTACTTAGGCTTGTTGGCTGCAATCCCTATTTTGATTGGGGCGATTTGCTATGCAACAGCAGGTGAACTTGGACTTGGGCCTGGATTACCGGGTAAAGGTGGCATTTTACTTAACCCAATCGCCAGATCAACTCTGATGGTTCTTATTTTGGGAACAGTATTTATTGGTCTTTCAACAGCGATTCAAGAAATCATTAAGGAAGATCCCATCCGTTTGCGTGAAAAAAGTGTTGGCATCAGATCAAGTACTTATTTGATGTCTAAGGTAGTGGTTCTTGGTGTTGTCACAACTATTCAGTCAGTCATCTTCACTTCAATAGTTTTATTTAACCGCCCAGTTCCTTCAACAGGGTTGCGTCTAGGAAATGGTTTTCTGGAAATCCTGCTCCTTGCGGTCCTACTTGGCTTCACATCTATGTGTTTAGGACTTTTGATTTCTGCAATCCTGACGTCAACTGAACAAGCTATGCCGATATTGGTCGGAATAACCATGGCCCAAGTCGTTCTTTCAGGGGCTCTACCTGGCAAGAATGAAGGATTTATTGCACTAGTTTCACCATTTGTTCCAAGTTTTTGGTCAATGAATTCGCTTGCCGCAACTGTAGACCTAGTGACTATTTCTAGGATTTCAGACCCTGATTTGTTGGAGCGTTGGGAAGCAACTGTTTCAACCTTAACTCAAGGGTCCTTCTTTGTGGTTGGTATGTCAGCGGCTTTCTTGCTGCTGTGCTTTGTAGTACTTGTTAAAAAACGCTAACCCTTGGTGTAACCCGGTGGGCAATCTGTACCCTCAAAGGTTCGCTTTGTTGCGCCCTTTAAACATGTGACCACGGGTTGTCTTACTTGTGTCGGAGGCTTTGGTGCAACTGTTTTGACTGCTACCGGCTTCGATTTAACTTTTGGCGCAGTCACTGGAATTTTTAATGCTTCAGATTCACCAGCTGAATTCTTGTTAACAATCTGTAGAGTGCCTCTTTTGCCAGCAAATTTAGAATTAATTGCAATCTCAAAACTTGCCTTGTTCCCATTAATCACTCCGGGGATCGGCTTTTGTTTAGTAATTCCAAATTCTGGAGCATAAAGGACCGCTGATGAAATACTCAAAGGGACATCTACAGTCAAATTAATAAAATTCAAATTAACTTTTACCGAAGGAAGCTTAGGCATAGTTGGTTTAGTAATTACCAAACTAGGCGCACTATTTTGAGTCAAGGTGGGTGAGAAACTCTCTGCTCCAACCAAGACTGTTTCATCACGTTGATTTGAAGAGATAGGGGACCAGTAAAGTTTGAAATTACTTGGCGGAATCCAAGCGTAGTACCAAATTTCTATTGGATATTGCTTGCCTCCTTCAAGAGTTGCAATACCTGACTTATTAAATGGATAGTTTCCGTTTGCGCCTCCGTCAGTCCATTTGTCTATCACAGTTTCATTATTGATTTTGAGAAGCATTCCATCATCAACTGCAGCGTAAATTACTCGTGGCTGAACTCCTTTACCTGGCCAAGTTATGAAACCCTTGTATGTGACTAAGAAATACTCCTTTCCACAACCATTTGATGTGGAAAGTGGGTTGTATCCCCAGTCGAAATTAATCGTTTTCTCAATTGTTACTTGGCACAACGGCAGGCCGGAAACACTTCTTTCGGGTATTTGCTTGTTGTAACTCTGATAAACGCGTGAAATCAATCCAGTTTTATTGTTTTTAATCAAATCATCCTCGATGGATTTTTCTTGAGCTTGAGTTAAACCTTGGAAAGCTGGTTTTGAATCTTGTGGAAGAAGCATGTAAGTGGAGAGAGTTTTTGAGCTAAATATGTTTAGGCCTTGCGGTGAATTTAAATCCAAAAGAATCTTCTTTATTTTTTGGTTGTCCCTATCAGCGACAATCAAGTAACCCTTTAGATCAACTGAAAGTCCTGTCGGCGTACCAAATCCAGAAGCTGAGCCGCCTTCATTACTGTTTCCATAACCTTTTCCTCCGAGATATGTGAGGATGTTGTTTTTAACTTGAAAGATTCCAGTTTTTTCAGTCGATACATAAACAGTGTTGTCTCTGCTGACTGTCATCGAAGTTGGCCAACTATTCAATGGCCTACCGACCAATGTCACATCATTTTGTTGCACCACCGAAGTTTTGAAAACACTTGAGACGCCGCCATCTGCAATGTATAAATTTCCGAGTCCATCGATTGCTATCCGTGTTGGCCATGAAAATGAGGCTGTTGCACGTGGCTGAATAGTGTTAGGAATCGAAGGTAATCCGATTCCAGTACCAACAACACTGGTCACCTGAAAATCTTTGGTCCCTGCAACACGTGTAATCTTACGAATTCTATGGTTGCCACGATCTGCAACATAGACATCATTTTGATAAACCGCTAACCCCTCGGGGAAGTAGAACTGGGCTTGATTTGCAAGACCATCTCTATACCCATTTCCATCTTGACCGATTGAAGTCCAAGAGCCATCAGGGAATCGTGCTAAAACTTTATTTCCTACAGAACAAAAGAAGGTGCCATCTGGCGTAAATGCCGTGCCGCCAGAAAAGTAGCACCCCTGAGTCAAGCGCGTGGTTTTTAGAACGTCACCAGACGCACCTACGTGTCTGATTGTGAAATTGTCGACTACTAAATATGTGCCGTCATCCAAAACAAATGTGTGTTGGGGGAAATCATAGATTTGATTGGTGGTGCCAGTATTGGTAACACCAAATCCATCTTGGGAACCCCAACGCTTCACGAGCGCACCAGACATCGAATAAACCTTAACTGCATGATTAATCGCATCTGCAAGGTAAATGTTGTTTGAAGGGTTACTTCCAAACCGATCGATTGAAACCCCAGAACCGCCAGAAAAAGCTAATTGCCCAGTAATGGCGCCATTTACGCCAGAGGTGATACTTCGTGATGAGTCATCAAAAATACGACCTCCACCCATTTTGAAAATTATTGATCCCGCCCAACGTTCCGTGACTGCGTAGACGTTGTCTTGCGAATCAACTGCAACACCAATCGGTGCCGGAACTCGCTCTGTAAACGAAGTCGTCACCCTTTGAGGGCTAATTTTTCGAATCTTGTCATTTCCTGCGTCGGCAACAATCAAATTACCTTTTAAATCGATAGCCAAACCACGTGGAAGATTAAACAAAGCCGTGGATTGATCGCCATCAATTGAACCAACTTTCCCCTGGGTACCAGCATAAATTGAGGTAGCACCCGAACTTTCATCAATTCTTAGAATCACCCTGTTGTGCTCATCTGACAGAAAAATACCCCCATTAAGGTCTACTGCCAGGCCACCACCCCAGTCGTAATAACGATTTGGAAGTTGTAGATTCATTACATATGTGCGAATCAGTTGACCATTTTTTGCATATTTATAAACTCTTGCATTCACACAGTCGCTTGCAAAAATCTCATCTGCAGATTTAACGTAGATACTGCAGTAGGAATTTGATGTTTCGAGAGCTGCAGAATTCGGAGCAGTTGCAAAAACCGAGATATTATCACCAACTATTTTCTTGATCTGGAAATTCCTCTGATCGGCAACATAGATACTTCCGTCAGGTGAAATTGAAATGCCTGAAGGGGTATTAAAGACACCAGCGCCACCCGTTCCACTAACGGTGGATACGATAAAAGAGTTAGCAGATGCACGTTGAATTGGGATAAACAAAAGTGGGCTCAAGAACAATGGTATTAAGATTGCAATTGCCAGTTTTCGTGATCTGTTCATGCCTATTATTTTAGGGTTGAGCACCTTCAACGTCTATGCCGAGTAAGGGTATGTCCACGATATCTGTGCCAATATCCGCGCTTAATCAATCTCTGGGCTCCCATTGATTGATTCCAGCCCAGTAACCATAATTCAGATATGCGGAAAAGCCTGTCGGCGTTCATCTCAGCCAGCCTTTTGTTGTTTTCCCTACCCCAAATGTCCACAGCGAGTGCTCAAGAAATCTGTCGTACCTTCAACTTTAGTCAAACATTTAATTTTGGTTACAACCCTGACTTCCCTACGTGGACCACACCTGGTGTAAAAAGAGTTATTACTTGGGTTGCTTTGGATTCAGGAGAATTAAATGGAAAAAGGATTCAGCGTAGTTTGGGAACTCCAAATTTAGAATGGCTAAAGGAGGCATTTCAAAGTTGGGACGATGCCCTTGACTCTGTCAGCTTTCAGCAGATCAACGCAGGATCTAATGCAGATATCAAAATCGGTTGGACTCAAGTTTTGCAATTAGATTACGAAACACTATTTCAAGTGAGAACTGCACAGCCAGTTAGAGCCAACGCGAGCATCGAACTAAAAACAGGATCAGTGTTCTTGATATTTAAAGAGAATTTCATACAAGCAGTTCAAGCGGATATTGGACACATTCTTGGAATGGGTTATATAAATCCGTCAACTGAATTCGAAAGTGTTATGGAATGGCCATTTCAAGCACCATACGGCCAAGTACCACTTGGTGAATTCGATGTTTCTCTAATTCGCGCCATCTACTCTGAGTCAACTTGTCCTTCATCTTTTTCACCCGTAATTCAATCAAAGATTAATCAAATTGCCGCAGTGAAGGCCGCTGAAGAAAAGGCAGCAGCAGACAGAGCCGCGGCTATAGCCGCAGAGGAGAAGGCGGCTGCAGTTAAAGCAGAGGAAGCGAGAGTTGCTGCAGTCAAGGAAGCAGCAGAAAAAGCCGCGGCTGCAAAGGCGGCTGCAGCCAAGGCAAAGATCGAGGCTTCAAAAAAGATTATCTGTAAAAAGGGTTTTCAGTCCAAGACATTTATCGCCTCTAAATGCCCTCCCGGGTGGACTAAAGCAAAGAGGTAGTCGAGTGGGCAAGACATGGCAGACTTAGCCTATGGAACGGTTACGAAGCGGAGACCCCGAGCAAATCGGTCCTTGGCAAATCGTAAACCGCCTTGGGTCAGGCGGTATGGGTATCGTCTATATGGGTACCAATGGAACTCGCGCCGCGGCTATCAAAGTTGTTCGAGAATTTCTCTTAGAGGATCCTGCTAGTCGTACTCGCCTTACACGCGAAGTTGAAACTTTGCTGAGAGTTAAAAGTGACTTTGTTGCAGAAATTGTTGGTTCAGATATTGATGGCACTCCTGCTTGGATTGCAACAAATTATGTAGATGGACCAAGTCTAAAGATCTTGATTGAAAAAGAAGGTCCACTAAGTGAAGAAAAGTGGATTGAATTTGCCAGAGGATTTTTATCAGCATTGTCTTCAGTTCATGCCGTAGGCGTTGTTCACCGCGATATCAAGCCATCAAATATCCTTCTTGCAAAAACTGGGCCAAAATTAATTGACTTCGGAATCTCATTTGTTAACGATGCAACTTCGTTAACAGGAACCGGAATGGTTGCGGGAACCCCAGCTTGGTTAGCGCCTGAACAATTTCTTGGTAGAGAGATAACAACAGCGGTTGATAATTTTGCAGCTGGCTCAACTCTTATGTTTGCTGCAACTGGCAGGACGCCATGGGGTGCCGATGACTCATCAGTTGGTGCAGTCATGCACACGATTTTGGTTGAGGAACCTGAACTCTCGGCATTGACAGAGTTTCAGATCGAGATAATTACACCTCTCTTAGTAAAAGATGTGCAGTCACGCAAAACTGCAGCTCAAATGTTGAAGAAGTTAAATGATGGTCCAAAGAACTCAGGCGTGCGAAGTAAAAAAGAGACCAAATCTATTGATAAAGAGATTGAGAATTCCTTCTTAGATAAAGCTCGAAAGCAAGATCTGGATCAAAAGAAAGCCAAACAAGAAGCTGAACTAAAGCGCATTAATGATGAAAAGTTGGCCAAAGAACGCGAAGAAGATCGCATCGCCAAGGAGCGAGAGAAAGAGCTCGCAAGGCAGTCAAAAGAGCAAGACAAAATCGCTAAAAAGATCGCTTCTGATGCTGCTAAAAAACAAAAAGATGAACTTCGTGCGGCCAAAAAACTGGAAGCCTCTCGTAATCCGACAACGGCAAATCCAAAGAAGCTAAATCCAAAGGTAGCCGCAACCGTTTTAGTGGCTGCTCTTTTGTTGTTTGCTGGATATTCGCTCTTAGGAAACTCTGGAAATACAAATGTGGCAGCACCGGATGTGGTTGAAGTTACGCCCTCATACAGTTGGTCTGCTTTGATTTCAGGAGAGTCAAAGGCTCAAACCGGTGAAGGAACTACCTTCCAAGTGTATGTATGTGACCAAAATGTGCTTACTTCTTCATTGGTGGTTAAGAATATTTCTACACGTTCAACTGATGCAGGAGCTCTTTCAGTCAAGGTGATTAAGGGCGATGCACGATGTGGCAGCGACTTTGACACAATTGTTGTCACCGGAAAAGAAGCACCCGAAGCAGGCTCTGTAAACTATTTTGTTTCTGGAAAAACTGCTTCTAGATTTGATTTTAGATATGACTTTTCAGTGACTGTACTTCCAAACTGATTAGCTATTTTTTAATCCATCCGCTTGGACATTTAGTTCCATCAAAAACTCTGACCTGAGTACCTTTTCTACAGGTAATAACTTTTGATTGAGCTTTTTTTACAGCGGCTTTTGCTGACGGTTTGGGCGTAGCTTTTGACGCAACTTTTACAGCTGCCGCCTTTGCATCTGCAGCGGCTTTAGCATCAGCTGCCGCCTTTGCATCCGCCGCTGCCTTTGCATCCGCCGCTGCCTTTGCATCCGCTGCGGCGCGTGCATCTGCTGCTGCCTTTGCATCCGCGGCTGCGCGTGCTTCTGCGGCCTTCGCGATCAATACGTCATACCAAGGGAAGCTTTCTACAATGGCTTTAGAACTTAGACTATTTCGATTTCCCTTATCATTTAATACAAATGCTCCAGAACGAATCTCAAATTCGTAGAAACTTTGGGGAGTAACATCACCGTTGGCATCGAAGCTGAATTCATGACCGTAAACGGATTTGCCATTAAATTTATCTATGCAGATTAACATTTCATTTCGGGTCGTTGCGCCACTCGTGATGTAGCTGAGCAGCACATTTGTAGCATCAATTGATTCAGCTGCATAAATTTCAGATGATCTGCCTATAACTTGTCGGAAATTGTTTTCTAAGTCGTTACTAATATCTGATAGTAGAGCTACAGGAGAAGAGACTCTAACGCCCTCTAGAAAAGGTTTAGGTATTCCAACCTGGAATATTGAATTACTGAATACTCCATCCCCACCTGCCAAAATTCCCGTGTAACCATTACTTCTGAGAAAGGTAAAGAATGCGCCAGCTTGTGAAAAGTACCCTGTATAAATTACAACATTCACATTTAGAGACTTAACTTTGT
>Ga0082207_1001069_pt1 | contig 13570 bp, 9 predicted proteins | sample LakMenEpi10Aug09_FD_71540 | JGI IMG/M metagenome (GOLD analysis project Ga0082207, IMG submission 71540) | reverse complement strand
ATGGGGTTATGTGGACAGGTCAGGCCGCAACAGAGGGTGGACGGGTTGGGGAATCGGCTGCAAACGGGATATCTGATGTCCTAGCAAGTTATGGGCTGGAGAAGGGTCGTCTAAAGACCGGTACTCCCCCACGGGTTCACAAGAACTCAATTGACTACTCAAAGACGCAACCCCATAATGGTGATGAGAACCCTAGGCCATTTTCAATCACAACTCCTAGTGTACGTAACCAACTTGCGTGCTTCGCAACTTCTACCACCGCGCACACGCATGACGTACTGCGGACCGGCTTCTCTCGCTCCCCCATGTTCACTGGTCGAATTCAGGGGGCGGGTCCGAGATACTGTCCGTCTATCGAAGACAAGATCGATCGGTTCTCAGAACGAGATTCTCATGTGGTTGTACTCGAGCCAGAGGGTCTCTCAACTGACACCGTCTATGTAAACGGTTTCTCAACTAGTTTACCTTTTGACGTCCAGGATACTGGACTTCGGAGCATCCCTGGTCTGGCAAATGCAGAGGTGTTGCGATACGGTTATGCGGTAGAGTACGACTTCTTTTATCCGTATCAGCTAACACATGGTCTAGAGACAAAGGCAATTCGGAATCTGTTCTTTGCTGGCCAAATCAACGGTACATCGGGGTACGAAGAGGCAGCATCTCAGGGATTGATCGCAGGAATCAACGCTGCGCTGTCGGTGCGGGGTGAAGGGTCGTTCTCTCTTCAACGGTCTGAGTCGTACATCGGGGTGTTGATAGACGACCTTGTAAACAAAAGCACAGAAGAACCCTATCGGATCTTTACATCGCTGGCTGAATACCGCCTTCTTCTTCGGATCGATACTGCCTATCAGCGACTCTCCCACTACGGAAGAGCACTGGGACTTGTTGATGATTCAATGTGGGCCATTATCGAAAGAAAGGCTACACTACAAAGTGAACTCACGAATCGTGTGAGTGTAGAAAAGGTAAGCCCCTTATCTATCAACCAACATCTGGCTGATATTGGTGAAGATGGACTCTATGAAACCACAACAGTCTATTCGATCACAAAGAGGCCAAAGGTTTCGTTAATCGATGTAATGGGGCTTTCCGACGAGCGCGTAGACTCTGTCCTGTTGGAACATCCTGATGTGATTCACGCTGTAGAGACAGAAATCAAGTACGAGGGATACATCAATAAACTGCATAAAGACATCGACCGGTTTCGAGAACAGGAAGGTATGTCTATCCCGGCAGAGTTTGATTATGCCCGGGTACAAAGTCTGTCTACTGAGGCTCGGCAAAAACTGCAGCGAATACAACCTGCTTCGCTAGGACAGGCATCGCGAATCCCGGGTGTGTCTGCTTCTGATGTTTCTATTCTGGCACTATACCTGCGTTAACGAACAATCACAACTGTTGTGTGATGCGGACCTGCTGGCGTTTCGCACCGAAGGATGTACGATCCTTGTGGTAGGTGGGAGACATCAAGAATGTCGCCGGTTCCCTGAACGGAATGGTGCAATACCATTGACCCGTCTTGTGCGAATAGTGTAAGTGCCTGTATGTGCTGATACCCTCCAACGTATAGCGTAGCAGTTGTTGGGTTTGGTCCTACTGTGATACGCGGAGCTGAGAGTTCCTTCACAGAAGATGGCACGCCTCGTATCTCAATTGCATACGGGGAGTTCTGGATAATGGAATCAAGCGATGCGTCCATCGGTGTTAGACGAATCGAATAGCCCGTGTCCGGTGCAACCGTGACAGGGACTTTCCAAAGAAAACCCTGCTGCTGAGCAAGGACGTTGTCCTTTATCAGTGCAACGGGCTGGTTGTTTCTAATGAGCTCGATCTTGATCGGAACGTCAATATTTGTGTTCCACGTTACTACATACGAAGAGTCCTGATACCAGACAGAAGACGTACCAGGCTTCGTAATCTCAAGGTATGGACCAGTAACGGTAAATGAATCGAGAGCAGAATAGTCCGATGTTGAAGTTCCATAGAGTGATTTTGCCCGCCAATAATAGGTACCTGGATTAAAGCCCGGAGCAACGGCCTTATCTCTGGAACTAGTAACTGTAAAAACCTGTGTTCCGAGTGGTTGCTCAACCTCGTAGGTTATAGACCGGGACTGTCCTTGCGGGGATACGTGCAACGTTGTTGGTGCATTCCCACGTATGCGGATTCCTGCAACCGGACGAAGCAACCTTGGTGCGGCGATGCTATCAGCTCCATCCTTCACGGGGCTACCAAAACAAAACTCACCCGTTCGTGCTGTATCAACGACAAGTTCTTTCGTGTTCGGATTATATCTGGATGGGAGTGGACGAAAACTCCGCATTCCTATCGAGTCGCGGTAATAGACCACCGTATTCTGCGGGTCTGCTATACCTAGTGCCTTTGTAGAAAAGCGGAACTCCCCTGCATGGTCAACCATACCTTCTTGCGTTAACGTTACCCTGCATGGATGGACAACATAGGGGGCGTTAGTCTTTTCCGACTTCCCAGCTACAATTCTTTCAAACCGAGGATTTTCCGGTGCCCACATATAGCGGCGTGCGGTAGTGGTGTTGTAAAAGAAAGAAACAAGGGTGTGATATGTTACTGTCAATCCAACAGTATCTGATGCGCGTGTGTAGGTATAGGTGTTGGTAGGAAGAATCTCATCTATCAATACATCCGCAGCGTGCCGTCCTGTAGGATACGGGGCTTTGAGAGCCTTGTACGGATACATCATATTCGGTAGTTCAATTTCATATACTTCTTTATTATTTACATCAACCTCAGTAACGATTGTTTTGTTGTTCTGTAAAGCTGATCCCCATGCTATAACCCTATTTCCATTGGCGAGAGTCTGCACCGCTCCTTGAACACCTGCGTATACATCAGGTGACTTCCGATACTGACGCACGAGTGTGCAGGTTTTAGCTACCTCATCGATCTTGTATTCAACAGCACGAGACCATTGAGGAGTGCGCTGCGTGCCGTTATCGAACAACGATATGTTGCCGTTAGGGAGTCTAACAACGTCGTGTTGATATGAGAACACAGGATCATCTGTTGACCCTGACTCATTCATAAACGCAAACTGATTCAGCTTTCCACCCAGAATCCATAGAACCTTTCCTGTTGTTCTATGAACTTTCACAACCATCGAAGAATGTCGTGCACTGATCAGAAAATGACCATCCGAATCAACAACAACGGCGTTAAGGTGAAAGTACCGTATTGAAGGGGCTTTTAGATCTTCATACGACACAGTCACGGGGAAGTGGTCTAGACTTCTCCATTGAAAGAGAATGTTCCCGTCGATATCGATTTCCTGCAGCAACATCTGCTGCACCGAGGCGGCTGGATTACCACCAGGAACAATGCTCGACATATCAACGGTAACGTTTTCCTGCATCACAACAAGTCTGTTGCCGTTTGGTAGCACATCGAATGAATGCATCGCCAGGTTGTAGCTGTTAGCCCCCTGCAATGAATCCACTGTTACAAGATTTGTATCAACGATGTAAACACTCGAAGAGGCCCTTGGTCCTGTACCGGCAGATTGAAACACGGAATACCCTAGACGGCCATCGGGGAGGATCCGAAAGTCGAAAGCATACTCTGGAATAAACCGGGAGACTATGGGCTTTCCATCTAATCCTACCACCATTAACGAAGGTGCAAATGGAGGAGAGGTTACACGGGTGTTGGGTGCTATGTACAGTGCTCCGGGAGCAGGTTGCGTGGACTTCGTTACTGTAACGGGAGGAAGAATCTGTGCCGAGACAGCCGTTACAACAGTAAGTGCTACAGCGAGGAAAAGGAGTCTCAATGGTGTCATGAATCTAAGAACCAAAAAACACTGTAAACGTGACAAACCAGGCCGAATCGATAAATCCTGCTCGTAACTTTGCCTCTATGCTAGATATCAAAATCATCCGCGAAAATCCCGAGCTGGTAAAAACCAATTGCGCGAACAAGAACGACGGTAGCAATATAGATTTGTTGCTGGAACTTGACGTACGCAGACGTACCATCATTCAGACCGTTGAAGACCTCAAGAGCACACGTAATACTGTGTCTCAGGAAATCTCAATGATCAAGAAGCAAGGTGGCGACGCATCGGACAAAATACTACCTATGCGTGAAGTTGGAGATCGAATCAAGGACCTTGATGAAGAACTCCGAAATCTCGAGGTGGAGATTTCAGACATCATGCTGATGATTCCAAACATCGCCCATCCATCAGTGCCAATCGGGAAAGACGCGAATGATAACGTGGAAGTGCGGAGAAGCGGAACGTGCGGTGATCGAGCACATAGAGTAGATCATATCGAGATCTCACAACGACTTGGCATACTCGATTTTGAACGCGGAGCAAAAGTTACTGGCTCTGGATTTGGTTTCTACGTAGGTAAAGGGGCTAGACTTGAACGCGCCCTTATCAACTTTTTTCTTGACACTAACACGAATGAGAATGGTTTCACAGAGATCATGACGCCTTTCGTGGTCAATAGTGACTCATGCAGAGGAACAGGTCAACTTCCGAAGAGCCAGGAGGATATGTACCATATCCCGAGCGATGATCTCTACCTCATACCAACAGCTGAAGTTCCGATCACGAATTTCCATCGTGATGAGATCCTTCCATCATCTACCCTCCCTATCTATTACGCTGGATATAGTGCTTGTTTTCGAAGAGAAGCAGGAAGTCACGGTAAAGAGACACGGGGCTTTCAGCGGGTTCATCAGTTCAACAAGGTGGAGTTGGTGAAATTTGTCCAAGCTGAATCATCATACGATGAACTAGAATCATTGGTCGGGTCTGTAGAGCGGATTCTTCAGAAACTTGGACTTACCTATCGCGTTCTGCTGCTCTGTACGGGCGACATGACGTTTGGTGGGTCTAAAACATATGATCTTGAAGTTTGGTCACCCTACGAGCAACGGTGGTTAGAAGTAAGCTCTTGTACAAATTTCGAATCCTTCCAAGCACGTAGAGCAAACATCAGACATAGACAGGATCCAGGAAGTAAACCAGAGTTTGTGCATACTCTGAACGGGAGCGGTTTAGCGACATCGCGAATCATGGTAGCATTACTCGAACAGTATCAAACACCAGATGGCCGTATCCTCATACCAGAATGTCTGCAACAATACTGTGGTTTTTCTGAAATCTAGAATCGCCTCCCCGGATATCTATTATTCTATTGTGTATTCTCTTTGGGAGAAGAGAAGAAACCTATATGGTGTATATACACTGTGGATTACGTGGATAACACCTTCATTTTCTTCCAGGAATAGAGCTAACACACATACATTTTTTGACTTACATCACTCTTTAACCGATCCACGAAAGAGTAGATAACTGTTGGATACACCTCCAACGATGTTTCTAACACGTTACTTCTTTTTCCTTGTTTCCCACATACCTCACTCAAAAAAGAATTTTATACGGCTCTTCTCAACGAAAAACGCCCCTTGCGGGGATAAGTCGACCAATAACATTATTTGCTTTTTCCAATTCTCCGTAACCCAAACAAACTCCCCGTTTCTTGCTCTGTGGATGGTGTATAACCCGTGAATTACACGGTAGAAAACTCCCTACCAACCATTCTCAGTAACAAATTCCCCAAACTGGAGTTTCTTGGGTAATGCACCTCTTACTCCTGTTATGCCTTCTGATAACCGACACTCCCCTTACCGTTGTTACAACAGGTAGTCGGGCGCCGGGTTATTTCATGGTAAGCGGAATCGATCAGGATAGTGCCTGTCTTATAGATAATTCTGGTGTTGCGGTACACAGGATACATGCCGGACCCAACATCAATCAGCGTCCGACCCCGTACGGAGGCTTTACATATTTCGATGGCTTGTTAAGCGCTTATGTACTCGTAAACAGCGAGCTACGCAAAACCGATACGTTCCGTGTTACTCCCCCATACAAAACAGATTTTCACGAGGGATATCAAACACGAGGCCGTCGATATATCGTGCTTGGTGTAGATATGCGCACGATGGACATGTCACAAACCATCCAAGGGGGAAGTGAATCTGCCGTGGTGCTTGGAGCTGTTATACAAGAGTTCGATCGGCGTGGTAGACTCACATTCGAGTGGCGGTCGCTGGATCACATTCAGCCAACAGAAGCAACACACGACATCGACCTAGTGCACAACAGAATCGATTACATCCACGCCAACGCTATCGCCCTAGATTCCGCCGGCGACTTCTTACTCTCGTGCCGAAATCTTGATCAGATCATCAAGATCAGCAGATCTTCGGGTTCTATTGTTTGGCGCTTAGGGGGCTCATCCGCAGTGCGAAACGACTTTACGTTTACGAATGACACTGTCTCGGGCTACGTAGGTTTTTCACATCAACACACACCAATATTGACCAAGCAAGGAGAGATCCTCCTGTTTGATAACGGAAACCTGAAATCGGAACAGAGGTCTCGGGTTGTTGCATACAGACTCGATCAAACCTTGATGACAGCAACAAAAACGTGGGAGTATCAGCCCGTCGAGACTGTGTTTTCTGCAACCATGGGGAGTGTGCAGGAGCTTTCGAATGGGAATGTTCTGATCGGCTGGGGTACTACACAGAATGGATTGGTTGCAACAGAGGTTGATAGAAATGGTACCGTGCACACTGAGATACGCTCAACGCAACAGTTGGATTTTCCGTATCGGGTAACCAAGGCACCTGTTGGGATGACCGTAGTGACGAAGACAATGGTAGACAACCTCCCACAAAGCTTTTCGGACTTGGACAGTACCACAAAGGTTGTTGTACATCCGCAACAACTAACACACCCACAAGACATCACAGTTGAAAGACATGCCTACCCTCCACACGAGCTGATGTTTATTGACTCAACCCCATGTGAGGTCTTTCCCGAACGATGGGTGATAGGATATGATTCCCACGTAGGCAACAGCTACTCAGGGTACTTCGATGTCTCACGATCTATGGCAGAGGAAGACCCCTCTGCAGCAAGAGTCTTCTGGCGTCCGGAAGAAGGTACAGGGGTATTCAGACAGCTTCGCTCAGAACCTGTTGAAGCATCAGCAACCGTGAGAGTAAAATCGCTACCACCAGGAGAGTATGCTCTGGGCAGCATCTATTGTGAAAACCCCTCCCTCCTTTACCCCTTTAACAACGAGCAGAGCAGCGCTACAACAACGCAGCTAAAGTGGACAGGTGCCATTGGTGCGGAGGGATATGAGATGGAGCTTTCTACCTCCCCTGAGTTCACAACAGATGTTGTCTTTCTTAGAACACAGCGCCCAGACACAACAATCAGATTCTTACAACCAACAACCACATACTATTGGCATGTCCGTGTTATACGTCCACCCGAGGTTGGGAAGTGGACGCAGACATGGACCTTTACCACTATGACACCATCGACAGTACCTCTTGATGGCAATGTTGCAGAACTACCCGTGGGAACACTCGTTGTGGTCTACGATGTACTGGGCAACGAAATAGCGCGCGAAACAATCGTACGCGAACACCAGCCCCTTGCATCCAATGTAGAAGACAAACTCCTGTTGTTAGTAGCAACAACCCCATCGGGTGCAACACTACGGCGCGTAATCAACCGCTAGTAGGTTATCCCTTTGTCCCAATAAACGCCATGCACAGGTCTATTGTGGCCTGTATGCCGCGAATATGTGTGCGCTCCATGCCGTGAGACGCATGCACGCCAGGGCCGATAAGCCCCACTCTAACATCTACACCCGCACGCCAGGCCGCGGTTCCATCGGAGCTGTAGAAAGGGTATACATCAACAGCATGGGCGATGTTGTTCTCCTGGGCCAAACCAACCAGCGTTCTTCTGAACTCATAGTCGTATGGTCCACCTGAGTCTTTTGCACAAATCGAGCACGTGAACTCATTACCCTCGCACGCATCACCAACCACACCCATATCGATTACGAGGAGATCTTCTACAGAAGGACTTAGTGAGGGGGCTCCACCGTGCCCAACCTCTTCGTATGTGCTGAAAAACAACTCTACGGGAGCACCCTTTCCAGACTCCGCAATTCGCCGTGCAACCTCAAGAAGCACATAGCATCCGGCTTTGTTGTCGAGAAAATGACTCTTGATAAATCCGCTTGGTAGTTCCTGATACTTCGGTTCGAATGCTTTGATGTCGCCAATACGAATACCAAGCGCTCGTACTTCAGCGCTGGATGAGACTGCTTCATCGATCCGCACATGCATCACACTTGTGGTGCGCTCCTGAGTACCGGCTTTGTTGTTTGCATGTGTAGAAGGGTCGTTCAAGAGCAGCGTTCCGTTGTACACACGGTTATCAAGGGTGTGTATACGTACATAGCCCCCTTCGAAACTTGGCAGAAGCGGACCACCCAATAGCGAGAACTTTAGAGTTCCGTTTGCATTGATACCCGAGACAATCGCACCCAGTGTATCGGTGTGCCCTGCAAGCGCCACCGTTGGATGCTCTCCCAACGAACACCGCAATGCCCCCTTCTTCGTTCTTGTGGGCGAAAACCCATACCCTTTCAAAGTTTCTTCAATAAACGCCACCGCATTGTGTGTAAATCCGGTAGGCGAATCGATCTCAATAAGATCTCGTAGAAGGTGAAGTGTGTTCATAGCCGTAGGTTTGTAGGTGTTTACAAACATAGCGCAAGTTCACTCGAGGTATAACGATCAATGGCACACATAGCCCCTTACGACATAACCCTGGCAAACGGACTCCGCGTTGTGATGTGTCCAGACAACACCGCGCCCGTTGTAAATGTTACTGTGATGTACCGCGTTGGTTCACATGATGAGCTTCACGGAAAGACAGGGCTTGCACATCTGTTTGAACACCTCATGTTTGATAATGCCGCCCCGGGAGTTGATAAGCAGTACGATGTCTACTGTACCAAGGCAGGGGGCTCGAATAACGCCTATACAACGTTTGACTACACCACATATCACATAGACCTTCCGGCACACAATCTCGAGCTGGGCCTATGGCTGGAATCGGAACGAATGCGGGCATTTCGCATCACCGATCATGCACTGCAAACTCAACGAAGTGTAGTGGTAGAAGAGATCAACCAGAACGTCTTCAACCAGCCCTATGGTGTTTGGCGCAAGGCACAACAGGAAATAGCCTACACAGGCGCATCTTCCTACTCGTGGGATGTATACGGCTCTCCAGATGATGTGGCCGCCGTAACGATGGATGATGCAAAGAACTTCTTTGAAACATTCTACCACCCTTCGAATGCTGTACTCTGTATCGCCGGTGATATAGACCTTGCTAGCGCCCAAAACCTTGTTGAACGCTACTTCGGAACGATATCTGATGCTGGTGCAGAGATTACACGAACACGGTTTCTGCCAGAGATGATGCGTCGTGGAACACATGCTACGGTGACGGATAACGTCCCGCTTACAGCAGTTTTTGTAAGCCTTCACATGCCCGGCTTTTCCAATAACGAACTCCTTGATGCTGAGATCGCCGCGTCAATCATCGGTTCGGGCCGAAGCTCTGTACTATATAAAAAGCTTGTATCTGATCTCCGCATTGCATCGGGTGTTGGGTGTTTCCTCGACCGAAGAGCGCACGATTCGCTTCTAACGATGTACGCCTATGCCGCAGATGAATCCGTGACCGCAGACCAGCTTGTATCGGCGATGACAGACGTTCTTTCACAGACCGTTGTTACTACCACAATGTTGGAGTCTGCAGTAAACAAGATGAAAACATCCCATGCCGCTGAACTACAAAAGGCTAATGGTGTTGCTGATGTTGTTGCATGGACAACATTGTTCTGGAATGATCCACTGTACGTTAACACAGCGCTGGAGCGATACGGCACAGTGACAACGGAGGATATTCAGAACATTGTCTCACGATGTGCCTCGACATCAGAAAGTGTGCGGCTCGACATTACACCGCAGTAATCACACAGCCGCTAGGCGTTCTGCAGCAAGTGTTAGTGTGGAGTTCTGCTTTGCAAAACACACACGCACGAGTTTCTGGCTGTATGAATCAGAATCCTGGTAGAATGGCGAAAGAGGAATCGTTGCCACGCCGTATTCCCGCGTGATTCTCTTTGCAAAATCTACATCGAGTTCGTCCGAGATGTTCTCATACCCTAACAATTGAAAGTACGAACCACTGCACGGCTGCATACTCCACCGGCTTCCAGCTAATGCAGTTCGGAGAAGATCTCGCTTCTCGGTAAACATCTCGCGAAGCCCCATATATGTTGCGGGGTTAGACATATAGGCAGCAAGCGCAACCTGCGCCGGCGTGTTAACACAGAACGACAAAAACTGGTGCACGGCACGAAATGCGCTCGTTAGGTGCTGCGGGGCTATGCATACACCGACTTTCCACCCAGTGATGTGAAACGTCTTACCAAACGATGTAACAACAAAGGTCCGTTCACGCAAAACCGGATGCGAGCAAAGCGTGTGGTGTGCAAGGCCGTCAAATGTGATCAACTCATATACTTCGTCGCTTAGCACAAGAAGGTCGTGTTCCTCGGCAATCAAAGCTAGTTGATCGATATCCCCTCGAGACATCACACTACCACATGGGTTGTGCGGTGAGTTTACGATGATGAGCCGGGTCTTCGAAGTAATACACGATCTCACATGTTCCCAGTCTGGAGTAAACACACCGGGAATCAAAGGAGAAGATCTCACAACACCGTTGTTCGCAAGTACAGCCGGTGCGTATGAATCATAGCTTGGATCCATGATGATTACCTCATCACCACTGCCTATGATGCTCGCTATTGCGGTATACAGTGCTGCTGTTGCGCCTGGAGTGATCGTGATTTCAGTAGCAGGGTCAACATTACAACCGTAGAGGTTGTTGTATTTCTCTGCGACAGACTCGCGGAGTGCGAGTAAGCCCGGCATCGGTGCATACTGATTGTGTCCGTCTCGCGAGGCTTGGTACAGGAGTTCGCAGAGCTGCGGATCGGCTGGATAATCGGGGAAGCCCTGTGAAACGTTGACAGCCCCCACCTCATTGGCAAGGGCTGTCATTACAGAGAAAATCGTAACACCCGTTGAGGGTAGCTTATGAAGCATCTTCCGCATCTTCTGCATCGTCAAAGATGAGTTTCACACGCTTCGCAACTTCATCGCCGTCGCGGTTAAGTCCCAGAGAAAACTCAACAGGATCGCCTTCGCGGAGGTCCTGGAAGTCTGCGTTTAACATATCGGATGCGTGGAAGAACAGGTTGTTGGGCGGATACTTAATAAAGCCGTACCCGTTCTTCATCGACAAGATGTAAGACTCAAACCGCTCAGACCCGTCATCAACATCCTCCTCTTCAATACGCGCTGCGCGATGATCCAGGATTTCCTGATACTCACGTGAGTCGCGAGGTGGACGCGGCTGTGTGTCGTCGCGGCGAACAAAAAGGTTCTGAACAATCTCGTCGTTCTTTGTTGCCCTGCTCTCAATCAGATCGTGCATCTGCACCGGATACGTGACTTCTGTGAGGAGTTCATGGGATGTTCGTGTAACAACGTGTTTGCCTTCGTTGTCAACAAACTCAAAATCCCACGACAGCACCATGATTCGTGCTCCTAGGTTGTTCATTTTACGAACCAGGGGCACGTAGTTACCGTCAGAGGTAATAAGAACAACAACGTCAAACTTCTTGAGTAGAGTCAATTCGTAGGCCTCAAGAGCCATCCAAACATCAATCCCTTTCTCTTCACGACGTCCGCCAGTATTCCGAAGGGGCAGGTAATGCGTAATCACACCTTCCCACATCAGGATGTCTTCAAAAACACGGTCGTAATACAGGAGGTTGCCGCGCTGCTGGGCTTCGTTAGCAGAAATCCGGCCACGAAAGAAATGACTGTCTACGATCTGACAAAGGTGCATTTCTGTGTCTTCTAGCGTAGCAACCCTGTTTCGGATAAAGTCATGCAGGCCGCGTAGACTTATTCTACTGTTACGGACATGATTAAACGCATAGTAATTGCTCACATGAAGGAAGTAGTTCCCGTCATAGAACACACCTATACGCGTAAGCTTGGTGTTGTTGGAAAGGGGCATCTATAAAACCTGTAATGTTAAGGCAGGGAGTACTAACTGTATACTACTTTTTTCACCAGCAAATCTATCACATTTGATGCTAGTACTTTGCACCTGCTTTTTTGAGAATCTGAATGACAGTCCATCTCCGATGAAGTCGTGCGTGCGTAAGAGCACTTTTACCAGAATAATCAACAATTGATAAATCGGGCTTTCTACTCAGAAGAATCCGCAACATCTCATCCTCACCAAGAACGCTCAGCAGCATTGCGGCAGTGCGCCCCTGATAGTCTCGCGAATCTACAAAAGCACCCTTCTCCAGCAACTCTTCAAGCGCCCCGAGGTGACGATTGCCGCAGGCAAGGATGATCGGTGGGTTGCCTTTTCTGTCTTGCAGATTGATATACGCACCGGCATCAACCAACTGTGTAACGATGTTTGTAGCACCTGCTTGACAAGCAACATGCAGTGGAGTTTGTCCACGAAAGTCGAGTACGTTTGGTCTTGCTCCCGCCTGAATGATCAACTTGCTAAAACGGTCGCGATTATGAAACGCAACCAAATGCAGCACACTAACACCTTGGGGGGTAACCGCATTAGGGTCTGCCCCCGCATTGAGAAGTGTTTCGACCATCACACTGTCGTTGGCGATTGTTGCAACCATAAGGGACGTAAGTCCCTCTGCATCAGCCTCGTTGATTTGAAAGGGCTTCTTCTTCTGCTTCAGGGTGCGCTGGACTGCTTTGATGTCGCCAGTTTTTACAGTTTCAATCAGGTTCTGTGCATGCACAGAAACAGCGCAACAACACCATATGATTAGGCCAGCAACCCACCGATATGAGGTGTTAACACCCATCAAAAACCCTGCCGCTGAAGAAAGATTCCCTTGTCTACGCGCGAAAAGAAGTCTTGATAGAATTTCGGATCGGTGATCGCTGATACTTCAACTGGATTGCCCGTATTGTCGAGGATCTTTGCTTGAAAGTTTGCACGTACCTTACACCGCTTTCCAAGCTCGGACACATTTACACTTACTTCTACCTGCTTAAACTTGTTGTATCTGTTGTCCTGCGTGGTGCGATTTCTACTGCTCGATCCTCTAGTATCGAACACGAGGTCAAGAGCATCCATCCAGTATTTGTTACTAGCGCTTTTGTCGGACAGTTGGACCTCTTTCGTTGCCGTTAACAACCCGAGATCCATAACGGCGTTCTTCACAACAAACCCGTCATCCTGAAGCACATTTAACATTGCCTTCATCACGAGCTTCACATCGTTCGTATCAAACTCCCGCGTTTGATACTCTCGCGTCTGGAGTTGGGTTTGAGGAGTTTTTATCTGCTCCGGAAACCGAATGACCGTGCAAGCCGACACAACAATCATGATCAAGGCGGCCGCGGTATACCTGATTGCAACCATTAAAACTTGCTCTGGTGGTATGTGAATGACTCTACCTTACTCTCTGCGTTGAACTTGATAACAACGGTCAACGTGCGCTGTGTGGTGCTCGCCGCACCCGAACGATTTGAGAAACCGCCAAGAATCAAAAAC
>Ga0082207_1001057_pt1 | contig 13692 bp, 8 predicted proteins | sample LakMenEpi10Aug09_FD_71540 | JGI IMG/M metagenome (GOLD analysis project Ga0082207, IMG submission 71540) | reverse complement strand
CGTTTTCGACCTGCGTCGGGTCAACACCTCGGCCTTGCTGATCGCCGTTGTGATGAAGGCGGCTGTTCCAATAACCGTAGCCGAAATAGATCGCCAGACCGACGGCCAACCAGGCGACCAACCGCATCCAATTTTCGCTCGGCAGCGACAGCATCAGCATCACGCACAGGAGGATGCCCAGGGTCGGGAAGAGGGGCGAGAAGGGGCAGCGGAAGGGACGTTCGCGATCGGGGTCGACGTACCGGAGGATCAGCACCGAGGCGCACACGAGCGTGAAAGCGAAGAGAGTCCCGATGTTCGTCAGGTCGGCGAGGATGTTTAAAGGCAACAGGCTCGCCGCGGTCGCGACCGCCAGGCCGGTGATGATCGTCGACTTGTAAGGGGTCTTCCAGGTGGGGTGAACGGCACCGAAGAGTTTTGACGGGAGTAGCCCGTCGCGGGCCATCGCTAGGAAGATTCGGGGTTGGCCCATCATCATCACCAACAGGACCGAAGTGATCCCGGCCAGGGCGCCGATCGTGATGATGAACTGGGCCGAAGCGAAGCCGACCTTTTCGAAGGCGCGGGCGACGGGGGCGTTCACGTCGATTTGCGAATAGGGGACCATCCCGGTCAGGACGGCGGAGACGGCGATGTAAAGGACCGTGCAGATGGCGAGCGACCCGATGATCCCGATCGGCAAATCGCGACGGGGGTTTTTCGCCTCTTCGGCTTGCGTCGAGACGGCGTCGAAGCCGAGGTAGGCGAAGATGATCCCGGCGGCGCCGGCCAACATCCCCTTGTCGCTGCCGCCCAAGACCGGGCTGCCGAAGAGCGTCATGCCGCCGTAACCGAAGGGGGCGAAGTCGTCGGTCCAGTTGTTCACGCGGACGTACTTCAGCCCGGCGAAGATCACGAACAACACGACGCTGACCTTGATCACCACCATCAGCGCGTTGGTGAAGGCGCTGTGGGAGACGCCGCGGATCAGGATCAGCGTCACGAGCGTCGTGATCAGGACCGCGGGGAGGTCGAAGAAAAAGCCGGTGGCGAAGAACGAGCCGCCGTCGGCGAGGATCTTTTCGCCGGTCGCCGAAAGCTTTTCGACCGCGGCCTCGGAGCCGTTGTAGTCGAACGGGGCTTCGGAAAAACGGTGCAGCGCGCCGCCGGGGGAAAAGATTTTGATCCCGAGCTGTTCGAAGAACGCTTGGGCGTATTTCGACCACCCGTGGGCGACCGTCGATGACGCGACGGCGTACTCCAAGATCAGATCCCACCCGATCACCCACGCCATCAATTCGCCGAGCGTGGCGTAGGCATAGTTGTAGGCCGAACCGGCGACCGGGGCCATCGACGCGAATTCGGCGTAACAGAGGGCGGTGAAGATGCAGGCCAAACCGGCGACGACGAACGACAACATGATCGCCGGACCGGCCTGGGTCGCCGCCGCCTTGCCGACCAGGACAAAAATCCCCGTCCCGATGATCGCCCCGACACCCAGCGACGTCAGCGCGACCGGCCCGAGCGTCCGTTTCAATGCCTGATGCCCGTTGACCTCGTCCACCATGCTGTTGAGCGATTTGGTCCGAAAGAGTTGCTTGATCATCGGGTCGGGCTCGGGGGATGGTTAGGGTGCGAAAAGCTCATAGCGTAATCCGTCGCGGCGGAGGCGTCTTCAGCAATCCGTACGGAAGGGGTTCATTCGGAGAGGGGCTGGCTCCAGAGGTGGTCGGGGGCGACGCGGCTCAAGGCTGACCAGTGCTGGGCGGCGGCGTCGGCGTCACCCTGTTCCTCCAAGAGCGTCGCGAGGTGGTAATGGGCGTCGGGGTAATCGGGGACGAGCGTCAAGACGCCGCGGAGGGCGGCGATCGCCAGGTCGGGGCGGCCGGTTTCCGCTAGGACGCAAGCGAGGCTCGTCCGTGCCTCGACGAACGCATCGTCGATTTCGATCGCGCAGTAATAACGTTCGCGGGCCGCTTCGATCTGGCCGTCGCGATAGAGGAGTTCGCCGAGTTGGAAACAGATGTCGGCCCGCGACCCGTCCCGGGCCAAGATCGCCCGGCAACAATCGATCGCCGTCGCCAAGTCGCCCGCATCCTCGGCCTCGTAGACCGCTTGCAGCAATTCGTCGGAATCGGGATCCCAAGCCGCATCGCGAGCCGCGGGTGTCGAACCATCGCGAAACGGGTAGGAAACCCCTTCGCGCTGCGACGTTGACTTGGGATCGCGGTGCGACGTTGGCTTGGGATCGCGGTGCGACGTTGACTTAGGATCGCGGTGCGACGCCGGGCCCGATTCGCGAAGGGACATGCCCCCTTGGGGCGGGTCGGAAAACGGGGCGGGCATGCGGAGCGTTTCGGGGCTCGTCCCCTCCGTTTCGTCGGCCGGGTTGTCGGTTGCCGAAAAGTCGAAACGCAATTGGCCCCCCGGTTCGATCAGCCCTTCGCCTTGTCGCAGGAGGACCTGTTGCCCCTCGATGAGGACCGACAATTGGGCCAACGGGCGGGTGACTTCGGGGAGGACCTCGGCCAATTCGCGGAGGCGGTCTTCGATCGCGCGGGGGCTTGCCCCGGCGGCGACCAATTCGGCCAACCGCCGCGCCGTCGCGACCTCTTGGAAATCGAAGTAGGGGAGTTTGTGCAGCGTCCGGGCGGGGACGATCAGCCCGCGGCGATGCCAGCGCCGGATCACCCGGACCGAAACGCCGAGGAGGTCGGCGAGCATCGCGGGGGTGTAATAACGGCGGATCGAGCGTTCGATTTCGAGCAGCCCGGCCCGTTGCCAAAGCTCGGTCTCGGGGATGATTTCGAGCTTTCCCGCGGCGGCCCGGGCGCGGATTTCGGGGGTCAGGAGCGCCGTTTCGGAGAGGGGCGATTCCTCGGCACCGATCACGACCCAATCGAGCTCCGCGGCATCGGGGTCGGTCACGACCGCGGCGTAGGAACGCAACAAGTTAGTCGCCTCACGGCGGTTCATGCCCCCCAGCTTGCCAACCAACGCGATCCTTCGCCCCATAAGCCCGTTGTCACCCTCACCCGGCTCGGGTTCGCCGGGCTCGTCACCCGAGGGGGGATCATCGAGCAGGTGGTCAAATGGATCGGGATCGGACAAGGCGCAAGTCCCCTTTGTTTTCGCGTATGTGTCGGGGCGGTGGGGTGACGTCCGTCAGCCGTTTTGGGCCGATCGGCGGGGCGGGTCGAGCGATCATGGTTGCGGCCCGCTGGGGATCCTCCCGGTGTCAATTTCGCGACCGGGCGTCCGCTTGGCAAGCTCTCCGGCGGGGAATGATGGCTTCTGTTTACCCTTGTCGCCGGCGCTCGCCTTGGACTACGCTTTGGGAAGGATTTACCGATTATCAAGAGGTTGCCGAATGACCGATTCGAAAACGATCGCGCAGGATGAGGTAAAGCAGAGCCTTGGGGAACTCCCCGCGATGGTCGACAGTGTCGACGTCGATGCGAGTGAGACTCGCGAATGGCTCGCGTCGCTCGATTATGTCCTTAAGAGTAAAGGACGCGATCGGGCACTGTTCCTGCTCGAACAGCTCCGTGACAAGGCGGCGGCGGAAGGGGTTCAGCTGCCCCCGCAGACGCAAACCCCGTACGTCAACACGATTTCCGTCCAGGACCAGCCTCCCTATCCGGGGAATCGGAACCTCGAACGGCGGATCAAGTCGATCATCCGCTGGAACGCGATGGCGATGGTCACGCGTGCGAACAAGAAGAACGAAGGGCAGGGGGGGCACATCAGCACCTTTGCCAGCAGCGCGACGCTCTATGAAGTCGGCTTCAACCATTTCTTTCGCGGCCGCGGCCCCGATGGCTATTCGGGTGACAGCATCTATTTCCAAGGACACGCGTCGCCGGGGATGTATTCCCGCGCCTTCCTGGAAGGTCGGTTGAGCGAAGAGAACTTGGAAAACTTCCGTCGCGAGTTGCAGCCGGCCGGCGGCTTGTCGAGTTACCCGCACCCCTGGCTGATGCCGGGCTTCTGGGAATACCCGACGGTGTCGATGGGGCTGGGGCCGATCATGGCGATCTATCAGGCCCGCTTCAACAAGTACCTGAAGGACCGCGGGATCAAGGACACGTCGAAGCAGCGGGTGTGGGCCTTCTTGGGCGACGGCGAGTGCGACGAGCCGGAATCGCTGGGCGCGATCACGCTCGCCTCACGCGAAGGGCTCGACAACTTGGTCTTCGTGATCAACTGCAACCTGCAGCGGCTCGACGGCCCCGTCCGCGGGAACGGCAAGATCATTCAAGAGCTCGAATCGATCTTCCGCGGCGCGGGTTGGAACGTCATCAAGGTGATCTGGGGCGACGATTGGGACCAACTGCTGCAGCGGGACGAGACGGGCCTGCTCGCCAAGCGGATGGGCGAGATCGTGGACGGCCAGTACCAGAAATACACCGGCATGCCCGGGAGTTACATCCGCGAACACTTCTTCGGCAAGTACCCGGAGCTGCTGGAACTGGTCAAAAATTACAGCGACGAGAAGCTCGAACGGATGCGCCGCGGCGGGCATGATCCTGAGAAGGTCTTTGCCGCCTACAAGTTGGCGACGGAGATCAACAACGGCTTGCCGACGGTGATCCTTGCCAAGACGGTCAAGGGTTATGGGCTTGGCGAAGCGGGTGAAGGGCGGAACGTCGCTCACAACCAAAAGAAGCTCAACGAAGAAGAGCTGCTCGAATTCCGCACGCGGTTCGGGATCCCGATCAGCGACCATGAGGTCGGCAAGGCGCCGTTCTACAAGCCACCGGAGACGAGCCAGGAGGTCAAGTACCTGAAGGACCGCCGCGCGGCGTTGGGCGGGTTCATGCCGAGCCGTCCGATCGAACACCCCACGATCGAAGTGCCGACGCTGGAAGAATATCGCGCGAAGCACGCGACCGGTTCGCAGGGGAAAGAGATGAGCACCACGATGGCGTTCGTGCGGCTCCTCACCGACCTCCTTCGCGACAAGAAGATCGGCGAACACATCGTCCCGATCGTCCCCGACGAATCACGGACGTTCGGGATGGAAGGGCTCTTCCGCCAGGTCGGGATCTATGCCCATTCGGGCCAGCTCTATGAGCCGGTCGATTCGGAGCAGATCGCGTATTACAAAGAGGCGAAGAACGGCCAGATCCTCGAAGAAGGGATCACCGAAGCGGGTTCGATCAGCTCGTTCGCCGCGGCCGGGACGGCTTACAGCCTCCACGGCGTGAACATGATCCCGTTTTATATCTACTACAGCATGTTCGGGTTCCAGCGGGTCGGCGATTCGATCTGGGCCGCCGCGGACATGCGGGCCAAGGGGTTCCTGATCGGTGGCACCGCAGGCCGCACGACGCTCAACGGCGAAGGGTTGCAACACCAGGACGGCCACAGCCTCCTCAACGCGATCGCCTTCCCGACGGTCCGCGCCTATGACCCCGCGTTCCGCTACGAGATGACCGTGATCATCATGGACGGGCTGAAACGCCTGTATCAGGATGGCGAAGTCGCGATTTATTACATCACGGCCGAGAACGACAATTACGTCCATCCCGACATGCCCGAAGGTGTCGAGGAAGGGATCATCAAGGGGATGTATCGCTTCCGGTCGCAAGAGGTTGAAGGGGGGGCGAAGGCCCGCGTGCAGCTCTTCGGCAGCGGCGCGATCCTCAACTCGGCGCTGCAAGCCCAAGAGCTGCTCGCTTCGAAGTATGGCATCGCCAGCGACGTTTGGAGCATAACGAGCTACACGCAATTGCGGCGTGAGGCGGGGGATGTCCAAAGGTGGAACATGCTCCACCCGACATTGCCGCAAAAACGCAGCTACCTCGAAGAACAGCTCGCCGGGGTCAAAGGCCCGTTCATCGCCGCCAGCGATTATGTCCGGGCATTGCCGGAACAGTTGACCCCCTGGATCCCGGGTGATTACTACGTCCTTGGTACCGATGGCATGGGACGCAGCGAGACCCGCCAAGCCCTGCGGCGGCACTTCGAAGTCGATGCCGAATCGATCACCATCGCGACACTCAGCCGGCTCTGCAAGGCGGGGCTGTTTAGTCCCGAAGAGGTCGCCAAAGCGATCGTCGATCTCGGCTTTGACCCCGACAAGCCGAACCCTTACTTCGCCTGATCGGCGACCGCTCCCTACCCCAACCCCAACACGTTACTTAACCGACTCGCAACATGGCCAACGCAGTCCAAGTCAAACTTCCCGCCATCGGAGACGGGATCGAATCGGGCGACATCCTCGATATTTTTGTCTCTGTCGGGGACATGGTTTCGGAAGGACAGGACATCGTCGAAGTCGAAACGGACAAGGCGACCGTCCCCGTCCCCTCGTCGGCCAGTGGCAAGGTTTCGCGGATCCTCGTGAAGCCAGGTGACACCGTGGCGATCGGCGGGGCGATCCTCGAGATCGAAACGAGCGGTGGCGGTTCGGCGCCCACGGCCCCGGCGCCGGTCAAGGCAGCAGCGCCGACACCTCCCCCGGCACCACCCGTAGCCCAAGCACCGCCCGCCGCGCCGGCCCCACCCGTAGTACAGGCCCCGGTCGTCGCGCCGCCGCAGCCCATCGCCCCACCGCCGCCGGTCCAGGCCGCGCCCGTTGCGCCATCGGTCGTCCAAACGCCCCCGGTCGTGCATGCCGTCCCACAACCGGCCGCGACGTCGAGAGACGTCGCGACACCGGTCGCCGCGCAGGGCGTCGCTTCGCGCGTCGCCACGGCATCGACCGACGAAGGGATCATCCCCGCCGGCCCGGCGATCCGCAGGCTGGCCCGCGAGGTCGGCGTCGACCTTGCCCAAGTCAGCGGGACGGGTGATGGCGGTCGGATCACCCGCGAAGACGTCCTGACGATGGTCCGCCGCGCCAGCCAAGTGGTACGCGCGGCCGCCCCCGCCGCGACCCCGTCCGGACCGGCCGTTTCCGCCGCGGCTCCCGGCGCCTCCGCCGACCCGACCGCTCGCGACGACAACGGCCCGATCCGCGTCGAACGGATGACCAAAATCCGCAAGACGATCGCCGCCCAAATGCACGCCAGTTGGTCGACCGTCCCGCGGGTCACGAATTTTGACGATGCCGATGTCACCGAACTCGAACGGCTCCGCCAGTCGAGCAAAGATGACTACGCCGCCCAAGGGTTGAAGCTGACGACGATGCCGTTCCTGATCAAGGCGGTCGCGACGGCGCTGCGTCATCACCCCGAATTGAACGCCGTCATCGATAGCGAAAACGAACAGATCATCTACAAGGATTACGTCAACCTCGGGATCGCGGTCGACACCGAACGGGGGCTCGTCGTGCCGGTCCTTCGCAACGTCGACCAGGCCGGGATCCCCGAAATCACCCGCCGCTTGGCGGAACTTTCGGGCAAAGTCCGCGGCGGCCAATTCGCCGTCAACGAGCTGCGTGGCGGGACCTTCACGATCAGCAACCTCGGGGCCATCGGCGGGCAATACAGCACCCCGATCGTCAACGTCCCTGAAGTCGCGATCCTGTTGGTCGGCCGAAGCCGCAAGTTGCCCGTCGTCATGCCGGACGATTCGATCCAGCCGCGTCTGATGATGCCGCTGAGCCTTTCGTACGATCACCGCCTCGTCGATGGGGGTGCCGCGGCGCGGTTCCTCAACGACATCATCGGGTATCTGGAAGCCCCCAGCCGGTTGCTGCTCGCCCTCTGATCCTTTCCCTCCTCATCGTCACGGGTCACCGCCATGTCACCTCGCATCCTCGGATGGCTCCTGGCGATTTGGGTGGGGCTGGCGGTGGGGATGAAAGCATCGATCGCCCAAGGCCCAACAGCCGAGGATCAAGCGGCCGCGGCCAAGCCGACGGGAAAGCTTGACCTCTACCTGCTTGTCGGCCAGTCGAACATGGCGGGGCGGGGCAAGGTCGAAGATTCCGATCGGGTCGTTCACCCGCGGGTCTGGACGTTGAGCAAGAGCGACGAATGGGTGCCGGCGATCGACCCGCTCCATTTCGACAAGCCGGCCGCGGTCGGCGTCGGGTTGGGACGGACCTTCGGGCTGGAAATCGCAGACGCTGCTCCCGATGCGTCGATCGGGTTGATCCCTTGTGCCGTCGGCGGCTCGCCGATCGATGCCTGGACCCCGGGGACGCATTACCCACCGACGAATTCGCACCCTTGGGACGACGCGATCCGCCGCGCCCGCCGTGCCCTCCGCGACGGGACGCTCAAAGGGATCCTGTGGCATCAAGGGGAATCGGATGCGACCCCGGAGCTCGCGCCGACCTATGCCGCGAAGCTTGACGACCTGATCGCACGGCTCCGCAAAGAGCTCGATGCCCCCGACGTCCCGTTCATCGCGGGGCAAATGGGCCAATTTGTCGAAAAGCCTTGGAACGATGACAAGCGAACCGTCGACCGTGCCCATCGCGAATTGCCGACGCGGGTCCGATTGACCGCCTTCGTCAACTCGGACTCTCTGGGGCACAATGGCGACTTCGTCCACTTCGACGCCGCCGCCTATCGCGAGCTCGGCCGGCGCTACGCCGCGGCCTTTTTAAAATTCAGCCGCGAGCCCTGACCCGCAGGGCTAGTGTGATCCGCCGCGATCGATCGCTAATGATCGCGACCGATCAGCGGCCGTCATGTCGGCGATCAGAAGAGCAGGATCGCGTCGAACCCCAGCATCAACTGATTGTCCGACAACCCGTCATCAAACGGCAACCGTGGCCCTGACCCGTCGTACCAGTCGGCACGGATCTCGGGGCGAAATGTCATCGCCCGGTTGGGGGTGTAATTCAAACCGACCGCGGTCGAGTAGATCTCGCCAGGGAAGGGCGGTAGGTTGGGGTTGATCGGGCGATGCAAACCGACCCGGGTCCCCTCTTCGTCGTTGAACCATTCGCCGCGAATGCCCGCACGCCAACGGTTGTTGATGCGATAGGTCAGGTATTGATCGATCCCGAACCAATCGGCACGTTCGCCGTTGAGGTAACCCGCCTCTTGGAACCCGAGCCAATGGTGGAAGACATAATCGACCCGTGCGGTCATCGGCAGGCCGACCAACCAACTGTAGCGGGTGCGATTGGTGTTGCCGTCAACGACGCCCGGCAGGTTCACCAGGTTGTTGAATTCGTTCCCGGTGACGATCGCGAACGAAGTCCAAGAGCGGGCCGGCTTGTTGTCATACCGGACGCGTCCGATGAAGTTCACCGTATCGCCGATCCGGTCGAAGGCGTCCCAACCGTTCACGAGCCCGGCGTTGATCGTCCAAGCGTCAGATGGGAGGTAATTGAGCTGCGTGCCCCAGTGCTGGAACGGCCCGGCGAACTGATAGCTGTACGATTTCGAATAGAAAAAGTTATCGACCGCCATCAACCCTTCATAACCGACGACCGAATAGAAGTGACCGGCTTGCAAGTTCAACTGTTGGCTACCGACGTTCATGTACATCTGCGGCGTCGCCACGCCGTAGTACCCGGTGTTCCAACCATCGGCCCCGTTAGGCTCACGCTCCCAACCTCGTGATTGGGCCAATTCGTAATCCTCACCGAACATCACGTCGAACCGACCACCCAGTCCGGTGCCATCAGTCGGCAAACCGTTCTCGGCGATGAAATAGAGCTGGTTCAGCGCGGATTGGTTCGCCAAATCGACCGCGTTGTAGGGGCCGTTGAAACCGCTGCGGGGGTTGTCGGTGTTTCCCATGAACCCGCCGTTAATGAAACCCCGCAAGTTCCAACCGTCATGGGTGCGACGGGCGACGTTGATCAGACCTTCGGTATCAAGGTCTTCGAAATCGTTGAATCGTTCGATGTCGATGATCGACAGTTCGCTATCGATCACGCCCATCGGTCCTTCCGCGGCCGTCACGTCCGCCATTCCCCCGACCGCAGCCGCTGACCCCAACAGGATCGCCTTGAGCCATTGCTGAACACGTCCCCTCATCATCCTGAACCTCGTCCGTAAGTCGTTGCCTCGATCCTTCCCCGTGTCCGTCTCGCGACGGGCCGCGGCCCGGCGGGCAGGCCGACCTTCCTTGGCCATCCGCCTCGTGTTGGGGGGTTCATTCGGATCAGCACATTCGGGGGGGTTACCCCAAGGGGTGGGCAGGCACCCGGTCGACCCAGCCGAAATCTTTTAACGCCAGGGGGTCGCGCAGCGACCCTGGTCGGGCGACAGGCTGCACTCGAAGACCATGTTTAGATCACGCTCGATGGAACTTTAACGCCTGTAACGATTCTCCCTTTTCAGAACGTCAAACCGATTCGCCCGACGATCGCAAAAAAAAGGGGGCATCGGTTCCGGTGGTAACGACTACGCGGAATCTGCGGGGCCAAAAACTCGTCTTTTGGGACCTTCCGGAAGGTGCCTCGGCGAGGCGTCGGCCGCCGGGGTGAGATCTCGCGCCAACTTGAAAGGGGGGATTCGCACCGCTAGACTTCCGGGTCGTCTCCGTAAGCCATCCGTGGTTCGAGGCCCCCCGGCGGCTCGTCATAGCGTCACAAGGGCTGTCGCCAGGCCCGTCACATGGGCCGTCACATGGGCCGATGGGCTTGCCGATTCCTTTCACTTCGTTTTTTATCGCCTTCAAGGTAAGGGAATTTGATGGACTGGTTGAACGACCCGTCGGCTTGGATCGGGCTGGTGACGCTCACCGTGATGGAGATCGTCCTGGGGATCGATAACATCGTCTTCATCTCGATCCTCGCGGGGAAGCTCCCGGAATCGCAGCAGGACAAGGCGCGGACGCTCGGGCTGGCGCTGGCGATGATCACCCGGATCATGCTGCTGCTAAGCCTGAGCTGGGTGATGCGGCTGACCACGCCGCTGTTCAACGTCGGCGAGCTCGGCATTTCGGGTCGCGACCTGATCCTGATCCTGGGGGGGCTGTTCCTCGTCGGTAAAGCGACGCGCGAGATCCACCACAAGCTGGAAGGCGACGACCGGACCGAAGTCAAGGGACACCCGTCGTTCCAAAGCGTGATCGTGCAGATCCTCCTGCTGGACATCATCTTTTCGCTCGACTCGGTCATCACCGCGGTGGGGATGGTCGACCAGGTATCGATCATGATCATCGCCGTGGTGGTGGCGGTCGGGGTGATGTTGGTATCGGCCGGTGCGATCGCGCGGTTCGTCGACCGGCACCCGACGGTCAAGATGTTGGCGCTCAGTTTCCTGTTGTTGATCGGCGTGACCCTGATCGTCGAAGGGTTCCACCAGCACATCTCGAAAGGTTACATCTACTTCGCGATGGGCTTCAGCGTCTTCGTCGAGATGCTCAACCTGCAACTGAAAAAGCTCAGCACCCCTGCGGTCCGGTTGCGGGAGACGCTCGACCCGGCCGCCCATTCCCACGAGGCTTAGGCAGATCCTCAGACGGCCTAGACGGATCGCCTCGGGCCCGACCATCTTTCCAAGCAACCCTTTCCTTCTCGCACCGATCGGCAGCGATTCATGTCAGTCGAAACCCACCTCGCGATCGACCTGGGCGCTTCGGGCGGTCGCGTGATCGCCGGCCAAGTCGTCGGCGACCAATTGAAGCTCGAGACCTCGCACCGCTTCGCCAACGGGCCGGTGCGGATGCGTAAGACGCTCGTCTGGGACAGCGTCGGTTTGTGGCAACACATCCTGGCGGGGTTATCGACCGCCGCCGGGCAATACGACCGGGTCGTTTCGGTCGGGGTCGATACTTGGGGCGTCGACTATGTCCTGATCGACAGCGACGATGTGCCGCTCGGCCCGGCCTTCAATTATCGCGACGCCCGCACGCAAGGGATGCTCGATCAGGCCTTCGCGATCGTGCCCCGCGGCGACATCTTCGCCGCGACCGGCGTCCAGTTCATGGAGATCAACACGGCGTACCAGCTCCTGTCCCAGCGGCTCGCCGAGTCACCGGCATTGGCCTCGGCCGATGCGATCCTGTTGATGGGGGATTTTTTTCACTGGCTGCTGACGGGCCGCCGCAGCATCGAAGTGACCAACGCATCGACGACACAACTGCTCGACCCGCAAAGTGGCGACTGGGCGTGGGGGCTGATCTCGCGGCTCGGGTTGCCTTCCAAAATTTTCGCCAAGCCGATCGAGCCGGGGACGAACCTCGGGACGCTCGATCCCCACGTCGCCGCGGCGACTTCGCTCCAAGACGTCCCCGTGATCGTCCCCGCGACGCACGACACCGCTTCGGCCGTCCTTGCCGTGCCGGCCGAAAATTTCGCCCCGGCCAAACCCGATTGGTGTTACATCAGCAGCGGCACATGGTCGCTGATGGGGTGCGAAATCCCCCGCCCGATCGTCAACGAGACCGTCAGCGGGTTGAACTTCACGAACGAACGTGGCGTGGGGGGGACGACCCGGTTGCTGAAAAACATCGGCGGGCTCTGGATCTTTCAACAGATCCGCGCATCGCTGCAGCGCCGCGACATCCCGGTGACTTGGGACACGATGGTCCGCCAAGCCGAAACCGCGCCGCCGCTGCGTCTGTTGATCGACCCCGACGACCCGAGCTTCGTCGCCCCCGATGACATGATCGACGCGATCCAGGCCTATGCCGGCCGGACCGGTCAACCCGAAGTCGCCGACCACGCGACGTTGTACCGCGCGGCCCTCGAAGGGCTCGCACTCCGCTATCGCATCTGCCTGGCGTCGCTCGAAAAGATCGTCGGCGGCGAGATCGATACGATCCACGTCGTCGGGGGCGGGTCGCTCAACGGGCTCCTTTGCCAGATGACCGCCGACGCTTGCAACCGACGGGTCGTCGCCGGCCCGGTCGAGGCGACGGCGACCGGAAACGTGCTGATGCAAATGATCGGGTGCGGCCGTTTGGCGGGGGTGCAAGAGGCGCGGGCGTTGGTCCGCGCGAGCTTCTCGCCCAAGGTCTTCCGACCCCGCGATCCCCGCCCCTGGGACGAAGCGGCGCGGCGGTTTGCCGAGCTCGGACGCTAAGCCGCTGGCGGTCCCCACCCGCTGGCCTCACCCCGCTCGGTCTTGCACCTGGGGGTCGACGCTCATTCGGACTGGCCCCCATCGCCGCCATGACGCATCGCTTCGGCCGCGGCGCGAGCCCGATCGAGATCGCGATGCCGCACGACGACCTGGACGTACCGCGCCGCCTCGGGCCACCCCGTCGATCCCCCAGACCCTGCCGTCATCGCCGCGATCCCTTCCCCTTCGAGGTAAGCGACCAAAATCGCCGCTTCGGTATCGGTCAGCAAGTTCGAAAGGACGACGGGGCGGTCAGGGTCAGGGTCGAGGCTCAAGGGATCACTCCGGCATGGGTATCGCTTCGTGAATGGGTATCGCTTCGTGACAGGATCGACCGCCGCGGCATGATGCCTTGCGTGGACACCGCATCGATTTCAAAGGACGCCGAAGGTTTCGAAGGCCTTGGTCGCCGACATCCCCGCGCGGATCGCGTCGCGGACTTGGTTTTCGGCATGGACCTTCGCGACCGCCGCCGCGATCACCGACCGCTCGACCCGCTGTGGGACGATGACGATGCCATCCTCGTCGGCAGCGACGAGGTCACCCGGTTCGATCCGCACCGAATCCCATTCGATCGGAACGTCGTAATCGATCACCCGCTGGCGGTCACGGCTGTCGTAAGGGTTGCAGCCACGGGCGAAGACGGGGAAACCCATCTGGCGGATCCGTGACAAATCGCGGACGGCGCCATCAACGATCACCCCGATGCAACCGGCATTGGTCGCGGCCGTCGTCAGCAATTCGCCCCAAATCCCGGACCGCATCGACCCGCCCGCCGCGCCCC
>Ga0082207_1001056_pt1 | contig 13703 bp, 7 predicted proteins | sample LakMenEpi10Aug09_FD_71540 | JGI IMG/M metagenome (GOLD analysis project Ga0082207, IMG submission 71540) | reverse complement strand
TCGATGCCCAGTCGCGGCGGATGAAGGTGGCCGCCCGGGCGGAAGGCCCGCAGCGCCTGCAGGCGGAGGCGGCGGTTCTCGAGCGGCTCGTCAATGAAGTCCTGCTCGGGCAGGCCGCCGCCCAGGACGGCGTGGAGGCCGATTCAGCGGCGATCGATGCCGAGATCGAACGGTGGCGCGGTCAGGTTGCCGGCAGTGGCGGGGCGTTTCGCAACTTTTTGGCACAAAACGGTCTCGACGAGCAGGGGCTCCGCGACCAGATCGGCAGGGAACAGGCGGTCCGTACGTTCGTCGAACGCCGCGTGTCGAAACGGGCCGTCGAGGACTACTGGGAAAAAAATCGCCGCGAGCTCGACGGCACGCTCGTGCAGGTCAGCCACGTGGTGCTCCGGCCCGACCTCGGCCGCGGCGAGGCGGCGATCGAGGAATCCGTCGCCCGCGCCGCTGCCATCCGGACGCAGATCCTGGAGGGGGAGCTGACCTTCGCGGCGGCCGCGCGGGCGCACTCCGCGGGCCCGAGCCGGCGGCGCGACGGCGACGTGGGCTACATGCCGCGCCGCAGCGTGGCCCACGAGGAGTTCGCCAGGCAGGCGTTCGGCCTGGCCAAGGGCGACATCTCCCAGCCCTTCGTCACGCCCATCGGCGTGCACATCCTGAAGGTCACCGAGGTGCAGCCCGGGCAGCGGACGCTCGTCTCGCTGCGGCCCCAGATCGAGCAGTTGGTGGCCCAGCAGGTGATGCAGGATGCGGTGGCGGAGATGCGGCGCGGCACCCCGGTGGAATATTCGCCGGGCGTGGCGCACTTCGATTCCGCAACGCCCGCCGAGGGGAGCCAGCCGCGGCGTGTGGTGGTCGCCGGGCAGCCGTGAAACCCGCGTCATAGCCCGGCCTTTTCCGGGTTGCCGCTGGCGGCAGCGATCGGTACCCTCGCCCGCCCATGAGAGTGCGAACGCTGCTGCTGGGTGCCTGCATGGTCGTCGTGCCCTTGCTGGCGATGTTTTCCCATCATCTGCCGCCGAACCTCGCCGCCAAGGCGCGGCAGGCGCTGTGGGATCCGCTCGCCGCACGGGCCGGATGGCAGACCGCCCCGGCGCCGCATACTTCGCCCACCGCCCCGGCCGAGCCGGTGGCCGCGCCGCCGCCGGTCGCGGCCCGCGCCGTTCCCGAGCCAACGCCACCCCGGACAGTGCAAGCCGTGATGCCGGCGCCCGCGTTCGCCGCTGCCGACACGTTCGACCGGCGCGGCCTTGAAGGCCGTCTGGTGCAGCTCGGCGCGACCTCGATCAGCTGCCAGCCGCTGCCGGGGGGATCCGGAACCGTTGCCAGTTGTCGGCTGGCCGTCGATCCCGCCGGCGAACTGCAGCGTGTCTTCCAGTCGGCAGGCCCGGATGCCACGGCGGCGCTCGGGCGGCTGGTGGCGGAGGTCGAGGCCTGGAAGCTGCGCACCGCGTCGCGTGCGTCGGCCGCGGCCACAGCGAGAAAACTTTTGCCGCCCCCGAGCCGGTGACAACCCAAAGTCAATTCGGTCTCACCTGAGCGTGCTCCCATGCGCCATCGCCCACGCTCCCACGGCAGCCTCGCGGCGGCCCTCGCCCGCGTGCACGGCACCGCCGGCCCGCTGGCGGTGTCAGCGTGGGCCGAAATGGCACCCCGGCGGCCCCGCAGGCGCGGCGGCCTGGCGGTCCCCGCAGAGCGGCCGGCCGCTCCGGTCCGAGAGCCGGTCGGAAAGCACCGCCGGTCGGAGGAGCTTGCCCGGCTCGAGGCGGCGCTCTTCCTGGCCCGTGAGCCGCTCACTCCCCGCCGGCTCGCGAAGCTCGCCCGCCTCGACGACGGCACGCGGGCCCGATCGTTGATCAAGGAGCTCCGGCTGCTCCAGGATGCCGCGGGGTCCGCGTTTCGCGTCGAGCAGATCGCCGGCGGTTTTCAGATGCTCACCCGGGCCCCGTTCGGGCCCTGGGTGCGCCGGCTGCAGGACGCCAGCCCGGGCGCCCGGCTGTCCCCCGCCGCCCTGGAAACGCTCGCCATCGTCGCCTACCGGCAGCCGACCACCCGGGCTGAAATCGAGGCCATTCGGGGCGTGGGGAGCGAGGAAATGCTCCGGCAGCTTCTGGAGCGGGATTTCGTGGCCATCGGCGGGCGGGCCGAGGATCTGGGCCGACCGAATGTCTACGTCACCACGCGGCGGTTTCTGGCCGCCTTCGGGCTGGCCCGGCTGGAGGACCTGCCGGCACTCGCCGAACTTCCCGGGGCCCTGCCGCGGCCGGACGACGACGGACCGGCGGATGCCGCCGACTGAATCACGAACCGGACGCTTGCAGCCTGTCCCGACCGCCGCCACACTTTCCCCCATCGTCAACGTGGCGTCCGCCTGACGATGGCCGGCGAAAAGTTTTTTTCTGGTGGCCGATTGGACGATGTTCCCTCGATCGGGTACAGATTTTGGCCGAGGTTTCAGCAGCCAGAGACTCCAGGAGGTTTTTGCCGTGACGATCGTTGCGAGTGGCAGAGGACAGGACGACGTGTTGACCGCCGACGTTTTCTCCTGGAGTGAGATGCCGGAACTCCTCGCCGCCGAGGATCTCTTCGAAGCCCCCACCGGCGTGCATCCCGGCCGGGAACTCGTCGCCCGCGGCGACGAAGACGACGATGACTTCGACGACGAAGAGGAAGAGGACGGCGACGAAGAAGAAGACGACGACTTCGAGGACGAAGACGAGGAGGATGAAGAGGACGGCGACGACGAGGAGTGGGAGGAGGTCGACGACGAGGAGGAGGAAGACGAGGACGAAGACGAAGACGAAGAGGACGGCGACGAGGAGGAGGAAGACGAGGACTGGGAAGACGACGACGAGGATTGGGAAGACGAGGACGAGGACGAGGAAGAGGAAGAAGATGACGATGACTGACCGCGTCGTCTGAGCGGCGCTCGCCGCAGCACGAAACACGACGGCCGCGAGGGGCATCCCTTCGCGGCCGTTTTCGTTTCCTGGCTGCGGGCCTACGGCGCCGTGAGCGTCATCTGGGTGAACCGGCCGCGCCGCTCGATATCGACCACGACCTGCGGCCCAGCCGCCTTCAGCCGCGCCACCATGTCGGCCTGATTGGCTACCGCCCCGCCGTCGATGGCCAGGATGCGGTCTCCAGGCAGCAGACCTGCGGCTGCGGGCGAGCCCGGCGCGACCCGCGCGACGACCGGGGCCGCCGGTTCGCACGCATCCTCCCGCGTGCCGATGCCCCAGCGGCCGCGGGCAGCCCCTCCGGCGTCGTGAATCACCGCCTCGAGCTGCCGCTTCGTGGCGTTCGACTCCATGCGCGACTCGGGGCGAAAGGTTCGCCGCGGCCCCGGATCGTCGGCGATCGCCCGCACGAACCCGAGCGTCAGCCGCACCACCGGCGGTATGCCGTCGAGATTGACGAGGTGCGCATCGTCCGACGGCCGGTGGTACTGGTCGTGGAGCCCGGTGTGAAACATGACGGTCGGGATCTTCGCCGCGATGAAGGGATAGTGGTCGGAGTCGTCCTCGATGTCCCAGTCGAACGCCAGCTCCAGTCCGGCGGCGTTTTCGGGGGCGTTGTTGGCGAGCACGACCGCGGACCGCAGGCCCGGCGCGGTCCGCGTGCCATACACCTCCAGGCGGCTGCCCCGCAGACGACCGATCATGTCGAGGTTCACGGAGAACACGACCGCCTTGCCCGCCACCGCCGCCGGCCGCACCCGCAGGAAGTGGTGCGAGCCGAGGAGCCCCTTCTCCTCGCCGTCCCAGAAGGCGAACAGGATCGGCCGCCGCGGCCTGGCGGGCAGCCGCTGGACCGCCTCCATCAGTTCGAGCAGTCCGGCCACGCCCGAGGCGTTGTCGTCGGCGCCGTTGTGGACGAAGCCGAAGGGGCCGTAGCTGTTGCCGGCGTTGCCGTAGCCCACGTGGTCGTAGTGGGCGCCCACGACCACCAGCTCGTCGGCCACCGTCGGGTCGCTGCCCGGCTGGAGGGCGAGGATGTTCCGCATCGTCCCGAAGGCCTGGTAGCAGGAGCCGCCGTCGCCGGCCGGCTCCAGCCCGCCGCCGGCGTTTGCCCGGAGCCGGTCGATCTCGGCGACGATGTAGGCTCCGGCGGCGCGGCCGCCGCGGCTGCCCCCCTCGCGGCCCTCGAAGGCGTCGTCGGCGAGCGTTGCCACGTGACGGCCGGCATCCTCGGCACGGATGCTCGCGTGGGCCGCGGAAAGCAGTTCGGCCGCGGCCGCGGGTTCGCGCGGGGCGGTCAGGGCGAACACGGCGAGCATGGCGAAGAGGACCGCGACGGCACGCATGAAAACTCCTCCTTGCGGGACGGCAGTCCGCGGTCCAGAATAGACCGCGAGAACGGGCCGCGAGTCCATGGTGATTTCGCGGCTTCGGAGAGGTGGCAGAGCGGTCGAATGCGCGTCTTTGCTAAAGACGTGTCCGGTCAAAAGCTGGACCGCGGGTTCGAATCCCGCCCTCTCCGTTTGAAGCCTGCTTGTGCCGGAGCAGCGCATCCGTTGGACGCCGATCCCGGCGATCACCAACCACGTCTTGCCCGCAGGCCGCGACCTCGCGAGCCGCGAAACCGAAACCAAAACGATGTTGTGACATCCGGCCGGCCAGTCAGGCTCAGGCACGAGGATTGCCTCACACGAACTGGCGCACGATGTGGGGACGGGTCGCCTATGCCACCTTGAGGGACGAAGCCTCACGAACCGTTCTCTCGCTCAAATCAATCTGCCCAATGTCTCCACGTTGATAAACACGGCGACCGCCGAGATCTACACGGTGGCGACGATCAAGACCGCGTCCCACATCTTCGACGGGCGCAAGCCTCGATCGAGTTTGGCAAAGCGAAAGACCAGGGCCGCCCCGGCGATCATCGGAAGGGTGATCGCTTGCGCACAGCCGCCGATATTGACCATCGTCTTGGGATCGATAAACAGAAGAAACAAAAAGAGACCGAGAACTGGAAAGACAAGGCTCAGTCCGACAATCCATCGTGATCTATCGCTGCTATCGGCGTATCGTTTGAATCCTGCCAACCCGAAAAAGTCGGCGGTCATGCGGGCACTGCCGGCACACGACAGATAGAGGGTCTTAAAGAGCACCGCAGCGGCGCCGATGAGAAAGAGGGTCCGCGTCCAATCACCAACACCGTCGACAAACATGTGCGAGAGGGTCGCAATCATGTCCTTGCCTTTGGGGTCGAGCCCTTGCGGATGCAGCACGCTCGCCCCCATGAAGTAGAAAGCGACGGTTGAAATGGTGAAGACGACCATGCTCGCCCACGCATCAAAGTAGAGAACGCGAATCCAGCCGCGTGCCCGTCGTTTCCACGCATCGCTTCCGTCGTTGTAGCCGACATACCGTGCGTAACCTTTCTCCAGGCACCAATAGGGATAGTAAAACAACTCGGTAGCCCCGACGCCTGTGATGCCGAAGACGCTGAGGGCGGTAAACAGGGCTTTTTTGTCGGCCGATGCGAGAGTGAACGGGTTGAGCCCGGCGGCGGCTTCGTTCCATCGAATCGGATACTTCGTCCACGGGAGGAAACAGGCCGCCGCCAACGTCAACAACGTGACCGACACCACGATGACGGTCGTGACAAGTTCCAGACGGCGATAGCCGCCGCTCCACAGAAGAAGGATCGTTGCACCGCAAACGAGCCAAGCCCACGGCAACTCCGGCCGGCGGCCGACGGCCTGAGTGAACCATTCGACGTTCGCAAACGGGACTGTGACGAAGGAGTTGAAATCCGGCAGCGTTAAATGCAGGGCTTGACCGACGGTTCCGGTCATCCCGCCCAACTGAAAGACAGTCGCGAGCATCATGATGAACCACCACCAGACGAGCACGTTCGCCCCGAGACGCGGGACTCGGATCTCGTCGAGCGCCCCCAGCGTCGGCTTCCCGGAAGCGATGGTGTATCGCCCGAGTTCGATTTGCACGAAAACCTTGATGATGCAACTGAACAGGATCAGCCAGAGGAACGCGTAGCCGGTCGTGGCACCCAAACCCGTGGTGACCAGGAGCTCGCCCGAACCGACGATCGTCCCGGCCAGGACGATCCCCGGGCCGATCATCCGCAGCGTCTTCCAAAGCGTCGTCGGTGGCTCTCGAACGGCTTCCGGCGGAAGGTGGTAGGGATCGAACATAGGTTGCTTCACGGCGCTCCCCAGCAAGAGAGGAAGGAGGGGGCTTGAATATACACCCGAATCGAAGCCCCATCGGCGCGCTACCCTGATGCGTTACGGATTGACGATGAGAGAGGTTCGTGAGTCGTGATCTGACCCCTTCGCCGCCGACGGTGGGACAAGTTCCGTCAGCCGGTCGTTGAGGAGGTACCATTGACCGGGCTGTCCTTCGACGCCGAAACCTCTCGTCGACTGGTCGCGGCAAAAACGACACAGTCTGCTTCGGCGGCCACGCACCCAAATTGATTCTCGAGCGATCCATTCCATGTTTGGATTCATTCAGGAACAGACCAGCGGGATCATCTTCCTGTTCGTCTTGAGCATCGCAGCCCCGATAGCCGCCGCGGTGTTGTTGACGACGCGAATGATTGTGAGGCGTTACCCGGACATTCCCTTTTCGGTGATCGTTCCCGCGGTCCTGTCGACCGGCCTTATCACGTCGTTGTTGCTTGGGTTCGTCTTCCAACGCGCATGGGAATCCTTCGATATGGCTTCGAAGAGCCTGAACCAGGAAGTCGTTCATCTCGGCCAAATCGCTTCCGCAAGCAGCTTTTTATCCGATGACCACTCGGCCAAAGTGCTGGAGGGTGTGAAGATCCACATCCAACACGTGCTCGACACCGAGTGGCAACAGATGGCCACTGATCGCGGGCCGGCACTCACGCGTGCCCCCGGGCTGTCTGCAGTAAAGGCTGCGCTCATGTTTACCCCCCGGGACGAAGGGGAGCGCGTCGGGAAGCAATTCATCATGTCGGCACTGTCGGACGCAGCAGCCGCAAGATCGAACCGGATCCGCGCTAGTCATGCTTTGATCGCAGCGCCATTGTGGTTGACCATCGCCACGCTCAGCGTTCTTCTGATAATCGGCATTGCCTTCGCGACAAGCGTGAGGTTTGCAACTTCAGCTCTGAGCGTGACGTTAAGCACTCTTTCGATAGCCTGTATCTTGACAATCATCATCGGCTTTGATCGGCCATTCAGCGGCGGGGTTACCGTGTCGAAAGAGCCGATGCGAGAACTGCTCGTTTTCCTATCACGAGAGCGGTGAGGCGTGACCTGCCCCTGACCCCTTCCCCGGTTTGTGCCAGGGTTCGTGAGAGCGTTGGGGGCAGATGGATTCACCGAAAGGCCTTGGTGATGACGCCCCCCTTCATCACGAAATCAACCCGTTCCGTGACGGTGATGTCGTCGAATGGGTCGCCCGGCATGGCGATGATGTCGGCTGTCTTGCCGACCGCCAGAATGCCGATGTCGTCTCGCATCAGCAGTTCGGCGGCCACGCTCGTTCCGGCACGCAAGGCGCGGGGAACGGAAAGCCCGTTGTTCACCAGTTCGGCGAACTCGGTGGCATTGCTCTGCTCCAGTGGAAACGTGCCGAAGTCGCTTCCGAGGGCCACCTTCACGCCGCAGTTGGCGAGGTTCCGGGCACTCTCCAAGATCGCCTTGGCATGCTTGCGATACTTCGCCCGAACATGCGCCGGTTCGTTGACCGCCGCCCAGAACGCATCGTCGTCGATGAGCCGCGCAAACCGGACGACGGCGATCTGCGTGGGCACCAGATACACGCCGCGAGCCTCCATGAGCTTCAAAGTCTCGAGCGATGCCATGCTGCCGTGCTCGACACTCCGGACGCCTGCTATGACCGAACGACGAATGCCCTCATCGCCGTAGGCGTGGGGCGTGCAGGGAATGCCGAGATCGCGAGCCGTCGAGACCAGCGCGTCGATCTCTTCCTGACTGTATGGCACTTGCGCGGGATCATCCGCCGGACTGGCGAATCCTCCGGTCGCTCCAAACTTGATCCACTGTGAGCCCCGGCTCACCTCCGTGCGGACGACCCGGCGAATCTCGTCCACGCCGTCGGCCAGGTTGTTTTGGGCGACGGGATTCTGCGCCGCCAAGAGGGGCCTCGCGTCACCGTGACCGCCACTTGTGGACACGAGGTGCGCAGCCACGATCATGCGAGGGCCGGAGACCAAGCCCTTCTCCACGGCCCGCTGAAGCGCTACCGTGGTGTAGCCCCCGAAATCCATGTCGCAGAGGTCGCGAACGGTCGTGAATCCGCGGTCCAGCAGAACCCGAAGGGCCTGCACACCCAGCACGGCCTTGTCAGCGGGAGAAATCGCCCAGATCGCCCCCTCATCCTCCGGCCGCATCGTGACATGGACGTGGCAGTCGATGAATCCGGGAGTCACGGTGTGCTTGGAGAGATCGACGACCCTGACGCCGGCGGGACGCTCGACCGCCCGTCCCATTTCTGTAATCCGCCCGTCCTGAACCAGAATCTCCATCGGACCGAGGGCCGCGTCGGCGAGCCCGTCCCAGACGTTTCCGGCAACGAGCACCAACGCAGTCGGCGGCGGGGCACCGGTCTCGCCGCGAGACTCAACGGACATCGCGACGATCGCCAGGAGAGTGACCACGCGATTCAAGACTGGGGTTCGTTTCATGTTCATCTGCCAGGTTGAAGTCCGTGAACAGGAAGCTGCAAAGCACGCCGAACGATAGGGCGACCAAAGGCACTTCGCAACCGCGGTCGGCCAACACGCGTCACCCTCGCCCGCCCTTTCCCGCATAGCGGGGCGGCCGTTCTACCGGTTGGGCGGAACCCAGACCGACGAGGTAATGAGGGGGTTTGGCCCGCGTGCTGGAGGCGGAAGCCGAGCCTTTACGAGCGGTTTTTTCGGCGAAACCGATTTCTTGACCTCGCTCAAATGTCGAAATAACTTAGTTCAAGGTCTGTCGTGAACTGGCCTCTCGAGGCCAGTCCTTCCTCGCAGGAACCGCGCCCCCCATGTCAGTCTTTCCGACCCGCCGCGTTACCGGCGAAACCGGCAGCAACCGGCGGCGAAACCGTCGCCCCGCCCTCGCTGTCGATCGTCTCGAAGACCGCCGCATGATGGCCATCCTTCCGGGCCAGGTGGTGACATCGGCCAATTACACCGATGCGGATGGCGACTCGGTCGCCATCTCGGTGACGGGCCCCGTGTCGCAGGGAGCCGGGTTCACGGTCGAACTCGCCGGCCTGGCGACCGACAACGCCGACGCCACGACGATCGAACTCACGGGCCTGACGCAGGACAACGGCCTCAGGATCGTCGTGACGCCGAATGCCCTGTCCACGCAACCGGGCACCGGCTTCGCCACGATGTATTCGGCGGGCTACACGAACGTCTTCGAGATCACCGGCACCAAGATGACCGACCTCGGCGGCATTCAGTTCTCGGCGGCGATCGTCCACTCGACGAAGCTCCCGGGCGTGGGCATCGGCAACATCACGCTCGACGCGGGTCAGGCTCCCTACGTCGACCGGATCAACACGCAGAACAACCAGCAGGCCACCGACTCGACGATGTACAACCCCGTGACGGGGCTCATCCACCTCGGCGGCATCGTCGCGGCGAGCGTGGACAGCATCGTCATCGACGGCGCCATCAGCGCGAAGACCAACAACCCGCACGACCTGACGACCACCAACGACTTCCGCAGCGTCATCGAGGTGGCGGGTGAGATCGGCAGCATCGTCGGCCTGCGGAGCAACCTGCGGGCGAGCGTACACGCCGACAGCATCGGCTCGATCCGGGTGGCCGCGATCTCCGGCGAGATCACCACCCGCAACAAGGCAGAGGCGCTGGCGATCAACCTGCCGAGCGCCTTCAGCGGCTTCATCAACTCGGCCGGCCACCTGCACCTCGGCTTCCCGATGTCGGATGCCTCGAAGATCACCGGGCAGATCAACGCCCTGGGCATCTCGGGCAACGTCAAGGAGGACGTCCTCCAACCGGGAGACCGGTTCACCGACCCGCTCTACATCCCGGGAACGTACGCGGGGTCGATCAGCCTCTCGGGCAATCCGTTGACCCAGAGCGGCAACGGGGACTTTCCGGACGTGTTCGTGGACGGTCCCGCGCTCTTCGGCCTCCGAACCGACCTCGGCAACATCGGCAAAGTGAACGCCGACTCCTTCGCCCCCACCTTCCTGGCCGAGGCCGACAACGGTTCGATCGGCGACATCGACGCCAGCCAGGGCGAGTTCGCCGGCCACCTGCGGGCGAAGAACGACATCGGCGACATTCGGGCGGCCCTCGGCTTTCTCGGCTCGGCGGTCAGCTCCGACGGTGACGTGGGCGACGTCTACTCCGCTGTGGGCGGTTTCGAGGGCTACATCCGCGCGGCCGGCAACGTGGGCGACATCCTCGTCTTCGACCAGATCACCGGGGGAGCCGAGAACGAACTGGCGATCTCGGCCGGGGGCAGCATCGGCAACATCGAGACCATTGCCGGCGGCATCGAGGGGCTGATCCAGGCCGAGGGTTCGATCGGAACCGTCACCGCCGCCGGCAGCGTGCTCGCGGCCATGCTCGCCCGCTCCGGCAGCATCGGCGCGATCACCTCGCGGGCCGGCTTCCTGGAGGCCGTGTCGATCCAGGCGGGCACCGACATCGGGCCGCTCTCCCTCTATGCGGGCATGCTCGGCACCTCGATCGTCGCGGGCCGCGACCTCGGGGCCATCGACATCCGCGCGGGTGGGATCGAGTTGAGCGACATTCGGGCCCGCGACGTGGGCGCTATCACGATCGTCGACGGCAGCATGCAGGACGTGTCGATCGTGGCCGCTCGCGACATGGGCAACGTCACCGCGTTCGGTAGCATCGGCAACTTCGGCCTCCAAAACGTGAGCATCGTCGCCGCGGGCAACATCGGCCAGGTCGACGGCCGCAGCCACGTCGGCTACGGCCTCGAGCGGGTGAAGCTCGAGGCGGGGGGTCGGATCGCGGGCGTGACCGGCATCTCGTTCGGCGAATACGGCGAAATCATCAACGCCGGGATCGTCGACTCCAACTTCGTCTCCCGGGGCGCGGGGGGCATCGGCGACGTCTACGGCCGGGGGGCCGGCGCCGCCGGCATCGACAACACGCTGATCACGACCGAGCATCGCGACGGCTCGATCGGTGCGGTCACCGGCGACGGCTGGCTCGATGGACTCGTCGACGTCACGGTCGTGGCGATGAACAGCATCGCCTCCATCACGGGCATCTCGGTCACCGACGGCACGGGCATCCTCCGCGGCTCCTACGACGCCAACTACGGCAGCATCGGCCAGATCAAGGCGTTCGGCGGCGCCAAGAGTGGTTATGGCGTCTTTGGAAGCCGCTTCCAGGCCACCGACCTCGACGAGGAGACCGCGGGCAACGGCCGGATCGCCGGGATCACGCTCTCGGCCAACGCCAACGGTCAGGACGCCTTCAACGACACGAAGGTGCACGCGGGGTCGATCGGGCCGATCGCGGTGACGGTGCACGGCGGCCCCGACGGTAACGGCATGGTGGTGGGCGAGATCCGCACGTTCAACGGCGGAATCGACTCGATCTCGGTCGACGTGCGGTCGCTTAACGGCTACGGCATCCAGGACGGCAAGATCACGGCCTCCGGCGACATCGGCCAGATGACCGTGAAGGCCTTCAACAACTCCGCGATCTTCGGCGGCGAGTTCCAGAGCCGCGGCAACTTCGTCGGGATCACCGCCGAGGCAACGAAGGCGGGCACCGCGATCGAGAACGCGATCTTCACCGCCCCGGGCAAGATCGTCGCACTCCCGCCGTCGAACCCGCCTCCCGATGTCGAGGCCTTTGATCCGCAGGGCAACTTCGGCCCCATCACCGCCACCGCGGGGGGCACCACCAAGCTCTCGAACGGCATCGTCGGCACGACGTTCACCGCCATCGGCGACATCGGCCAGATCACCGTCACGAGCAAGGGAGCCGGCGGCATCGTGCGGTCGTTCTTCACCGCCGACTCCGACGGCGACTACACGCCCCAGCCCGTCGGCTCTCCGCGGCCCTGGCTCGCGGCGGGCACCATCGCCGGGATCTCGGTCGTGGCCGCCGGCCGGCACCTGATCGACTCCAGCGGCATCGACGGCAGCACCTTCGAGGCGGCGAACATCGGCGACCTCTACGTCGACGTCCAGACAGTCGAGGGGGGCAACGCGATCTTCGGCTCCACCTTCACCGCGAAGACGGCCGTGTACGACGGCCGCGGCAACTTCGACAACACCGGCACGATCGGCGACGTCCTGGTCCGCAACCGGAGCCAGTCCCTGGCCGGCTTGGGCACCGGGATCGAGAAGTCGTCGTTCCTGGCCGGAGCGGCGGGCGCGATCGGCGACCTGAACGTGACCACGAGCGGGGCCAGCGGCATCACGTTCAGCACGTTCCTGGCGGACGTGCCCGACCTGGATCAAAACCGCTACAGCTCGACGATTGGCGCTATTAAGGTGAACACCGGCCGCGCGCTGAACTTCACCCTCGTGCCCGCCGGCATCAACACATCGTCGTTCATCTCGGCGGCGGGCATCGGCGACATCACCGTGGACTCGGTCGGCGCCGGGATCACCGCGTCGATCTTCAACGCCGACTTCGACTGGTTCGCCACCGTCGGCGACCTCCGGCCGGGCCCGATCGCGTCCATCACCGTGCGGGTGCCGGGCCGCAACGCCAGCGGCGTCACCGGCTCGACCTTCGTCGGCTCGAGCATCGGAAACATCAGTGTCCGCCTGGAGCAGGACGCCGTCCGAGGGGTCAATGCGGTCGCGCTGAGCAGCTTCTCCGCCAGGACGGGCTCGATCGGCAACGTGACGGGGGTCAACGCCCAGTCCGCCCAGCCGACGCCGCCGAACCTCGGCTACGCCATCCTCACCTCCACCTGGTCGGCGGCCACCGGCATCGGCTCGATCACGATCGTGGGCCCGACGCTCGGCGCGGTGTTCATCGTGTCCGGCCAGCCGGTCGTGGTGCGGGCGGCCGGGCCGGTCGCCGCCCTGCCAAGAATCGCTTCCGTTCCGGGGATCGGCGCCTTGGCGGTGTCGGGAGCCTCGACGCTCGACATCACGCTCGACGCGCCGGGCGGCGCCCTCGGTGGCTTCTCCTACCTCGACGCCCCGGCCGGAGCCGCCGTCACGCTCACCGCGAACGCCGCCTCGATGGGACCGATCGCCGTCGGGGCGCTGGGCTCCGCCGTGGCCAGCCTGTCGCTCAAGGCCCAGGTCGCGACGCTCGGCAACGTCACCGTCGACGGCAACCTCGACCTGCAGGGATCGATGACGCGGACGCTCGGCAACGTGAGCGTTGGCGGCAATGCCCGGTTGGCGACGGCGGCCCTGACCAGGCTGGGCAACCTCGGCGTCGCCGGCAGCCTCTCGCTCGTGGGCGGCCTGCCGGCCCTCACGCAGGCGGGCACGTTCCAGGCGGGCTCGATGCCGGGGCTGAGTCGCACCATGCAGATTGGATCGCAGGCCGCCCGAGGCTCCTCGATCGGCGCGATCTCGATCGGGTCGGTGACCCGCACCAAGCAGCAAAGCGGCGTCTACACCTTCGCCTTCGCGACGTATGGCGGCACCCCGAACGCCACGGTCGGTGGCAAGCGAATCATCGCCACGCGTGCCGGAGCCTCCTTCGGGGGCGTGACCCTCTTCGCGACCGCCACCCCGACCCGCCCCTCACGGAAGCGG
>Ga0082207_1001055_pt1 | contig 13719 bp, 9 predicted proteins | sample LakMenEpi10Aug09_FD_71540 | JGI IMG/M metagenome (GOLD analysis project Ga0082207, IMG submission 71540) | reverse complement strand
TTCCTCAAAAACCACCGGTGCAACAGATATCATACGCAATTGCCCAACGGTATCCGCATGATAACGCAGCGTTTACGCAGGGATTAGAGATCTATCAAGGGGCTTTTCTAGAGAGTACTGGTCAGTATGGATCTTCGTCTCTGCGACGCGTAGCGATCACGACTGGCAAGGTTGAGAAGAGCACGCTATTGAATCAACGATACTTTGGCGAAGGCATCACGCAGATGTCGGGTAGCATCTACATGTTGACGTGGCTAAATCAGGAAGGTCTTGTGTTCGATGCCAAGACCCTTAAGCAGAAAGGAACGTTCTCGTATACGGGTGAGGGTTGGGGAATCACAAACGACGGCAGGTATCTCTACATGAGCAATGGAACGAGCCTTGTAACGGTGCTTGACCCAACGTCGTGGACAGTTGTTCGAACCATAGCAGTTACACTCGATGGCATGGCCGTATCGCAGCTGAATGAGCTGGAATGGATCAACGGAGAGATATGGGCCAACGTCTGGCAGTCCGACAAGGTTGTGAGAATATCGCCGAGCACAGGAAATGTAACGGGTGTGATGGATCTTACAGGGATTTTGCCACAGAATGAGCGGACGCCATCTACGGATGTGTTAAACGGGATTGCGTGGGATTCAACAGCGAAGCTGCTGTATGTAACTGGTAAGAATTGGCCGGCAATATTTGCATTGACGATACAGTAACGCCTCACTCCACGTCACGTTTCAAACAGTAGAACGCACAACAGCCACAAGACGCTACACCATGCGTCGATTGGCTTCACTCTTATATGGAGGTTGTGTATGCTGTTCCGAATTACCGTTGTATTCCTTCTTGCCCAGATTCTTGCGCATGGGCAGGACGCATGGAAGGTGTTGTTTCCATCTGATGGGCAGGCCGATGTTTCTCCATCGGCAGTGATCACTGTTCGATGTCCGTATCCCATAGATACATCGCAGTGGCGGGCGCAGGATTATCCATTCGTTGTACTCCGCGACTCAATTGCTCAGTTAACACCCCGCGAAACCTGGATTAGGCATCGGGTTGTGGGTAGGTATCAGGCAACCGACGAATACACGTTTTCGTGGATTCCCCGTAGGCTCTTACCAAGCACGCGGTATCGCTGTCTCTCCGGTGCCGGCGAGTTTACGTTTGTAACGGCGCTAGATGTACCGTCGGTTCTCCGTTGCAACATTCCCAACGAAGCCATCAACTGTGGTCAGCAGTTGGAGGTGGAACTAACGAGCCCCCTACCAGAGGGATGTCTGGCCGACAGCGTCTTTGTCGTCGAGCAACTCACCAGTGCTGGAGTTTGGCGTCCGGCGCCTCATAACATTCTGTGTACGGGTGCGGGTGTTCGCATTACTCCCGTAGGACGCTGGCAGCCAAATGCACAGCTACGTCTGCGTGTGAGATGTTCGTGGTATGCCGGGGACAAACAGCTGGATCGCACGTATGAAGCCATGGTGCGGGGAGCAGCCAAGGTTGTGTGCACGGTGCGTGAACGTCATGGCAGAGTGATAGACAAAGAACACCGTACTGGTCTGGAAACGAACAATCGGGTTGTAGTATCTGGCGATACCCTGCGCATTCGCGCCCCTCGGATACTGAAGCCAGATCTTGTCTTCTCACATTGGGATTGTCCGCAGCTTCCTGAATTGCACGCCGACACAACACTGCAGTCTGAATGCGAGGTATCGTGTGAGAACATGTACGGTGAGATTCGAATAGAGGCTGTCTATGAACGACGCGATTCAATACGCGTGCGTGTCGAGGTAGATAGTGGCGGCAGTGTAGATGTTTACACGACGTTGGGTGAGTATCTCGGACATGTAACAGACACGACCACAATCTCCTCGCATGTTGCGCATGGAAACCTTGTGTGCATTGCAAAGCCCGGTAAAGAAGCCCTCTTCTCCATGTGGCTGTATCAAGGATCTATCGTGGGGTCGTCTGCAATTGTAATCCCCGGCAGACAAGCCATCTCTGTGTATAACCTATCGCTTAATCCGAGGTTTCAGGTCTTAAGACCTACGCTTCAGGATAGGTATCGACTACGGGGAAGTATTACAGACGTAGACGCAGATCCGCTGTATAGTGCGGCAGATGCAGTGCGGTTTACAACACCCTACGAATACGAGTCAACAGCACCGGGCACACGTCCGCTATGTGTTGTTGCCGATAGGTGCTGGGAGATCATAGGATACTGCGATCAATCCTCGGGAACCCCCGTGTGGTTTGATCGGGGCCTGCGCGAATACTGTATCACAGCAGAAATGCTCGATCCGGAAAACCATGTGGTGTTCTTTGTTCGACGGATAGTCGTGGACCTTCGGATAGAAAGTGTCCTGCTTGGTTCAGAAGACCCGCTAGACATTCTTCGTGATAAGCATCCGCATCCAGAAACGCAGATCGAAGTTCAGCGCGAGGAAGTTGTTGCCGGACAACGCGAATGGGTGTCGCTCACATCCACAGAATGTCGAGATCAAGGAACACATAGAACGCGATATCAGCTAAAGTGCGGCGACAACGTCCGCCTTGTAGTTCACCCTGCTCAACATCGAGGTCAACAGTGGCGCTGGTGGAGCGCCCTGCCCAAGTATGTTGTTCCGGCAGGGGGCGGAACGGGAGTACATCCTGCTACATACAGGCTGGTTGTCGACACAGACATAGCACCCTTTGATGCTACCGACTGCAATGGAACATCTCTTGATCACCGAGAGATCAGAATGCAGGCAGCATTCCGTCAGCTCATGATCATCGAATCAATTGGCCTACGGGTGCGCGTCAACGCTCAAGGCGATCGCCAGCAGGCACGATTCGAGGAACGGTGGTTTGATCCGCTTGTATACTACGACCGCGACGCCGACGAGCCAACTGATGGACGTCAGCTCGAATACATACCACGCAGAGGTACACCTATACGGATTCGGTTCTCACTTCCATTGGACCCATTGTCTGTGCTTGGTGGTAGCGTGAGCGCAGAGAGTTTCGACAACATCCTTCTTACCAACCCGAATGAACAGGATCTCGACTTTAGCGTACAGGCAGACACCACAGGCAACACAAACATCCTTTCATCAACAGGACAGTTTCTCGATGTTGTGGAGCTCTTTGTCTGCGATCCAACCACGAAGCCACGGAAGCAGGCGCTGCACACAGGCTCTGTTGACTTTACGTGCGGCACAGGTGTCCGCTCGTATTCAGGTCAGATGCTTCGCGCATCCCAAACATTTGCGCTGCGGCGCATGGAGATGCCTGGCTACGGTATCAAACTCAATACCGTTGAATACTTCGATGACGGGGATTGGGATCTGTGGCCATTTGTAAATCGAGGAGAGTTGTACCATGCCGTCTATGGTGGAAATTTAACCGCGCGAAAAGCGCTTCTTACTGATCACGGCTTTACGCGAATGCCCTCATGTGACGAACAGCAAGGCACAATTGGAGAGTGCACAACTGTGCACGGAGATGAGGATGGACCGCTTGCCTTTGGCGAGCGCTCCCTCTGGCTTCAGACATCATGGATGGATCAGGCAGATCTTGCTTGGGTGAGAATGTCAACATGGGATGAAGACTGTAAAGACGACAACGATTGCCTAGTCAACAGGCTGGATGAAGTGATCGACAGTCTTCGAAGCCGGGTTGCAAAATTCAATGTGCCGGTGGACATGGCTGCTCTAAACTGGAAAATGCTGCTGCCGGACATTATCAAGACAGGAGTAGATCTGATAGGCGCTATGGCAAAGCCGGATGATCAGGATGACTTTATCGCAGAGTGTACGATACTGGAAGACAGTCAGACGCTGTGGGGTATGCGCACACAGCAAGCCCCCTACATACGGAGATACCATGAAAATGCAGACTATGAATTCAAGGGTCAGTGGTATACCTCTAGGGCGGTTGTGCGGTAGGCACAACGATTATTCCTAACCATCATTTCAATCCATGGAGCACAGTTATGATAGTAGCATTATGTGTGATTTCACTGATCACAACAACACTTCACGCCGGCGTGTGGCCCTCGGGCGGGACGTTTGAAACACCTTTGCGACAGGCAGCCAAACTGAATATCACATGGGACCAGAGCCTGCATGCGAAACATGTTCATGTTGAGTTATGGGACGGTGAACAGCGTCTGTTTATCCCCATTGCTAGAGATGTGGCTGCTTCTGACGAACAACTGGAATGGACAATTCCAACTACCCTCCGTCCAGGGAAACTGTACCGTTTTGTTGTGCGCGATGCCGACATCCCCATGCGTGCAGAGTTTTCTTCTGGATTTCACGCTATCGGCAGTGCGGCCAACTTCGCAACGACCGTTGAAGACGAAACATCGAAGACAGATTCACTATACGTTTCCCCATTCCCAGCGGCGGATCGTGCGCGTGTAGCATGGACACATCATGATGCGGCATCGATCGACATCATTGATCTTCAGGGGGCTGTTGTACTCCACATCGAACCAGCACAAGCAACACGGTCGTGTGTTGTTCAAACATCCGCCCTACTTACCGGAACGTACACTGTAGCGCTTACACTCGTAAACGGCAGTATCTGCCGAAGCTGGCTCGTTGTGTCACATTAAGGGTTTTTCGCGGCCAACGGTGTAGACGGAACATGCGCGCGGGATGATTACCCTGGCAGCTGGCAGCAGTTCGTGGATCTCCAACGCAAGGCGCTCGCAGGCTAACGTATCTCCATGTGTAATCACAACGGTTGACGGCGTTGTGTCAACGGCCAACGCCACCAAATCCTCTCTTGATGCATGTCCACTAAATCGAAACCGTTCGATCTGACAGGACCGAGAAACAGACTTGGTCCCGAAGTCGAACGGTTTCTTGTGTTCAGACATCATCAACGCATGCCCAGGTGAAGTTTCGTCCTGATATCCAACAAAGGCGATGCCGTAGTTAGGAAGCCCCATCCACTTCAGGGCCAGCTGGTGAGACATCGTGCCAACATTCATCATTCCAGAAGGGGCAAGCACAATAGACGGGTGTTTGAAGTATCCACCTGTGTCCAGCTCTCCTCTGCGAAGACGTTCCTGGGGAATGTCTGAAACCTCAAACCCCGGACGCCGCATGGGGTCGCTGTAGCAGTACTGATCGTAGACCTTACTGATACGAACCCCCATGCCCCCTGTATAGATGGGCATGTGCGGAATACTTCCCCGCCTCATGAGTCCATAGAGCATGGGTATCATCTCCTGGAGTTTGCCCATGGCAAATGTGGGAATGAGTACCGAGCCGTTGTTCTGGGAAATGCTGTTGATAAAGGCCGCTAGCCGCTTAGCCTCCTCGGGGAACGTTGGGGTATGGTCTGATGCAGCGTTTGTGCATTCGGTAATCAACACATCTACGTGATGACGGGGCAGGCGCGCCTTTGGCAGGACAACCTGATCGTCGAACTTGACGTCTGCAGTATGGAGAATGCGCAACCCGTTGCACTTTAGAGAAACGCTGGAAGACCCAAGAATATGGCCCGACCAGTGGTACGTCATGGTAACGTTCGATCTACCGGAATACCCACGAATGGTAAGGGGCTCTTCATACGGCAGCGCCTCGAATGCAAATCGCAGCTGCTCAACAACCTCTTTGTCGAAGAATTCAAGCCATTGTGCCGGGAACAACCTCCCAACTTCCGTGCGCAGGAGCTTTGCACCGTTGTGCATCACGATGTGACTTAAATCTCGCGTTGCTGGCGTCATGATTGGGCGCAGATACGGAAGACGGCGCATTACATACGGAAGGGCCCCGATATGGTCTGTATGCGCATGAGTTATCGCTAGGATGTCTGCCGGGTAGTTTTCTAGTAAGTCTATGTTCGGAAAAGCACTTACGGTACGGTCTCGTGGATGCAGACCGGCATCGATTAGTACTCCCGTACCATCGAGTTCCACATAGCAGCAATTAGCACCGATTTCTTCGGCGCCGCCAAGCATGATGAGATTCGCCTGCACACACAAACCTAACACGCGCCGAACCTCCGTAGTTTTGCCCGGTTGTCCACACAACAGGCTTTATGATGCAATCACCAGCACCTTACACACCCTCCACAAAGGTTCGCGTTGTTACTGCGGCGTCGTTGTTTGACGGACACGATGCAGCTATCAACGTTATGCGCCGAATCATTCAGGCTACCGGCTGCGAGGTTGTCCATCTTGGACATAACAGATCCGTACGCGAAGTAGTAGAATGTGCAATTCAGGAAGATGCGCAGGCCATTGCCATGACGTCCTACCAGGGCGGACATGTAGAGTATCTGACATACATGCGCCAGCTCTTGGACGAACGGGGTGCTCAGCACATCCGCATCTTCGCCGGTGGCGGTGGAACGATACTTCCGTCGGAGATAGACACACTCCACACAAACGGCATTACAAGGGTGTACTCTCCAGATGACGGCCGTGCCATGGGGCTTCAGGGTATGATCAACGATCTTGTCCAGAAGAGCGACTTTATCCCGCCCGTTCCCGAACCGGCAACTCTGTCAAGCCGCGTACTAGCAAAAGACCCAATGGCTATCGCTCAGGCAATATCCTGTGCGGAACGGGGCGAGCATAACCTGATTGCCTTTGCCAATGATGCCAAGCGCAGTCCAGTGCTCGGGATAACAGGCACCGGTGGTGCAGGTAAATCCTCCCTTACAGACGAGCTTGTCCGCAGATTTCTGCTGGATCACCCTGATAAGACCATTGCAGTTGTAAGCGTCGATCCGTCGAAACGCAAAACAGGCGGAGCGCTCCTCGGCGACCGTATTCGAATGAATGCCGTAAGCGATTCACGTGTCTACATGCGCTCGTTTGCTACGCGTGAATCAAACGTGGCGCTTAATCCTCACGTGCGGGATGCAATCAAGATTCTGTCCTACGCACAGTATGATTTGATCGTTGTTGAAACCGCAGGTATTGGTCAAAGCGACTCGCAGATCACGGATCTTGCAGATGTAGCCATGTATGTAATGACGCCAGAATTCGGCGCTGCAACACAGCTTGAGAAGATCGACATGATCGACTATGCGGACATCATTGCACTTAACAAGTTTGATAAACGGGGCGCATTAGATGCGCTTCGGGATGTTCGTAAGCAGTATCAGCGAAGCAGACAGCTTTTCTCACATCCGCTTGATGAAATGCCGGTCTACGGAACGATCGCCTCACAGTTCAATGATCCGGGCGCAAACACACTGTATCGCGCTGTGAACGATCTACTTGTGCAGAAATGTTCGCTCTCGTGGACGTCGTCCTACATGGTAACAGACGAAATGAGTGAGAAGATCTACATCATCCCACCAGATCGTACGCGGTACCTTGCTGAGATCGTTGAAAGTAACCGTCGATACGACGGATTTGTCGAAGAACAATCACAATTGGCGCGTTCGTTATGGCAAGTTCGCGGTGTTATCGAGCAGCTTCAGAAATGAGAATTGTCCTCACGATATGGACGCTAACGGCAATTGCGTTGCTCTCTGCATGCAGTGGGTCGGATCCGATTACGCCAGATGCGCAAAAGGCAGCAATTCGTTTCTATAACGGCAATACAGCAGCAGCAAGAGTGGAGATCAACAATAGTGAAGTCTTCACCAATCAGTTGTCCGGTGCTGTAACTGGACGCATGGCGATTGAGCCAACAACAGACAGCGTCGAGATACGGGCATTTGATGTTGCAACCAACGCCATCGTTGCGAGAAGAAGAACAACCCTTAAGCCTGTGAACTACAGTCTTGTACTGTTCCCTTCAACCTCGGTATTCAATTGCGTTCGGCGTCCGGAAGAGTGTGTGCTTCACGAAGATGCCTCAGCGCCCCCTACCGGGCGCGCGCGTATCCGGGTAATCAATGCCACCAAGGACGGCGCGGAGCTGTCGTTGAAGATCGACGGGATGGAGGTTCTGCCAAACTCGCAGCTTGGCGTTTGTACGATATCGAATGTTGTAGACATCGAAGCGGGCTAGCATAACGTAGTATTGCTCCGCACAACAAACGAGCAGTATGAAGCGGCGTACAGGAATCTTACCCTGAAGGCCGGTGTGTCATATTCTCTTTTGCTCACGGGATCACTTTCGTACGACGATTCATACCCATTCAATGCTCGACTCTATTCAGACGATGAAGCAACGTCCGAAACGTCAGACCTGTTGATACCTCCCGACGTTGGTCGGTATCAGATCGTCAATGCAGTAGCCGGACTAAAAGCATTCGAAGCAAGGTTAGACGGCGTTGCAAAACCACAGACGGCAAGCATCCCGTTTTCGGAGTCATCCGGATATATAGATCTGGAGATCGGCACTCACACGACGGGTGTGTTTGTCAACGGCACGCCCCTCATTCAGGAAACGCGTACCACAACAACGCTTCGCTCACGAAAGACACTTTTTGTTACGGGGTCAATGGTCCCGCCAAACATAGCAGGCATTGAAGTTGTAGATCTTGTTCAGCCCCTTTCCCTCAACACTGCCACCGTTCGCGTGATGCACCTGGCGCCGGATGCACCGGCACTGGATTTCTACCGCATTGTAAATGGCGTGGAAGTGATCATTGACGGATGTGCGCTTATGGAGTTTCGTCAGACAACGTCAACAGGCAACGGCAAGCTGCAGTTTACAGAGCTCCCTGCCGGACAAGTCACAATTCTTGCGAAGAAGGCAAACACACAGACCGTTGTTCTTGCACCAACGTCGGTAACGCTAGCGCCCGGCGAAGTCTCTACCCTTTGGTTAGGGGGCCCGGGTGGCGCGCCAAAACTGTATCACGTGAAACACAACTAACAGCACCATGACATCAGAGCAGACCCAGACAGATGTAGCGATAGCCGCCTTAGAGCAGCGCGCTGCTGAACTCGAAGCAAAACTTCATCATGAGGTGCGAACACTGCTTGCCTCCTGGGAAGAAAAGAAAGCAGCATATCAGGGCGAGCACTATACGTACGTTGTTCGCGGCAAAGAAATCAAGGTGAAGAACCACACCGAATCGTTAGCGCACACGCGCGTGCCAAAGATCTCGCTTCCGAAGTTCTCGGATTGGGGAGAGATCGTACGCTGGTGCATGCAGGAAAACGTCCCGGGTGAGTTTCCGTACACGGCTGGTGTGTATCCATTCAAGCGGACGAATGAAGATCCAACGCGCATGTTCGCCGGAGAGGGCGGACCCGAAAGGACGAACAAACGTTTTCACTACCTGTCGCTGGGAATGCCCGCAGCACGTCTGTCAACAGCATTTGATAGCGTTACACTCTATGGCGAAGATCCAGACTACCGTCCAGATATCTACGGAAAGATCGGCAACTCGGGCGTGAGCATTGCTTCGCTTGATGATGCCAAGAAGCTCTACTCTGGATTTGATCTCTGCGCGCCAACAACATCGGTGTCGATGACGATTAATGGTCCGGCTCCAATGCTACTCGCATTCTTTATGAATGCGGCGATCGATCAGGAGTGCGAAAAAGTGATTCGCGAGCGCGGACTGGAGAACGACGTAGAAGCCAAGATCGATCAGATCTATGCAGCAAAAGGGCTATCCCGCCCTGTGTATCGTCATGGCGACGGCTCCACAGACCTTCCCGAGGGCAACACGGGTCTTGGCCTTATGCTCTTGGGAGTTACTGGCGATCAGGTGCTTGATGCAGAAACCTATGCGGCGTGCAAACAGCGCGCACTGCAGAACGTGCGCGGAACAGTGCAGGCAGACATTCTTAAGGAAGACCAGGCACAGAACACGTGCATTTTCTCGACAGAGTTTGCCCTTCGAATGATGGGCGATGTACAGAAGTACTTCATCGATGAAAAGGTTCGAAACTTCTATTCAGTTTCGATCTCGGGATATCACATCGCAGAAGCCGGTGCTAACCCAATCACACAGCTTGCGTTCACACTTGCAAACGGGTTCACATACGTAGAGTATTACCTCTCACGGGGTATGCACATTGACGACTTTGCACCGAATCTCTCGTTCTTCTTTTCTAACGGCGTAGACCCTGAATACTCGGTTATCGGACGCGTTGCTCGGAAAATCTGGGCCAAGGCCATGAAGCACAAGTACAGCGGCAACGAGCGCTCGCAGATGCTGAAGTACCACATTCAAACGTCGGGGCGTTCACTACACGCACAAGAGATCGACTTTAACGACATCCGCACGTCGCTGCAGGCGCTCTACGCCATCTATGACAACTGCAACTCGTTGCACACCAACGCCTATGATGAGGCCATCACAACACCTACGGAAGAGAGTGTTCGCAGAGCAGTGGCAATTCAGCTGATCATCAACCGAGAGCTGGGTCTTGCGAAGAACGAGAATCCAATCCAGGGGTCGTTTATCATCGAAGAACTCACAGACCTTGTTGAAGAAGCCGTCTACATGGAGTTCCGTCGCATCACGGATCGTGGTGGCGTATTGGGCGCAATGGAGAACATGTATCAGCGAAACAAAATCCAGGAAGAGTCGCTGTACTACGAAACTCTCAAGCACACCGGCGAATATCCAATCGTTGGCGTGAATACCTTCCTGAGCTCAAAAGGTAGTCCGACAGTTATCCCCGCAGAGGTTATCAGGTCTACCACCGACGAAAAAGAACAGCAGATCAACAACGCTCACGCTGTTCAATCCCGCAGCGGTGAAGCCACGCCGCAGGCTCTTGATGCGCTGCGTCAGACGGCCATCCAAAATGGCAACATCTTTGAGGCGCTTATGGAGGCCGCCAAAGTGTGCTCGCTTGGACAGATGACGAACGCGCTCTATGATGTAGGCGGACAGTACCGCAGGAACATGTAGTCCAAGGGGCTTATGGTTACGCTCGAAGACATACGCGCAGCGCACCAGCGTATACATCCGTATGTGCATCAAACACCTGTGCTTACATCCCAGGCCATCAACCGCATGGTTGGTGCACAGCTGAGTTTTAAATGCGAGAACCTACAGAAGGTTGGTGCGTTTAAGGCCCGCGGAGCACTGAACGCAGTTCTTCAGCTGGATGCTCCTGCTGCCAGCCGAGGGGTTGTGACGCATTCAAGCGGAAACCACGCACAGGCACTGGCATATGCGGCCGGCCTGCGCAGCATTCCCTGCACAATCGTGATGCCCCGCAATGCACCCAGTGTGAAGCAGCAAGCCGTGCGCGAGTACGGCGCAGAGGTAGTTCTCTGCGAACCCACGCTGGCTTCGCGCCTTGAAACCATGGAGCAGATCGTGCAGAGTACAGGAGCACATCCTGTTCCACCCTACAATGACGAGCGGGTTATCGCCGGACAAGGCACAGTTGCCCTTGAGCTCTTGGAGCAGGTGGCGCAGCTAGACGTTGTCATGGCTCCTGTAGGCGGCGGTGGGCTCATGAGTGGAATAGCAACAGCCGTCCGTGCTGTTAACCCCGTGGTTCGAGTGATCGGCGCAGAGCCAGAGATCGCTTCAGACGCGCAGGTGTCCATGCAAACGGGTGTGCTCCAGCCCCCTGCCAATGCCCTGACCATTGCCGACGGACTTCGCACGGGGCTGGGAGAGATTACATTTTCCCACCTCCAGGCCGCGAATGTGGAGATCTTCACTGCATCCGAAGAAGCAATTCGCGAGGCAACCTACCGCATCATGGAACGCATCAAGGTAGTGATTGAGCCCAGTGCGGCGGTAACGCTTGCTGTGCTGCTGGAAAACCCCGGACTTGTGCGCGGATCTACCGTGGGGATCGTCTTGTGCGGCGGTAACATCGATATCCGCCGATTACCTATCTAACACACCCTAGAACAGGCTGATTTTCCGTAGTTTTGACGTCCTTTGGACACGTACGGACACTTCATGCACTCGGGCTACGAAGCAATCATCGGATTAGAAGTTCACGCGCAGCTTACAACTGCGTCGAAGGCCTTTTGCTCTTGTCCTACCGAGTACGGCGCGCAGCCGAACGTAAATGTCTGTCCGATATGCCTTGGCCATCCCGGCACACTGCCTGTTCTCAACGAAAACCTTGTTGCCTTTGCCGTCAAAATGGGACTGGCCACAAACTGTAGTATTCGCGAGAGATCTACCTTTTCCCGCAAGAACTACTACTACCCGGATCTTCCGAAGGGATATCAGATAACTCAGTTTGCAGACCCTATCTGCTACGATGGGCATGTGGAGATCGAGACAGAGATTGGCGTGAAGCAGATCGGCATTACTCGCATTCACATGGAGGAGGACTCCGGAAAGAGCATTCACGACCTTGATATCGACACCCTTGTGGATCTTAACCGTGCAGGAGTGCCCCTTATCGAGATCGTGAGCGAACCAGACATCCGCACGCCGCAGGAAGCATACCTGTACCTGCAGCAGATGCGTCAGATCCTGGTCTATCTCGGCATTTGCGACGGTAACCTTGAAGAAGGCAGCATGCGCTGCGATGCAAATATCTCCGTGCGTCCCGTTGGACAGGAACGCTTTGGAACCAAGCGCGAGGTAAAGAACCTTAACTCCTTCAGGAACGTTGAGAAGGCCATAGAGTACGAGATCAACTCCCAGATAGCTACCCTTGAAGGGGGCGGATCGATATCGCAGCAAACCCTGATGTGGGATGCCGGCAACGGTCAGACCAAGGTTATGAGGTCAAAGGAACAGGCACATGACTACCGGTATTTTCCCGAGCCGGATCTTGGTCCGGTTGTAGTATCTGCTGGATGGCTGGAAGAAGTCCGCGCCGAGTTGCCAGAGTTGGCCCTTGCCAAAAAACGCAGGTTCGTCGTTGAATACGGCCTGCCGGTATACGACGCTGCGATCCTTGTTGATGAGGCATCGGTAGCGTCGTATTACGAAGCCACGAGTGGCGCACTGAAAGCCCCTTCCCAGGAAACATGGAAGCTGGTGAGTAACTGGATCATGACGGAGCTTCTGCGAATTCGCGGCGAGAAGAAGTGTGAAATCCATGAAGTGGGTGTTACCCCACAGCAGTTGGCGTCGTTGATCGATGTGATTGCCGATGGAACGATCAGCAGCAAGACGGGAAAGGAACTCTTTCCAGACATGCTCGGCAGCAACAAGCTTGCTGCGGAGTTTATCGAGGAACGGGGCCTGCGTCAAGTCTCTGATGTATCGGTTCTTCTGGCGATGGTTGAAGACGTGATACGCACAAATCCAGATAACCTGAAGAAGTACCGCGAGGGTAAGACCAACCTGCTTGGATTCTTTGTGGGACAGGTGCTGAAGGCCTCTGGAGGGTCTGCTAACCCATCCATTGTAACCGAACTCATGAAGGGGGCTCTGGATGCAGCTGAGTAATGATCAACCAATAGAGCGAGGTGCGTAATGCCGATCACACCTACAAAAACGATCTGGAAGAACGGGACGTTTATCCCGTTTGAGAAAGCAACAATCCACGTGTTGTCTCACGTTGTGCATTACGGCTCCTCGTGGTTTGAGGGTATCCGTTGCTATGATACCGATAACGGCCCGGCGATATTCCGTCTGCCAGAGCACATGCGCAGACTACACCATTCGCTGAAGGTGTACCGTTCGCAGCTGCCATTCTCGGTGGATGAGCTCTCGGAAGCTGCCGTTGATCTTGTAAAACGCAACAAACTCGGTCGCTGCTACATACGTCCGTTTGCCCTGCGCGGCTTCGGAGATATGGGAGTCTACGGCCTGCGGTGTCCGCTCGATGTCTACATCGCAGCATGGGAATGGGGCGCCTACCTTGGGGATGACGCCGCCTCGAACGGCGTAGATGTTTGTGTGTCTTCGTGGGACCGCATTACCCCC
>Ga0082207_1001053_pt1 | contig 13724 bp, 6 predicted proteins | sample LakMenEpi10Aug09_FD_71540 | JGI IMG/M metagenome (GOLD analysis project Ga0082207, IMG submission 71540) | reverse complement strand
TGTTCGTGGCCAACGCTCCCCTGGGGAGTGACACGCTGGTGGATTCGGCGGGAATTGACCTGGTGTCATTCGCTGGGACCTCCTCCGCGGTGACGTTGAACCTGTCGTTGACGACCGCGCAGGTTGTGAACGGCAACCTGGCATTGCAGTTGGCGAGTGCCACGGCAATCGAAAATGCACGGGGGGGCGACGGCGATGACTCGCTGACAGGCAACACGCTGGCGAATGCCCTGGAAGGAGGAGCCGGCAACGACACGCTGACGGGCGGGGCGGGCAACGACAGCTACCGGTTTGCGGCCGACAGTGGGCTGGGGCTCGACACGCTGAATGAGGCGGGGGGTGGGCTGGACACGCTCGATTTCTCGGGGACCAGGACGGTGGGGGTCGCGGTCAACCTCGGGTTGGCGGGCACCCAGGTGGTGAATGCGAACCTGTCGCTGAACCTGGGCTCGGCGACGACATTTGAGAACGCGACGGGTGGCGAGGGGGCCGACCAACTGACGGGCAACACGCTGGCGAACACGCTGGTGGGCAACGCGGGGGATGACACCCTCGCGGGGGGAACGGGGAATGACCTGTATCTCTTCGATGCCGACAACCTGCTGGGAAGCGACCTGCTGGTCGAGACGACCACGGGCGGAGTTGACACGATCAGTTTCGTCGGCACCACAGTGGAGGGGGTGTCGCTGGACCTGTCGCTGACGGCGGCACAGGTGGCCAATGCCCGCCTGGCACTCACGCTGTCGGCAGACGCGGTGTTCGAGAACATCACCGGGAGCGACCAGGCCGACACGTTGTCGGGCAACTCGCTGGCCAATGTGCTGCTGGGGAACCTTGGGAACGACGTGCTGCGAGGGGCGGGGGGCAATGACAGCCTGACCGGGGGGGCCGGGGATGACTGGCTGTGGGGCGGCGCGGGGAACGACCTCTACCTGTTTGACGCCGACAGTCAACTGGGGGCCGACCAGGTGATGGAGGTGGCCGGGGAGGGGGTGGACACGCTCGACTTCAGTGCGACGACCACTCGGACGGTGACGCTCGATCTGGCCGCGACGAGCGTCCAGGCGGTGACGGGAGCGGGGGGATTTTTGAGCCTGTCGCTGACAGCGGGCGATGTGGTCGAGAATGCCACGGGCGGCGCGCTGGCCGACACCCTGCTGGGGAACAGCCTGGCGAATGTGCTCAACGGTGGCCTGGGAAACGACACGCTGCGTGGGTTCCAGGGAGGGGACACCCTGATCGGTGGCGGAGGTAACGACCTGCTGGCGGGTGGTCTGGGTGACGATGTGTATGCCTTCACCCCGACGACGCTGCTGGGGGCCGACACCGTGGTGGAGGAGGCGGGAGAGGGGCTGGATCTGCTCGATTTCTCGGCGTCCACCGTGGCGGTGACGGTGGACCTGCGGACCAGCGGTCCTCAGGCGATCAACACCAACCTGCAATTGAACCTCACGGCGGCCGCCGAATTCGAGATGATCGTGGGGGGGGCGCAGGGAGACACGCTCTACGGCAACGAGGGCTTCAACGTCTTGTTGGGCGGGGCGGGGAATGACACGCTGTTTGGCTGGGGGGGCCGCGACCTGCTGTTTGGCGGGAGTGGCGCCGACACCCTGTGGGGCGGTTCGGGCGAGGATGTGCTCATCGCCGGGCTGACCACGTACTACCGCGAGAGCACCAAGGTGCTCGACCGGACGGCGATCGCGGCGATTGTCGCCGAGTGGGCTTCCACGGGGAGCTATGCCACGCGGGTTGCCAACCTGCGAAATGGCGGAGGGCTCAACGGCACATACCGGCTGTCGAGCACAACGCTGTTGACCGACACCAGCACCACGGTGGATACGCTGCGGGGCGAGGACGACCTGGATTGGTTCTGGTCGTTCGCGGGCGACAGTGTCGTCGATCTCAACCTGGGGGGGGCCGAGACGGTCAACTAAGCCGCGGCAGGGTGAGTGCAGGTACCGCGCAGGGTTTGCCCTCGGTGCAGCATTTGTGACGGCCGCTCGGCAATCACCAGTGAGAGCGGACAGCTCAACTGTTGCCCCCAGCGCGATCTGAAGCGTGAGGGGTGGGACGAGGCTCAAATGGGCCGCGTCCCAACGGGGGCGAGTCGCTTCCCGGGGGGGGCCGGCGAGAGCGGGGTGCCAAGTCAGACCACCGGTAGCGTCACACTCGACCGTGGGCAGTCAGTGACTGCCCGCGAAGCTCGCGCAGCCAACCGCAAGACAATCCGCGGGGGGCAATTTGCCCGTTGCAACCCGGCTGTGCGCTAACCGGGTGTCTCACCCGCCAGCACACGAAGCTCCACGACCCATCCGGCAGATGCTGAACTCGCAGGCGTGCAGTGCGCGCGTGCCGCGGGAAACCTTACCGCCGGTGCAAGTTGGGAAAACCGTTGTTCCGGCGATCGGTGTCGTACTGCCCGTGGCCCGACTGGTAGCGGCGACCGTGGGTCCAGTACAGGCCCACGCGGCTCCACCAGGGGTCGTAGTCGACGCCGAATGTTCCTTCGTCGTAGCAGCGGGCTTCCCCGGCACAGCGGCGCTGGCCGGCGTGGCGCACGCTGCCCCCGCCGATGTAATGGCCCCGGTAGGGACCGCTGTACGTGTCGGTGGCCCAGCGGGCGACTTCTTCAGCACCGCCCGAGTGGGGACAGGTCTCTTTGGGGCAGCTGGCGGCGGGACCGTCGGCAGCGATCCCGGTGAGCGGGGTGAGCCCGGTGCAGGCCAGGGCAAGCAGCGCGAGTGCAGCCGACCGCGGGAGCAGGCGAGGAGTGTTCATGGCTCTCAGGCGAAGGGGTTGCGGAGGAACTTCATGAAGGGAAGTCGGACGCCATCGACGTAGACCTGGTCGGCGCGGAGAACCGGGGCGGTCGGGAGATAGCCCTGGGCGGCACAGAAGGTGACGACGTCGTCCTGGTCGACACCGTCACCCGAGACACCAAGTCCGCCGATGAGCTGGCCGTTCTTGTAGAGCGGGGTGCTGCCGGGGAAGAAGACGATGCCATTCTGGTTGGCGGTCGGGGCCGAGACCCCTCCCTGGGCGACAACCGAGGGATCTCCCGGATCGCGGAAGTTGGTCATGACGTTGAACGAGTCGTGACCCGCCACGCTCTGGAAGCTGCCGGCGGTGACGGGGGCCCCAAGATTCTCGGCGGTCAGGCGATTGACCCCGGGGTCGTTCAGAATCGAGAAGGCGGGAGGGGTGGAGCCATCGACGCCCGCGGGATAGCGGGGTTCGGCGAGGAAGCGAAAGGTGCGGTTGGTGAAGGCGACCCCAGGGAGGGTGACGGTGTCCTCGGGCTGCAGATCGGTGGGATCGGCGTAGTACGAAACATTCCGCGCCTTGGCGACGGCGACATCGATGGAGAAGACCGTCGAGTCGGGCATGCGGTACAGGCCGAGGACTTCGCCACTGGTGTCGGTGACGGCGAACACCATCCGGGTGCGGGTGCCAATGGGAAGGCGAATGGCGGCCCGGGTGGCATTGGCGGCCTGGATGCCCTGGGAGACGATCCGTTCGACGTCGGCCTGGGTGAGGTTGGGGTCGACAGTCGAACTGTGCGGCATGACCAGCCAGCCATCGGGGGCGGTCTGTCCGTCGCGGTACTTGCCATCGACGCCACCAATGAGGGGCATGTCCTCGCCATTGGCGGTCCCCGTGCCAAACTGGTCGGCGACATCGAGCAGGATCTCGGGACCGGGTTCGCAGCCAATCGGGCCGATGATGGGCAGGTTGATGCCGACGAGGTCGATGCGGCCGAAGGGAAGGTCGAAGGGAGCGGTGGGATCGGGTTTGGCCCCGTTGATGCCGCTGAGTTGAGCCTGCACGCTGCCACCGGCGGCGACGAAGGCGATGAACTCGGCCTCGAGGACCCTGGGGGCGGAGGTGATGGTGCCGCAGCAGCCCGCGGTCCCCATCCGCTGCTCTTGCGTCTGGCCGATGCCGGGAACGAAGCCCTGTTCGTGGGTGGCGTAGCCATCGGCACCGGGGAAGAAGACCCCGATCCCCCCGACGATGGTGTCACCCACGCCATCGCCATTGGTGTCGCGATACAGGCCGACTCCACCGGGGAGGGTGGCGATGCCACGGGCGGTGGCATTGGGGAGCAGACCCGAATTCTGATTGGTCCCGTACGATTCGGGAGCGAACAGCCCCTTGCCCTCGGGAACGAAGGTGGGGTCCATGTTGAAGCGGTTGACTTCGCGGCCCAGGGCGTCGGTGAAGGTGCGGAGCTGGATGTCGTCGGGGGTCCCCTTGACGCCATCGGCCCCCGGGGCGATGTAGCTGTCGCGGTTGGTGTGTTCGATGTGGAACAGGTCGACGGGCGGGGTGTGCATGATGCCCGCCGGGAAGTGCCCGCCGATGCCGATCGGGGCGACGAAGCCCGGTCCACGGGTGGTCGAGGCGGCGGCTGCCGCGGCGCTGCTGTTGTCGGCGTTGGGGTTCCCCTCGACCTCGCGTTCGGTGACGGTTGACTGGCTGATGTACTGGATAGTGCGGGGTGTGAGGGGCGCGCCGCTGCTGCCAATGGTCGCGTCGCCCGAGCCAAAGAAGGCGGCGGTGCGGGCCTTGGCCACCGCGCCATCGATGGCGAACACCAGGGTCGCCTGATCGGTGATGGTCGCGAGCACCTGCGATTCGACCCGCACTCCCAGGATGCGGCCGTTCCGATCGACCACGGCGAAGATGCCATCCTGGCTGGCGGTGACGGCGGAGGCCTTGTCGAGCAGCGTCCGGACCTCGGCGGCAGTCAGCTGCGCCTCGGCAGTGGTCAGGGGGAGCACCCTGAAGTCGGTCCGGGGAGCCCCCTCCTCGACACCGCGGTAGAAGAGTCCCGTCTGGGCGGCGTGGTTGATGGTGTCGCGCGAGCGTTCCGCGTCGTAGATGCCACCCATGATGTCGCGCGAACCGGGATTCCGCGAATCCCCATAGCCCAGCGTGTGGCCAATCTCGTGGGCCATCACGGTGAAGTAGTCGTACGTGCCCGCCGGGTTGCCGTTGCCAATCTCGGTGTCCCAATACTCGGCGACGTCGAGCCAGGCGGCACCGTTCACGCGGAAGTCGCCGGCGTCATCCCGAGTGAGCTGTCCCCCCGCCACACCCAGTGTGCCCCCCGTGGCACTGTTGAGGTTGAAGGCCCGCAGGTCACCCGTCCCAAAGTTGACGATGTGGGCCAGGTCGGCCTCCTGGTCGCGCACAAAGATCAACTGCCCCCCGGTCGCGTCGGACCAGGCGTTGAGCGCGTCGATGGTGCGGGCCATCTGGTCCGCCGAGATCAGGTTCTCGAACCCGTTCTGATCCCGGAAGTCGTACTTGACCACCACGGGCTCGTCCGCCGACTCGTACCACGGCGCGCGAACCGTCCCGTAGGTCTGACCGGGGACCAGGCCAATCGCGTTCCCCTGCTCATCGAGTTCCAGCCCGAGCTGGGCCAGGGCCTGGGCATCCATTCCTCCCGCCCCGGCACCACCCAGGGAGGTGTTGCTGAGCATGCCACCGTCTTCACCCAGGTTGACCCCCTCCCCCGGACCCTCTCCGTTCTCGGATGAGAACATCGCCGTCGGGGCCACGGTCGCTCCCCCTTCGTCCTCAGTGGTCGCTCCCTCAACGGGGGACGGATTGCTCGAGCCCTCGCCCGATCGGGGCGGGTTGGAACTCTCTTCGTTCGTCGACTCGTCGAGCGGCCCGCGGTCGGCGGGCTTGGTCGCCCCGATCGGCGTGACCTGCGTGAGGGCGGTCTCCAGCAGGTTGGCAGTGCTGGACTGTGTGGACGAATTCTCGTCGTTGCTGTCGCTTGTCGCGGGAGGCAGTCCCGTGTCGGAATCGGCGGTCCCCTGGTCCGCACCACTGGTTGTCGCTTGCTCCCACGCGACTTCCTGGGTGGTGGCTGGCTCCCAGTCGAGAGGCTGGTCGGTGGAGGAGGTATCCGCGAGCCCGCCCACTCCGCCGAGCGCCCACCGGGATTCAAACCGCTCCACCCGCTGCCAGGGGAAGGCGGGGCTGCGGGTCTGAGACCGACTGTCGTCGCGGAACAGCTTACGGAACCAGTTGGCCATCGGAAGACTCCCTCGAACAAAAACAGCGCGAGACACCGTGTCTGTGGAATCATCGGCAAGTCCCCGGTAATTCCTTCAGTCGCTACTGGCGAAAAAATCTGCCCGATCGTTGAAAACCCCGCAATCTCAAGCGGGGCCGGAATCTCAATCGCCAGCGAACGGTTGAAACAATTTCACGCCGGCATGAGGCGACCGGGGCCAGCCATCTGCCAGGCAATTCCGCTTGAAAATTTTGCAATCCAGCGTGGGCCCGGTTTCTTTTCAGTGAGCGCGATGTTGGTCGCCGCGCGCGGTCGGTGTAAAACCCGCCCCCCGCCTCGGGCCTCCCAGCTCGAGCCCAGCCAGCCTCCCCTCCAGCCTGCCCCGCGCGCTTCGGTCTCCCCTGAAGTCCCGACCCATCCTCCGACCGCCAGTTCTCCACAGCCGCTGGCGTTCTCCTGCCACATCCGTGTTGTGGACTCTCGAGTACTGGGCTCTCGTGTTTTGGGCTCTCGATCAAGCCAGACCCGACTGAGAGCCGTTCCCTCCCGAATCGTCAGGTGCCATGGTGTCAGACGTTGTCTTGGTGGTGTCTCCACCCAGTGGCCAGTCGTCCTGGATGTTCCGGCGAGTGCGCGGACTGCGTCGCCTGGTCGGTCTCGCGCTGCTGGCCACGGGTTGCAGTGGTTGGTTGACCGGAATGGTCGGGGCAGACACCGGGCCGAAGTCGAAACGCCGCCCGGCTGAGGCGACCGACCTGCGGATTGAAGTGGACGAGGCCCGAGTCCGGCTCATGGACGACGTGCAGCTGGCCAGCCCCCGCACGGGGATTGTGGACTCAGTGGCCGGCGAAGGAGACGACGTCGACCCCCAGCAGGAAGTGGCCCGCCTCCGGGCGGAGGTGCTGGAGGCGGGGTTGAAAATCACCGAGCGGCAGGCGTCGAACGACATCGAGGTGCGGTTCGCGCGGAAGGCGAGTGAACTGGCGCAACTGAAATACGCCCGGGCCGCCGAGGCGAGCCGGTCGGTGCCTGGCACCGTGTCGGAACTCGAACTGAAAGAACTGCGCCTGTCGGCCGAGAAGAGCCTGCTGCAGGTCGAGCAGACCGAACAGCAGTTCACAATCGCCGGGCTGAGACGGGATGAATCGGTCGAACTGCTGAACACCTGCCGGATCAAGGCCCCGTTCGCCGCCCAGGTGGTCGAGGTGCTGAAGAAGCCGGGCGAGGTGGTGCGGGAGGGGGAGCCCATCCTGCGGCTGGCGTCGAATGAGCGGATGCGGGTCGAGGGCTGGATCCCGGTGAGCCAGGCGACGCGAGTGCGGCGCGGGCAGTCGGTGGTGGTGGTGCAGGGAGTGGAAGAGGGGGAGCCCGGGCCGCCGCAGGAATTGAGCGGGCGGGTGATGTTCATCGACCTGAAAGTCGAGCCCGTGTCGCGGAAGGTGCGGGTCTGGGCCGAGGTGCAGAATCCGCACCGCCAGCTCCGGGATGGACTGACAGCCCGCATGGTGATTGATGCGGGGCGTGACGACGTGGCCCGAGCCAACCGATGATGACCCAGCGTGGCGCCCAGGAGCAGACGACGATGACCGAGCCCCGGCAGCGGCCCTGGCTCTCTCTGGCAGCGCGCCTTGCGGGGCGGGCGGAGGGGGGGCTGTCACTCGTGCGACCGCGCATGGCGGCGCGCCTGGGGGGGCGGTTGTGGCGTGGGTTGAGTTCGTGTCTGCCGGCGTGCCTGGGCGTGGCGTTGTGCCTCTCGCTGGCGGGTTGCCAGTCATGGCTGGCGGCGCGGAGCGTCTTCGAGCGGGACCAGGTGGTGGAGGTGGCGGCGGCCACGACAGCAGACTCGCCTGCGTTGACTGCGCCCACGTCGGCCACCACTCGACGAGCGCAGGAAGCGACCGGTGCGGGTGAGCTGCTGATGGACCAGGTGAGTGGTTCGCGGGAGCCGCACCGGCTGCTGGCGGGCAGCCCCCCGGTCTTTCGCGACTGCCAGATGGAAGAGTTGCGCGAGGTCGCGATCAAGAACATCGCCATCATCCGCGATCGACAGTCCTTCCTGAGTGGCGGGAACACGCTGCTGAACAATCCCGACCAGGTGGCGTCGGAGTTCGACCCCTCGATCCAGGAAACGGGGGGACCGTCGGGGGGCCGGGGTGAACCTCAAGCCCAGGCCGATTACGACCCGTTCTTCTCGGCCCGAACCCTGTGGGGGAAGAACGAGCTGGTGCAGAACAACCGATTCCTGTCGGGGGGGCTGGCCCCCGGGGCGATCCTGGGAGAGAGCAGCGCGGCGTTCACGGCACGGGTCGACCAGCTCCTCTCAAGTGGTGGGCTGGTTTCGGTCGGGCAAGACTGGAACTACAACCGCAACAATATGCCCGCCCGGCTGTATCCGTCGTATTACGCGGGCCGGCTGTTTGGCGAGTTCCGGCAGCCGCTGCTGGCGGGAGCGGGCTCCGACTTCACCGAGGTCGCCGGGCCGCTGGTTCGCAACGTGGCGGGCAACACGGTCAACCAGGGGGTGGCGATCGCCCGGCTGAACACCGAGATGTCGATGTACGACTTTGAGAGCCGGGTGCAGGCGCTGCTGAAGAATGTGGAGGATGCCTGGTGGGACCTGGCGCTGGCGTATGCCGCTTATGACGCCGAGGTGGAATCGCGGGATGCCGCCCTGAGAACCTGGGAGAAGGTGAAAGGGCGTTTCGAGAATGGGCTGGAGGGGATTGGTGCCGCCGATGAGGCCCAGGCCCGCGAGAGCTATTACGAACGCTGCAGCCTGGCGGATGACGCGCTGACCACCGTGTACGAGCGGGAAGCGCAGCTGCGGCGGCTGGTGGGCCTGAACGTGAGCGATGGCCGGCTGATCAGGCCGATCGAGCGATTGGAATCTTCCGAAGCGGCGCCCGACTGGCATCAGGCCTTGGCCAACGCGTTGACGCAGCGGATGGAACTGAGGCGACAGAAGGCGAATCTGCGGGGGCTCGCCGCGCAATGTGGAGCGGCAGAGAGCCTGACCCGACCGCGGCTGGACTTCATCTCGGGGTATCAGCTGAACGGGTTCGGCGACGACCTGTTCGACACGGGGGCTTCGAACCCGCCGTATCCCAGCGCGTATGCCGACCAGTTCGCGAATCAGCAGACGGGGTGGAACCTCGGGTTTGAGTTTTCGATGCCGATTGGCTTCCGGGCCGCGGAGGGGCGGCGTCAGAACCTGGAGTTGCGGATGGCAAAGGCGACCGCCGCCCTCGCCGCCCAGGAACTGGAGATCAGCCATGAACTGGCCCACGCCTTCCAGCAGGTCGATCGGGCGCTGGCGGTGTCGCAGTCGAACGGGGCCCGGCGGGATGCGGCCCGGCAGCGGGTCGAGGCACTCGAGGCCGAGCACAACGCGGGGCGGATTACCCCCGACCTGCTGTTGCGGGCGCAGGCGAGCCTGTTTCAGGCCGAGGTGGCGTTCAATCGGAGTTTTTGTGAATACCGCAAGGCACTGGCCGAGCTGGCGTACCGCTCGGGTGTCATGCTCGATCGCGCAGGGGTCACGCTGGCCGCGGCCCCTCCCGATCCCGAGGCGCACGCCCGGGTCTGGCAGGCGAGTCTCAAGCGGGTGCAGTCGGGACAGGTGGGGGAAAAATTCCCCGTCAGTTCACTGACGCAGCCGGTGGGTCACGAAGAGACCGCCGACTGACCTGTCTCGCGGCTCGGCACGAACCTTCACAGTCTGGCCACGCGCAATTGCGGAAGCTTGCCCGTTGGCAGCGGGCAAGGTAGCCTCACACGACTGGTTCGTTATTTCGACGTCCGGGTCGTGAATCCGGCGCGAGTCTCCCTGCGTCTGTAAAAATCATGGCTGCCATCTCGACCAAAGGGACTCCCGGGGGGGCCGAGCCTGCCAAGCCGGCGGGCGGGCAGGAAGCGATGCTGCCAGCAGAGTTGGGCGATCTGCTGCCAGGCGACGAGCGGCTTTCCGGGACAAACCTGCAGCGGATTTCGCTGTTCCGTTCGGAGGAATTCGAGAAATCGAAAAACATTCCGAACTTCAATCGCTTCGCCGGAACGAGCTGTCTGCGAAAGTGCGCCCCGGGCCGAATCATCTGCGAGCAGGGGGCGGCGGGGGCGACCGCGTTCTACATCCTGACGACCGAAGATGTGCTCGAACTGCGGCGCCACCAGCGGGTGGAGGTGGCGGGTCTGCTCGAGACGGTCGAAAAACTGGGCGAGCGGATTCCCACCGAGATTCGCCAGCACCTCGCCGAGCTGGACCGGGAGATCGCCGCGCTCGAGCAGCGGCTGAAGGAGCTGCCTCCCGAGGGGACCAAGGACGCCCCGGGCCGGGTCGCCGCCAAGGTAATCATCGCCACCAACCAGGGGGGCGGGCGTCGACGGGGGCGCGGCCTGCTGGGCTGGTTGGGGGGACTGCTGCGGGGAGGTTCGAAGGGGGTGGCACCAGCACCCGGTCGGTCAATTGCCATCGACGCCCCGGTGGGGCTCAAAAAGTCGACGCACTTTGAGGCCGACCTGCACGAGGGACAACTGTTCGGGGAGATGAGCTGCCTGAACCGCTCCCCGCGGTCGGCGACCGTTGTTGCGACCCGGGAGTGCTACCTGCTCGAGATCTTGCGCAACGTGCTCGACATGCTGCACAAGGATCCGAAGTTCAAGGCCCGCATCGATGCCGACTATCGCCAGCGGGTGCTGCAGAGCGAAGTCCGCCGGCTGCAGCACTTTGGCGATGTGTTCGACCGGATGAGCCCCGACGAGTTCGAGGCGGTCAAGCAGGACATTGAGCTGGTCGAATACCCCGCCGGGGCGGTGCTGTTGGAGGAAGGGACCCCGTCCGACGCGATCTACATCATCCGCAGTGGCCTTGCGAAGGTGATCAAGAGCGGGGGCTACACCCTGTTTGCGCCGCAGGTGACCGACAAGTCGCTGGCCGCGCTCCCCGGAGAACTGGCGGCCCTGGCTGGCAATTCCGACCCGCTCGCCATGGCGTTGTGGAGCCAGGCGCCTGCGGCGATTCAGTCACTGGCGACCGCCGCGGGGAGCCCCGAGCGGGAGGGAGTGACGGCGGCGCTGAATGAGTGGATCCAGAACGGGCAGGCGATTGCCCAGAACCTCAAGCCCGGGGGACGCGCCGTCTCGGAACTTGACGAACTGCTCGAGTGGGTCGATGACCCCCAGGTCGCGCAGTCGCTCGCGAGTTTCCCGCAGAACATCGGCAACTGGTCGGAGTACGAGGGGCGGGTCTTTGGCCGGCTGGTGCTCGAGATCTTCTGCCCGCAGGGGGTTCCCCGACGCCTTGATCTGTATGGTCCTCCTGTGGTGCTGAATTACCTGGGGAAGGGCGAAGTCCTGGGGGAAATTGGCGTGGTGACCGGGCGGCCCCGCGGGGCGACCATCATCGCCTTCGACCACCCCGAGGGGTACAACCAGCGGATTCCCGACTCGCGGACCGGGGCGGTCCCTTCGCGCATTGAGCTGATCAAGCTCCCCGCGAAACTGGTGAATCGACTGCTCGACCAGTTTCCCGATCTGCGGAGCCGGTTTGGAACGGTGATCGAGCAGCGCGAGCAGGGGAACGCCGCGCTGCTGAAGAATCCCGCCGCCGCGGCCGCCGCGGGGGTCGCCTCGGGGGGCGAGTTCGAAAAGCTGGGGCTGGTGCAGGGGCAGCGGCTGATGCTGATCGACCTCGACCGCTGCACCCGGTGCGGGGCCTGCGTCGAGGCGTGCATCGCCTCGCACGACGATGGCAACAGCCGGCTGTTCCTCGACGGCATGCGGATCGACAAGTACCTCGTCCCCCTCACCTGCCGGAGCTGTCTCGACCCGGTCTGCATGATCGGCTGCCCGGTCGGGTCGATTCAGCGGGGGAGCAATCTGCAGATCGAGATTCACAACTGGTGCATCGGCTGCGGGATGTGTGCCGAGCAGTGCCCGTATGGCTCGATTCAGCTCAGCCCGATCGAAACCGTCAGCCTGTCGCAGTCGCAGCAGGAATCGCTGCCGCTGGGGGTTGAGTTGAAGCAGGTCGACACGCGGGCCACGGTCTGCGACATGTGCAGTTCCCATGGCAATTCGGGACCAATGTGCGTCCACGCCTGTCCGCACGATGCCGCCCATCGCGTTTCGGGACGCGAGCTGATGCTTGATCCGCTGCTGTTCGCGGCATCGTCGGGGTCCGAACGTTGAACCGCCTCTGCCTCACTGTGGTCGTCCCGGGAGCCTCTGACACGTGATCATCGACAAGACTCATCGCCGGTGGTGTCTGGTGACGCTGGTCGCCCTGGTGGCACTGACAGCCGCCTACGTGCTCTACGTCCGCCAGTCGATCAACGGGCCCAGTGGCGGGAGCCGGCCGGGGTTGTGGTTCGGGGTGCTGGCCGCCGGGCTGATGCTGTATGCCTTCGCCCTCGCGATCCGGCGCCGCTTCCCCTCGAACGCCGGGCTGGGGAGCGGCCAGTTCTGGCTGCGTGGCCACCTCTGGCTGGGGGCACTGACCCTGCCCGTCGCCCTGTTCCACTCGGGCTTTCGCTTTGGCGGACCGCTCGAGCAGTGGCTGATGGGCATGTTCCTGGTGGTGATCCTGACGGGCCTGTATGGCGTGGTGGTGCAGCAGCTCATTCCCCGCCTGATGCGGCTGGAAGTGCCGCAAGAGACCTTTCTTTCCCAGGTGGGCCACCTGGCAAATCGACAGCGGCTGCTGTGTGATCGGGAAGTTGCCAAGGCGTGCGGCCCGCTGGCGGTTGATGCCGATCCCCTCGTGGTCAGCCTCCATCACCTGTTCGACCGCCTGAGCGCCACGACCACGCGGGAAGAACGCGAAGCGTGGCTGGGGCACGTCGCAGGCGAGCACAAGAACCTGCTCGCCGGTGTCGCCCGCGTCGCCAAGGACAACAACTGGCAGATTCGCCGGGATGGGAAGGTCTCGGGACTGCGGCAGCTGTCCGATCTCCCGTTCGCGTTCCCCCTGGTTTACGACTGGCCCGCGACGGAGCCCGCCGCCGCCCCGGCTACGACGCCCGCGGCCGCCGGGAAGCCCGCCGTGGCGGCTGCGGCCCCGCCCACTGGAGCCCAGCCCGCCGGAGCCAAGTCGGCCGGAGCCAAGCCGGCCGCGACGCCGGCCGCCACAGGCCCGGTCCCCGAGGCTAGCCCGGGCAGCGCAGCCTCTCCGGCGAAACTGGGGAGTCGGCCCGGTGCGGCCACCCCGGCTAAACCTCCCGCTGGGGCGAAGGCACTCGCCGCTGCGGGCAGTGACCCTGTGACCACCCCGACGGGAACCAAGGGGAGCCAGTCCGCCGGTGTCGCGGTCGCCGATGACGAAGAGGAATGTGCCGACGCCAGTCAGTCGACCACCTTCGACGTTCTCGAGATGTTGAGGGAATTGAAGCAGACCGCCGAGATTCGGTTGTCGGGGGAATTCCCGGCGTTGTCGTTCGAGGATGAATTCGAAGCGCCGGGCCTCGACGCTCCGCCACTGATTGTGGAATCGATCAAGCCGGTCTCCGTGCCACCTCCCGACGTCCCGCAGGCTGCGAAGGGGGCGTCCTCGGGTCAGGCCCCCGCGGCTGCAAAACCGACCGGAGCGAAGCCGTCGCCAGCCGAAATGCTGGCAGCGGCGCGAGCCAAGCAGGCGGGGGCCGCGGCACCGGCGACTCCAGCCGCCGAAGAAGCCGCGGCGGCCTCGGCGGCA
>Ga0082207_1001052_pt1 | contig 13727 bp, 10 predicted proteins | sample LakMenEpi10Aug09_FD_71540 | JGI IMG/M metagenome (GOLD analysis project Ga0082207, IMG submission 71540) | reverse complement strand
ATAGACAGGATACCGGTGGTGAAGAACAAGACAATAAGCAAGAACTCAACTATTCCGCGGTACGCCGCTCGATCCGAGATACGGGTTACCGGGGTTTTTTAGCACAGGAGTTTCTACCAACTTGGTCGGACCCAATCGCATCTCTAAAGCATGCATTCGATGTTTGTGATGTGTAGGGAGAGCGTGATTATCCGAAAAAATTTTGTCGTTTTATGTTGATTCGAGAGTTTGAAATTCGGGCGATATCGAATGCCCCGCTGTTGCCTCCTGACACCGACGATTTTCGTCGGATGGGTCTTCGTGGGACCGAATTCCGACCGTTGATCATTCGCCAAGCGCTGGCCACAACGGTGCAGCCGCTCGTCGCTCGACCATTCGTAGGGCCACGCTCACGCCAGTCCCAGCAGCTTTCAGAAGTGATGGCGAGTGGTTATCGATTGCTAGATCCGAGGCGAAGGTTAGACTCGCATCAGCGGGCGATTTTAGGAAGGGTTCATGCACAATTGACAGATGAGGCGATTCGCCTTGGGCGGGAAAGGAGAGCGTTCGACCCTTTCCGTTTCGGCGAATCGGTCGTTGGCGGTCGTGATGAGTATTCCGGCACAGGGGCTACAGCTTTCTTCTATTCGCCGTCCCTCTTGGATTGTTGTCCGGCCCCTTTTGAGGGTTTTTTGGATGTCGACGAACCCGGCAAGCTGAGAGAGCTTTTGAGCCCCAATAGGCGGAAAATCTCTCAGGCGATATCTCGTTTGTCGAGTAAGTCTTTCCGGAGCATTCGCCTCGCGCATTTGTTTGCCTTGGCCTGCGGTTTCATCATTTTGGTTGGGTTAAGTGCTTTAGTTGCTACTGTCTTTGGGCGGGTGAGGGGAGGGGCTAGGCCTACCGCCGGGCTAGTTGCCTCGGCACCTGCTAAGCTTCCTTCCGAGGGACGTATGGCAGTTCAGACTGACACCGTCGGGGATTCGGTTGACGGTTCGCTGCATGAAGGATTTGGTCTCTCACAAGACCAAACTCTCGAAGATGAGCTGACGATGGGTCAAGGCACGCTTCTCATCATGGGCGGGCAGCAGATTGCTCCTAGTGATTCCGATCCGTTATCAATTCCTTCCGTTGAGGAGGATGTTTTGCGGATCGATTCGATTGTGCCTACCGAGTTGTTGGCTGACGCATTGCCCAAGCCGAGCATCCCCGATCCGGTTCATCGTGATGAAAACTCAGGCTTGATCCGGAATGACAGGCAGAACGAACGTATGTTGTTGCCAGTTGTGGGGCAGGTTCCTCCGTTCAGTGACATTTGTAAGTGTCGTCAAGAAGTTGAGACGAGGGCGATCAACAGGATCGGGACTGAACTAAAGGCGACGTCCGCTTATCGCCAACTTGCGAAAGAATCGACCCTCGGTTCGGCTGAGGCGTGGGCCGCTTGGTTGTCGGCCGCATCGGTTGCTGTCCAAACGCGGCGATACGACGAAGTGACTGAAGTGATTCGCGAAGCGGTAGTGTGGTCGGAGGCTTCCGAGAGTGAAGTTGAAGATTTATTCCTGCAGTGGCTCGAAAGATACTTGGAAAATGGCTTGCCGTTACGGAATATCACTGGCTGGCTTGATATGCAACTGAGGGAAAATCTCTTATCAGGGGATGTGGCAGGTTCCAAACGATTTCATGAAGTGATGAAGGGATTGGCAGCACGTACTCACGACGATGGGGTTTTGGCCACAGCCCAGGAGTGGCGTGGTGTCTTGGCCGATTCGGCAAGGTACGCTGAAGCGATCGCTAGGTTACCTGCCGCTGATCAGGTGCAAATAGATCAGGAATTAGCTTTTGATGCCGGTCGATATTGGGCCTTGGTAAGGCGCGATTGGCAAAAAGGTTTGCCGTTACTTGCCCGAGCGGGGGACGGCAGACTTGCGATTCTGGCGATAAGGGAGGCCGCTACAGTCGATCGGATTGACTCGGAGTTGGCAATTCAGCTAGCGGATGGGCTGATAAAAGAGGCCGAGAGATCAAAGCCCTTCTTCGCAGAATCACTTGCCATCCATGCTCACGAGCTACTTCTGAGGGCTGCTGGAAATGAGCAGGCAAAGCGCAGCATTCTTGATCTTCGGCGCAGGGCAGCCGAACTTCGTGAAAGGTTTCCCGCTGCAGGTATGGAAGGTGAGTTGGAATTGCGCGAAGGAGCAGTTGACGAATCAATTGAAAATTCGGCCCGCGAAGAAGTTTAGGTTAGTGTTTCTTTCGCGATACCCAATCTCATGCGATCTTTGCTATAATATGAGTAGCTGACGGAGTTTGCTTTCCCTTTGCTGACTGATAGGCAGGGACCGTCGTCTTGGCAGCCCGACCAAAATGATCCTGTGTTCGGGTTGTTATCACGCTTAGCAACGTCCCGCCAACACTTCCAAGGTTGTCTGTTCGTGAATTAGGCTTGAGACATGACCGACCCGAGAGTCGTTTCTCTAATTAAGCAATCTAAAAGACCTTCCTGAGAGTGGGTGCCTGAGTCTGAAAGTAAAACGTGGAACGAAGGAGAACCTCTTATGAAAGTTAAGAGAAGTTCGGATTTTGTTCCCAGGAAGCCGTCAACTATGAAGATTCGATGATCCCCGAGGTTGTCCTTGCGATTTTTGCCGAAAATGACATTTTGTTCCTTAGGGAGAAGGGTAGGGCAAGAGTCCAATCATGCGGTTGTTGATTGATTTTCTCGATGAATGGAATCCCCACATCGATCATCCTAATCTCAGCGTGCATGAGGATCCCCGATTGCCCGATCTCCGTTCATTGCGGAAGAACCTGTTTCTGACGCAAATTGACAGCTTGTTCAATGTTCTTGAATAGAGGGATGTACAAATTCGCGGGTCTTCAACCCGTTTTGATTTGGATATCCTCGTTCTTCTTCCTGCTAACCCTTCTTCTTACAACCGGTCAGGTGAAGTTAGCCATCAATTAAAGTATCGCATCGGGTAAAGTATCGGGCCGTTCATTCAGACTCACCATCCTTCCCATAGGGATGAATGGGCCGAGATTTTGAAACCGTAAGCAAGGGGTGAATTTGGGAGGCGACGACCCTGTCGTTGTCCCGTATCTCATGTAACAGATCACCAATTCAGGCACGTAAAAGCAATTACATCGACCAGGCGCCAGGAACTTCGGCATGATTCGCCGTCTCTAATTTTTGTGCGATGGTAGCATCGGTACGGAGGCGGAGTATCGTAATCGGCGAAAGACCTGCAGTTCTTCGAATCAGTGACTTAACCCAGACGTATGGCAGCTCTTTGGGCAAGCTTGAATTGGATTTGATGGCAAGTTATCAGATAACCTAGCGGTAATTGCGCGATAGCATCATTCAACGGTCGGTCCGGGTGGTGTTCGGTAAGTATGTCGAGGAACACGGTCTGGACGAGATCCCCGAAGTTTTTAGATAGGGTGCGCGACTCGAAGTCGTTGACCTGCTTCTCGGCAGGAGTTATTCCGAACGTTTTCAGTGTGTCCAGGGCGCACGGGTGAAAGAATTCGAGGTGGATGCGTCATCCGAAGAAGCCGTTCGAGCTAGCTGCGCCGAGTTCGTGTTGGCTGGAATACACAGCATATAAAAGATTTGCCGAGAATCGAGTGATTCGGAAAAATCGAATGCGAGTCTTAGATCGATAATTATGAGAAACGCCCCGTGAAAATCACGGGGCGTCTGGGTCAAGCGTAAATCGATAGTAACAACCAGCCTAATAGTCGAAGCTATTCGCGTGGACGAATTGCTCCCGTTAAACCGCTGTAGTCGACCCGGTCTGTAGAATGCCAAAGTGGTTGCCCCAATTCGACCCGACGGCGAAGAACTTCGATCTTCTCCGGACTACCGGCAGGAGCATCGGTAGGCAGGAAGTCATTGTCCTCGTGCGGAACGAAATCTTCGTCATGTCCATATCGCAGAATCGCCTCAAAGACGTTTTTGCAAGTACTCATCTCTCTTCTACAACAACTCCTTGCGTCTTCAAAATTGAAGCCGCAGCAATGGGAAAATCTCGCCCTTAAGCTAAGGGCATAAATCTGCGAGGCAAATCCTCCACCTCTAAGACCGCTCTGTATAAGGGTAGCGTTCCAATCCCTCATCCCGCGAAATTGATTATCAACGTGAGCTGGGAATAGTCAAGAAAAATAGGTGATTTTTCGGGGAAGCAACATCTTAGGTAAGGCGGATTCCATGATTCGGAAGGACGCGTTTTGTTGGGCAAGTTGTACCGCCCGACCATGACCGACGAGTGTATTCTCAGGAAATCCAAATGCTAGCATCTGTTAATGGAGAAATAGTTCCCCTTGATCTGCATTCGAAGGCGTAGCTTTGCGGATAGAGCCAGACTCGGTGGTTGAGAGAGTCGAACAAATCACTTTCTTAGGGATTTGCGTCTGGCGAAACGGCTGTGCGTTAAAGACTTTAACGGATCGAAACGAAAGCATTCCTCGTGAGTAAATCATAAATGCGAAACAGGCCTGTGAAAATACTGACAAAAACCGACTTAATCTCCGCAACTAATAAAGCCTTGACTGCAGAGCAGGGATCAACAGGAATCTCAGAAGGCTTCTTTTGTTTCCTCAGCCGTTCCACCACCAGCCAGAATCCGAGGTGGATTTGGAATTGCTAAGGCATTCTGCTAAAGAATTGTCAAGCTTTTGAGACTGAACAACTTCGAACGCGTTCACGTCGACACCGCCCGACGCCGTAACAACCCAGCCCGCTGCACCCCGAATGAAGCTGCACTCAGGGTCAACCATCTTAGGGATCGGTAGTGATTCGAGTTCGATTGGCGACGTCGAACTGACGAGAAGTGAGAGGTCACACCCTGCTCGCTCTGCGAGACGCTCTTGAACGATTAGGGTACAAATGACGCTCATATCTAGACAATTTCGCAGGTCTCCGAATACTGGCTGGGCAGTGGAAAGTTGGTCAAAACGAGCGGTCATCATGTCGGCCCAAGCCTGGGCTGATCTATCGGTTTTTGGTGCGATTGAGTTCTTTTCTCCTGCAGCACCCAAAAGGTTGTTCTCGGTGAGCGTCTTTACACCCTGGCCTGAGATCCGCCATGCAAGCTTTTCATCATCGTGGGTCAGAGCGTCATAGTTGCAGGCCATCCACCAACGGGGGTTGGCCTCGCCGCTGTGACGCTGGTTGCGGGCAAGCACGATATAGCTTGGCAGCCCTTCGATTTGAGATGGAGCGAGACCCATACCGATCCGCTTCATTTGGTAGTCCGCTGCGACCATCGTTCTTGCGTAGCGGCTCGTTTCCGAAATGCCAGTCAGCTTGATCAGTTGAGGCCCAAAAGCCTGCTTCATCGATGGTTCCAGCGACGAAGGATCTTGTCCAGGGCGAAGCGAAACCCGCCTGAGAAGGTTCTGGAGTCGCTCACGGCCTTCGGCCGTCGGTTCGATCGAACAACTCAATCCCGCCGTCCGGGCCGTCTCAACTGAACGGAGCGCGACAATTAAATCCTCCAGATGAATAACGGGACGACCTGATTTGACACCTACGACGGTAGAATCATCTCGAACTACCCAGGGTTCTGCCGGCCCTGCAATCACGATGTCTTTCTGTTCCGGATATACGAAAACGAATTCGATGCGTTGGAGTCCTGCGAGGTACCTTAACTCATCACTGATGGTTTTCCCCTCCGCGATAGCTTCGCTGAGGTTCTCTTGCAAACCTCGCAGGGAAATCATCCGAAGTTTTGCGGTTTCGGCAAAAACGCCTTGAGGTTTCTCGATTCTTTCACGTAGCAACTTAAGGTCTGCTTCCCGCATATCTCGCGAGGCCGTTCGAAGAATCCCCTGGGGGTCAACCATGACACCCCCGACCGCCCTCTGAAAGCCGGTTCCGAATTGGGCGTAAGAAATCTCCGTTTTGGCCGCCAACAGCACGACCGCAATCATTATTAGGGGCCGCAGCGATAAAGACCCGAGGCTCCACCAGCCATGGTGGACAGAGGTAAGCTTCAGATTGCGGAACCCGAACTTGGCGGACGAGCCCATGGGGCAACTCCGAAAACGCGCGAAATGAGAAACGGGGAAAACCTTAGAAAACGGCGTTAAAAGCCCTGTGTTGGTATCGGCACAGGAATTTAGGATAATTGGGTCCTTGTGAGGATACAACCGAATGATTGGCACGAATTAGGACATTGGAGTAGGTATTATCGATTGTTCGGGGGAAAGAGCTCCGTTTGCCATTGTCTTGAGGTTGGCTGGTAGGTTTTTGCCTAGATTCTTGGCCGCTACTTTTCACTAAATTCTGACGGGTTTTTTGGACGATCAGCCGTTGTGTTGGCGGATCTTTCCGTATCGAGTGTCAATTTCGGGGCCGAAGTCGCTCCGGGTTAGTTTTTTCACGATCCTTTGTTTTTTCTTTGGTAGCCATGTAGGCTCAACCGACAGACCACCGAGCGTTGCCACGGGGGCATCTTCGTCCGGGCGAGGCTAGGGATTTCTTCTGAGGATTTTTTGAACTGATTGGATTCGTTCGCGGACCGTGTCGGGATCGCCGGTCACTGTAACGTGGCCCATCTTGCGTCCTTTTTTTGCTTCTTTCTTTCCGTAGAGATGGAGATGACAACCAGGGATTTTTAGGATTGCCGTCCAGTCCGGGGTGCCAAAGTTCCAGTCTTCCCCCATGATGTTGACCATTGCTGAGGATGAAACGATTAGGCTGGCATCTCCGAGTGGAAGGCCACAGATTGCCCGCAACTGCTGCTCGAACTGGCTGGTTTGGCAAGCTTCGATGGTGAGGTGCCCGGAATTGTGAGGGCGTGGTGCGATCTCATTAATCATAAGTCTTCCATGGGGATCGATGAAAAACTCGATACAAATCAGGCCGAACAGTCCGAGGGATTCGACCGCTTTCATTGCGATCGCGATCGCATCGTTCGCTAGGGACTGCGGAATTTCTGCAGGGCACCTCGTTACGTCTAGGATGTGGTTACGGTGACTATTTTCAAAAACCGGAAAGGCTTTGCAGGGAAAGAATTGCATTGCGGTCGATTCGCTTGCCGTGGTGTCGTTTACCACAGTACCTCGGGCAATGATCACTGAGATCTCCTTCTGGTACTGTATCCATGCTTCGGCGATCAAAGGTTTTGAGAAAGGATTGGTTCCTTTAGCGGATTCCCCTCCGGACCACCGTAATAGAGAGTCGGGTGATTCGATCTTCCATTGTCCTTTTCCGTCGTATCCATCTCTGGTCGTCTTTATTACGAGAGGTAGACCAAGTTCGTCTGCGGCTTTTTGGAGGTCGAGTGCGGAGTTGACGAGCCGAAAGGGCGTTACAGGCAATCCTGCGTTAAACAGGGTTTGTTTTTCGATACCGCGGTCTTGGGCGATACGAAGTACCGAGGCCTGTGGGTATACATTGGTGTACCGAGTAATGTAGTCGACCGAATCCGCTGGGATGTTTTCGAACTCAAGGGTAACCACGTCGCATTCCTTGGCGAACTCAGTCAACAATTCGTGGGAACCGTAGGGGCCGGTGAATGTTTTCGAGGCGACCGCGGAAGCAGGGCAATCGAAAACACCCTCTAAGACCAAGAGACGATAGCCCATAAGGGTTGCGGCTACGCCAAACATGCGACCCAATTGCCCCCCACCGAGCATCCCAATCGTACTACCAGGGTAAATGGTTTTCGGAGCGACATTTTTCTCAGGCGCGGTGATGAACGGGGCAAGGTTGCCCGTCGCATCGGAGGAATCGAGTGGCTGCATGTCAATTAGCTCTTACAAGTCAATCGATCAGGATCATAAGTCGGCTGAATTCAAAGTTTCTGCGGTCTGTCGGGCGATCCAATCGTGGAGGGTTACTCGCACCGTTGCGTCTTGGAGTGCAAGAATTCTTCCCGCGAGTAGTGCAGCATTTTTGGCTCCTGCTGTTCCGATTGCCATCGTCGCGACAGGAATCCCGCCAGGCATTTGAACGATCGAAAGCAAAGAGTCCAGCCCCTGTAAGGCACGACTTTGAATCGGAACGCCGATCACAGGTATAGCTGTTTCGCTGGCGACCATTCCCGGGAGATGAGCAGCGCCTCCTGCCCCGGCGATAATCACTTTCAGACCTCTCTCCTCTGCTTTCGCGGCATAACGCATCATTTCTACAGGCGTTCGGTGGGCGGAGACTACCCGCTTCTCGTAAGCAATTCCGAGTGTCTCCAGCATTACGCAGGCGTGAGACATGGTCTCCCAATCGTTGCGACTACCCATAATGACGCCAACTATCGGGACCGAGGGGGAAGGCAAGGGCATTGGACAGGCCGGTTTTTAAGGGGATCAGGAAATCGCTGGCTTTTTTGGGAACCGCTAGACGGTCATGGAGGGAAGAAACATGTCAGCCTGTTATTTTAGCTGTCAAGTGTTTAACTGTTGCAGGGCTTTGCCAAGACAAAATACTAAGACCGTTGCCCGGGTGGTCCAAAGGAAAGTTCGTACCCAATTGGTTATCACCAGGGACGTGATCGCTTGGTTGTCCAACCCACGGATCAGCTTGTTGTGGCAAGGGACTTGTATCAGAAATGTCGACCCCCAAATTCCAAGGACCATCGCAAATCCCAGGATCGCGACCCAGCGGGGGAGCCAAGCGGGGCAAAAGCCAAGGGCCAAGAGCAAGGATGTCGTTAATTCCAAAATCATCAGAGGGGCGACAAGCGGCGTGATACGACGGCCGTGTTCGATCAGATAACCCGTAAACGCATCACCCCCGATCCTACTGAACATCGGGTAATGCAGGCATTGGATGACCCAAATGAGCCCGACCAGAACGAGAGTTGCTACCAGATTCAGGATAAATATTGTGTTGAACATTGATGTTTAGCAGCGTTTTTATCGAGGTTTCTTGACTCGGCTCGCAGGCCGGGTTTGTCTGATTGCCATTGCGTTCGGTTAGACCATCATCTTACTTTCCGATCGGGTTGCGACATATGAGTAGAAATGTTGAGCCGCGAGGAGCCGATCTTGAAAAGCTTCGAAAATAAACCTTGGGCAGCGTTGTTTGTCGTCGCGTTGATCGCATCGATCGGTTGTCGTCTCACCCTACCGGTCGATCGTGGCGTCCGTATCAGCGAACAACAGGCCGACGACAAAAGGGATGATTCGATTCCTAAGACGCGGTTGGCGCCGTCAGGTAAAGGACTCGAGAGTGCCCCTCGGCAGCAATTGCCGCTCCAGTCATCAACACCGCAGGGCCAGGCGTCAATTCTGCCCTCCGCTAGTTTTGGCAAAGTCGGAGTCGAAGTTGAAACGCCGTATTTAGGCAAACCTGTCACGATGCGATTAACCGACGACGAGTCAGGCGACTCTAGCATGGATCAGCTGCTTCGTTCACTTCGTAACGCGTCCCCTGAGGTTCGGAGGCGCATCTTGGGCCAATTAGGCGACGATTCGGGGGGCGGGAAGATTGGCGTCAATTCCACATCGCAACCTCAAGGCATTAATGACGAATTAACAAAAGCGATTGATTCCTTGCCTTCCCTTCCTGAGGACGGCGGTCTTGCTAAGGAAATAAGTCCGAGGTCACCTAGCCGTATCGCCGCGCACGGACTAGCAACCGTAAAGGCTCAGTCCGGTGGTGACGTTGCGAAGGCGGTCGGCATCGAAAGCGATCAAGTTAATCCGGTTACGATCGCCACATCTGTCGCCGAGTTGCGATCGGGATCGGTTTCGGTTGGTGAAATCGGGCGTGTTGCTGGAGCGCCTCAACACGACTTAGCAGATCCTGGAATGGATGACTTGATTCAAGCGTTGGTGGAGAAACATGAGTCGAATGTCCCAGACGAAACCGAAGCAGAGCGTTTTCGGCGTCTGATGCTACTTGCGTATTTTCGATTGATGTCAGGAGATGATGTAGCAAAGGTCGAAGGATTTGAAACACTCAATGCATCGCAGCAGGCTTTTATTCGCGAGCACTTGATGGTCTGCCGAAAGCTTTTGAATCCGGTAGGTTCCTTGGCGATTGAGAATCGTCTCGCCTCAACAATTGCGGACGTTCATGCCATGGCAAGGAATACTGCCAATTTATCGCCGGATTTGGCGATTAATGGAGCAGCGTTTTGTCGGGAGGTGATCGGCTATGGTCAGGTTACGCGGCACGAGGGAGGCGAGTTCAGGCCGGGTCAAAAAGTCATTTTGTATTGCGAGATCGAAAATTTTATCCATCATGCGGTCGAGGGTTCGTATCAGACGGAGGTCCGAGGTTCTTACGAGATAGTCAACACCATGGGTAAGATTGTCTTCGTCCAGGAACTCCCGGCCGATAGGCAACAATGTGATCGTCCGATGCGGGACTATTTTGTGGCTTATGAGATGCACTTACCCCAGATCGAACCAGGGGACTATCGACTCCAGTTGAAGATGGAATGTGTCCTGGGCCGGAAGTTTGGCAACGCATCGATACCCCTGACGATCAATGAATGACTGGTTCGATAACGTCTTGGGAGCCAAATCAGATCGCTTCCGGACCGCGCTCGCCAGTCCTAATTCTGATGCAGTCATCCATCGGAAGCACAAAGATTTTGCCATCACCGATCTGGCCTCCAGATCCTGACCGGCCCCCTTCGATAATCGCGTCGATCGTGGGCTGAACGAAAGGCTCGTTGACTGCAATTTGAAGCTGAACTTTTCTAAGTAGGTTCACGCTAAACTCGTGGCTCCTATGTGCCCCCGTTTGGCCTTTTTGTCGGCCGAACCCCTGGCACTCGAAGACGGTTAGACGAACAACTTCAACCTTGGTCAGCGCCTCTTTGACCGATTCAAGCTTATCAGGTTGGATGATCGCTATGATGAGTTTCACGATTCTCCGATCGGCGAATGAACGTTCGGGACAAGCTTGGCTTGAGCCAAGGCTTGGACTTTGAAAAAGAACCTCTGATTCGTATCGAAGCAAAGGACCATATTTTTGCTTCCTCCGAGTGTAACCGCTGAGTATTACTTGATAAGTCCGTAGCGGAACCGCGAGTCGCAGCCCGCATGGTTGCCATTCGTGACTCGAACAATAAAGAAACCCCGGCCCGGGCGAGTGAGGCGGACACTCACCACGGGCCTTTGGGGCACTCTTCCGGCCCAGGCAAGAGCCGGAAAGAATTCAGGAAAGTAAGGGATCAGCGATTGGTGAGAGACTTGGCCGCTCTGTGAACCCGGTTGCTTCGCCGCCGAAAGCCGATAAGACCTTCGACGGCGAAGCGGCGGTGGGTAGGTCCAGAACTGTCAGTTATGTTGCTCTACACTCGTGCAAGATGTCACCCGCGTCGGCCTCGTCAGCGTGCTCCAAAACGCTTCTAGAAGACCTTTGGCTACCCGGTCGGCTGCCTCACCTCCATTCCAGGACGGGACCGACGCGAATGACACCCCTCCCCAAGTTCCCCGCAGACTACGATCCTTGGTGGCGTCATCGGAAAGACACCACCGATCAAACTACGGTTTTCATCTACAGCAACCCGTGAGCCGAAAACTAGAAGCGGATGAGAAATTTCTGTTAAGACGCTTAGTCGGCTAGTTAAAGGGGTTTTATTGTCCTTTGAAAGTTTTTAGCAGTTGGCGTCGAAACGAGCTGCTTGAATGTTTGGCAGTCGATGTTTGTTTGTGCCTGGGAATTGGGCTGGCAAACTAAATGATAAAAGCTCGGCGAGTTAGTCTCGCCGAGCTTCCTGAGTTAGCCTAGACAGGCCGATCGGCTCGTTCGGTTAAAAGAGGAAAATCGAATCGATCCCAAAGGTGAACTGGTCATCGCGGCCAGCTTTGAACAGCCCAAGCTGTTGAATGCCGTCGTCGACCGGTCCCGAAGCCCAGTCATAGCGGACCTCGGGCCTGACGATGATGTTGGCGTTCGGCTTATAGTTGACACCTGCTGTGATTGCGTAAACGTCAACTCGGCCAGAGGTGGTCGGTGGTGCGAAATAATTTGCGCTATCCCGAGCGACGCTCCACCATTCGAATCGAGAGCCAAGAGACCAGTGGTCGTTGATGGAATAGATGAGATACTGGTTGATGTCATAGACATCTCGGGCCGTGGCTCCACCCGCCAAGTTGGACGACAAAATGTCGTTTTGGATGATGTATTGGAGCTTATCCGTCACGGCATAGTCTGCGATAAGGCTATGCATATAACCGGTCTCCACTGCTGTGAAACGGGCTTCTGCGAACCTGCCCATGATTGTTGCGTAAGTTAGGGTTAAGTCTTCACCCACTCCTTGCGAGATACCGCCGAGAAAAGCGTCACCGTTGTCGTCGAATCCATTATCCCAGCCGAGAACATAACCGCCCCAAAGGGTGGTTGACTCGCCAGCGGCGTACTTCGCCAGCGCACCGGTGTGGGTGAAGGGCTCGCTGTTGTACATCGTGTAGGAATGGCTGTAGAAAAAATTGTTCGGCGCGGGAACCACTTCCCACCCGATCAACGTGAAAAAGTGACCGACCTTCACCGAAAGGTCACCATACCCGGTTTCGAAATACGCTTGGGGCAAGGCATGGCCGTATTGGCTCCCGTTATCCCAGCCGCTATCCCACCCGCGGTTGGTTCCGAAGACCTGTGTGTCTGGACCATCCGTCCCATATACATAGTCGACACGACCACCAATATCGAAACCGTCCTCCGTGTCGATCGCTTTTTCGGCATACAACCATTGTTGGTGCAGTTGTACTTTACCCGGATAGGTAAAAAAGTTTCGCATTCTTCGGTTGTGGAAGCCGATGTTCGTCCAGCCACCGATATCGATCGCCTCAACGTCTGCGAAAAGTTTCCAGGGGTCTCCGAGCCCAGCAGCGGCGGCAGAATCACACGCGCTGTCACAAGACCCACCTTCGCCTCCAATCTCCTCGGATTCACAACCACACGCTACCTGGCCACAATCGCAGGCCCCGCTGAGGTGCGAAACTCGTGTTATCCCAAGCATGTTTTCTTGCGCTCCGGCCTCTACACCGGGAATCCCACAGGCGAGCGCGGCGAATAACGCCCATTTACTCATTTTCATCCCAAATCTCTCCCTGACCTGAAGATCTCTAAATATGTTGAAAACGGTGATGACCTTCTAAAGCAAGCAAATGATTGCTGCCCCGGGACATCAAGAAGGCGTCCGCCGAACTGCGAACATTGAATGAGTTTCAACTAGGCCGCCCAACCAAGTCACCTCTCACCCAACCGACCGCACCCCCTCTAGCTCGGTTTATCGAACCGGTTCGCCAAATTTTGGTGTCAATTTAGGGCGACACCATATGTTTTCCTTCTGGCAGTTAGTCGTGTACCGATTGCGCGGTCTGGGTCAAGTGTGCGGTTCGGGTCTGTTGGGCATTAGTTTTCAAAGAGAGCGCGGGCAAAGTTCGCCGGATCGAATTCGGCCAAGTCTTCGATCCCTTCACCGAGGCCCACGAATTTGACTGGCAGCTTAAATTGTTCGTGAATTGGGAGGATTACACCTCCCTTAGCGGAGCCGTCGAGTTTTGTGAGGATAATTCCGCTACAGTGCGCGACTTCGCTAAACCCACGTGCCTGACTAATTGCATTTTGGCCCGCGGTGGCATCCAGAACCAGTAAAACTTCGTGAGGGGCGCCTTCGATCTGTTTCCCGACGACTCGTCGAATTTTATCGAGTTGTTGCATCAGGTGCGTTTGTGTTTGAAGTCGGCCGGCTGTGTCGATCACCGCGAAATCAAAACCTTCGTCGGGGGCAAGCTTGGGGGTACGAAAGGCGACACTTGCCGGAGCAGCGTCCGGCGGGCCC
>Ga0082207_1001048_pt1 | contig 13756 bp, 10 predicted proteins | sample LakMenEpi10Aug09_FD_71540 | JGI IMG/M metagenome (GOLD analysis project Ga0082207, IMG submission 71540) | reverse complement strand
TTCATCGATGGGAGGGCGTGAGTCCAAGCCAGCAGCAAACGCAGGAATCACGCGCAAACCCTTTGACTCCAAAGCGGCGATCACACCGTCGTAGTGGCCTGCGTTGCCAGACAATAAGTAGGAGCGCAACAGCAAAATACCGACCGTCCCTTTGAGGGGTATGCCTGCGGGCAATGGCAATGCATTGGCGTCTTCACTGAACCTTCCCGCCATGCGGGGGTGGTAGACACCCACTTCAGGATAGTCAACAGGGGCTTCAACCTTGACCTTGCCGCGCAATGATTTGCGAGGACCATCGGCACCGCGGTCAACCAAATGGCGAACCATGTTCAACACATTGTCGTCAGAGCCGCCTAGCCAGTATTGCAACGTGATGAAGTAGGCGCGCACGTCTTGGGCCGTGCCTGGAACAAAGCGCAACAACTGAGGCAAGCGACGCAACATTTTCATTTGTGCGGCACCGCCCGTTGCGGGTTTGTCTTTGCCACCACCACCACGTAATTTTTTCAGCAAAGCCATGGGGCCGCTGGCAGGTTTGCTCATGTCAAATTGACCAAAGCGCGTGAGTTGCGTCACTTCGGTGGCACTGGCCATGCACACCATGGCATCGCAATTCATGCGGCGTGCGCGCAGATCCTCCAAGATGGGCAAGAAGTGATCTTCAAGGAACAGCATGCCGCACAACACAATGTCTGCAGAGGCAATGTCTGATTTGCATTTGGCGATGAGGGCCTCATTGCCTGTGTACTCCGAGGCGGCGTGAAGGCTCCACGTCAGACCTGGAAAATCTTTCTTCAACTGCGAATTGGCGCGATTGAACGAACTCGCAAAATGCGTGTCCATGGTGACCACAACCAATTTAATGGTAGTGGTATCACGAGTGGTCGGCTTAGGACTGAGAGTAGTAAGCTTTAGATTCATACAGTGTCTCTGTCGTGATCAAAGTCACGCCGCGTTCAATGGCATATTTCTCGGTATTTCTACGGGCCTTACCGCGAACGAAAAATGGTATTTTTTTGAGTTCTTTTTCTGCGCCGGCATCCCATGCTGCAATCAGGATGCTGGCGTTACTTTGAGAAGCACCCTGATTCAAAACAGGCGCATTCATTTGTTCTGGCACAGCCGATGTTGCAGCCGTTGTCACAGCGGATGCTGCTTGGGCAGTTTGCACATGCACACCACCACCCAAATGCGAGGGTGCTGCATCTTCGTGAAACTCTGAATCGCCGCGGAACATGCCAATGAGGTGCTCCTCCAAGCCCATCATCAAGGGGTGTACCCATGTGTCAAACAATACATTGGCACCTTCAAAACCCATTTGAGGTGAATAGCGTGCTGGGAAATCTTGAACGTGCACTGGTGCCGAAATGACAGCACAAGGAACGCCCAAGCGCTTGGCAATGTGACGCTCCATTTGCGTACCAAGTACCAACTCTGGATTCAATTCTGCAATGCGCGCCTCAATCTCTAAATAATCGTCGCTGATCAAGGCTTCAACGCCATACAGCTTGGCGGCATCTCGCACCTCTCGCGCAAACTCGCGGCTGTAGGTACCAATTCCTACGACCGTAAAGCCCATCTCTTGCGCCGCCACCCTGGCAGCGGCCACAGCATGCGTTGCATCGCCGAATACAAACACGCGTTTGTTGGTGAGGTAAGTGGAGTCGACTGAGCGCGCGTACCAAGCCGCGCGCGACTCTGCTCTGGCCAAGGCGGCTTCAGGATCAAGTCCAGCCAATTGAGCCACTTCGCGAACAAAATCGCGCGTTGCGCCGGTGCCAATCGGAATGGTTTTGGTAAACCCTTGACCAAATTGACGCTGCAACCACTGCGCGCTCAAGTTGGCAATTTCAGGATAGAGCACTACATTAAACTGCGCATCGGCCAAGCGGGCAATGTCTGCGGGTGTTGCAGACAGCGGCGCCACCACATTGATTTCAATGCCCATGTCTGTGAGCAATTTGCGAATTTCAGTCAGGTCATCACGGTGCCTAAAACCCAAAGCGGCAGGACCTAAGATATTGCAACGCGGCTTGCTACTTTGTGTCTTTTCTATCTGATCCGCTGGCAAAGCCAAGTTGCGAACCAATTGGTAAAAGGTCTCTGAGGCGCCCCAGTTTTCTTTGCGCTGATACGAAGGTAATTCCAAGGCCACTACAGGCACTGGCAAGTTAAGTGCTTTGCACAAACCACCTGGATCGTCTTGAATCAATTCAGCGGTGCACGATGAACCCACCAACATGGCTTTGGGCTGGAAGCGCTCATAGGCTTCGCGTGCTGCAGTTTTAAAAAGTTCTGCGGTATCACCCCCCAAATCACGCGCTTGAAACGTGGTGTAGGTCACGGGCGGACGTTTTTGCAAACGCTCAATCATGGTGAACAGCAAATCTGCGTACGTATCACCCTGCGGCGCATGCAAAACGTAATGCACGTCTTCCATGGCCGTGGCAATGCGCATGGCGCCCACATGGGGAGGTCCTTCATAAGTCCAGAGTGTGAGTTGCATGGCTCTGGTCCCTTTAAGCGGCTAGGCGCATGCGGCGCACCAAAGGTCGAGTGAAAAGTTCGGCCAAGTCGCCCGCTTGATCAAAGCCTTGAATGGGCGTGAACACCAACTCAATGGCCCACTTGGTGGTCATGCCTTCCGACTCCAAGGGATTGGCCAAGCCCAAGCCACACACCACCATGTCGGGGTGCAAAGCGCGGCAACGGTCAAGTTGTTTTTCAACGTGTTGGCCTTCCGACAAAAAGGTGCCTTCTGGCAACATGGCCAACTCCATGGCCATGTGCTGGCGGTGCAAATAGGGTGTACCCACTTCTAACAATTTCATGCCCAGTTCACGCGACAAAAACCGCGCCAATGGAATTTCAAGTTGTGAGTCAGGGAAGAAGAAGATGCTTTTGCCTTCCAAGTGCAACTTGGCTCGTGACAACGAGGCAGTGGCTCTGGCCGTTGGCGCCGCCACTGCGGCAGCAAAGCGCTCTTGGGAAATTCCAAACGCATTGGCAGCCGATTGCAACCAGGCCGTAGTGCCTTCAATGCCCAGCGGGAAAGGTGCTGGCAACAAGCTGGCACCTCGCGCTTGCAATGCCTTTGCGGTGTCTGCCAAAAAGGGTTGCGCCAACAACAAACGTGTGCCCGTTCCGATGGGTGCCTGATCGTCTGCACGCCTTGGTGGGAAAAAGCGAACGCGCTCTATGCCCATGTGATTCAGAATCCGCACAAACTGATCTTCCACCACATCGGCCAAGGTGCCCACAATGACCAACTCTTGCGCGGCATCTGCAGCGGCCGTTGGCAAGCCAGGCACCATGGAAGCCAAGCAAGCATCTTCGCCTTGAGTGAATGTGGTTTCAATGCCACTGCCTGAATAATTGAGCACCCGCACCGACGATGCGTGTTGCGCAGAAAGCCTAGAGGCTGCGCGTGATAAATCAAGCTTGATCACCTCTGATGGGCATGAGCCAACCAAGAACAGCAGTTTGATCTCAGGACGACGCGCCAACAATTGGTTGACCACCCGATCAAGCTCCGTGTTGGCATCGGACAAGCCCGCCAAATCGCGCTCATCAATGATGGCAGTGGCAAAGCGGGGCTCTGCAAAAATCATCACACCCGCGGCCGACTGAATCAGGTGTGCGCAAGTGCGCGACCCCACCACTAAGAAGAAGGCATCTTGAATTTTTCGGTGCAACCAAATGATGCCTGTTAAGCCGCAGAACACTTCGTGTTGGCCGCGCTCGCGCAGTACCGGTGCATCGCTGCAACCGCCCACCGTTTTGACGGGTACAGGAAAGCTGACAACACTCATGCGGCCATCCCCTGAAATCCTTCATGTTTGACTGCTGCGGCTTCTCGCAATTTGGCCTCTTGATCGAGACGTGCCGCACGCAATTTAAGAATGAATTGCCCTGCATTGACCACGTAGGTTGCATAAGCAGCCAAGGCCAAATACATCAACTCAACACCCTGCAATTTTTGGGTGTACATGGCGTACAAATAGGCCGTGTGAAGGGCCAGTACCAACATGCTGAAAACATCTTCCCAATAGAAGGAAGGCGCAAACAAATAGCGCCCAAACACCACCTTCTCCCAAATGCAGCCTGTGATCATGATGGTGTAAAGCGTCAAGGTTTTAACCACCACGCTCTCATTGGCAGTTTCTAAGCCCTCGCCAGTCACCAAATAACGCAAAACAAAATAAAGACTGCCCAAAAATATGAAGAACTGGATAGGCGCCAACAAACCTTGCACAAAAGTCCAGTAAGTGCTGTCCCGGCGAATCCGCTCTTCCGGGGTGTAAAGGGGCCGGCGCGCCTTGACGCCAGTTCCGTTTTCACTTTTAAATGTTGATAATTTTTCAGCCATGCCGTCAATTTATTCGCTCTTTCGGACATTGTCAACTTAGATTGACGTAAACACTTAGTTACATATAATTAATACCCTACTGGCATAGTGGGATAAAAATAAGCTTTGACCAAAGTCAGTTCAACGCATAAAAAGGTGTAAACCGAAACGAACACGCTGCTGGGCTAAGTTCTTTCACCAAGCAGGAGACAAGAATGGACAATTCAAATCAGAGCAATGGCCAAAGAGCGGAAGGCTCCCATTTCCCTGAAAACAGCGAGGCAGGCCATTGGCGCGGTTTCGGGGCCCCAGCCAACAGCCGGTTTGATGGCATCCCAGGACATGCACCCATCGCCGCAGCCTCATCTTCCTCAACCGTAGCCGTTTTGGCACGGACTATTCAAAACGAAATCATTCCACGCTTGATGATGGCCCATCGCACACCGACAGAATGTGCCATGCCCAACTTGGTATTGCCCTACAGCATCACCCCCACGGACGTCACTAACTTTGTCAATCTTTTGCTAGAAGGCCGGCAAGCCGAAGGCCTTGGTTGGATAGACGAAGCCCGAGGCAAGGGCGTGAGCATTGAATCCATCTTTTTAAACCTGTTGGCCCCTGCTGCTAGGCAATTGGGCGAGCTTTGGGAGGATGACGAACGCGACTTCACCGAGGTTACACTTGGCTTGGCTGAACTGCACAAGATTTTGCACGTGTTGCCCTCCATGAGTGAGTTGCACAAACAGTACGTGCCCAATGGCTTGACTATTTTGCTCATGCCATCGCCTGGCGACCAACACACCTTGGGCTTGGCCATGGTGGCCGAATTTTTTCAGCGCGATGGTTGGGCCGTCGATGGGGGCACTTTTGCAGCCGCCGACAATCCGGCTCTCTTGGTCAAGGCCAAACGCTACGATGCTGTAGGTTTTTCATTGGCGACGGGCCTCGGGTTTAACCGCTTGAAAGATTGCATATCAGCCATTCGTCAAACGGTTAGCCCAGACAAGCTGTGCATAATAGTTGGTGGTCCTTATTTTGTAGCCAACCATGACATGGTCAGCCAAGTCGGTGCAGACCTGTTTGTCCATGATGCTAACTTAGCGCCAGATTTGGTCCAAAAGTACATTCAAACCAACGCCTAATCCATTCAACTTAACTTTTAAAGCACCCCCCCTATGAATACCAGTTTTCAAACAGCGTCGGAGCAATCGCCCGGGCGATTTGGAAATGCACAAAGTCTCTTGGGGCACTTGGATGCGAATGTCATTTCTAATTTAATCACCACCACCGCTGACGTGGTGCTCGTCATGGACGAGAACGGATTCATTGAAGACGCCGCATTTGCCAACCAAGAACTGCTCACCATTGGTCGAGCGCATTGGGTTGGTAAGCCTTGGGGTCAAACAGTTACCGAGGAAAGTAAGAACAAAGTCAACGCCTTGCTCAGAGACATGGGCAGCGACAAGAGCACGAAGTGGCGTCAGCTCAACCAATCGGCTGAAAACGGAACCGACCTACCTTTGTCCTATTCGGTCATCACTGTACCCTCGGGCAAAACAGATGGTCGCATTCGTGCGCTGGCCTTTGGCCGTGATCTGCGTCCCCAAGCGGCTCTTCAACAAAAAGTGCTCAATGCGCAACGCGCTATGGAGCGCGACTACTGGCACCTTAAAAACGTTGAGACACGTTACCGCTTGTTGTTTCAGGTTTCCTCCGAAGCCATGCTCATTCTGAATGCAGACACTGAAAAGTTAGAAGACAGCAACCCAGCCGCGTTTGAGTTGCTTGGCGGCGACCTGCACAAATCAGGCTGGTCCATTGCTTCCAGTTTAGACAAAGCCAGTTCGACTGCCTTAAACAAAGCTTTTGCAGAATTGCTTGCCAGCGGCCAGTCAAACCCTGTTGCTTTGACCCTGCCGCAAGGCGGCATCAAAGTATTGGCGCATGTTTCACTTTTCCGGCAGGAAAAGTCTGCTCACTTTCTCATCCGCCTTCTGCCAATCCAGACGCGTCCAGCATTGTCTGCCAACAACCAAACTCGACAGTTATTGTCAGAGGTCATGGAAAGTGCGCCCGACGCCTTGGTTGTCACCGACCTGAATGGCGTCGTCCTTTCAGCCAATCGCTCCTTTTTGCAATTGGCCCAAGTCAGCAACGAAGCCCTGGTTCAAGGCGAACCCCTTGAAAGATGGCTGGGTCGGGCTGGCGTGGACATGAAAGTTCTGATGTCCAATTTGAAGCAGCGCGATGTTGTCAGGTTGTTTGCAACCCGCATGCGGGGCGATCTTGGCTCTGCCACTGACGTTGAAATTTCAGCGGTGTCAGTTTCCGGTGGTGAGCAACCTTGTTTGGGATTCACCATGCGAGACATCAGCTTGCGCTTGGGCGTAGAGGCTAAATCCAGCAATGACGTGTTTCGCTCAAAAGGTCAAATGACCGAGTTGGTGGGCCGCGTACCACTCAAAGACATTGTGAGCGAAACAACCGACCTGATTGAGCAAATGTGCATCGAAGCCGCACTGGAACTCACCGGAGACAACCGGTCTTCTGCCGCCGAAATGCTGGGTCTTTCACGTCAAAGCTTGTACGTCAAATTGCGCCGATTTGGCATCAACGTTCCGGAAAACGACACAGAAGCTTAATTGCTTCCATTTCCCTGATGCGCTTTGCCCACAGCGCCCTCAGTGGAAACCATAGGATGTGTAAATTTAACTTGACACTTGCATGTGTCATGCGTAAAAACACATTTTATGGTCCTCCCGCAACTCTCCGCAGTCACTGAGTTATTCAAACCCATCACTTGGTTCCCGCCAATGTGGGCGTTTGCTTGCGGTATTGTGGCCTCCGGCGTTGCCATCGATGGCAAATGGTTGTTGGCCATCATTGGCGTTGCATTAGCAGGCCCCTTTGTTTGCGCCACCAGTCAGGCCGTGAATGATTGGTTTGACCGCCATGTCGATGCCATCAACGAACCCCAACGTCCTATTCCCTCCGGTCGCATGCCAGGCCGATGGGGCCTGTACATCGCCGTTTTGTGGACCTTGGTTTCTTTGGGTGTGGCCACCCTTTTAGGACCTTGGGGCTTTGCCGCCGCGGCGGTGGGATTGATCTTGGCCTGGGCCTACAGCGCACCCCCTTTTCGGTTGAAAGAAAACGGCTGGTGGGGCAATGCCGCTTGCGGCATCAGCTACGAAGGTATTGCATGGACCACCGGCGCCGCCGTGATGGCGGGTGGCCAAATGCCCGACAAACGCTCCTTGTTGCTGGCACTTTTGTACAGCGTTGGCACCCACGGCATCATGACTTTGAATGACTTCAAAGCGGTGCAAGGCGATCGCCAAATGGGCGTGCGATCGCTGCCTGTGCAACTCGGCGTTCAATCGGCAGCAGGCGTGGCCTGTTGGTTCATGGCCTTGCCGCAAGTGATCGTGATCATTTTGCTGTTTGCATGGGGTTGCCCTGCGCAAGCCTTGGCGGTCACTGTCTTGCTGGGTGTGCAGCTTTTGATGATGGATTATTTTTTGACGCGTGTGGTTCAACGCGCCCTTTGGTACAGCGGTTTTGGTGTGCCGTTTTTTGTCGCAGGCATGATGGTCAGTGCCTTTGCCCTGCGCGGTTTAATTTCTTAAGGTGATGTCATGAGCTCTATAGAAACATTCGATGTGGTGGTGGTAGGCGGTGGTCCTGCAGGTGCTACTGCAGCGCACACCTTGGCCAAACGAGGACATTCGGTCTTGTTGCTGGACAGGGCTGGGCGCATCAAACCTTGTGGTGGTGCCATCCCGCCGCGACTGATTAAAGACTATGACATTCCAGACCATTTGTTGGTGGCCAAAGCAAGGTCTGCGCGAATGATTGCACCCAGCAATCATGGTGTCGATATTCCAATTGACAACGGTTTTGTGGGCATGGTTGATCGGTCTGAATTTGACGAGTGGCTGCGTGTACGGGCCGCAAGTGCAGGCGCTATAAGGCGCATTGGCACCTTTGAAAAATTAACGCGCGACGTGGACGGCGTCAGCATTTTGCATTTTGAAGCCCGCGAGCACCAACAACGCGGTGTCGGCAAACCCGCCATGGTGAAAGCGCGCACCATCATTGGTGCAGATGGTGCGAAGTCACAAGTGGCAAGACATGCTGGCGTGACCGGTGCTGCAGAAACGCAATATGTGTTTGCGTACCACGAGATAGTGAAAGCCCCAGCCATCAAGCCTGCTGGGTATGACGACACACGCTGCGATGTGTATTACCAAGGCAAGTTGTCACCTGACTTTTACGGCTGGGTGTTTCCCCACGGCGATACCTTGAGCATTGGCACAGGCAGTGCCGACAAAGGTTTTTCTTTGCGCAATGCGGTTGGCGAATTGCGCAATGCATCGGGTCTGGGCGACAGCGAAGTGCTCAGGCGCGAGGGCGCACCCTTGCCCATGAAGCCATTGAAGAAATGGGACAACAACCGCGATGTGGTGTTGGCCGGTGATGCAGCAGGTGTGGTGGCACCTGCATCTGGTGAGGGCATTTACTACGCCATGTACAGCGGTGAATTGGCAGCCTATGCGGTTGAAAAAGTATTGCACACAGGCGATGCCAAGAATTTGCAAATGGCACGCAAGCAATTTATGAAAGAGCATGGCACGGTGTTTACAGTGCTGGGCATCATGCAATGGTTTTGGTACAGCAGCGAAAAGCGGCGCGAACGCTTTGTCAAAATTTGCGAAGACCGCGATGTGCAGCAACTCACGTTTGAGTCGTACATGAATAAAAAATTGGTGCGCAAAAAGCCCATGGCACACGTGAAGATTTTCTTCAAAGACATGGCGCACTTGTTGGGCTTGGCGAAAGTGTGAATCTCGAAGACATTTACCAATCGACCTTGGTGGTTGACATTGCGATTGGCTTTATCGTCATCGAAACTTTTGCATTGTGGGCCTTTCACCAACTCACAGGGCGCGGCTTGGTGGTGCAAGATGTTTTGTTGACCATCCTTTCGGGCCTGTCACTCATGCTGGCGTTGCGCTGCGCACTCACACCTGGGTTCTGGCCCGGCATGGCTTTGTTTTTAATCACAGCTGGTTTAGCCCACGGGGCTGATTTGCGCGCACGCGCCAAAGCCAATAGAGATGAGCACTGACGCGGCATTGAATGCGCCTGCAAGACAACGTGTCTTGGTGTTGGGCGCCACGGGCACCATTGGTCAAGCCGCCGTCAAATCTTTGCTGCGCGATGGCCACGAGGTGGTGTGCTTCATTCGCGCTAAGGCAGGCGTGAATGGCAAACTCAGCTTGCAAGATTGGGAGGCCAAACTGCCCAGCGCCATTTTTCGCACAGGCGATGTCACCGATTTAAATTCTCTAACCCAAGATGGTTTTGCAGGCGAGCACTTTGACACGCTCATGTCTTGTTTGGCCTCTCGCACCGGCAACCCCAAAGATGCTTGGGCCATTGACCATGCAGCACACATCTTGGCCTTGAAGGTGGCGCAGGCCTCAGGTGTGAAACACTTTGTATTGCTGTCGGCCATTTGCGTACAAAAACCTTTGCTCACGTTTCAGCATGCCAAGCTGGCTTTTGAAGACGCTTTGGTGAAATCGGGCATGGGCTATGCCATCGTCAGGCCCACCGCATTTTTCAAATCGCTTTGCGGCCAAATTGAACGGGTTCGAAAAGGCAAAGCTTTTTTGTTGTTTGGCGATGGCCAATTGACAGCTTGCAAACCCATCAGCGACCAAGTTTTGGGCAATTACTTGGCGCAATGCGTGACAGACCCTGCGCTGCACAACCGAATTTTGCCCATTGGCGGGCCAGGCCCCGCCATCACTCCCCTGCAGCAAGGGGAATACTTGTTTTCATTGTTAGGCAAGCCGCCCAAGTACAAACATGTACCCGTCAAAATGATGGACGTCATCATTGGCGCTTTGTCTTTGTTGGGCCACCTCATACCGCCGTTGGCCAACAAAGCTGAATTGGCCCGAATTGGACGCTACTACGCCACCGAATCGATGTTGGTCTGGGATGAAGCCCAAGGCCGCTACGATGCCAACGCCACGCCTTCTACAGGCAAAGACACCCTGTGGGATTGCTACCAAGCCTTGGTGAGCGGCAAAACGTCCTTAGAACGCGGCGATCACGCAGTTTTTTAAGCCAGCCAACGACAGACTTGGCTTCTTTAGCGATAATCGAGGGTTTTGTCTGGCACCTCGATTTTGAACGCACCCAACGCCCCCGCAAGTCTCACTGAACTGGAAGCTGCCAGGGAAAAAGTTCGCCTGTTAGAAGCCGCTTTGGCAGCAGCACGGCACGAGGCGGGCCTCATGACAGACGAAAACCCTGCAGAGGGTGCCTATTTGGCCAGCGCCTTGCGCCAAACGCACATCAGCGTTCGAGGCGCCCGCACGCACAACCTCAAAAACATCGACCTCGATATTCCGCGCAACCAACTGGTGGTGATCACTGGCCTCAGCGGTTCAGGCAAATCGAGCTTGGCCTTTGACACCTTGTATGCCGAGGGTCAACGCCGTTATGTCGAAAGCTTGTCGGCTTATGCGCGCCAGTTTTTGCAATTGATGGACAAGCCAGATGTCGATTTGATTGAGGGCCTGTCGCCCGCCATCTCTATCGAACAAAAAGCCACCAGCCACAACCCGCGCTCTACCGTGGGCACCGTGACAGAAATTCACGACTATTTGCGCCTGCTGTTTGCACGCGCGGGCACACCTTACTGCCCTGATCACAACTTGGCGCTTCAAGCGCAAACCGTGAGTCAAATGGTCGACGCCGTTTTGGAGTTGCCCGAAGACACGAGGCTCATGATCGTGGCGCCCATTGCGCGCGAACGCAAAGGCGAGTTTGAAAAAGTTTTTGAGCAAATGCAGGCACTGGGCTATGTGCGCTTTCGCATCAATGGGCAAACTTATGAAGTCGAAGATTTGCCCACGCTTAAGAAAACTGAAAAGCACGACATCGATGTGGTGGTCGATCGCCTCAAAATTCGCCACGAAGCAGAAGCGCCCGCGCGCGATGCACTGCGTCAGCGCATTGCCGAAAGTTTTGAAGCCGCCTTAAGGCTGGCAGAACAGCGTGCTATCGCCGTTGAAATGGACACGGGCAAAGAACACATGTTCAATGCCAAGTTTGCTTGCCCTGTGTGTCATTACTCGATTGCAGAACTCGAACCACGCTTGTTCTCCTTCAACTCGCCCATGGGCGCTTGCACCACGTGCGATGGCCTGGGTACCACCGAAGTGTTTGACATTGACCGCGTGGTGGCCTTTCCCAGTTTGAGCTTAGCCAGTGGCGCCATCAAGGGCTGGGACAGGCGCAATGGTTTTTACTTCAGCATGCTAGAGAGCTTGGCCAAGCATTACGCATTTGATGTAGAAGCACCTTTTGAATCTCTGCCAGAGGCAGTGCGCCACAGTATTTTGTGGGGTTCGGGCGAAGAAGACATCAAGTTCAGTTACATCATGGAGTCGGGTGCTTCCAAGGGCAAAAAGGTGTCTAAAAAGCACCCCTTCGAAGGCATCATTCCCAACCTGACGCGCAGGTACAAAGAAACCGATTCCAGCGTGGTTCGCGAAGACTTGGCGCGCATGCGCAGTCACCATGCTTGTGCAGATTGCAAGGGCACGCGTTTGCGCCGCGAAGCACGGCATGTGCGAATCGGCGAGGGCACGCAAGCGCGCGCCATTTATGAAGTGAACCATGTCACTTTAGGCGAAGCCCAAACCTATTTTCAAAGCTTGAAACTGCATGGCGCCAAAGCCGAAATTGCCGACAAGGTGGTGTCTGAAATTGGCTCGCGCTTGAAGTTCTTGAACGATGTGGGCCTGAACTATTTAAGCCTCGACCGCAGTGCCGACACACTCTCAGGCGGTGAATCACAACGCATTCGCTTGGCCAGCCAAATTGGCTCGGGCCTGACGGGTGTGATGTATGTGCTCGATGAGCCCAGCATTGGTCTGCACCAACGCGACAACGATCGCCTCATTGGCACCTTGAAACATTTGCGCGACATTGGCAACAGCGTGCTGGTTGTCGAGCACGATGAAGACATGATTCGCATTGCCGACCATGTGATTGACATGGGGCCTGGTGCTGGCGTACATGGCGGCCGCGTCATGGCGCAAGGTACTTGCGCTGATATTTTGTCAGCACCCGATTCATTGACCGGTCAATATTTGTCGGGCCGCAAAGCCATTGAAGTGCCGACCAAGCGCCATGCCCCTGGCAAAGACTTTATTGAAATTGTGGGCGCACAAGGCCACAATTTGAAAAACGTGCGAGCAGCTTTCCCTGTCGGACTGTTAACTTGCGTCACAGGTGTATCTGGCTCGGGCAAGTCCACCTTGGTGAATGAAACTTTGTACACCGCGGCAGCGCGCAGCATTCACCGTGCGCACGACGAACCCGCAGCGCACGAAGACATTCTGGGGCTTTACCATTTTGACAAGGTCATCAACGTTGACCAGTCGCCTATTGGCCGTACACCGCGCAGCAACCCCGCTACTTACACCGGCATGTTCACGCACATACGCGACCTCATGACCGAGGTACCCGCAGCGCGCGAACGCGGCTATGGCCCCGGTCGCTTCAGCTTTAACGTCAGCGCTTCTAACGGCGGCGGACGCTGCGAGGCTTGTCAAGGCGACGGCATGGTGAAAGTGGAAATGCACTTCTTGCCCGACGTGTATGTGCCTTGCGATGTCTGCCACGGCCAACGTTACAACCGCGAAACTTTGGAAATTTTGTACAAGGGCAAAAACATTGCCCAAATGCTGGACATGACCGTTGAGGCGGCTTTTGAGTTTTTCAATGCGGTGCCCACCATTGCGCGAAAACTGCAAACATTGCTCGATGTAGGTTTGAGCTACATCCGATTAGGCCAAGCTGCCACCACCTTGTCGGGCGGTGAAGCACAGCGGGTGAAGTTAGCACTCGAGTTGTCCAAGCGCGACACGGGCCGCACGCTTTACATTTTGGACGAGCCCACCACGGGCCTGCACTTTGCCGACATTGCCTTGTTGCTCAAAGTTTTGCACCAACTGCGTGATGCAGGTAACACCATTGTGGTCATTGAGCACAACCTGGATGTGATCAAAACCGCCGATTGGTTGATCGACATGGGCCCTGAAGGTGGCTCGGGCGGCGGTACGGTAGTGGGAGTGGGCACGCCCGAAACATTGGCGCAAAATCCGGCCAGCTTTACCGGCCGTTACTTGAAGCGCTTGCTTGAAAAATAAAGTGTCCTGAATGCATTTGCTTCAGGACATTGAGGCGCTTCAGCTTTGCGCGGCAGTTCTCAAAACATCACGCGTTCGCATGGCTTCATTGCGCGCAGCTTGCGCAAAATCAGGGCCCGATGAAGCATACAAAATGGCGCGCGATGAACTCACAATGACCGCACCGCTT
>Ga0082207_1001044_pt1 | contig 13791 bp, 7 predicted proteins | sample LakMenEpi10Aug09_FD_71540 | JGI IMG/M metagenome (GOLD analysis project Ga0082207, IMG submission 71540) | reverse complement strand
TCATAGATCTCCCAGAGGCGGTCGAAGGACAAAAACTTCTCCGTTTCGGGCAGTGATTCATGAAAAACCCGCTGAACCGGCTCATAAACCACACAATGTTCTGGGTCGTCGGCCGATCCGGTGATGAAGGTGGTGTATTCAGGGCCGGCAATGAATTGCTCGACGAACAATCCGTCGGCCAGCAGGTTCCATCCGCGATAGCCGTTCCGGATCTCTTCCACCCGGGCGATCAGCTCGGCTTCGGTATTGACTACATTTTTTACGGTAACGCCCATGCTCCCGCCTGAAACCGCGGGTTTGATGATCATGGGAAGTCCGATCCGTTTGCCCAATCCCTTCAGGGTACCCTTCTTTTCGGTGATCACCCGCCAGTTGGCTGTAGATACGCCGAACTTATCGAATGCCTTTTTCATAGGGATCTTCGACGTGGTGATTCGATAGAAATGCTCATCTGATCCGGTATAGGTCAATCCCATTCGATCCATTTCCAGTATCACCGACACACCGGGCGCTCCATTCACCTCATCGCCGTCGCAAAGATTCAAGACCAGTGGCTTGGTGTCGGAGGTGGCGATGTTGCTCAATACCTCTTGGAAATTTTGTAGGGTAACGGGTTGCCAGGTCCACGATAGTCCCAATTCAGCAAACACCTTGGTATATTCCTGAATGGACTGGGTGAAATCGTAATAATAGGACAGGTTGGGATCGTCGGATTCCAACTGCGGGGCTAATACCCAGATATGAAAAGGGTTGAGCGTTTGAATAACGGAGTTAGTTGAGTAGGTTGAGCTTTTGCTTGATATAGGGACTGAGTTTGTATTCGGCAAGCTGGTATCCGGACAATGATTGTGCACCGGCTATGGTTCCCAAACAATTTGACCATCCACACTGACAATCGAAGGGTTGGTCCATTTTCCATTCGGTGGATGGATAAAAGAACCGAAGCTCATCTCCCGTAACAATAGCTTTGATCGCCACCAGTGTCAGATTTTCCAGATCGATGAAAACATTCGGATCACAACTGTGATTGAGGTATTTCAGGTGATCGGGTTCAAACTCGAAGTGTTCATTCTCTCCTATTTGGACGGTGAGATAGGTGGGACTGCTCTGAATAGATCGAATAGAGAATTCTATAAGTCGCTCCTCTCGGTTGAAGGAGCGTGTTGCGAATAGTCCCTGTTGCTGACTGCTGGAATGGAGCCGCACTTCGAAGCCGGGATAGGAGCAAACGATATCGTATTCGTCTGTTAGGTGCATTTGGGTTAGTAGATGTAAGGTATATATAAATACACATAGACGCGCGGATAGAAATAAATAGATTATACAACCGCTATTCACATTTTATCATGCATATCCAGTGAATGGGAATAATTTTGCCCTTTCAGCCAATGCTTTTCAATCGAATCATACTCTATTGCTTCTTTTCCCTTTCTTTTTTGAAAGCGTCATCACAGTGTACATTGCCGATCACAGCCTTTCCCTATCGGGAGGGATTTGAATCAACCAATGGATCCTGGACTTCAGGTGGAACCGGTAACAACTGGGCCTGTGGTGCACCCAATAAAGCCGTGATCCGATCGGCAGGAGAAGGAAATCGTTGTTGGGTAACAGGCGGACTCACTGGTACAGGCTATGCACCGGCGGAGGCATCTTGGCTGCGTTCTCCCTGTTTCGATATGAGCACCATTCAAAATCCTTACGTCGAATTCATGATCTTTTGGGATACGGAGCAACAGTTCGATGGGGCATCGATTCAGTATTCGCTGGATCAAGGTACTACGTGGACGACTGCCGGTGCTGCCAGCGGACCGAAAAATTGCCTGAATGAGAATTGGTATAATCAATCACCCATTACTTATTTGTCTGCACTTACCACACAGCGCGATGGTTGGTCGGGTACTACGCAATCCGTTTCCGGAAGCTGTCGCGGTGGCAATGGCAGCGGGGGATGGGTGCGCGCTAAACAAACATTACCCGTGCTGGCCGGACAATCGCGTGTGATATTCCGATTCATATTCGGGGCGGGAACGATCTGTAATAATTTCGATGGGCTTGCCATCGATGATTTCTATTTGGGAGAAGCGCCTCCTAACCAGGCCGATTTTGATATCGTGTGTGTGGCTGGAGACACCGTTGATTTTATCGACCGTTCATTGCCTTGTCCGCAGCAGTACAACTGGGATTTCGGCGATCTGGCATCGGGTACAAACAATACCAGTACACTGAAGAATCCGCGTCATGTATTCAGTGCGCCTGGTACCTATACGATCAAATTGACTGCGGTCGGACCGAATAATGCTCCCTCAACCACCACGAAGGATATCACCATTCTTCGGGTGAACGCTTTTCAGAAAAAGCCGGCCGATTGCGTGACCGATCAGGGCGGACAGGCAGAAGCGCTGGTGCAGGGAGCGAGCGGACCGATTTTTTATAACTGGAACACGATACCGGCGCAGCTTACATCGATCGCCTCTGATCTCTCCAGTGGTATTTATTTGGTTCGGATTTCTGCGCCCGGTGCTTGTCCTGTTACCGACACAGCGCTCGTCGTTGTCGATAACAACTGCGGCGAAATCCGTTTTCCTTCCGGCTTCACCCCTAATCGAGATGGAAAGAATGATGCCTTCGGGGTGCTAGGTGGATTGGGTTCGATTGTTTCGTATCGATTGTCGGTTTACAATCGCTGGGGCCAGGTTATTTTCACAACTGCTGATCCGACGCATCGCTGGAATGGAACCATCAAAGGAATCACTGCTGACCCAGGTATATATATATGGACAGCTGAGTTGATGTTACGAAATGCACCGACGCGGACAGAGAAGGGGTCGGTGATGTTGATCCGTTAATAAATTGAAAAATGGAATTTAGTTCAAGTGTCTGTGTTATCATTCCATTACTAAAACATTATCATTCCTGTTCGTAACAGAATCTTCTTATCGTTTAATTGGCAGAAAATAAAACCTGTTGCAATTTGCGCGCAAAATCAAACACATGCGCGTAAAATTTTTAAGTTCGATCCTTTTGGTCATGATGTCGTTTGGTGTTTCCGCACAGGAAACCACGGCAGAGATCCAAGGGATCGTGACCGATTCGAAAGGAAATGGCTTGGTTGGTGCCTCTGTCACCGCTATCCATACGCCTACCGGATCAAAGTATGTTACTACCAGTCGTAAAGACGGTCGTTTTAACCTCGCCAACCTCCGCGTAGGTGGTCCTTACGAGGTTAATGCTACCTATGTAGGCTATCAGAACCTCAAGCGTGATGACATTACGCTGTTGATCGGTCAAGCTTACAAAGTTGATTTCACTTTGATTGAAGCCTCCACAACCATGCAGGATGTACTGTTGACGGTTTCCAAGTCTGATAAAGTATTCAATCGCTCTCGTACCGGTTCTGCCGAAGTGGTGAATCGTCAGCAGATCGAGCGCCTGCCTACCATCAATCGTAGTATCAACGACTTGACTCGTTTGACGCCCACGGCAAATAGCAACGCTACTTATGGAACCAGCAGTTTTGGAGGTCGCGCAAACTCGTACAACAACTTGACCGTAAACGGTGCTTCTTTCAATAACACTTTCGGATTGGCTGCTGGTTTGGGTGGACAAACCAACTCACAGCCCATCAGTATAGATGCGTTGGATCAAATCCAGGTAAACATCGCTCCCTATGATGTGACATTGGGTGGATTCACTGGTGCCGGTATCAACTCGGTAACCAAGAGCGGTACCAATCAGATCAAGGCTACGGTCTATAATTTTGTGAAGAGTCCGGGATTGACCGGTTTGAATGTTGGAACGGCCAAAGTTGCCAAACAACAATTTGATTTTGCTAACCGCGGACTTTCTGTCGGCGGACCGATTATCAAAAACAAACTCTTCTTTTTCATCAGCGGTGAACAGGAGCGCGTTAGTCAACCTGCCACATCGCTGGTAGCTAGCCGCAATGGCAGTAGCGGTGTAGGAATCTCTCAAGCGAAAGCAGAGGATCTCGATGCACTTTCTACGTTCTTGAAAACCAAGTTTGGATACGAGACCGGCGCTTACGACAATTATACGTATGATACGTACAGCGATAAAGTTGCAGTTCGCTTTGACTACAACATCAGTCCCAAACACACCTTCAACCTGAACTATTATTACCTTAAGTCTTATCGCAATGTACCTCCCAGCAACAGTGGTGCTCCGGGTAACAACCGTCAGCCGAGTTTGACGGCGATGCCATTCTTCTCATCGTCTTACATCATCAACAACAATTTCAACATCGTAATTGGTGAGTTGAACAGCCGCATTAGCAATAAAATGTCGAACAAGCTTCAGGTTGGATTTAATCAACTTCGCGACTTCCGCAGCAGCCCGGGTGGTATTTTCCCATTGGTTGACATTGAGAACGGCGCCGGATTGGCCTTTACCTCATTCGGATATGAGCCCTTTACTGCATTCAACAAGTTGAACACGGATACTTGGCAGTTGAATGACATCTTCACAATCTACAAAGGAACGCACACCCTTACTTTCGGAACGCAGAATACGTATAACAAATTCCGCAACGGATTTGCTCCGAACTACTATGGTGCTTACCGTTTCGCGAGTCTGAATGATTTTTATAACAGCGTGAATAACTCAGCAGCCTCGGCTACTCGTTATGAGCTCCGCTACTCAGCCAGACGCAATGGCGAATTTCCATATGCGGATGTAGCTGTATTACAGCTTGGTTTCTTTGCTCAAGACAAATGGTCTGTGAACAAAAACCTCACGTTGACTTATGGTCTGCGTGCAGACATGCCGATCTTCAAGCAAAACTTCATTGCCAATACAAATGCTGATGCACTCACTTACCGCAATGGCGTTCGCATTCAGACTGGCAAGCCGCCTAAAAACAGCGTTCTCTGGTCGCCTCGAGTTGGATTCAACTGGGATGTAAAGGGTGATAAATCTGCCCAGGTTCGCGGTGGTGTAGGTATTTTCTCAGGTCCTCCCCCATTCGTTTGGGTAAGCAATCAGGCCAGCAACAACGGAGTTGATTTTGGTTCGTTTGTACAGACCACAGGTGTTATTTTCAACTCCAATGTTGATGCATACCGCCCTTCGAACGGTGCTGCTAATACCAGCTATAATCTGGCTATATCAGCTAATGATTTCAAATTTCCTCAATTGCTCCGTACTAATCTTGCTGTCGACTATAAGCTCCCGGCTGGTATAGTAGCTACTTTGGAAGGTATTTTTGGTAAAGACCTCAATGCTGTTTATCATCAAAACATCAACCTTCCTTCACTGGGAACTGCTTTGGTGGGATCAGATAAGCGGATACGCTACAACGCCACCAGAATCTATAGTGGAGCGGGCGGTGCTACAGCCAGCAATCCCAACATCAGCGATGCCATTCTGATGAATAACACTAACAAAGGCTATACTTATAATTTGACCCTGCAATTACAGCGTAATGTGAAAAACCTGTATACCATGTTGGCTTATAGCTATGGAGACAGCCGTTCGGTTAACGACGGTGGATCCATCGCTCAGTCGATCTGGCGTGATCGTACTGTGAATGGAGACCCCAACGACGAAGCGGTTTCTTATTCAAATTTCTATCAGCCTCACCGCGTGATCGCAGCGACCTATTATCGCTTCGAGTACGCTAAGCGTTTCGCTACATCAGTTGGATTCACGTTTGAAGCGGCTAATGGCGGAACCGGAAGCTATACGTACAATGGTGACCTTAATAACGACGGACTCACTGCAAACGACTTGATCTACATCCCGAAAGATGCCAACGACATCGTTCTGGAGGGAGTAAGCGGTACCGATACGCGTACAGCTGCTGTGATTTGGGGTCAATTGAACACCTATATCAATCAAGATCCTTACCTGAGCGCACGTCGGGGTCAATATGCAGAGCGCAATGGTCTTTTGCTCCCCTTCTATCGCCGACTGGACATGAACATTGCCCAGGAGATCCAACAGAAAGTGGGTAAGAATGTACACACCATTCGGTTTAGCCTTGACATTTTCAATGTGGGTAATCTGCTCAACAAGAACTGGGGTATTTCTCGTATCACAAACCGGACTCAGCTCTTGAACTTCAAGCGCGTTGAAACAACCGGTGTAAATGCTGGAAAACCGGTATTCAGCTTCCCGTATCTGGATGCTACCAACCAGATTCCATTGACCAGTACTTTCCAAAACAGTACCAGCCAAGCTTCTCGTTGGCAGATCCAATTCGGTGTTCGATATTCTTTTAATTGATAGTTTGGTATGCATTATAAGGCCCCGTTTCTACGGGGCTTTTTTTTGTCTTTTTAGGTCGATATGCATCCTGATAATTACTCTATTTTTGGCGAATGTCTCCCCGCCCCGTCATTTGCATTGGTGCCGCGCTCGTTGACGAGCTATTTCACGCCACCGATGAATTATTGTTAGCCACCACAAACGATGCCACCGTCACCAAAACTGCCGGAGGCGTTGCCCGTAACATCGCTCATCAATTGGCACTTCTGGATGTACCGGTGCAATTGATAACAGCCGTAGGAAGCGACAGTGACGGCGACTGGATCAAACAGGTTTGTCGGGCCGCCGGGGTAGGACTCGATGCCATCATCACCAAAGACGGACTCAACGGCAAGTACACCGGCATTCTGAATCCGGACGGATCACTATTCTCCGCCTTTCTAACCAATGCGGCCAATCACCTGATCACACCCGAACATCTGGAAAAGAACCGCGATCTCTTACTGACCGCATCTTATTTATTGGCGGATGCCAACATTCGTGTCGATACAGGCGAATGGCTGGTCCGTTTCAGTCGAGAGACGAATATTCCTTTTATTCTCGAACCTGTTTCCGTTCCGCCTGCCCGAAAATTCAAGGGAGCCGATCTGAAAGGATTATATCTGCTTACACCCAATGAGGATGAACTTCCCGTATTGTGCACAACAGAGTCAACCTTGATTCCGCATCAAGTCGAAGAATTACTGAATCGCGGTGTTCAACATATTTGGCTGCACAATGGTAAGAACGGATCCGCCCTGTACTCGAAAGAAAAAGTAACCAACCTGCATGCGCCCTCGATCGAAGTAGTCGACTGCACCGGCGCAGGCGATGGATCCTTATCAGGATTTTTATTGGGTAAGCATCTGGGCTGGTCCGATATTGATTGTATGCGGATGGCGCATAGTTTATCGGCAGAGATCCTGCAAGTGAATGGAGCTATTGCCACGCATTTGGATCAGCAAACATTATTGAGTCGTGTCGACCATTATTTTCCGAAAGCATGAACGCACATCTTCAGATATATCCCGAAGTCGAACAAGCGCTTCGCTCGAATAAGCCCGTGGTAGCATTGGAGTCGACCATCATTTCACATGGCATGCCTTATCCGAAAAATGTGGAGACGGCCTTATCGGTCGAGCAGATCGTACGTGACCATGGTGCAGTGCCGGCTACCATTGGCGTGATGGATGGAAAATGTGTGGTAGGAATGAGTCGCGAACAGATCGAGATCTTTGGTCAATCCAAAGATGTATGGAAGGTGAGCCTGCGCGATCTTCCTTATGTGGTATCACAAAAATTGTTGGGTGCTACTACAGTCGCTGCTACGATGCGGATCGCTTCGATGGCCGGCATAAAAGTATTTGTGACGGGCGGTATTGGAGGGGTTCATCGAGGAGCTGAGCGCACGATGGATATATCGGCGGATCTAACTGAAATGGCACAGACGGATGTGGCGATCGTTTCGGCTGGTGTAAAATCGATTTTGGATATCGGACTAACCCTGGAGTATTTGGAAACAGTAGGTATTCCTGTGGTAACGTTCGGCTCGGATGAATTTCCCAGTTTTTATTCTCACGAAAGCGGATTTAAGTCGCCGCTTCGCTTGGATGATCCTGCTTCGATCGCTGAAATGCTAAGGACAAAGTGGGAGATTGGATTAAAAGGATCTGTATTGATCGCAAATCCCTTGTCGCAGGAAGCCTCCATCGATCGTCAAGAAATGGAATCACATATTCAAGAGGCCTTGGCCGCTGCGGAAAACGCGGGCGTAAGTGGAAAAGAAGTCACTCCGTTTTTACTCAAGTACATTGCCGATCACACGCAGGGTGAAAGTCTCGAAGCGAATATTGCATTGATCCGGTCCAATGCGGCCCTCGGAGCGCAAATCGCGTCAGCATATGCTGATTGATCTATCAGTGATGAAACCGTTCCCAACTGGCTTTTTCCAGTGCTTCCCGATCGTCGGGGTGCGCGATGTCGATCAGGGCTTTGGCGCGCTGGCTTAAATTCTTACCATATAAGTTAGCCACGCCATATTCGGTGACGACATAATGAATGTGTGCACGCGTCGTAACCACACCGGCGCCGGGTTTCAGACAAGGAACGATCCTCGATACACCTTTCGCCGTGCGGGAAGCAATGGCGATGATGGGTTTACCGCCTTCACTTAACGAAGCGCCGCGGATGAAGTCCATTTGTCCGCCCACCCCCGAATACTGGCTAAATCCAATAGAATCAGCGCATACCTGTCCGGTTACATCTACTTCGATGGCGCTGTTGATCGCTACTACGCGCGGGTTGCGGCGAATCACATGCGGGTCGTTGACGTAATCGATGTCCAGGAAGGCGAATGCGGGGTTGTCATCCAAAAAATCATAGAGTCGTTTACTGCCGAGGGCAAATCCGCTGACCGATTTATTCGGATGGATCTTTTTATAGCGATTGGTGATCACGTCATTCAACACGAGGTCTATAATGCCGTCGCTGCACATTTCGGTATGGACGCCCAAGTCTTTGTGATTGCCTAAACATTTCAGTACGGCATCCGGAATGGCACCGATACCCATTTGCAGGGTGCTACGATCTTCGATGAGTCCGGCGATGTGTTTTCCGATCTGTATCTCGGCTTCGCCTGCTTTTTCTCCAAAGCTGGCTTCGTGTAAGGGATCGTTCGATTCCATCGTGGCGGCAAACCGAGAAATATGGATCATTCCATCTCCGTGTGTGCGGGGTACATTTGGGTTGATGACGGCAATAACTTTTTTTGCGGTATTGACGGCTGATCGGGCCACATCCACGGAAACACCAAGTGAGCAATATCCGTGTTTGTCGGGTGTAGATACTTGTACTACGGCTACATCTAGAGGAAGAATATTTTTCTTAAAGAGTTCTGGGATCTCACTCAGGAATACAGGAATATAATCAGCGCGACCTTCTTTGACAGCAGTGCGAACCGATGCGGAGACGAACATGGTGTTCATCCGAAAATTGTCCGCGTATTCGGGTTTGTCTATATACATGTCGCCGTAAACGCTAATGAAAACCAATTCTACATTCTTCAGTCGAGGTGCCTCGGCGGCCAACGCACGCATAAAAGAGGTTGGCGTTTGGGCGCTACCGTGAATGAAAACGCGATTACCGGATTCGATCAGGGATATAGCATCGTTAGTAGACATGTGAAAAAGAGGTTGACGGGGAAAACTTATATACAGCGCTGTAATATTACTTTGTTCGAATTAGGTTCGAGTTGATAAAAGTCATTCACTTAACACATGTAGTGCTTTTACAAACTGATCGAGTTCTTCGGTAGTAGTGTATACGTTCGGTGTGATGCGACATCCCTGAACATTGGCATAATCGATCGGAACGGTATATACTTTATGCTCATCCAGTAGGCGTTTTGCCAGCGTGCCAGGTGTCATTCCTTTGACTCCCACATTGGCAATACCGCAAGAACGGGTCGCATCGAGCGGCGTATTGAGCATGATTTTCGTATTGTCTTTTACGCGCGAAGTCCAATAATCTTTCAGAAAGCGCAAGCGTGCTTCTTTTTTATCGGCTCCGATCATATTGAAAAAATCGATTGCATCGGCGATGGTCAGGTCGGTAGCGCAGGGGTGTGTACCCGTATGGTTAAGTCTGTACACATCTTCTTTTGGTAAGCGGTCCCCCAACAAAGGCCAAAGCTTCGGCGCTTCTCCTTTTCGCACATACAGAAATCCGGCACCAAGAGGAACACTCATCCATTTATGAAGAGATGTCCCGTAGTAGTCGCAGTTCAGTTCACTGATCTTATATTGAATGTGTGCAAAAGCGTGTGCACCATCTACCATCACTTTTACACCCTTGGCATGTGCCATATCGCAGATCTTTCGGATGGGAAGGATCTGTCCGGTTATGTTGATCATATGACAGACCATCAACAGCTTGGTCTTGGGTGTGATGGCTTGTTCATACAGCGATACGATCTCCTCATCAGATTTTGGATGATTGGGTATCGAGATCTTTTTCAAGATTACTCCATGCCTTTCGGCGACCTGGTCGAACATATCGAGCATGGCGCCGTAGTCCTGAATGGCCATAACGGCTTCGTCGCCCGATTGCCAAGTTTGTCCGGCGATCACCAGATCCAAAGATTCGGTTGTATTGCGCGTGACGATTAATTCGTCGGTTCCACAACCTGCAATGGCCGCCAACTTAGCAGCCATTTTCTTTTTGTTTTCCCATTGGACGGTCCGCATATAATACGAACCCTGATAGTTGACGTCGCGAATATGCTGGATGTATCGTTCGAGGGTGGGCTGGGGTATGAAGTTGTAGTAGCCGTTTTCGAGGTTGATGTAATCGGGTTTCAGTAAATACTTTTCTCGGATGCGATTCCAAAATTCTTTATCGGTGGCTAAGGATTCAGCTGATCGATAAGAAACTGTTTTAAATTCATTGGCCAGCGCATCCCAGCCCAACGACAGGCCGATACCGGTGAGGGTGGCAGATTTTAAAAAACTACGCTTGTTCATGATACTCCGCTTGAATGATGTATTGTAATAACAAGATAAACAATTCTATCGTTGAACTGATCAAGGATCTGTCTTGGATTGACGATCCTCATTTATATAGCATCTACCATTGACTTATGTTTGTGAAACGTTGGTCGAAAGCAGATCGTTCAGCAAAAGAGTTCAGAGATATCGGTTTAAAGGACCGTAAACTGAGTGACTAACCCCGCAGAAAAGCGGTTATGCTGAGCAGGATGGTTTTCGCATCGAATAAACCGATACAGAATAACCGTTGTAAAAAACTCTAAACTGTATCGATTGTACACAGGGCAGCCAAAAGCTGCCCTGTTTTTTTATGGCAATGATCCATATCAATTCCTCAAAGATTTAAATCCTTCTTTTACCCTGGCCCTTCACGATACGTTTGCTTCAAACAAATATTATCATGAAAACAATTACACTCAATCGACTTCGACCATATTACCAGTGGTCGTTGTTGGCTTGGCTTCTAGCCATGCTGTTCACACAGCGAGCAGATGCGCAGGCCTGTCAGTTTCAACAAGCTCAAAATGGAGGAGTCAACTCGGCGATTATCAGTCCGGTCGATTTTGCCAGGGGAAATGTAAATGGCTCTAAGGCACATTACATCGAAGGGAATTCGATTGCCTATCGTATTGAATTCACTACCCTTGCAGCCAACACTCAGTACCGGGCACTTATCTCCTTTGATGTAAAAAAACAATCGAAGCATGCGATTGACTACATTTCAGGATTTCAAAACTTATCTCATGGGTCTGCGCACCCACCAGAGCAGGTCGACCCCATCCGCGGTACTGGCCTTGCAGGCGTTGGAGGTATCGTCATTAATACCTTTCCTATTCCGAATCCAACATTCACTACTAGTGCTTCATACAACATGATCGCTACAAATAGTTTTACCCAATTGAAGACACCAGCTTTTTTTAATCCAGAGATAACCGATCCGGTATCTCCCTATTCGGCCGCTGTTCGGGATAAAGGGAATATGGCCGTTTGGAATGCTACAATCAACAGTGTTCAATATGTGAATACAATCAACCCGGATCTTAGCGATGTTCATGCAACGTTTGAAGTGGTTTTTACTAAAGCAAATAATGCCAGTCCAGTCGTTTTGGCTTGGGGTGGACATATCGCTTCAACTTTAGATTGGGGAATAGGGCTCTCAGCTCATGATATTCCAGGATCTCCTTATCATATGTTTGTCGAAACGGTTGAAACGGCTAACGGTGCTTCAACCATTTGTAACGGCAACATGGATTGCCAATTGCATTCAAATGCGGTTACCATTGTACCCACTTGTTCGATCAGCGGTCCTACTGTGGCCTGTCCGGAGACCAATCTTCTTTCCTATACCGCGACCCTTGATGCAAATGTTAATGGTGCTGTCAATTATACCTGGTTGTTGACCAACGGTGTTCCTTCTGCCGGTGCTCAATTGTCCGGAATACTTACCGGATCAACCACAGCGGCTAACTTGACGGGTAATGCAGTGCCAAATGGAGCGGATTTCCTTTCGGGTGGTAGTTTCAGGCTGCAATTAACGGTAGAGCGGGATGGCTCTAGTTCAGTATGTTATCTAAACTCAACTGATTCACCTGGTGATTCTGTTTTGATTAACGACGTGGTAACGACGGCGTCGGCTAGCCCGACCAGTTTCTCTCTCAATAGTACATCAACTTCAAATTTATCAGCTACTACACAACTAAATGGAGTTACCGATAACGCGGCATTCAACTATGCATGGGCGGTTACTAGTGCGGGCGGACTCAATGGAGGCTCTTTGACAGGTGCCACAACACGGACGCCACAATTTATTGCGCTGAATCCGGGCACCTATGTATTTCGTGTAACGGCAACTGAAATTGCCGCCCCTAATTGTATTGATATCGATTCCGTAACGGTCGTTGTTACACCGGCACAGATATGTCCAACCGTACCCACGGCCTCCGTTTGTGCAGATACTTCTTCAGTCACCTATACCGCCAACGCAGCACCCTCTGCAGACGTTGTATATATATGGTCGGTCAATAACGGTGCTGTGATCACGTCTTCGAACGGACTCCAATCGGTCACCGTCAATCCGGGAACCATTTCATTCACGCTAACATTGGTTTTGGATTATACCAATCCATCTATTCTCAACGATACTTGTTCTTATCCTGTTACCGTTAACCCGCTACCAAATGTAAACACCGGATCCTATGGTCCCTATTGTATCGACGCTTCACCAGTTAGTTTGAGTGGTACACCTACTGGCGGAACCTGGAGTGGTACTGGCGTTACCGGTTCAACCTTCAATGTTCAGACCGCAGGAGTAGGCTCTCATCAGTTGATCTATAATTATACGGATGCTAATGGTTGCTCTGCGGCCGATACGACAAGTATTACAGTTAACCCACTTCCTACCGTGAGTACAGGCACATATGGTCCCGTTTGTATCGACGCTTCACCTGTTAGTTTGAGTGCTACACCTAGTGGCGGAACTTGGAGTGGAACGGGCGTTACCGGTTCAACCTTCAATGTTCAAACCGCTGGCGTTGGCTCTCATCAGATAATCTATAATTATACCGACGCGAATGGTTGCTCAGCGGCCGACACGACGAGTATTACTGTGAATCCGTTGCCTGTTGTCAATGCCGGCAGTTATGATCCAGTTTGTGATTATGTGGATACACTGCAATTAAGTGGCACACCGAGTGGTGGTGTGTGGAGCGGAACGGGTGTTACCGGTTCAATGTTCAATGTTCAAACTGCAGGCGTTGGAACGCATCAGATCATCTATAATTATACGGATGCCAATGGTTGTTCTGCAGCAGATACCACCAGCATCACGGTGAATGTTTGCCTGGACGATGATTTCTGTACCTATACGCAGGGATATTTTGGAAGTCCAAAAGGAAAAGCCTGTGATGGGGATAGTTTATATCGCAATCCGGTTTCCCTGATCCGTTCTTTACTGCTTCCCGGAAATATCATACTGGGAGCGGGG
>Ga0082207_1001041_pt1 | contig 13803 bp, 10 predicted proteins | sample LakMenEpi10Aug09_FD_71540 | JGI IMG/M metagenome (GOLD analysis project Ga0082207, IMG submission 71540) | reverse complement strand
GGCGTAAGCCGAGGGGATCCCCCGGTTGCCAAGCGCCACGCGTCTTCCTCTCGGCTTGCGCCTCGGGCTTCCTCGCGGTGGGGAGCCGGAAGCCGGCGCACATGGAGTTGATTCCAGGCCTGGAGGGCCGGGTTCGTCCCAGCGGGCGGAGGCCCGCCAAGGGCTGGGCGGCACGATGCCGAGCCTGCCCGTGAACACAGGCACGCTGCAGCCCGTCCTACTTTCGCACGAGGACGTGCGAGCCGGGGCCGAGGATGTCGATGATCTCGTCGAGGTCGCCCGCCGCGACGATGAGGCTCGTGCTCGGGGCGCGGTCGGCGATCAGGCTCGGGTCTTCGACCGCTTCGATCGAGAGGCCGTCGCCGAGCACGATCGACTTACCGCCGGATGCGGCGAGGTAGGCCACCTGTGCCGTGGGGCCTGCCGAGCCCGCGGCCGCGCCGCCGCGGCGCACGTCGACGACGGCGAGTGAGGCACCGACGCGGTCTTGCACCTGGCGGCCCACCACCACGGGAAAACTCCCCGCGTAGTTGCCACCGACCTGCAGGCTAAGGCGGCCGCGCGACACGCTTACGACGGCATCGAACGGACCGCGAAGCACCTTGACCTGTTCGCCGGGGACGAGTTTTGTCGGATCTTCGATCCCGTTGATCTTCGCGAGCAACTGCCACGGCACGCCCAGCGGAGCCGCCACCGCCGGGAGCGTTTCACCGGCGGCGACCACGTGCGGGGGCAGGAGGAGATCCTGTTGCGAATAGATCACCGTGCCGGCGAGTTGGCTGAGCAGGTCTTCGAGACGCTGGCTTTCCTCGATGCCGAGCGACGTGTCGTCGTACCACACCGAGAGCACGGCCAGTGCTTCGGCGTAGCGACCAGCAGCGAGTTTGTCGTGTGCCTCCGACCAGTCGGATGCGAAGGCAGCGGCAGCCGCCGGGCCACCGGAGGTCGGAGCCGGCGAGAGCGGGGCGGCTCCCACGGCTGTGGGTAGGGGGTCGGGCTGGGCGGGGGCCACCGGAGCCGTGATGTCGGGTGGCGGAGCGGATTGCGCCGCGAGATAGGTGGGCGGTTGATCGGGTGCGGTCTCGGCGACGGGAGCCGCCGGGAGTGGGCTCGCTGCTGGCGTTGCTGGCGCAGGCACTGCCGCGATGGCCGGAGGGAGCGATGCCGAGGGCGTTGCGGGGGCCGACATCTCGATCGCCGGGGCCTGAAAAGGCGGGGCTTCGGCAGCGGTGGTTGCGGCGGCCGACCCTGGTGGCTGCCAGGCGGCGCCGCCGCCCGGCCCGCGTTGGACGATCGTGTAGGCCCCATACAGGATCGTGCCGAGGAGCCCGAGCACCAGCATCGGCTTGAGCGCCTCGAGCGGGTCGGAGTCGCGTTCACGGCGGGGAGGTGACTTCGACCGGTGTGCCATGGCTGGGCTGTCGTGCGGGCGGTTGGGGCGCGGAACGATTACGGGGGCGGGATCGTAGAAAATGCCCCGGGGCCATGCCAGACCGCTTGCCGGCCGAAATATCGGCTTTTTCAACACCGTGGGCCCTGCCGTATAGTGGGCGCGGTTGAATTGATGGACGACGTGGCCCACCCCGAAGGAGCGCGGAACTCGGGAGGAGGAGATCTGATGCGTTCACGTGACGTGGACCAGACGCGCATGCGGGATGTCGTGGCGGTCGTGCTCGCCGGCGGCAAGGGAGCCCGGCTCGATCCGCTCACGCGGGATCGTGCCAAACCTGCCGTCCCGTTCGGCGGCACCTACCGAATCGTCGACTTCGCCCTCTCCAACTGCCTCAACAGCGGCCTGCGCCGGATTCTGTTGCTCACGCAGTACAAGGCGAGCAGCCTCGATCGCCATCTGAATCTCGGCTGGCATCGGTTTTTCTGCCGTGATCTCGGCGAGCATCTCGACGTGCTTCCGCCCCAGCAGCGGGTGGACGAGAACTGGTATCTCGGCACCGCCGACGCCGTGTATCAAAACATCTACTCGCTCGAGATGGCCGCGCCCCGGCTCGTGGTCGTGCTCGCGGGCGACCACATCTACAAGATGAACTATCAAGGCCTGATAGCCGCCCACGAGGAGAGCGGCGCCGACGTGACGATCGGCGCGCTGCCGGTGCCGCTCGCGGCGGCCCGTGAGTTTGGCACGATGGAGGTCGATGCGGCCGGCCGGGTGCGCTCCTTCCGCGAGAAGGTCGCCAACCCGCCTCCGCTGCCGGGCCAGCCGGACATGTGCCTGGCGTCGATGGGCATCTACTGTTTCTCGTGGCCGTTCCTACTCGAACGGCTGAAGCTCGATGCCCACGCGCCGGCGAGCCACCATGATTTCGGCCACGATCTCCTGCCCGGGGTCGTCGACACGCACGGCGTGCATGCGTTTCCGTTTCGCGACGAGAACCGCAAGCGCGATGCCTACTGGCGCGACGTGGGCACGGTCGATGCCTACTTCGAGGCCAACATGGATCTCGTGGACGTCGATCCCGAGCTCAATCTGTACGACGAGCAGTGGCCGATCCGCACGCATCACTCCGCCTATCCACCGCCGAAGTTCGTATTCGCCGGCGAGGGGCCCGACGCGCGGCGCGGCGAGGCCACCGACAGCCTGGTTTGTCCGGGAGCGATTCTCTCCGGCGGACGCGCGACGCGGTCGATCATCGGCCCCGGGGTGCGGGTCAACAGTTTCGCCAAGATCGAGGAGAGCATTCTCTTCGAGGGCGTCGACATCGGCCGGCACGCACAGGTGCGGCGGGCGATTATCGACAAGGGCGTGCGGGTGCCCGCCGGCATGTGGATCGGCTTCGACCCCGAGGAGGATGTGGCCCGGGGCTTGACGGTTTCCGCGCAGGGCGTGACCGTGGTACCCAAGGGCCATCAATTCGAGGCCCGTATTCCTTCGTTGATTCACTGACGAGTTCGGTTTCCGCCATGCCCAAGCGCAACGTCCTGCTGCTGCTGTTGATCACGACGATTTCGCTCGTGTCCTGGCTCGCCCGCGACCAGGGCCGCCAGGCCCGACAGATCGGCGAGGTGCTCGGGGCCATCGAGCGATCGTACCTTGAGCCGGTCGATGCCGACCTGCTCGAAGCGGCTGCCGTGGAGGGAATCATGGCGAAGCTCGACGAGCACTCGGCGCTCGTGGCGGGGGCCGCCCGGCGTGAACTCGAGGCGGCGCTCGATCAGGAGTTCGGTGGCGTGGGCCTCGAGCTCATGGCGTCTGCCGAAGGAATCGTGGTGCATGCCCCGCTTGTCGACGGGCCGGCCTGGCGGGCGGGCGTTCGTGCCGGTGACATGATCGCATCGATCGACGGCGTCGACACCCGCGGCATGTCGGTGCGTGATGCGGTCGACATCCTGCGTGGTGACGTGGGCTCGACGGTCGCCGTCGGGCTGCGCCGAGCGTCGTCAGGCTCCGGCATCGACGGCGCAGGCCCCGCCGACGACAGCCGCATGGTCACGCTCGTGCGCGAAATCGTGCGCACCGAGAGCGTGCTCGGCGATCAGCGTCTGCCCGACGGCACATGGGACTGGTTCGTCGAGGGGGAGCCGGGCATCGCCTGCGTGCGGATCATCTCCTGTGGCGATCGGACACTCGCCGAACTCGACGCGGCCCTCGCGACGATCGCCGCCGCGCCCGCCCTCCAGGGCCTGGTGCTCGATCTGCGGGGCAATCCCGGCGGCCTGCTCGGTGTGGCGATCGATGTCTGCGACCGCTTCCTGGACGATGGCGTGATCGTGTCGACCCGCCGCCGCGGCTCGGGGGGGGCGGTCGTCGTGGAACCGCGTCGGGCGACGCCCGGGTCCACCCTGGCGGGCGTGCCGATCGCCGTGCTGATCGACGGCCTGACTGCGAGCGCCGCAGAGATCGTCGCGGCCTGCCTTCAGGATCATGGCCGTGCCGTGATCGTCGGGAGCCGTTCGTTTGGCAAGGGAACCGTGCAATCGATCATTCCGCTGTCGGATGGCCGACGATTACTCAAGCTCACCACGGCCGAATACGTACGGCCCGACGAGACGAGCGTGCAGCGGCGCGGCGGAGAGCCGGGCTGGGGCGTCGCCCCGGACGTCGGCCGGGAGGTTGATCTCACCGGCGACGTGCGCGAGGCCCACCGTGCCTGGCGGCGTCGACGGGACATGCTTCCGGAGACGAGCCCGCACCATGAAGCGTCGCCGCCGTCGGCCGGCGACCTGCCGCGCGGGATGGATCCGGCGCTCGCCCTGGCGATCGACGCCATCGTGTCAGCGGCCGCCGATTTCCGCGGCGAGGAAGAAGCTGCCGGCGACGCAGACGAGGCCGCGGCGGCCGGCGACGCGCCGGGCCCGCTCGACGGCCGCGGCGGGTGACGCGGCGGCCTCCGCCGGTGGCAGCCTCGCGGCGCGGCCGGCTGCCTGGAGGCGTTCGACCGTGGCGGCACGGGGATTCGTGGCGTAGCGCGTGACGATCACGTGGTCGAACAGGCCGGTGGCCACGTGCAGCATCCGTTCGATCTGCTTGTCGGCACTGGCGGCGAACACGAGCACGCGGGGCCGGTGCGCCGCGAGTGGCACGGCGAGGGTGGCGACGAGCGCCTCCATCGAGGCGACGTTGTGCGCCGCGTCGACAACCACGAGGGGATTTCGCCCCACGACCTGAATCCGTGCCGGCAGCACTGCGCGGCGGAGCCCGGCCGAGATCGCCTGCTCAGGGATCGAATAGCCGAGAGTGTCGAGCCACCGGGCCGCCACGGCGGCGCACGCCGCGTTGTCGGCCTGGTGCCGGCCGGGCATGCCGATCTGGTAGGTTCGCTCGCGGGATTCCCCGCCGACGAACCTCGTCGGGAGCTGTAGGTGCATCGCGGCCGCGCCGAGCGCATCGCGATCGCCTGCAGCCGGCGCGAGGGCGGCGGCCCGGAAATCCCTGCCAAGTTCGAGGAGCGGCGCTCGGCGTCGCGCCGCCGTCGCCTGGATCACGCGCCGGGCCGACGGGTGCGTCGCACCGCTCACGACGGGCACGCCGCGTTTGATGATGCCCGCCTTCTCGGCGGCGATCTTCGCGACGGTGTTGCCGAGCAGGGCCATGTGGTCGAGGCTGATGCTCGTGATCACGGAGAGCACGGGCCGCGACACGTTGGTGGCGTCGAGCCGGCCGCCGAGGCCCGTCTCCAACACGGCGATGTCGACCTTCGAGCGGGCGAAGTGCAGGAACGCCACTGCCGTCAGCACTTCGAACCAGCTCGGCCCCCGGGTGCCACGGCGGGCCGCCGCGCGGTCGAAGTGCTCGACGACGGGGATGACCCGTGCGAATGCGGCGGTGAGCGCCACGGCGTCGATCGGCTTTCCGTCGACGCTGATCCGTTCCTCGAGCGCGTGGACGTGCGGGGAGAGGTAGCGGCCGACCCGGTGCCCGGCAGCGCCGAGAATGTCGGCGATCATCGCCACGGTCGATCCCTTGCCCTTGGTGCCGGCGACGTGCACGACGGGCACCGCCTCGTGGGGCGATCCGACCGCTGCGAGCAGCCGCCGCATGCGGGCGAGCGCGAACGCCCCGTGCACCGGCGGCACGCGTTCGTAATTGAGCCGCCGGTCGAGCCAGGCCAGGGCCTCGTTGCGTGAGAGCTTGCCGCGAGTTTGCCGCTTTGCCGTCATCCTGCGCAGTGTTCCTAGGTCTCCGACGTGACCCCGTCGAGTGTATCCACCGCCGATGCAAAGCGGACTTGACCGGCCGGCAGAGATTCCAGACCTTCCCGGCACGTTTCCCCTCCGGGGCCGCCATGCGATCTGTGACCGAGAGCCAGCCGTCGTTCGGGCCCGTGCGCGCCGCGCAGTGGGCAGCGGTGTTGCTTGCCTGTGCGGGGATTGCCGGGGCCCAGGCAGACGCCCAGGCGCCGGTAGCCGATCCGCTTCCCGCGCCATCCGCCGCCCTGCCGCCGGTCGGTGATCCGCCCGCGATGTACATTCCAGACCCCGCGGCGGCAGACGGTTTTCCTGGATTCACGCCCTTCAATACAGCGGACCAACTCCCCGACTGGCCGCGGTGGTTCGCCGGCGCGAGCGGGCTCGTGATGACTCGCTCCCTGCCGAACGGCACCGCCACGATGCTGCCCGCCGGTGGCACGCAGCTGATCACGACCGACGGCGGACTCTCGTGGCCCGGGGGCGTCGACCTGCACATCGGCCGCTGGTTCGGCGCGCGGCAGCACCACGGCCTCGAATTCATCTACTGGGGAGTGTATGGGCTCGACGGGCAGGCGACCGTCAATACTCCGGGCATCGATGCGATTCCGCAGGCGAGCGGTGCACAGGTGGCGGGCGTGGATGCAAACGACTTTCTGCAGGGTGCCACCAGCCAGCAGATCAGCCGCGCCGATCTCGTGAACGACATCGAGATCAACTACCTGTACTCGCTCTGGGAGAGGCCCGAATTTCTGTCGAGTGATCCCGCAAACCCCACCCGCCCGGTGAGCCTGATCTGGCTGGCCGGCTTCCGCTTCTTCCAGCTCCAAGACGTGCTCACGCTCTCGACGTTTTCTCCCACGGCAGGCAGCCCGCTCGACTTCCAGACCGCGACCAACAACAACCTCTACGGCGGGCAGCTGGGGGCGAAGTTCGACTGGCGGTTCGCGCCACGGCTGCGGTTCTCGGCGGTGCCGAAGTTTCTTATGGCGGGCAACTCGATCACGAACACGTCGACGCTCGCCACTGCGGGTGGCACATTCGCGAATTTCGCCGGGGGCAATCCCGTGGCCGTGCACTCGACGCTCGGGGCCTTTTCCTGGCTGGGGTCGATCGATGCGGCCGTGGCCTGGGACGTGACGAGGCACTGGAGCCTGTGGCTCGGCTACCGCGTGGTGGGCGTGGGCAACATCGCCCAGGCCGACGGGCAGTGGCCGTCCGACATCACGACCGCCGGCGACCTGACGGGCATCACAGGCGGCTCGAGCACGATCGTGCAGGGCGGCTTCGCGGGCTTTCAGGGCAGATACTGACTGGCTGTGTTCACGGAACGGCTCGGCGTCGTGCCGACCGTTCCTTGGCCGACCTCCGTCGGCTGGCATGAACCCGGCCCTCCGGGCCTGGCGCGGGGCGTAGGGACGGCATTCACCGGTCTTGCCTGGCGTGGGGCGAGCGTCCCGCTTGCCTCTGTGACAACCTAGATGGTTGCCCCACGCTACACTCTTCATCATGAATACACCACAAACTGCCTGCGACCTTTCCGCCAAGAAGTGCGTGCCCTGCGAAGGGGGCGTGCCGAAGTATTCCCGTGCCGAGGCGGAGGCCCAGCTCGTGAACCTGCCTGGCTGGCGGCTCACGCACGAGGGCGAGCGGATCCGCCGCGACTGGACATTCAAGAACTTTCGTGAGGCGATCAAGTTTCTCAACAACTGTGGCGCGGTCGCGGAGCGGGAGCAGCACCACCCCAACCTCCACCTCGAAGGCTATCGCAACGCCTGGGTGGAACTGTTCACGCACGCCATCGGCGGCCTGTCGGAAAACGACTTCATCGTCGCGGCGAAGATCGACGCTGTTGCACCGCAGGGGTGAGACGGTGGAGGCTGCATTCGACAGGCCTGGAGGCCTGTCGCCACGGGGGGCGCGGGCCGCGGGAAGCCCGAGGCGCGAGCCGAAGGGAATGCGAGCGGTTTTCGCTACCGGGGCATCCTCTCGGCTTACGCCTCGGGCTTCCTGCAAGACAACGAAGACCGGAGCGGAAACGACGGCAAAATCAGCCGCCGCAGTAGTCGATCGCGCGGGCGATCTCGCTCTTCAGATCCTTGCGGGCCACGATCCGGTCGATGAAGCCGTGCTCGAGGAGGAACTCGCTCGTCTGGAAGCCCTTCGGCAGTTCCACGCGGATGGTGGCCTTGATCGTGCGCGGGCCGGCGAACCCGATCAGGGCCCGCGGCTCGGCGAAGCAGAGGTCGCCGAGCGAGGCGAAGCTCGCCGCCACGCCGCCCATCGTGGGATTCGTGAGCACTGAGATGAAGAGGCCGCCGGCCTGCGAATGCCGTGCGAGTGCCGCCGACACCTTCGCCATCTGCATGAGCGAGAGAATGCCCTCGTGCATGCGGGCCCCGCCGCCCGAAGCGCTGATGATGATCAGCGGGAGCTTGCCGGCCGTGGCCCGTTCAGTGAGCCGCGTGAGCCGCTCGCCCACCACGCTTCCCATGCTGCCCATGATGAACGACGAGTCGGTGACGCCCACGGCGACGCGGCGGGCCCGGATCATGCCGGTGCCGGTGAGGGCCGCGTCGGAGAGGCCGGTGCGTTTCTGCTCGGCGACGATCCGCTCCGCGTAGGGCTTTTTGTCCTTGAAGCCCAGGGGGTCGGTAGGCCGGAGGTCGGCATCCCACTCCTCGAACGTGTTGTCGTCCAAGAGTTGCTGGATCCGCTGGGCGGCCGACACATACCAGTGAAACCCGCACCGCGGGCAGACGTTGAGCAGCTCCTCGGCCTCTTTTTTGTAGATCGTGGCCTGGCAGCCGTCGCACTTGAGCCACAGGCCCTCGGGTACGCCGCGTTTGGGCCGGGGCACTTCCGGACTCACTCGCTCCATCGCTGCTTCCTGTGCGGTTGCCATGCCCTACCTGCCCTGCCCGCGATCCTCGCGTGGCGAAGACAGCAGTGTAATCGTGCGGTTTCTCCGCCGCTGCGCCGGATCAGACGCGGGCTTTTTCGAGGGTGGCCGGCCGCTTCCATTGGGCCGCCAGCGGGATATCCGTCACGGCCGACTCGGCGGGGCCGCGGCCCCACAGGTCGCCGATCGACTCGCCGGCCGTCAGCCAGCGGACGATCTGGTCGAGCGGGGCGGGCACCACCACGGCGATCCGCCCGGTGGGGTGCCGCCGGAGCGTCCGCTCGAGCGCATCCTCCACGCGACCACACGCATCCTCGAGCAGTTCGCCTTCGGGCGGCGACACGGCCCACGGATTGTCCTGCCACTGGCGGTAGAGCCGTGGCTGCTTGAGGCGGATGTCGTCGACGAGCATGCCCTGCCAGAGGCCCTGGTCGAGATTTGCGAGGTCGTCGAGGCGTCGTGCCCGCAGGCCACATGCCCGGGCGACGAGCCGTGCGGTGTCGAGCGAGCAGGCATCGGGGGATGAGTAGATCGCGGCGGGCGGCGCACCGGCGAGCGTGGCGGCGGCAGCCTGCGCTTCGGCGAGGCCTACGGCACACAGCGGGAGGTCGAGCGTGCCGCGGATGCGGCCCTGCAGATCGAAGTCGGTCGAGCCGGCACGGAGAACGACGAGGGAATCTGCCATCAGGGGAAAAAATCTCCAGGGTGCATGATCGTCACGCGGCCTCCCGCGCGAGCTGTTCGAGTTCGGTGATCGCGTGGCCGTAGTTTCGCGAACGAATGACGGCGCTGCCCGCCACGATCAATTCGGCGCCGGCCGCGGCCACGGGGCCGATCGTGTCAGTCGAAATGCCGCCGTCGACGCAGAGCCTGAACGAGCCGGCTTGCTGGCGGCGGATGCCGGCGAGTGTGGCGAGCTTCTCGAGAGCGACGGGGTTGAACCGCTGGCCGCCGTAGCCCGGCTCGACGCTCATCACGAGCACGCCGTCGCAGGAGTCAAGGAACGGCACCACGCGGTCGACCGGCGTGTTTGGGCTGACGGCCAGATGGGCCTTGGGGCCGAGTGACGCAATCGCTTCGAGCGTGCCACGTGGATCGGCGAGGCCCTCGACGTGCACGGTGAGGATGTCGGCTCCCGCCTGGGCGTAGTCGGCGATCGTGCGCTCGGGTTGCTCGACCATGAGGTGGACCTCGAGCGGCACCTTGGCGGCCCGTCGGACCGCCTCGACCACGACGAGTCCGTAGGTGAGCTGGGGCACGAATCGGCCGTCCATCACGTCGAGATGCAGGGCCGCGGCGCCGGCCTCTTCGAGCCGCTCCACCTCGCGGGCGAGATGGCCGAAATCGCATAAGAGCAGGGCGGGGAGCACCACGGGCCCGCGGGTTTCCAGACGCGTCGCCAGGGGATCGAGGGCGTTGCCTGCCGGAGAGGTCACGTGTGTGTGCTGCATCGATGGAGGGAGGCGGGCGACCGATGGCCCGACTACGACGGCTGGCAGTTTACCACGACCGCCGTCGAGCGGGGCCGCAGAACCCCGGAAGAGGGGCGGAATACGAGACTTAAAGCCAAGGTGCGTATAAACTTGCGATGTGAGAGTGAAGCAGGGAGATTCCCTCGCTTGCGCTTCGGGCTTTCGGGCACCTTTGTGGAGGGTCTGCCGTGTCGGACGACGTGGAAACGGCTGTCGCGTTGCCCACCCGGCTCTCGGCCGCCGACCGAGAGGCGATCGAGGCTCGCACGCAGGCGATCGGGCAGCAGCTTCTCGCCGAGGCGCTGGCCGCCCAGCCGTCGCCTGTGTCGCCCGAGTGGTGGGCCCAGCAAGCCGGGGAACTGGCGACATTCGACGACGACCTCAAGGTGCGGTTGTTTCGGCTCGTCGACTGCATGCCGATGCTCGACGACCCGGCCGCCCTCGATCGGCACGTGCGCGAGTATCTCGACGACTCTGTTTTGGAACGGCTGCCGGCGGCACTTCGGCTCGGGATCCAGGCGGCCCGCAGCGGCCTGCTCGCCCCGCTCGCCGCCCGGGCGGTGCGGGCCGCCACGCTCGCGCAGGCCCGGCGGTTTATCGCCGGGTCGACACCCGCCGAGGCCGCGGCCGCGGCGCTCGCCGAGCGGCGTCATCACCGCGGGTTCACGCTCGATCTCCTCGGCGAGGCCGTCACGAGCGACGCCGAGGCTGATGCCTACGCCGCGGCCTACACGCGGCTGCTCGAGGAATTGCCGGCGCAGGCCGCCCGCTGGGCGCGAGATCCGCTCGTCGACGACGGCCCCGATGGGCCGCTGCCGCGGGTGAACGTGTCGCTCAAGCTCTCGGCGCTCGACAGCCAGTTTGACGCCCTCGATCCCCGCGGCACGGCCGACCGCGTGCTCGCCCGGCTGCGGCCGCTCTGGCGGCTCGCCCGCGCGCACGGCGCGCAGGTGCATGTCGACATGGAGCACTACGCCACGAAAGATCTCACGCTCGCCATCTTCAAGCAGATCGCAGCCGAAGAGGAGTTTCGCGACTGGCCGGATTGCGGCGTCGTCGTCCAGGCGTATCTGCGCGATGCCGGCCGCGATCTCGAAGGCCTCGCCGCCTGGACGCGGCAGCGGGGCACGCCCGTGTGGATCAGGCTCGTGAAAGGCGCGTATTGGGATGCGGAGACGATCCACGCCCGCGCGGCCGGCTGGCCGGTGCCCGTGTGGCAGGAGAAATGGCGCACCGACGCCTGCTTCGAGGCGGCCACGCGGTATCTGCTCGAGCACGCCGACATGCTGCGGCCCGCGCTCGGCAGCCACAACCTGCGTTCCCTCGCGCACGGCATGGCGGTGGCGGAGCATCTCGGGCTCGACCGGCGGGTCGTCGAGATGCAGATGCTCCACGGCATGGGCGATCCTGAAAAGGGAGCCGTCACCGGCGCCGGCTGGCGGCTGCGGGTCTACATGCCATATGGGCAGCTCGTGCCCGGCATGGCGTATCTCGTGCGCCGGCTGCTCGAAAATTCGTCGAATGATTCGTTCTTGCGGGCCGGCTTCGTGAAGCACGTGCCCGCCACCACGCTCCTCGCCCCGCCTGGCCCGCCGGCCGCAGCCGTCGCCTCGCCGGTGCCCCGGTCTGCGCCACCCGATCGAGGCTTTCGCAACGAACCGCTCACCGATTTTTCGGTGGCAGAGTCGCGTGCGGCGTTTGGCCGCGCCGTCGACGCGCTCGAGCAGCGGCTCGCCGCGGGGCCGGTGACGGTGCCCGTGGTCATCGACGGAGTGCGTGGCACAGGCCCGACGACGTTCGAGCGGCGCGATCCGTCTGCCCATGCACGGCTCGTGGCGAGCGTGTCGGCCGCCGATGCCGCCACCGCCCGGCGGGCGGTCGAGACGGCGCAGGCCGCGCTCGCCGCCTGGCGAGGCCGCGGCTTCGCGGGCCGGGCCGCGATCCTCCGGCAGGCCGCGGCGATCATGCGCCGCCGCAGGTTCGAACTCGCCGCGCTCCAGATCTTCGAGGTGGGCAAGAGCTGGCGCGAGGCCGATGCCGACGTGGCCGAGGCGATCGACTTCTGCGTGTACTACGCATGTGAGGCGGAGCGGCTGGGCGTCCCCCGCGAGGTCGACGTGCCCGGCGAGGAGAATGCGACCACGTATCTGCCTCGCGGCGTCGCGGTGGTGATCGCCCCGTGGAACTTTCCGCTCGCCATCCTCACCGGGATGACCGCCGCCGCGCTCGTCGCCGGCAACACGGTCGTGATGAAGCCGGCCGAGCAGTCGTCGCTCGTGGGCCTCGTGCTCCACGAGATCCTGCTCGCCGCCGGCGTGCCACCGGCGGCCGTCGCGTTTCTGCCGGGCCGCGGCGAGGAGGTGGGGCCCGCGCTCGTCACCCACCCCGACACGGCGCTCGTCGCCTTCACGGGCTCGCGGGCCGTCGGCCTGGCGATCAATCGGCTCGCGGCCGAGGTGTCAGCCGCCGGCGGCCGGCTCGTCAAGCGGGTGATCGCCGAACTGGGCGGCAAGAATGCCATCATCGTCGACGACGATGCCGACCTCGACGAAGCCGTCGCCGCAGTGGTCCAGAGCGCCTTCGGCTTCCAGGGGCAGAAGTGCTCCGCCTGCTCACGGGTGATCGTGCTGGATCGGGTGCACGACACGTTCGTGGCCCGGCTCACCGGCGCCGTGCAGAGTTTGCGGGCAGGGCCGGCGCGGGATCCGGGCGCACGGGTCGGGCCGCTCGTCGACGAAGAGGCTCGGGATCGCGTGGCCTCGTTCATCGACCTCGGCAAGCAGACCTGCCGCACCATGGCGGCGGTTGACGTGGGGCCGCTGGCCGGTGCCGGATGGTTCGTGGGGCCGCACGTGTTCGCCGACGTCGATCCGCAGGGGCCGCTCGGGCAGGAGGAGATTTTCGGGCCGGTGCTCGCGGTGTTCAGGGCCCGTGACTTCGAGGCGGCCCTCGCGCTCGCCAACGACACTTCCTACGCGCTCACTGCAGGCGTGTTTTCCCGCAGCCCGGCCCACCTCGCGCGGGCCCGTGAGGCCCTCGAAGCGGGCAATGTGTATCTCAACCGGGGCATCACCGGGGCCCTGGTGGGCCGGCAGCCATTCGGTGGATATCGGCTCTCGGGCATCGGCAGCAAGGCGGGCGGGCCCGACTACCTGCTCCAGTTCGTCGTGCCCCGCACCGTCACCGAAAACACGCTGCGCCGCGGATTCGCACCGCCGCCCGATCCGGCGTGATCGACGGGCGGCCAGCCTGTGGCCGACGTTTTTCGGCGGGCTGGGAAACGCTCACGAAACGCTTACACTCGCGGCGTACACCTCAGTGGGTCTCTGAAACCACTTTCGGTCTCCAGAGACACCTTCGGAGCACCTCGGCATGCAGCGGCGAATCCGACACTCGGCGGCGATTGGAATGGCGTGGTGCGCCGTACTGTGCTGGGTCTTCACCACCTGCACAGCGGCCGATCTCGAGATTCCTGCCTACGCCAAGGTTTCTGGCGAGGTGTCTGGGTCGCTCAAGTGTGTGGGCTCCGACACGATGAACAACCTCGTGGCCCACTGGGCGGAGGGTTTCAAAAAGTTTTATCCCAGCGTGCAGGAGGGCATCGAAGGGAAGGGGTCTGCGTCAGCGCCACCAGCCCTCACCGAGGGCACGTGCACCTTTGCCCCGATGAGCCGCGACTGGAAGCCCTCCGAGATCGACACGTTCAAGGCCAAGCACGGCTACCCGCCGGGGGTCGTTCCGGGGGGGGTCTACATGCCTGCGGGGTTCGTGGCACAAGACAATCCAACG
>Ga0082207_1001040_pt1 | contig 13811 bp, 16 predicted proteins | sample LakMenEpi10Aug09_FD_71540 | JGI IMG/M metagenome (GOLD analysis project Ga0082207, IMG submission 71540) | reverse complement strand
AGCAATTGTATTCTCTCCAACGTTTTTTGGTCTTTCATTTTTATAACATTTTAATTGTGATTAATACCATTATTCGGCATTTTCATTTTCCTTCTTTTTAAATATTTTTTCTACTGCCGTTAAACCTAAAGTACCAAAGGCTAATAAAGCTACTGCTTCTACTAAAACTGGACTTGGAGCAAAATGCTCCTCACTAAATTGGTTATGGTACATAGTAGCACACAAAGCAATTGTGCAAAGCAATCCGCAAAGACGCTTCATACTATATCTACCATTATCTTCTTGAAAAAATTGTATCATATTATTTGATTTGAGTAAATTGTAAAATTATAACTCCGATGAGCATGATTTTTTGGAGGAGGTGGAACGCTTCTTCTTTTTCGTAGTTGATATTTCTGTATCCGGTATAAAGCTCTCTACTTGCTTCGTATTTTCCTTTCCAATAAAAGATTGTATCATTTTTAACAAGTAATTTTTTATAAAGTTCTTCATTTGTTTTGTTTTTAATTGCGACTGAATCGGTTAATGAATCTATTTTTTGAGAATAAAACTTGTAAAGCATATTGATTGTATCTGCTTGTGATACTTTCATTATAACCACCGAATCACCTCTAAATACTCTTTTAACGGGGTATTGGGAGTAACTGGAATGGAACAAGAGTATCAAAGCTAATACTATCAAACTTTGCTTTAGTTTCATTTAATTCTATTTTTAATTCTTTGTTTTCTTCTTTTAATCCTACAATTTTGCTTATGGTCTGCGTTACTATTTTCTTCTGTTCTTTAGTAGCAGCATCTTGCAAGGTTGCTTGAACTTGAATATTAGACTGCGCTTTTTTTAAAAGCATATCTAATTCTTGATCTTCTTTTGACTCTTCATTTACACCTTGAGCCGTAACACCACAACCAAATAAAAATATAAATACTAAGTATTTCATTATCTCAATGATTTTATAGCTCCTAAATCATTTAACATTTTTAATTGAGATGCGGTTACTGCACCAGATGAATCGCTTCTTCTCAATGCGTCTTGTACTGCATCTAGTCTTGTTTCTACCTTATCTACCCTTCTGTCTTGCTTATCTGCATTAGTCTGGAATGTGCTTCTTATATCTACATACAAATACCCCATTGCTATAATAGCTAGAAATGCAATTGCTTCTTTTGGATGCTTGACAAAATCTTTAAAGCTTACTGGCAATGGATTTGCAGATACATTTACATCTTTTTTTTCATCTGTCTTTTTTGCTGCTGCCATTGTTAAAATATTTTAGAGTAGTATCCGAATTGGAACTGCTTGTTGTTAGTGATATTTAATTGGATAATGCCTTTATTAGGTGATTTGTAAATCAAGCCCCCTCCATATCCAAAATTATTTTCTTGCTTAGTTGCCATTACTCCCCAATATAATGCTGCTTTTGGTGGTAATATCGTACGTATTTCTCTTACCTTCACAATAGTTTTTTCAGTAAAATGCGCATTATATCCTCTACCAAAAATCTTATTTTGAGAAATTGTATCTTGAATAGATACGTAATTATCCGTATTTATACGCAAAGTATCTAAATAAACTTTTACCTTATTATAATCATTAACTATATAGGTGGTATCGTGTACCTCGTTAACTTGGTAAATTGTATCTAAAACAACAAAAGGGATAGCATCCCCTTTTTTATATTTCCTTATTGTATCGTGCTTTACCAGTGTATCTATCTTAGTGATAACTTTAGTATCACCTCCATTGCCATTAGGGGATAAAACGAAAAAAAGCACTACAAATATAAGTGCTACAATTATTATGTTTTTAGCTGTTCCCATTATTTTTATGTTTAAAAAACTGCTTTTTAACAAAACCATACATTTGCATACCTAACCAAACAATGGTCATCAAATAAACTATAGTTTGTAATAGTGGGTTTAACACTACTATTCCTAAAATATTTAGCCATGATATAGCCATTGTTACAACACCCAAAGGTGTAAAATCACTATCTATTTGGTCAAAATTGTTCATTTCCCCTTTTTTAGAACAAATATAACTAATATTATATTATATTTTTTAAATTGTCCACTTTTTTTCCGGACAAGCCCCCGCCCCAACAGGGCTAAATACTTTGGCACTCGTTGTACACCCACATTTACCGCAATAATCTCTGATAGGCGATTGAACCCAAAACTCACACCCCATACAAATTTCAAGCCTTTTTTCAGCTACTTCTTTCTGCTCTTCAGTCGGATTAAGGGCTGTCGCATAAGATATAATGATTTCTTTTATTTTGTTCATATAAATAAATTTTTATTAATATTATCTAAGTGAGTTGTAAGTACTTAACACTTTAGGAATGTATTTTGGATTTTTACATCTGTTATAACAGTTTTCAGCAAGTACACCATCTGAATCATATCTATCTATAACAAATCGCTCATCACCTATTAATGATCTGTGTACAATGAAGTTATGATTATCTACATAATTTAATTTAATTGTGTTTCCATATAGTCTTGGTTTGCCATTACTCCACACTTGATCAAATGATATAAAGTCATTATCTAAATCTTTAATGTTTTCCCACAAATCTGGATGTATTATAGTATCATCATCATTAGAATAGACATATCCATCATTGATTAATTCTAATGCGAAGTTTCTTTGTGAACTACCAGTAATACTTTTTTTGTCTGTATAGGTATAAACCTCACAGTTATCAGGTATTAGCTTACTATCAGGTAGTGTAACACTATCAAAAACAATTATCCAACGATAGTTTTCTTTAGGTATATCTATACTATTAGCAATAATTAATAAGTTATCAGGACGACTACATGGTGTTATTATATTTAAAAACATAACTACTTATTTAATTTTTTAATCCAACTCGTATCTTGAAATATTTTGTCAGGCCCTCCTATTTTCTCATGTATAGCATCTACAACTCCTTGCCAAACTTGATGATAATCATGACCACTAATGAATCCAGACTCATTGATTAAACTTTTATAGTTATCAATATCTTTCTTAACCTGATCGTATGTATGTAAACCATCAATGTAGATTAAATCCACTTTAATGTCTTTAAGTTCGTCAATAGCATCATCTGATGTTTTTCTAATATGAGTTATGTTATCATACTTAGATATTACTGAACTAAAAGTTTTGTAAACATTTGTTAAGTCCATATAGCTACAAGCAGGATCATTTGCATCATAATCGTTTATAAAAGGATCAATTGATATAACACTTTTAAAGTTTTGAGCAAACATTTCTGTTGATTCCCCAGCATAAGATCCAATCTCAAGGATTGTCATCTCCTTAGTATTAGAAAACGTATTTACATAGTTAATTAAATCTTCTAATCCATTTTTGTAATGTCCACTCCTCATGGCATACAGTGTATCTTTAATAGACATATTATTTATTTTTATTGATAAAATCTTTTAACATTTGACTATAATCTTTTTTCCAATTAGGTTTAAGACGAACTTCTCCTTCAAGAATATTTCCCATACTTCTTTCATATTCAATGTATGCACTATGTCTTTGTATAGCATTTAACTTTCCGGGATGGTCTGTTCCTTCGCCACTCATGTGATATCCTCTTCCCCCCCACATATAAAACCAGCTAGCTTCTTCTTTAGGTGGTTTGGCAAATAATCTTCCTCCATATGCATTGATACGTTCAATGAAAGTCATATCATATCCAGCATTTTCAAGAGGATGTCCCCCTATAGCCCTCCAAGCTTGCTTTCTAAACACAATACCAGAGTTACCTATCCAACCAACAGTTTCAATACCTGTACTATGACATAACACTCCTGTTTCCCAATGAAGTACATTAACATCTTCTGTCATATAATTAGCTACGTTCTGTAAATGATTTGGTAGAGCTACGTCATCATCGTCCCATTGACATATAATATCTCCTTGACACAGTTCTGTAGCAAAGTTTTCTTTTTCTCCTATTGTATCAAATGTCTTGTCTAAGTTAATTATCTTAACTTGAGGATGATCAAATATAAGGGTTTGTAAAGGGTAATCATTAACTATGATAAGTTCACATCTATCTTTAGGATAGTCCTGCTTGAGGAAAGATTCAACACTCTCTTCAAGCGTACTAACTCTACCATAAGTTATGCATTTACATGATATAAATGGTATTTTCATATCAAAACTGATTTTTTTTCTACTTGTTGTATAATTTCGTAATACTTTTTTGATGCCGTTCCTTCTTTGATATTTAAATTTAGATTGTAAGGTAATCTATCCATAAATTCTGCTTTATAAAATAAACCATCAGCAGAGCTAACAACACCGGCATTATGCAATATATTTAATCTTTCAAAATCGCTTTCGGAGCTAGTACCCCAAGCAAATTCTAAATCGGGATGACATACCGTTTCTTTGCCTAATTTCCAGCCATTCCATAAGACTGCCCACATATCTGCGCACCATATTTGTAGTTCATGATATTGGTTATTTTCAGCCTTTTTAATGTTATTCAACATTGTAATTTCATTATATAACCTCTCACAATCTTTTTCTACATTAGCCCAAAATTCAGCATTTATTCCTTTCATTAAGTATTGTGCGCCAATTGAATTAAGCTCGTTGTCTTTAATAATTGACTCTTCAATACCAACTATTTCACACATTTTATCTAAAACATCTTGACCTTTGCTTAATATGTAACTATGCGCTATATACCATCTAGTATCAGTCCCATACCATTTTTCATCTTCCAAAAATTGCTCCCAATTTATTGGTTTTGTCAATACAATATCGCAATCATGATAAAGAATTGCTTCTTCTTCTAATTCAGGATGAGCTGCAAAATGTTGCTTCAATATATTAGGACGGATAGACGATATGTAATGTCTTGTAACTCTAGTGTCATCATAAAAAAAGAATCTAACAGGATATGCATTAGCTAATTTTACCCATTCTTCAGGAATTACATTGTTCACTTTCCAAGATACAATATCAATGCTATTTGGGTTTATGCCCATTTCTATAAAGTTATTTATCATAACTTCTACTTGCCAAGCATAAAAAAGAGAGGTGGGTTGCGCACAGATAAATCTGATGTTCTTCATAAATTAGTGTTGTTTATATGATTTTTCTTCTATTAATTCAGAGCCATACTTTTGATTAATTTGTTTTTTTATTATAGCCCTAACGTCATTTAATTGGTAAACTTCCCTTGCTAATTCAACAAACTTTTCGCCAAAATAATTCTTATGCTCGCAATCCCTTAAATCATCTTCCACTTTCCATAGCTTTTTGTTTATGTCGTAAAGCTCTTGGGTAAATGGTTCTGTTAGTGTTTCTGGATGCTTTTTTAATAAAGCAGATTTAATTATTTTCCATTCTTTTTCTACGTTTACTAGTTTTTCACTATCATGGATGAATAGCTTTTTTATGGTTAAGATAGTGTACTTATCTACTACCTCACCGATACTTACTTCTATTTTCATAATGCAATATTATGAAATTTAATTTGTTTTTTAATTAAATTAATTACTTTTGTTGATATAATTAATTTTGCTGTATGGGGAAACACTACGATTTCATTGAAATAGGCACATCTGACTTTGATACTCTTATTGAAAATGCAGATGATAATACCATTGGATTAAGTATAGAACCAATAAAATTCTATCTAGACAGGCTCCCAGATAAAAAAAATGTCACTAAAGTTAATGCTGCTATATCTGAATATAGCGGATTTATAGATATATACCACATAGAAGAAGATAAAATAATAGAAAATAATCTACCATATTGGGTTAGAGGATGCAATAGTGTAGATAAACCACATGAATATGTTATAAATAAGATAGGGAAAGATTTATATGACAAAATAGTGACAAAAACAAGAGTAATTAAGATGGATTGGTATTCTCTTGTTGATATGTTTAATATAGAAGGCATTACACACCTTAAAATAGATACTGAAGGGCATGACCATATTATACTTGAGTCATATTTAAACCAATGCAACATTAACCCTAAATTGCTTGCAGATACTATAGAATTTGAGTGCAATGAAATATCAAATAAAGAGGCAATAGACAATATTCTATTAAAAATACAAAATATCTACAATATTGATAGACGTGAAAATGATATATTTTTGAATAAAAAAAAACACGAACATGAAAAAGCTTACGTCCTTTATGCTGACGATTCCTATTTTGATCTTGTGGATGCTTGTTGTCGTTCCATTAGAAATTTTAGCACTTATCCTATTTACGTTTACATGCTTAATTCGGACAATAAAGTAGAAGTAGAAAACACCATAACAATAAGATGGGATTGTGATGTAAAAAATTCGGTTAAAAGGAAAGATTATATAGACAGAGCAGACAAAGATATTTACAAGCTCCTTATAGAAAGACCCAAGATTACAAAAGATGCTTTAATCAATTACGCAGACACAGTAGCTTACATTGATACTGATTCTGTTGCAAGTCCTTACGTAGATAGGATTTTTGATTTTTATGACTATAATTCAACTTGTCCTTATTTTGTAGAAGGGGTATATGACTATTTGCATATAAATGGTCGTGGTGGCGCCGATAGCAGAGATGATTTAAGCACTACGTTAGAGCATCCAGCTTGTGATTTATTTGGTATAAACCAATATGTGAGGGAAAGATATAGGCAAACGGGGTATTATGTTGCTGGGCAAAAAACAATAGACTTCTTGGACGAATGGTATTGGATGTGCAACCACCCCAAAATACTAGCAAATCATGAATGGTATGCGCCATATCACGAAGAAACAATAATGAACGTATTGCTATACAAAAGACTCGTTTTTAACGGCTTGCCTTGTATATATGTTAATGGATTACATAATAATTTAGAATTTACAGGAGAAGCTAGAATAGATGGCAACTGGCTTAGAATACCCGCAAAGAAAGAAGATTTATTATTTTATCATGGAGAAAAAAATATAGACAAGATAAACTTGTTTATTGGAGAAAAGAAAATGAGAATACTTTACCTAGCCCCACATTTAAGCACAGGCGGGATGCCCCAGTTTTTACTAAAAAGAATTGAAGCTCTTAAAGATTATACTGATTGTGAAATATATGTTGTTGAATATCAATGCTATAGCTTAGATTTCGTGGTTCAAAGAGATAAGATAAAAAGTTTACTAGGAGAAAACTTTACTACTTTATATGAAGATAAGATGGAGTTATTTAAGGTAATTGATAGATGGAAGCCTGATTTAATACATATAGACGAGCCATCTGAAAGATTAGATAGAGAGATGGTAAAAAGACTTTATGATTCAAATAGAAAATATAGAATTGTAGAAACTTGCCATGACGTGTCTTTTGATCCTGACAAGGAAAAGATATTTCACCCAGATTCGTACATATTCTGTAGTCCATATCACGAGCAAACTTTTGCTAATATGGAATCTACATTTGTTACAATAGAATATCCGATAGATAAAAAAGAAGTTAATGCAGTAAAAGATGGAAAACATGTTTTAAATGTAGGGTTATGGACTAGTGGTAAAAATCAAGGTGAAGGCATTGAAATTGCGCGTAAATACCCTAATATGACATTTCATTTTGTTGGCAATCAAGCTGGGAACTTTAAGGATTATTGGGAACCATTGATGAAAGATTTGCCTAGTAATGTTAAAGTTTGGGGGGAAAGGAAAGACATAGATACTTTTATGGAGATGGCTGATATATTTATGTTCAATAGCACTTGGGAATGTAATCCCTTAGTTTTGAGGGAAGCCATTAGCTACGGATTGCCTATTATAGCTAGAAATTTGCCTCAATATGGAGATATGTTTACAAACTACCTACAGCCAATTGATAGCGATTTAAATACCTTAGAATGTAATTACGAAGTACCTACAGACAATACCACTCCTATATTTGCTTTTAGACAAGAAGATGCTTATAAAAAAATAATTGAATTACCTATTCAAAAGCAAAAAGTATCTATTTCTCAGCACTTTGTTGACAATCCATTTCTAGAAATCAAAGGCAATGTAGATAGTAAATTTAAAGTTCAATTTTTTGATGGGAATGGTAGTATTATTTACGAAAATATAATAAATTCAAACACTTGGGTAAAATTAAATAGAACATACTTTACAAATTGGACAACCAAAGTTTGGGAAGGTAATGAAATGATATATGCAAATTTCTTGCACTTAAATAACAAAAGAGTATTTATTGTTATAGAAAGTAAATCATTGGGAGATACATTAGCTTGGGTTCCCTATGCTTTAGAATTTCAAAAGCTACATCAATGCAAGGTTATATTATCCACTTTTTGGAATAGAATACTGCACTATCCAGAATTAGAATTGGTGGAACCGGGCATTGTGGTAAATAATGTTTATGCTTTATATAGAATAGGATGGTTTTACAATAGCGATAAGGAACCAGAAATACCAAATACTATCCCATTACAAAAAGCCGCAACAAACATATTAGGATTAGATTTTACAGAACAAAGACCTGTATTAGCTTATACTCCTGTCAAATTTGAAAGTGCTGGAAAATTTGTTACAATAGCCACGAACTCTACTTCAGGGTGCAAGTTTTGGACGAAAGAAGGTTGGCAAGAGCTTATAAACTATTTAGTTAGCCAAAACTATCTTGTTTATAATGTATCTAAAGAAAAGAATCCATTTGATAATTGCGTACAAATAGAAGATACCTCAATAGAGAACACCATAAATATGATTAGTAATAGCAAGTTTTTTATAGGGCTTAGTTCAGGTTTAAGCTGGCTTGCTTGGGCTTTAAATGTAAAAGTATTTATGATAAGCAATTTTACAGAGGCGGATCATGAATTTACTGATTGCGTAAGAATAACCAATACAAACGTATGTCATGGATGCTGGAATGAAGAAGGTATTATCTTTGATAAGGGAGATTGGAATTGGTGCAAACATAAAGGCACTGACAAACACTTTGAATGTCATAAATCAATAACAGCTCAAATGGTTATAGAAAAAATAAAAGCAGCTTTTTAGCTGCTCTTTTTTTAATTATTTATTTAATTGTTCGCTAATTTCAACTAGAAACTTAGAAACAATTATGAATTTCATATTCTTATACAAATCCCTTAATTTGTTAAATTCATTATCTTCTAATTCTAATGTTGCCGTCCTTTGCAATAAATCTTCTGGAGGCGCAGTTAATTCAAAAATGTCTTTAAATTTGTCTAACTTATCAAGAAGTTTTAATCTAACAAGCATTTCCTCTACATTAATCCCACCTTCTGTTGGGTTATTAATAACTGCTCTTAAAATAGCGTATGTGCTTACATACTGATCTTGTCCATCTTGGGTTTCTTTTGCAATCTTTAATTCAATTGATTTCATGGTATAATTATGTTTAAAACACAAAATTAAGTTAATTTATTTAAAAAAATAAAATTATTTTGATAAATTATTAAAGGTTGGGTTGTTTTCACGAGCTATAAAATTCCCATCTCCAGTAGTGCAAGTATATGAATATCCGTAATTACTTGATACCGCAGACCAATATGTTCCATCTGAAGAAACATTTACCCCTGAAATAATAGGTGGCACTAATGGTATAGGCACATTATCTGGTTGAAAATAATTTTGAGTAGGCCATCCATTTGTTGTATAATATATTCTAGAAGTTGTGGCTAATGGTATTGCTCCCCCCCTAAATGATGCCAATCCCACACGACCAGAATCATCTAAAGCACATGAAGTAGCAATGAAATCTGCTATATAAAGGGTTTCAGTAAAATTAACCCCATAGTTGCTAGAATAGTAAACTCTTGCCCCGAGATTAGTGCTAGTAGCAAAAGCCCTATATCTACCGCGACCAGACATTGCAATATAAGCAAGTCCATTTCCAGTAAACCCCGTAGCTGCGGCTGTCCAGCTTGCCCCATAATTAGTAGAATTAAGTATAGTTCCACTACCACTGGCTCTTGTTATTATTATAGTCATGTATTTGCCATCATTTGAGATAGCGCAATCTTGAGCAAAGAAAGTAGCTTGTGTTACATATTGCCAATTCGCACCTGAATCAGTAGATCTATAAACATAGGTATAAAATTGATCATATGCAGCAGCTAGCCAATAAACTCCATCATCAGATACAGCGCAACAACTTAATACTTGTCCGCCAAAAAATAAAGAAGTATACCATGTTGCCCCATAATCATTAGATTGGTAAAGATTATAGTTAGGGAACCCACCGGGATCATTATCTTTAATAGCAGCCACATATTTACCATTATTTGAACCTCCGGAAGTGGCTACTTTGGTAAAATAACCAGATAAAACTGCACTAAAACTAACCCCTTGATTAACAGATTTATATAAATCACCACCTGTTGAGGTTCCATATATGTATGGGGTTGTAAATGTTGTTGGATTTACAGAAATAGAATTAGCAGCAGATATAAGATTATAGTTAACCCATGTATTGCCATAATCAATAGATTGCCTACCTCTTTGATATTGAAATTGACCAGAACTATCTACAGCTTGAGCAAGACTCCCCCCAATAATAATAGTCCAATTAACTCCCCAATCACTTGAGATATAAGTTCTAAGTTGACCTAATGTAAGAGAGTAAGCAACTACTGTCATGTAATCACCACCTGCTGAAACTGAACATCCTTTAAAAATATCATTTGGAGCTAATGGTATATCTGGGAGTGTAACAGCTGTCCAACTATTTCCATAATCATTTGAAACATAAAAATAACCTAGAGAAGAACCAGTTGGCTCTGGAGGTGTTAATAATTGGTATTGTCCTGACTTAGACATGCCAACACAGCCTGTTATTGTAGTCTTTATTCCTTGACACAAATATGTTCTAGTATAACTTGAACCAAAACTAGTAGACCTAAATACATAATAACTTGTACCATCAGAACCTAAAACTGTAGCATACCCTCCATTTCCAGACATTGCAGCTCCGTTAAAGTTATATCTTACCCCTCCTGCATTATACGCTATAGTCCATGTTGCTCCTGAATTGAATGAAAAATATATTTTGGCTCTATCGGCATCAAATGAACCAACCTGCCTTGTTAAAATCATTAATTCACCATCACTGCTCATAGCAGTCGCTAAACACGCATCATTAGTTGTCATTACAGAATCTAACCTTCTAAAAGATTCTCCGTAATCATTAGACACGTGAGCGCCACCACCACCAGATCCGGGATCATAAGATTTACCATATAATATACATCTATTATCTGTGGAAGAAGCGACTGAACCAATTCTATCCCCACTAGGACTATCTATACTATATAACCAATATCTATTAGTATTCCCAATAAGTATCTGACTAGTATTTTCACCCCCAGCAGCATATACCTGATTAGACTGTACAGCTAGATTAGATTTAACAGGTAGTTGATTTGGTGCTTTGTTATTAAGAGCAGGATTAAGTTCCCAAGCATAAATATAATCTAAAACATTAGCTTTTGTAACTTCCCTATTAGGATCTGTTGCAGGAACTCCGTTTCTTACTACAAAAACACCGGTATCTATAGCATTTTGCAAATTTGCTCTAGATACAGTTTGATTTCCAGCTATTGATTTCCAACTCATTATTTTAATTTAGCTTCTAATTCAGCAATGCGTTTTTCTAAAGCAGCTATTTTAGCTGTATGAACTTGACGATAAGATAAACTTAAAACATCATCTTTATCTTTAAGAATGGCACTATCTAAAACTCCTTCAAGATCTTGAGCAAAATAACCTAATTCTTCTTTGCCTTCTTTTATATAACTTTTTGCAGTGATTGATTCTATACCAGCAATTATAGGATTTTCTTTAACTAGTGTTTTAAATCTTTTATCTGAAAATTCATAAAATGCATCTGCATATACTCCTCCCCCTGCTAATACTTTTAATCTTACGTTAATATTACTTTCATTTAAATACCAATCATTTCCAAACATGGATATATCCCATGTTTTATTACCTGAAGATGAATTAACGTATATATTGTATGCGCTAGTATTATTACCATATGCTGCTATTGGTCCATGACTTCCTACATAAAAAATAACACCCACATTATTAGTTACTTGTACAATTGTATTACCAGCTGCAACTAAGTTTAAGCTTCCACCATTATAGTTGCCTATAGCTGCATCAAATCCTGTTGTTGGATGTATTTGAAGTCCTGCTGTGTTTGATGCCCCTGTGGCACGAATTGATGGGAATGGTTGTACTGATGATATTTGAAAACAATCATCTTGGCCTCCTGCAACTTGCACTTTTGTAGCATCAGCAAAAATAATACTATTACCTATAGTGGTAGCTGATGTAAATTTAGCTAAACAATTTGTAGTACCTGAAACAGTTACAGAAGTACCTGAAGTACCAGAACTACCTGATGTGCCTGAAGTACCTGAACTACCATTTCCACCATTTACTCCTGATGTACCAGAAGTGCCTGATGTTCCAGAAGTTCCAGACGTTCCTGTGGTACCTGATGTTCCTGAAGTTCCAGACGTTCCTGTGGTACCTGATGTTCCTGAAGTACCATTGCCACCAACTGCTCCGGATGTACCGGAAGTACCCGAAGTACCTGTCGTACCTGAAGTACCTCTCGTACCAGAAGTTCCAGAAGTTCCTGTAGTTCCTGAACTACCTGAAATACCAGATGATCCTGATGTACCTGTAGTACCACTAGTCCCGTTAATTCCACTAGACCCTGAACTGCCTGAAGTGCCTGTCGTACCAGATGATCCTGATGTACCATTACTTCCTGAAGTACCCGTAGCACCAGAACTACCAGAACTACCAGAAGTACCTGAAGAACCAGAACTACCATCACCACCACTAGCACCAGCTAAGTTTACAATCCATGCTGCATAAGTACCTGAACCAACTGTGATTACCGGAGCGCCAAATGAAAGAGATCCCGTAATAGGATCATACGCTGTAACTACTGATTCTTGATAATTTGTAATATTATATACAATAAGGATAGTTTGACCAATTGTATATGCCAATGCTAATCCTACTGTTATAGTACCACTATTTCCTAAAGTAAAAGAGGTTGTTGAAGTAGTAAAATACTTATCACCCGCATATCCCGATGTACCACTTGTACCACTTGAACCAGTATTACCACTTGAACCCGATGTGCCACTAGTCCCTGAAGTCCCTGTTGTACCAGAACTACCAGAACTACCCGATGTACCAGAACTACCTGACGTACCAGAACTACCAGCTGTACCAGAAGATGAGCTATAAATAGGCACATTCAATACATTACCACTAAATGTAGATGGTCCACTACTGCCATTTGTCGTAAGACTTAATGGCAATTGGTAGTCAACGTCAGGAACTGCTGTGCTAAAGTTAGCATCTAAGTTTCCTTTAATTATACCATCAATATTAGGTAATTCGCTTAAAATTGTATTTTTAGTCATCTTTAAAGAATTATACTATTGGCGTTGATTCTGTTGTTGTTGTAGTTGTTGGCGCTATTGTTGTTGTCGTTGGTGCTAATGTTGTTGTAAATGGTATTGGTGGCATTGGTGGGTATGGTGTTGGTATATACTCGCCTGTAATTGTTAAGTTAAGTTGAGCGGCTACCCAATCCCAAGCAAATGCGTCTTGATCCCAATCTTGGTAAGCTTGACCTTCCATTTTTAATATTCCACCATTTACTTGATATATATAATTGTATTCATTTATACTATATAAAGTGTAATAAAAACTAGCAGAAAGATTTAATTCCACATTTGTTGCATATGCGTTTAAAACTGTTGCATTTACTTCTTGGCCATTATACCAAACTTGTAC
>Ga0082207_1001039_pt1 | contig 13814 bp, 9 predicted proteins | sample LakMenEpi10Aug09_FD_71540 | JGI IMG/M metagenome (GOLD analysis project Ga0082207, IMG submission 71540) | reverse complement strand
CGGCCCCCGGGCCACGGGAAGCCCGAGCCCTCCTCACCTCCAATAGGGGAGGCTCGGGGTTCCCCCTGCCGTTGAGACGGCGTATGTGACCAGCGCAGGCAGGAAGCCGGAGCGCAGGCACATCCGAGTGAGTGAAGCCCAGGATGGGCGCAGTGAACGTCCGGCGACGGGATATGGGGAGCCCGAAGCCGGCGCACTTTTCCGACTACGAAGCCAGCTCGAGTTCGGCCCAGGTCGTGGGGTCGCCGTCCCATGGGTATTCGGGCGGGGCGCAGAAGGGAACGCGGCCGAGCTTGCGATCGACGAGCGCCGCGCAGAATCCGAGCCGGGGAATCTCGGCGGGATCCCAGCCGGGAAGCGCGGCTGCTGACACAAATGCCTCGATCCGCCAGCCGTCGGGGGCGAGTTTGCCTTCGATGGAGACGGCGCCGGGGAGGAGTTCGGCCGGCACTTCGCTCGTGCGCGGGATCTGGGCGGCCACGGCAACGGCCTGGTCGGCCATGCGTCCGCCGCCGGTGGGCAACAGCGCGAGCCGGCGGCAGTAGCGGCCGGCGCGGTGGCTGTCTCCCGTGGGCCGGGTGGCGATCCAGAGTTGGAGGCCGTCGCTGTCTTCCGGCCGCGTCGGCTGGCACCAGCGCGATGCGCCCACGCCCCGGGCGATCGCCCGCACGCCGAGTCCGGTGTCGTTCCAGGCGATCCAGAGGTCGAGCACGTCGGGCACGTTGGCGAGCGGCGCGAGCGGGGGGAGCCGGCAGGCGTCGTCGAGCTGCGTGGGTGTGCGCGGCCAGAGCGTCGCCCGCCGTGGGCAGACGAGCCGAAACCGGAAGGGCGCGGCGGGATTGACGAGCGGCGACATGGTGCTGGGCAGCATCTTATACTTCGGTGGCAGGCCGGCGGAGCGGCCGGTGCCATTCCCCCGGTGAAAGCCCAGCCGATGCGCGTGCTCATGGTGGCGAGCGAGGCGGCGCCGTTCGCCAAAACCGGCGGACTGGCAGATGTGGCAGGCGCCCTGCCTGGCGCGCTCGCGCGGCTCGGGTGCGATGTCACGCTCGTGATGCCCGCCTATCGCGACGTGTTGACGAAGGGGCTGCCGATCGAGGAGACGGGCCTTTCCTTCGAGGTGCCGCTCGGGGCCCGCCGGGCGACGGCGCGAATTCTGCGCGGCCGGCTGCCGGGCACAAACGTCACGACGTTTTTCGTCGCCAATGAAGCCTGCTTCGATCGGCCGACACTCTACGGCGGCACCGAAGACTACGCCGACAATGCCGAGCGATTCATCTTCTTCGCCCGCGCCGCGCTTGAGCTCGCCGGCCGGCAGGATCGCCCCTTCGACATCCTTCACTGCCACGACTGGCAGGCGGGGCTCGTGCCCGCGTATCAGAAGCTCGTCTATCAGGCCTGGCCGATGCTCTCGCAGGCCCGATCGGTGATGACGATCCACAACATGGCCTACCAGGGCCTGTTCTGGCACTGGGACATGCTGCTCACTGGCTTCGACTGGAAATATTTCAACTGGCAGCAGATGGAGTTTTACGGGCAGCTGAGCTTTCTGAAGACAGGCCTCGTGTTTGCGGATGCCATCAGCACCGTGAGCCCGACCTATGCCCGCGAGATCCAACACGCCCCCGGGGGCTGCGGCCTCGAGGGCGTGCTCGCATCGCGGAGCGACGCACTCGTGGGAATCGTCAACGGTATCGACACTGCCGTGTGGAACCCCGCCGCCGATCGGCACATTCCGCGCGGCTTCGGGCTCGACACTGTCGCCGAAGGCAAAGATGCCGCCCGCATCGCGCTCGCGGCCCGGCTCGGCCATGCTGCCCCTGATCCGCGGCCGCTCGTGGCCTTGGTCGGACGGCTCGTTGAGCAGAAGGGGATCGATCTCGTGATCGAGATGCTCGGGCGCATGGCGGGCAGCGGCCGGGCGCACTTCGTGATTCTCGGCACGGGCTCGGCCGACACGGAGGCTGCGCTGCGGCACGCGGCCGCGGCCTATCCGGGCACGATCGACGTGGTGATCGGGTTCGACGAGGAGTTCGCGCATCTCGTGTTTGCGGCTGCCGACATCGCGCTCGTGCCGAGCCGCTACGAACCATGCGGGCTGACGCAGCTCTACGCGCTCCGCTATGGGACGATTCCTGTGGTGCGGGCGACGGGTGGGCTCGTGGATACGGTGGTCGATGCCACGCCGGAGGCCCTCGCGAGCGGCCGTGCAAGTGGGTTCGTGTTCGAGGCCTTCGATTCGCTCGCGCTCGAGCATGCCCTCGACCGCGCACTTCTGGCCCATGCCGACCGCACTCTGTGGAGCGGGCTCGTGCGGCAGGTGATGGGCCAGGACTGGTCGTGGGATGCGAGTGCCCGGGAGTATGTGCAGCTCTTCGAGCGCGTCCGCGCCGCCCCGCCCGTGGCACTCTCATAGACGACTTCAAGTGGGGCAAGCGGGCCCTGGTGGCAACCGAGACGGTCGCCCCCCGTGCGGGCAAGCCAGGCAATTTGCATGCGGTCGTTCCATCCCGCCAGCGTGTGACGCCGGCGTGGGTTCTGCATGACCGATACGACTGGCATGAAATACGCATGCGTTCTTGGAGTGGTGATCGGCGGGTTTCTCGGCTCCGTGGCGTCGGCGGGCGAGGCTTTTCGCTGCCGCACGTGCGGGCCGAGTGTCGCGGGCATGGAGACGCCCTACGGCGATACAGGTTGCGGCCCGCGGTACTGCGGCGCAAAGCACGAGCCGAGCCGCTGTGACCCGTGCGACGCCTGCAACCGGTGGCGGGGCTGCAACGGCGCGATGCAAGGCCCCGACATGCTCGCCCCGTGGCAACTGCCGCCGGGCCGCGGGTTCATGACGGCCGAGCAACTCGGCTACGCCACGTGGGCCGGCTGCCGGACGTGCAAGTAGACGGACAGTTTCACGGGACGGCTCGGCGTCGTGCCGACCGTCCCTTGGCGGGCCTCCGCCCGCTGGTGGTTACCCGGCCCTCCCGGGCCTGACGCTACGGGTTCGTGCTGCGCACCGCATACGTCGCGGCGAACGTGATCTCGTCGCCGCGGTCGCGGCAGGCCTTGCGCAGCGCGTCGAGCGCGTCGCCCGCCGCTGCCATCTCCACGAGCGAGGGCAGCATGCCACTCGCCTGTACGACGCTCGGCATCCCGCCGTCGGCCGGTCGCTCGAGCACGGCATGCAGCGCCTCGGCCGGCCGGCCCAGCCGCCAGAGCAGAAGCGCGAGGATGTCTGCGGGCAGCGTGCCCGCTTCGTCGAGCCGAGCCGTGGCCGCGGCAGCCCTGAAGAACTTCACGGCGGCTTCCACGTCGCGGCCGAGCAGCGCCGCATAGAACAGCCGTGATGCTTCCCCCACGTTCTCGAACGGCGGCTCACCCGGATAGGTCGCCTCCGCCGGCAGGCGGGAGGCATACGAGGCGAGCTCCCACGCCTGCTCGATCACGGTGCGATCGCTCACCACCCGCGCGATCCGGAGCACCGACTGGAGGTGCGACACGTCCACGTGCACGCTCGGGTCATCGGCCAGACCGCCGGCAGCTGCCAAGAGCGCCACGAGCGAGGTGGGCGGAGCATCAGGCTTGACGAGCCCGCGGCGTTCGAGGTCGGCCGCCAGATTCGCGAGCACCTCGCGATGGAGGTGCGCCACGAGCACCCCAGCGGCGGCCTGCTGCCGTGCGGCCGGGAGCCGCGACACCGCCTGCTCGTAGGCCGTGATCGCGTTGCAGGTGCCCTGCGCTTCGAGTACGAGCTCGAGGCCGAGGGCCGGGTCGATCCCTTCCCAGAGGGCGATGTGCAGGAGCTCGCCGTGGACAGCCTCGGCAGCCTCGCTGTCGGCGGGCAGACGGGCTGCGAGGTCGCGGAGTTTCGTCGCCACCGTGGCCGGTTCGGCGGCGGCGCGAAGATACATCCACGCGGCCGCCACCGATCCCTCGTCGAGAAGCGGCCAGCCCACCTCGCGGCAGGCGGCGAGCGATCGCTCGTCGAGTGCGTCGCGGACGGTGGCCTCGAGAGGCCCGAGATCCCCGGTGAGCGGTAGCCCGAGGGCGGCACGGGCTTCCAGCAGCCGCAGATCGAAGAGCGCGTGCCAACGCTTCCGCTCGATGAGCGAGGCGGCGAGCGTGGCGAAGAGATCGGCCGGGCCGCGAGCGGCCTCAGCGGTGAGCGTGTCGAAGAGATCGGTCATGGGAAAGTCGGTCATGGGGAAAGTTGGCGGAGTGCTTCGTAGGCGAGGACGGCCGCCGTGGCGGAGACGTTGAGACTGTCAGCGATGCCGTGCATCGGCAGCCGGATGGTGTCGAAGGTGATGGCTCCGGAGTCGGCCGCCCGCTGCCAGTCGGCAGAGATGCCGGCAGCTTCGCTGCCGAGCACGATTGCGCTGGTCCCTGCGAGCGGTGCCTCATGCCAGAGCCGTGCGCCTGTCGGCAGGCTGGCGATGACCCGCCGGCGTTCGCGGCTGCACCAGTCAATCGCTTCGGCAGTCGTGGCGACGGCCAGCGGCAGCGCGAACACGGTGCCGAGGCTCGCGCGGATCGCCGCAGGATTGGCGGGATCGGTGCCGCTGCCGCACGCGATCACGCCGGCGATGCCTGCCGCATCGCACGTGCGCAGGATCGCGCCCAGGTTGCCCGGCTTCTCGACTCCTTCGACGACGAACACCGGTCGATCGGCGGCGACGGCAAAGCACTCGAGGCCACTGGCCCTGAATCGGGCCACGGCCACGAGGCCTTCGTTGCGGCTGCCGAACGCCACCTTCTCGAACGGCCGGCGGGCAAGGGGAATGATGTGGGTGCCTCGAGCCTCGAGCCGCGCCACGAGCCCGTCGCGAGCGGCGTCTCCAGCCGCCTCGGTGTCGATGAATGCTTCTGGGATCTCGACACCCGACACGACCGCGCGGTCGATCTCGCGCAGGCCGTCCACGAGCGTGAGGCCCGTCGTGCGCCTTGCGTCGGCCTCACGCAGGCGGGCCACCTCTTGCACGCGGGGATTGGCCGGACTCGTGATCATGTGGTGGCGGGTCATGCGGCGGGACCTGAGCGGGCAAAATCACCGAGCGACAACTGGCGGCCGGAGGCGTCGCGGCATGCGAGCCGGCCTGACTCGATCACAGTGCCGAACGTCTCAGCAAGTGTGTCGTGGAGACGGCGGTGATGCCAGCGGGGCGAGTGGCACGTGAGCAGGAGGGGAGCCGTGCGGCCGCGGCCCACGAGCACGGCCAGGTCAGCGAGTAAGGAAGCGAGGTCGCGGTCGATCGAGAACGCCTGTCCCTTGGGACCGTGACCCCACGACGGCGGGTCGAGCACGACGCCATCGTACCGGGCGCCACGGCGCACTTCCCGCGATACGAACGTACGGGCGTCTTCGCAGAGCCAGCGGATCGGCGCGGTATCGAGGCCCGATGCGGCGGCATTGCGCCGCGCGAGCGCCGTCGCCTGCCGCGAGGCATCGACATGCACCACCTCGGCGCCGGCGGCGGCGAGCGCGAGTGTCGCCGCCCCGGAGTGGGCGAAGAGCGAGAGCATGCGAGCGCTGCGTGGCGTGGCGGCATGCAGCCACTGCCACTGGTCGAATTGCTCGAGGAACACGCCGAGCTGCCCCGACGGTGCGGGCCGCACTTCGAGGGCGAGCGTGGCCGTGTCTGGCCCGGCGAGTGGAATACGGACGAGCCACGGATCGGGAAGCGGGGCCGAGAAGTGCCACGAGCCGGCCCGACCGGGGGCTGTCGTGAATGTCGCCGTTGCAGCCTCCCAGGCGCGTGGCAGCCGTCGCGGCGGGAGATCGGGCAGGAGGAGCGGCCGGTCCACGAGAACGCCGCCGAGCAGTTCCAGCCGGCGGCCGGAACCGTAATCGACGAGCGAGGGGTCCCGAAACTTTTCAGCGGCCGGGGCGTTCATTTCCTGACTAGCGTACGACATCGAACCTCGAGAATCGCTCAATGTCGTTTCGCTGGAAGACCGAGGCGTAAGCCGAGAGGAAAACGTGTGGTTTTTCGAGCATTGCCGCCGCATTCCCTTCAGCTCACGCTTCGGTCTTCTTGAACCGGTTCATTGAATCCTCGATTTATTGAAGGAGAATCGTCATGACGAGCCTGTGGAAGTGGGTGGGAGTGGCAGCGTGCGGAATCGGCCTTGCCGTGGCGGCCAATCGGATGGGGGCCGTGAGGGCCGCCGAGGATGCGCCGGCGTATGAGCGGGCCGGGGAGTCGGGTGACCGGCTCGACCGGATCGCTGACAAGCTCGACCGGCTGCTCGAGCGAATGGATGGAAGGATGGGGCCGGGCGGCGACCGTCGCGGCCCGCCGCCTGGAGGACCGCGCGCCGAGGGTCCGCGTCACGATGGGCCGCCGGGCGACCGGCCGGAATGGGGCGGCGGCCCCCGGATGCCACGCGAGATGTCGCCCGAGATGCGCGACATGCTCGAGAAGCGGATGCACGAGGGCCGGGAGCGGATGGAGAAGGCCCGCGAGGACATCAAGGAGCGGATGGAAAAGGCGAAGGAAAAGTTTCAGCAGCTCGAGGAGCGGGTGAAGGCCCTCGAGGCCGAGGTCGAGCGGCTCAAGGCCGCGAAATAACGCTTCGAGACCTGCGCGATCCGACAGGAAATCGACGCATGAGCCCCGGGGCAGCAGGTTTGGCGGCCCCGGGGCTCCGTGCTACAGTAAAAGAGTTCCCGCCGATCGATCCGGGCCCGGTGTTCGGATCCGCGTTTGACGGCCGGCCCCTCGACGAGAGCGGCCGCCGAACGGCGACGCGGGTGTTGCCCTTGGAGCCGTTCATGGGACGCACCACCGCGCATGGCGGCACGATCGTCGTTGCGATCTTCGCCCTGCTGAGTTCTTCAGCGGCTCAGGCAGCCGAAGCCGGCCTCGACTTCAACCGCGACGTGCGGCCGATTCTCTCGGATCGGTGCTTTTCCTGCCACGGCCCGGATGCCGAAGACAGGCAGGCGGGTCTGCGGCTCGACGTGCGTGACGCTGCGATCGCCGAGCTCGATAGCGGCACGACGGCGGTCGTGCCGGGTGATCCCGCGAAGAGCGAGATCATCGCGCGGATCACGAGCACCGACCCCGACGTCGTGATGCCGCCGCCGCGGGTCAACAAGCCGGTCACGCCGCAGGAGGCGGAGATTCTGAAGCGGTGGATCGCGGAGGGAGCCGAATATCGCGGCCACTGGGCCTTCGAACGCGTCGAGCGCCCCGCTGAGCCCGAGGTGAAGGACGCCGCCTGGCCGAGGACGCCGATCGACCGCTTCATTCTCGCGCGGCTCGAGCAGGAGGGCATGCATCCGAATCCCGAGGCCGACAAGGTGACGCTCGCCCGCCGGCTGGCCCTCGATCTCACGGGCCTGCCGCCGGTGCCTGCCGCCGTCGATGCGTTCGTCGCGGACACGTCGCCAGATGCCTACGAGAGATACGTCGACAGTCTGTTGGCCAGCCCGCACTACGGCGAGCGGATGGCGATCGAGTGGCTCGATGCGGCGAGGTACGCCGACTCCAGCGGCTATCAGACCGATTCGAGCCGGCAGAATTGGCCATGGCGCGACTGGCTGATCAAGGCCTACAACGACAACATGCCGTTCGATCGCTTTACGATCGACCAGCTCGCCGGCGACATGCTCGAGAAACCTGGCCGCGACCAGATCGTGGCCACGGGCTTCAATCGCAACCACCGTCTCAATGGCGAAGGGGGCATCATCGCCGAAGAGTGGCGGGTGGAGACGGTAATCGACAGGGTGGAGACGACAGCCCAGACATGGATGGCGCTATCGGCCGGCTGCGCCCGCTGCCACGACCACAAGTACGATCCGCTCTCGCAGAAGGAGTTTTATTCCCTCTTCGCCCTCTTTAATAACGTGCCGGAGACGGGCACGAACCAGGGTTCCCAGCACCGAGGTGGCGGCAACATCGATCCCGTGCACCTACTGCCCTCGCCGGAGCAGGAGCGGGAACTGGCACGCTTGAACCAGGTCGTGGCTGACGCCGAAGCCTCCGTCAAGGCCGAGGCGGCAAACATCGACACGCTCGTGGCCGATTGGGAGCGGTCGATCCAGCCCGCACTCGCCGCGCCACAGGAGGCATGGGAGCCGTTCGAGCCGTTGGAGTTGCGCAGTGCCGGCGGGGCGAGCTTCCGCCGGAGCGAGGACGGGACGTGGTTCGTGGAGGGAAAGCTGCCGCCGAGGGACACGTATGAATTCGAGACGCTCGTACCGGCCGACAGACTGGGTGGCCTGCGGATCGAGGTGCTGCCCGACGCGACCCTGGCCGGCAACGGCGGCTTCGGCCGCAGCGGCAATGGCAACATCGTGATCACAAAGATCGAAGCGGAGATCGAGCCGCCTGGGGACGCGAAGGTGATCCCCGTGGAACTCTCGCGGGCCGAGGCGAGCTATGAGCAGGAGGGCTGGCCCGCCACGAGTGTGCTGCAGCTCAAGGGCGAGAAGAGCAAGGGCTGGGCGATCGACGGCCATATCCCAGAGAAGCGCGAGCCCCGCCAGATCGCAGTATTTCCAGCGAAGCCGGTGACGCTGCCAGAAAACGCACGGCTGGTGGTGCGGATTCGCCAGGAGGCATTCGACGGCCACGCGATCGGCCGGTTTCGACTCGCGTTTTCAGCCGACGAGCCAGGCATGCTCGGCGTGGCGGGCTCCAAGCTCCCGCAGCCGGTCAAAGACGCGATCGCGATCGAGCGAGAGAAACGCTCGCCGGCACAGCGGACCGAGATCGCAAAGTTCTACCGGGCGAACGTCGATGGCCCGATCCGCCGGGCCGAGGCGGCCCGTGACGCCGCCAAGAAAAGCGTCGAGTCGTTCACAGGTTCGCTCGCGAGCGTGATGGTCATGAAGGAGGGGCCGCCACGCGACGCGTTCCTGCTCCTGCGCGGCGAGTACGACAAGCGCGGCGACAAGGTGGAGGCGGGGCTGCCCGCCTTCCTGCCGAAGTTGCCCGAGGGCACGAAGGCCGATCGTCTGGCGCTCGCAAAGTGGCTCGTGTCGCGCGATCATCCGCTCACGGCGCGGGTCTGGGTGAACCGGATGTGGGAGCGGTTGTTCGGCACGGGGATCGTGAAGACGAGCGAGAACCTTGGCAATCAGGCCGAGTATCCCAGCCACCCCGAACTGCTCGATTGGATGGCGGCCGAGTTCATGGAAACCGGCTGGGACATGAAGCGGTTCGTGAAGCTGCTCGTGACGAGCGCCGTCTACCGCCAAAATGCCGCGGTGACGCCGGAGAAACTCGCCCGTGATCCAGCCAACCGGCTGCTGGCCCGCGCCCCGCGCATCCGACTGCCAGGCGAGGCCGTACGGGATGCCGCGCTCGCGGCGTCGGGCCTCCTCGTGCCGACGATCGGCGGACCGAGCGTGCGGCCCTGGATGCCGGACGGCGTGTGGGACGAGACGAGCAAATACGGCGATCTGCGCGGTTACAAGCCCGACAGCGGCCCGGGCCGGTATCGCCGCACGATGTACACCGTCTGGAAGCGGACCGCCGGCCCGCCGACGATGCTGCTCTTCGATGCACCGGGCCGCGAGACCTGCGTGGTCAAGCGATCGCGTACGAATACGCCGCTGCAGGCGCTGGCCCTGTTGAACGAGACGACGTTCGTCGAGGTGGCCCACGGCCTGGCCAAGCGAATGATTGCCGAAGGGGGGCAGACGCCGGCCGAACGGATCGCCCATGGCTTCCGGCTGGCGATCGGCCGCGGTCCCGCCCCCGACGAGCTGGCCACGCTGGTCGGCGGCTTCGAGGCGGACCTGGCGAAGTACACGGCCGCCCCCGAGGCTGCGGAGCAGTATGCGGCCGTCGGCCTCGTGAACAAGCCGGAGCAGGTGCCTGCGGCCGAGTTTGCCGCCTATTCACTGGCCGCCAACGTGATCATCAACCTCGACGAATTCGTGATGCGGGAGTGACGGCTGATGCCGGCGGGAAGCCCGAGGCGTGAGCCGAGTGGATGCTGCGACTGAAAAGGAGATTCTGACATGCCCGGATCATCCCCCATTCACCTGCAAGACGCCCTCAACCGGCGCGTGTTTCTCGGCGGCACGGGCGGAGCCCTCGGCTACGCCGCCCTCGCCAGCCTGATGCAGCCGCAGGCGGCCCGCGCGGCGGCCGTGACGGGCCCGGCGCCGGCCGTGTTCCCCAATCATCCGCCCAAGGCGAAGCGGATCATCTATCTCTTCCAGTCGGGTGCGCCGTCGCAGATGGATCTCTTCGATCCCAAGCCGGAGATGGCGAAGCGGCGGGGCGAGGATCTGCCCGAGTCGATCCGCCAGGGCCAGCGGCTCACCACGATGACGAGCGGCCAGAAGAACTTTCCCGTCGCTCCCTCGATCTTCAACTTCGCGCAGCATGGCGACAGCGGCATGTGGTTCAGCGAGCTCGTGCCCAACATCGCCCGTCATGCCGACCGGTGGTGCATGGTGCGCTCGATGTATACCGAGCAGATCAATCATGATCCGGCGATCACGTTTTTTCAGACGGGGCATCAGCTCGCCGGGCGGCCGAGCATCGGCTCGTGGGTGAGCTACGGCCTCGGCAGCGAGAATGCCGACCTCCCGGCCTACATCGTGCTCACGAGCTTCGGCTCGGGCCGCAAAGACGACCAGCCGCTCTACGATCGCCTCTGGGGCGCCGGATTCTTGCCCACGAAGCACCAGGGCGTGCGGTTTCGCAACACCGGCGACCCGGTGCTCTACCTGGCCGATCCGGCCGGAGTCGATCGGCAGACGCGCCGCGACACGCTCGATCGCATCGCCACGCTCAACGCCGCCAGGTCGAGCGTGATCGGCGACCCCGAGATCGCGGCTCGCACCGCCCAATACGAAATGGCCTTCCGGATGCAGGCGAGCGTGCCCGAGATCATCGACTTCAAGGACGAGCCCAAGCACGTGCTCGATGCCTACGGGCCCGACGTCCATCGCCCCGGGAGCTATGCCTTCAACTGCCTTCTGGCCCGGCGACTCTCGGAGAAGGGCGTGCGATTCGTGCAGCTCTTCCACATGGGCTGGGACCACCACGGTGGCCTGCCGGCGGCGATCAAGGGGCAAGTGCAGGACACCGACCAGGCCACGGCGGCGCTGCTCGACGATCTGCACACGCGGGGCATGCTCGACGATACGCTCATTGTGTGGGGCGGCGAGTTCGGCCGCACGATCTACTCGCAGGGCGCACTCACGGAGACGAACTACGGCCGTGACCACCATCCGCGCTGCTTCACGATGCTCATGGCGGGCGCGGGAATCCAGCCTGGGCTCACCTATGGCGCGACCGACGACTACTCCTACAACATCGTCACGCCCGAGCAGAAGGTGCACGTGCACGACTTGAATGCCACGATCCTCCATCTCATGGGGATCGATCACCTGCGGCTCACCTACCCCTACCAGGGCCGCGACTTCCGGCTCACCGACGTGCACGGGAACGTGGTGAAGGACTTGCTCGCCTGACGAGGGCAGGGTTCAGGCCGTTCCAAGTGCGCCGGCTCGGGGTTACCCCGTACCGTCTCGCCGGACGTTCGCTGCGCCCATCGTGGCCTCCGCTCACTCGGATGTGCCTGCGCTGCGCCATCCTGGCTCCGCTGGTCACATACGCCGTCTCAACGGTAGGGGTAACCCCTCGCCTGCCGCACTTGATGCTCAGGAAGCCCGAGGCGTAAGCCGAGAGGATGCCTCGGTGGCGAAACACGATGCGTATTCCCTTCGGCTCACGCCTCGGGCTTCCAAACGGGGAGGCGAGGGGCTGCCCGTACTCCGGGAGCCGGCGTTACTCACCAGCGAAGCCAGGATGGCGCAGCGCCAGTGAGTCCGAGTGAGCGGAGCCCAGGAGGGGCGCAGCGAACGTCCGGCGATGGAGTATGGGCAGCCCCTCGCCGGCTTGGGCACGTTCCGGGCAGCACGGGCGAGACGCCTGTCCAACGCACCATGGGTTACGCGCGGCGGCTGCGTTTTCCGGGCTTCTTCGCCTTCGCCCGGGGCTTGGGCTTTTTGTCAGCCGTGTCGGCCGACTCGTCGTCCACCGTCGGCTCGCCCGGCAGCTTCTGCGGCACGATGATGCAGTTGTCGCCGAGCTCGAGTTCTTCCTCGTCCTCGATCGGCCGGCCGCGGTCGTCGAGCTTCACGTCGGCTTCGGCCGTCTTCTTCTTGGCGACGGCGAGCAGCTGCTCGTAGAGCTTGTCCCGATCCACGCCATTGATCACCGCGACGGCCGTGGCCACTTCGCCGAGGTAGCGGAGGAAGATGCTGCGGCGCTGGCCTTCTTGAGCCACCCGGAGCCGCCGCCGCATGTACATGCCGAGCTTGCGGCCCACGGCCTGGAGTGCGAGGCGGATTTCCTTTTGGATCTCCGGATAGGAGGCGATCGCCTCCTTCGATTCACTCGTGAACGGCACCCATACGCTCGCCACGTGCACCATTGCCGTGACCGGCCCATTCGGCAGGCCACCGCGCGATTGCGACAGGCCGTATGACCGCCAGTTGGTCGACGTGATCGTCTGCGTCACGGCGCAGGCCGCCGGCTGGAACTGCAGCGGCACGCGATTGGCATACCGGAGCACGTTCATGCTCTGCCCTTCGTCGACGCTCACGTTCTGCATGGCGCCGTGGAGGGCGTCGAGTTGCTGCTTCTTGAGCTTCGAGGGGCTTTGCCGCGGGGCGAGCTCGGCCTCGGTGAGGATCTTGTCGGCCGCCTCGCTACCGAGGCCGGAGAACGTGGTCGTGAGAAATTGCCGGAGGCTGCGGGCGTCGCTCTCGCTCGCCAGTTCGGCGAGGCCCTCGCGGGTGATTTTTTGGGCGGCCACGCCGCCGCCGTAGGCGAGGGCGGCTTCGATCACGAACGGATTGCCCCGGTAGACCGATGGCGGCCGCGTGGCCGCGGTGAAAAACTCGCCGGGCACGACCTGCCGCAGGCCCGCCAGCAGCCGCTGCTCGCCGATCGGCACCACGCAGTCGGTGGCCGGCGGCGGGATTTTTGTGTCTTGAATCGATTTGAAGAGTGCATCGGCCTCGCCGCGGCCGAGCTTGCCGGTGGTCACCCGCGAGGACAGCTTCGCCGAGTCACAGATTTTCTTGGCCGTGCCGTGCGACACCCGCGAGAACGACTGCGTGAGGAACTGCGCGAGCGTGAGCTTGGGCTGCTCCTGCAGCATCGTCACCAGCCGGCCGAGCTCCACCCCGTAGGGGTGCGGCTTGATCTCCTTGGGCTCGGGCGGCAATTCATCGTTGGCCCGATCGATGATCCGCTCCTGGCCGTCGGGCCCCAGGAAGTGGATCCGGGCGTGCGGGTTGGCGATCGCCGTCTGCTCGAGATATTCCTCGACGCTCCCTCGGCCGCGCTGAAACTTCGCCTCCATTTCGATCGTCACGCGGGTGCCGTGCTCGATCGCGTCGCCCTTGTCGTTGACCGCCACCCATTCGATGGCGTGCTTCTTCATGAGCTCGTCGCCGCTCTTGCCGGCGGGGATCTCCACGCCCTCGCCCTTGCCATTGAGGATTTCGGGCTGGTTGGTCTTCGTGTCGATCCGCAGTTCGTAGTAGTGGGCGCGATCCTTGGGGCCGGTCTTGGAGATGATCTTCACCGGCTTGCCCGTGGTGAGCACGCCATACATGCCCGCCGCCGAGATGCCGATGCCCTGCTGGCCACGGCTCATCCGCAGCCGGTGAAACTTCGAGCCGTAGAGCAGCTTGCCGAAGATGAGCGGGATCTGTTTGCGGACGATCCCGGGGCCGTTGTCCTGCACGCCCATGCGGTAGCGGGTGCCCGCCTCGCCCACCTGCTCGATGTGCACCCAGATCTCGGGGAGGATGCCGGCCTCTTCACAGGCGTCGA
>Ga0082207_1001038_pt1 | contig 13817 bp, 7 predicted proteins | sample LakMenEpi10Aug09_FD_71540 | JGI IMG/M metagenome (GOLD analysis project Ga0082207, IMG submission 71540) | reverse complement strand
GGACGGGTCGGACGGATCGCACGGATCAGTCTTCTCTTGCTTTCCCGACGGATCGGACGGATCGGACGGATCGGACGGATCGGACGGATCGGACGGATCGGTCTTCTCTTGCTTTCCAGACTTGTCGCTCTTGTCGCTCTTGTCCCCCTGCTCGCTCTTGTCGCTCTTGTCGCTCTTGTCGCTCTTGTCGCTCTTGTCGCCCATGTCGCCCTTGTCGCCCTTGTCGCCCTTGTCGCTCTTGTCGCTCTTGTCGCCCTTGTCGCCCTTGTCGCTCAGATCGTTTTCGGCCGTTTCTAGCTGCTTTTCGAGATCTTTTTGGTCGTTGGCAGCGCTGTCCTTGTCCTGGCCAGCTTCGGTCCGGCCACGGGTGGCTCGCTGGATGTTTTCGATGCGGCGAATATCCTTCAGGACATCTTCGAGCCGCTTGCGTTCGTCTTTGATCCTCGAGGAGCGATTCTCGCTTTGGAGCAACTCAAGCAACTTTTTTAGATTCTCTCGGCTGGCTTCCTGTTCGGGGATGGCCCGAGAGTATTGCCCCTTGGCAAGCAAATCACTCGCTTGGCTCATGCGCTGTTGGGTAGCCATTTGCTTGCTCATCTGCGCAGCTTGCATCAACAGTGCAGCGCGGGTCGGATTCGTTGCCCCTTCGAGTTGGCTCATGCGCAAAAACACCTCTTCGAGGTTGGCGTATTGAGTCGCTAGAGCCTTCTGCTCTTTTTGCAGTTCCTCAATGGCGTTGCTTGCGTCTTGGCTATGTACCGTTTGGACGCACAAGCTACCCAGGGCGATCAGAGCCAACAGGGTGGCACGCTGAGCGACTCGACTTAGGGTGAGGAAATTCATGGCCGACTCCGGACGGGTTTGGGTTACTTCAGCAGATCCAAGGTACTTTTCTTTTGCTGCTCTTTGGAGCGATCGAGAATCTTCGATTGCTGATCGAGCAAGCCTCGGACCCGATCGATGATTTCATTGAGGTCTTGGATTTCAATCATGTCCGATAGGATCGCATTGAGAGCTACGATCATTTCGTTGTTTTGAACGATGGCACTGTCGATCTTGCCGGCGAATTCCTCCGGAGACCATTTGGCCAACGATGTCTCGAATCCTTCGATATCCTGCGCGAAGGGTTTCCACTTCGTCTCGATCAGATCTGACAAAGGCGTTTTGATTTTGTCCCCGAGCCGATCGCGTCGGTCCTTGCTGTCGATTCGATTGTTGATCAGTTCCGCGACGAGCAAAGATATTTCACTCAAGACACCTTTGAGTTCCCCCTCGGACTTGGCCACCTGAGCGGCCGCTTGCTGGGACCGCAAGAGCAAGATCCTGGCCTTGGCCTGCTCCTTCGACTCCTTGGACTCCTGCTCGTCGGCCTGCGCTCGCTCGGCGGGTTGGACCGAGGAGTCCTCCTGGGCTGTCTCTTGGGCCGTCTCTTGCGGAGATTTGTTGTTTTTGTTGGTCAGCACCAGCAGATCTCGAAGTTGTCCCAGTTCGCTGATGATCTGTTCGAGCCGTCGCCGCATGGCGGCTTCTCGGCGATCGAGCAGCACCAAAAACTGGTCTTGGCTCACGACGCTCAATTGGATTGGGGTCGAACGCCCGACGTGCTCGATCGGCGCTGCATCAGGGCTTGGGGGGACATCGAAGTAATCGGTCGCACCGACGACGAGCCAATACGTCGAGCCGACTGCTGGGGTGCTTTGACCTGCCTCGCGCATGGCTTTGAGATCGATATCCATTTGTCCGCGCTGCGATTGGCCGTCCCCTTGGGTTCCCAATTGCAATTCGGATTTCAAGGGTTCCTGCTCATCGATGATGGTCTCGACCCAAGCTTCTTTCAGATCGTAATCGTCTTTGATTTTGCTCCGAATCGGAAGTTTGGCGTTTTCCGTGATCGCAGTGGAGATTCCCTCGAGCACCAAATCGATTTCAGGAGCGTTGTCAGCCGTCGCTGCGATGACCAAAGGTTGGACTCGCGTGGCGCAGAGTCCTTGGTCGTCCCATAGACGGATCTCGACGAACAGATTCCCGAGCAGGACCGTCGATGGAATCGCAAATTCTGTGACTGGCTTTTCCAGCTCGACGGTAAACTGCGTTGTGGCGTCTTGGGATTCCACTCCACGGACTTGCATCACATCGCATTTGCGGATCGGTTTATTGGCCCGTATCCAAAAGCCGACTTGGGTCCCCTGAGGAAGCCGCATGCCGTTTCGGAACTCAAGCCGTTCGTTTCCCCAGGTGGTTTTGGTCGAACGCTGCAGGTAGGTCGGGTATTGGACGTCGACATACGTTGCGACGGCCAAGGGAGCTTCGACCGTTTCAAGCACCAAATTCGAAAGCCTCGCATCGCCCCCAACCAGGGAGAACCACAGCGTATCGTTGATGGCCTCTAAGGGTGGACCATCGAGGATAAAATCGCGTGGATTGGCGTTGGAGTAGCTGAGCATGCTGGCGCGACCTCGGTTTCCCGCTCGGTCTTTGTAATGAAAAGCGCATTGGTCATAAGGTTCTGCGAGCAGATCCTTGGCAGTGGCTTTCAATCGAACCGAAGAGCCCTTGGGTGCCAAGAGCCGATTCTCTTCGATTCGTACTAAGTACCGTTCGCGGGCCGGAGAATTGGTAAAGGGTGGGATGTCCATCTCGAGTCCCTGGACGCTCAGCGATGTTCGGCGAGGCCAGGGCGCATCGGACAACCCATAGAGACGCTTGGCCCAGTGCGAGGCGAGGTCCGGATGCAACATCGCTCCGAGACCCGTCAAGCAGACCACGCCGGCGAGGATCCCGAGCTCGAGCTGAAGCGTCGAGAGTCGGACCAAGGATCGCACATCGATCGATGATATCTTCTCGACAGCTTGCTTTGCAGCAAGCTCGATCATGCCGGGGCGATTCGGATGCTCGATCGCATCGAGATCCTTCGCTTGAAACTTGGCCGTCGGACTGGCGGCTTGGACCGCTGTGACCAACGTGCTCTGAAACTCCGGGTAGCGACGTTCGATCGCTAAGGCCAAGGCCGAATCGCTCCAGGAGACGAGCCAGCGATTCCAAAAAAAATGGTGTAGAATCCATGCAGCACCGGCGGCGATGATCATGAGCATGATCACCCGAACGATTCGCGGCGACTCGTCCGAACCAAACCGCGTCGGAAGATAATCGATCAACCCAAATACGAAAAAGGAACCCAGCAACCAAGTCACCAGGACCACTAGGCCTTGGGTGGCGATGACTCGGCTAATCAATCCTCGGAGTTCCGAGAGTTTGTGTCGGATCGGTGTCGGTAGTTTCCAGGTGCTCGCGTTGTTCATGGGTGCTTATTGTAACAAAAACCGATGAAAAACCTAAGCCGACTCGCCAAGTTCAGGCTTAGTTGATAGGAAAGGAAGATGGGCGATTTGAGGGACACTTCACAAGAAAACGAGCCGAACCCTTGGGAGTCGACTTGGAGCCAAAGCGACTCGAGTCTCCAACCCCAGGTCGCTCAACGGTGCGTCGTTCGCTTCAGCGGTTCGCTGGATCGTTCGGCAATCGCGAAATACTACGGCTCGACCATGCAGATCGGGTGTGTGATTACCCTCGTGCTGATCTCGGCATTGATCTGGGCAATTATCCTATCGGTCGGCTTTGGCGTCTTCGGACTGCTCACCGTCCTTGTCGCGGTTTTGATCGCCATGTGGTTCATCGCGGTACGCTATGTGGGCAAGAACCATGCCAATCGACTGTGCAAACGTCGGCCATGGTTGGAGGGACCTGTCCACGGAGTTGTAACAAGCGGTCGCTTGACCGTCTGGCACAACGACCTGTGCCTTCAAACCAACCTAAGGTCCTACTTATCGAACACCCACAAGGGAATGCTCGTCTATCCAAGTCCAGAAACGGTGCACCCCTTGGTGATGATTCCGAGCACATGTTTTTTCGAGGATCAGTGGTTCGATCTGCTCGAGAGCAATAGACACTATCGAATCCTCGAACCGCTTATTTCGCAAACTCCTCCCCCCGATGCGCATTGGTGCATCCTGAGTCCCGAAAGGAGTATGAAGCTCAAAGCGCGTACCCGAGCCCTGAGCTTCCGGCCTAACGGGGGCTTTCTCGTCGGCTTTGGGATCCTAGGTTTTTGGCTCGGTCTCTCACCCGAGATCGCAGGAACAACCCGCTCCATGGTCACCTTTCCTGTTCTGACTGTGGTCCTTTTAGGTTGGTTCGCTTCGGAGGCGATCCGGTATTCCTGGGCGAGATTTCAAGCCTTACGCGATTTCTCAGACGCCGAACAAGGAGCTTACCGTAAGTTCAATGCAACAAGCCGAAGGCGCTATAACCCGGTGGATCCATCTGCCGATACACTCCAGAGCCAATGGTTCAATCGCCAAAGCGTGATGATCTCCGACCTGGGGCACTGGGTACTGGTCCCAGTTCATTACCTTCAACGCGTCAGAGTCCTAGGCACCTGGATCGAATTCCGTTTCGCCGACGAAACGGTACTCATGCACCGCGAGGGCTTCGAAAATCAAAACGCTTGGACCAACGCTTGCCAGGATGCTCTTGCCATCCGACGAGAGCTTACGACAAATCCAAGACCCCGGCCGAGAGACATTGGTCGAGGAGTAACCGAGGCTACTTAGAGGTCCGCACCAAAAGGATCAAGTAGGTGTCCTTTTGCATAGCATTGGTGAGCTTACGTGGCTTGGAAGCCTTTCGGCTTTCGATGTCCGAAGGCACGCCTGGGTTTTCCAGCTCGAACGAGCCGAATGCCTGAGCGTCAGAAGACTCTTGATAGAACAATCGCTTGGCCACGTTGGGCGCATCCGTCACGGCAGCAAGGTGTTCCATCATCTCAAAAACCTCCGGGTCAGCCGACAGATTCAGGCGGTAGCTCGGAAAGTCTACGTATTGCTTTTCCACGTCCATCAAAAAGGAATCGAGACGTTTGGGGTTCGATTTGACCAAATAGCAAACCGTCGAACCATCGTCTTTCAAAGCAGGATCGAGGACGGGATTTTTGATCACTTTGGATGCGACCAACGTGTCGAAATCGATCTTGCTCAACGGGGCATCGACGCTAAAGACGATCTCGTATTTCTCGAGCAACTGCGAGAGCATCCCATCTTGCTCTGCTTGTGGATCGACCTCGATCTCGGCGATCAAAGTGAATTTTGGATCAGCGACAGACTTATCCTTCTGCACCGCAGGGGCACCGGCCACCGCAGGGGATTTCGATCCTGCATTCAATCCATTCTCGGTAGGTTCCGTTGCAGGCAATTGGGTCTTGGGCGGCTCGGTACCGGGGAGTTGGGCAAGCGATCGGTCAGGAATAGAACTTTCTTGAGATGTCGGGTCATTGGGCACATCCAAGGGCATCGGCGAGACGACCAATTCGGGCTGGCTCGGGTCGGTCGGGCCGCTGCGAGGCAGCGCCAAAAATAATACGCATAGGCCCGCGACGACGGCAAGCGACGGCAACCAGACTCGAACCAATCGGCCTCGAATCGTTTCAGGCTCCCGCTGGGGTTCCTCGTGCGAGCCCATCAGCCCCCTGACAATCGCCTTTTGACGGCGTCCGACCGGGTGGATGTCCAATGCCTCTGGCACCGGTCTTTGGACTTTAGAATAGGACTCGCTCCATTGAGATTCTGAATCCTCCAGAGGCTCCTGACCCTCCGGTGCCCTGGCGTTGGGAGCCCCGGGCAAGACCCAAGCTGGGGGAGCGTCCAATTGGGCGGCCTGTCGTTGGGCAGCCTGAACGACTCGCTTGGAAAAATCTGGGCCGAGGCGGCCGACACTTCGGCCTCGCAAAAGCGAGCGGCGAAGTTCCGCCATTTGCTCGAGTGACTCAGCGATCGACGGATCGTTTTGCATGGCGAGATCGAGCTGACGCTGCTCCTGTTCGCTCAGGGCACCGTCGAGCATTCCGCTCAGCCATTCTTCAATTTGTTGGGGATCTGGAGGCATCATGATTGTGGGTGACGAAGTTTCCTATCACCTCTCGGAGAACCGAGCAGCCCAATAAGTTCCGGTGGTCTACCGTAGAATATCGATGCGAAGAGCTCAGAGAAACGCAATTCCATGGGATTCTAAGCCTTTTTGAAGTTTTTTTCTTCCCAAATCCCGTGCCCAACCAACGTTTTTTCCACAGACTCCGACCACCCCCGGTTGGCCGCCGGAGAGGCTGGACTCGGGTGCAGAATTCTAAGGATTCTAGCGGTTGTGCCGGCCCGTTTGGCCACCCGGACAAAACATTGCTCTGCAAATTGACCGACTCCCACCAACGTTTCGGGCCGCAGGATCCGCAACAATCGCTCCAAATGCTCGTCGCAAAACCCCGACATCCGCTCGGTCTGACCCGCGGGCAACTTGTCCGGCGTCAAATTCCTAGCCCCCGAGTCCATAAAGACCAAAGGACAGTAATTGACAACGAAATGCTCGGCAAAAAAAGACTCCGGACTCCCGAATCGCTCCTGAAACAGTCCCCACATCCTTCTGCCAGATACCTCCGACCGGGTGCATGCAAAACCCTGAATCGGTCGCTTCGGATGCTCCTGAGGTGGCTTGCCTATCGTTCCCTTGATCTTCAAAAAACCGCGCACCGCCTCGATCTCTCCAAACGGGACCCCCGTTTGGGCCATCCCCCATGGGCCGGGATTCATCCCCAAAAACAGGACTTTTTTCGGTCCCCGGGCATACATCTGCAAATAGGCCCGATGCGCCTCCCATGCATACTCAAGCGGATTGTAAACCGTGTGCACCGGTTCGCTAAACTCCAGCCCCCCCAGCCTTTGCGTTAAATTCTCCGCCGCTTCGATCACCGCATCCGATGTTTTGGTCAATCCATGCTCCTTGAACCCAATGCTCCCTGAACCTCTTGAACCTCTTGCCTCCCGCAGGACGCTCCGACAAGGCTCCCAACAAGTACGCTTGCAGGCAAAACCCCTTTTCGCCTAATAACTCAGGCTAGCTTTAGCTCAACGCGCATCCAGATGGAACACTCAGCCCATGCTAGCAAATAAATTGCACCGCTGGCAACCGGCACACCGGGTTTCCCTTTTCCAACACAGAATCCTATATTGTTTCCCGGAATGGCTCGCTCCACTCGAGCCTTCCACCAGCCTTTTCCCCTCGTGACGAGATTCCTTTTATGGTTTGGACGATCCTTCAAGTCAGCTTTCGACGATTGAAAAACAATCGCTCGGAATTGCTACTGACTTTCCTCGTCCCGATCCTTTTTTTCAGCATCTTCGCGCTGATCTTCGGGTCCCGAGGCACCTCGGGGACCTCGATTCCAAAGATCAAGATCGCTCTTTCGGACCAAAACCCCTCGGAGGTCTCGCGACGCGCGATCGAGCTGCTGCGGGAACAGACCTCGCTGCGGATCACCGATGCCCACACGGCCCTTCTCCATGCCGACTCGGTCGAACACGAATTGGCTCAACTCGTCGAACCGAGCCTAGCCGAGGACCTGGTCCGACGCGGCTCGGTCTCGGCTGCCGTCGTCTTCTCTGCGCCGACGGCCCAAAGCGCCTTCCCGACAATCCAACTGCTCTCGGATTCCTACGATCAAGTCTCCGGGCAGGTCCTCTCGGCATTGGTTCAGAAATCGGTCATGACTGCCTTTGCAGAAGAGCAGCGCAAGCAAGTCCCTGCCGCACCGATAAGGTCGGTAGCCTACGCACCCTCAAGCAATCCTTTTCCATCGACCGAACTTCCGACGATCCAGAGTGTCGATATTCTTGGGAGCAAAAAAACCAACCCGGTCATCGCGATGTATGCGGCCGGGATTGCGGTGATGTTCCTGCTTTTCTCGGCCACGACAGCCAGCGGCTCATTGCTCGAGGAACGCGAAAACTCCACCCTCGATCGATTGCTCTGCAGTCGACTGAGCATGGACCAATTGCTGCTCGGAAAGTGGGCGTATTTGACCATCGTTGGAATTGTCCAAATGGTCTTCATGTTCTCCTGGGGTGCCTTGGTGTTCGGAATCGATCTTTTCAATCACCTCGAAGGATTCTTTGCGATGACTCTCGTAACGGCAGGCGCCTCGTCGAGCTTCGCGCTGCTCTTGGCCTCGATGTGCAAATCCCGAACGCAATTGAGTTGGATTTCGACGATCGTGATCCTGAGCATGTCGGCCCTGGGCGGGAGTATGGTCCCTCGCTACTTGATGAGCGAGTCGATGCAACGCGCCGGGATGCTGACCTTCAACGCCTGGGCCTTGGAAGGTTACAACAAGATCTTCTGGCGCGATTTGCAACTCCATGACATCGAACTCGAGCTCGGTGTCCTGACCCTGTGCGGCTTTTGCTTTATCGTCGGCGCTAGGCTCTTTGCTATCCGCTGGGAACGCTCATGAGCTTGATGTCCCAGGCTCCCTTGGACCCCGACCGCCTTCTTCGCCACGATGCGACCCGACTGGCTCGCCAATGGGCCAGGCTCCAACGCGTCGATCCTAACCGCTTGCCTCTCGATACGCAGCGATGGCAATCGGCCCTCGATGCGGCCTACAACCGATTCGAAAAACGAATCCAAACAACCTATTCGATCGACTACGATCCGGACCTGCCGATCTACAACCATCGCGAGGAAATTCTCGAACTCCTTGCCAACCGCCAAACCCTCATCGTCTGCGGCGAAACCGGATCGGGCAAAAGCACCCAACTGCCAAAACTCTGCCTCCAAGCCGGATTGTTTCGCCACGGTTGGATCGGTCACACCCAACCGCGACGCTTGGCCGCAAGGTCCATCGCCAATCGCCTCGCCGAAGAACTCGATACCCAACTCGGACAAGTCGTCGGCTTTAAAATCCGCTTCCAAGACCGAACCGAAGAGTCCTCGCTGGTCAAGCTCATGACCGACGGAATCCTGCTGGCCGAGATCCAACGCGACCCGCTCCTGGAAGCTTATGATTGCATCATCGTCGACGAAGCCCACGAGCGATCGATCCAAATCGATATGCTCATGGCCTACCTCGCCGACCTTGTCCACCGACGCCCCGAACTGCGCCTGATTATCACCAGCGCGACGATCGATGCTGAAAGGTTCTCCGAACACTTTCACGACTCGCTCGGACCGGCTCCAATCCTTTCGATCCAAGGACGTAGCTATCCGGTCGAGGTCCGCTACCGCGGTATCCAAAGCCTTTCGGATACCCCTATGGTCGAATCGGACCACTCGCTCCTAGAACGACTCTGCAGTGCCGTCGATGAACTCTTCAGCGAAGGACGCGGAGATATCCTCGCCTTTTTCCCCACCGAAAGAGATATACGCGATGCGAGCAAAAGACTCCGCGGTCACTTGACCCAACGCGGCCTGCATGACTCGGTCGAGGTGCTCCCGCTCTACGCTCGACTCACCGAAGCCGAACAGCAACGGATCTTCCAACCCCATCGCCAAACCCGAATCGTACTTGCGACCAACGTCGCGGAATCCTCGCTGACCGTCCCGGGCATCCGCTATGTGATCGATACCGGTACTGCAAGAGTCTCTCGCTATGCTCCGCGAAGCCGAGTCCAACGCTTGCCCATCGAACCGATCTGCCAAGCATCAGCCAACCAACGCAGCGGTCGATGCGGTCGATTGGGACCCGGCATCGCAATCCGTTTGTTCGACGAACAAGACTACCTCTCGCGCAGCGGTTTCGCACAACCCGAAATCATGCGATGCGATCTGGCCGCAACCATCCTGCACGCCAAGTCCCTGAAAATCGATGACATCGAATCGCTCGCGTGGCTCGACCCACCACGCCCCGATAGCACCCGAGAAGGCCTTCAAACCCTCCGCGAAATCGAAGCCATCGATCAAGACGGAAGCCTCACGCAGATCGGTCGAACCCTAGCCAACTGGCCCGTCTCGCCTCGCACCGGTCGGATGCTCCTGGCTGCCCACGACAACGGTTGCCTCCACGAAATGCTCATCATCGCCTCGGCCCTTGAAACCCAAGACCCCCGAGTTCGCCCACCCGAATTCCAACAAGCCGCAGATGCCGCCCATCTGCGATTCCGCGACCCCCAAAGCGATTTCCTGACGCTCCTGCGGATCTGGGATTTCTACCAAAATCTCCGCGAAAAACTCGGTCGAAGCCGACTGGAAAAAGCCTGCCGCGATGCCTTCCTGTCCATGACCCGCCTCCGCGAGTGGGGGGATATCCATCGACAACTCATGGAACAGTGCCGAGAAGCCGGCCTGTCGATCCAATCCCGACGCATCCCCATCCGCGATCCAGACGCGACTCCTGCGAACGCCTCCCAAAACCCCTCGGCTCCCCGCGATCGATTCGCCGACGGATACGCAGAGCTCCATCAAGCCATCCTCGCAGGTCTCCCCTCCGGTGTGGCCATGCTCGACGACAAAGGGAAATACCGAGGGGGCTCGAACATGGAACTGCTCCTGTGGCCAGGATCGTGCCTCAAAGGCTCCAACGCCAAATGGATCGTCTGCTCGGAAATCGTCGAAACCCACGACCGCTTCGCGCGGACCAACGCTCGGATCGATCCGGTTTGGATCGAAAAAGTCCTCGGACACTGCCTGAAGTACTCCTACGATGAACCCCACTTCAGCCGCAAACAAGGCTCGGCAATGGTCATGCGACGCGGCTCACTGCTCGGACTCCCTGCCATCAATCGACACCCCGTACCCCTGGCTCCCCTTGACCCTAAACTCGCTCGCGATCTGCTCATCGAACACGGTCTAGCAGAAGTGCAACTCGAATCGCGCGCCAAATTCTGGAGCCATAACCAGTCGTTCCTCGATCAAATCCAACGCATCGGAGATAAAACCCGACGCAGAGATTGCGTCGTGGATTCCTTCGCGCTGCTGAACTTCTACCGCAATTGCATCCCCGATCACGTCGTCGATCGAGTCTCCCTGGAACAATGGGACAAAACCCTCAAAGATACCAAGTCCCCGCCGTTCCTCTCGCTCGATTCTCTCGACCTGCAACTCGATCCAAGGTCGATGGCCAAGGACTTCCCCGACCAACTCGAAGTCGGTCCTACAAGCCGACTACAACTCTCCTACCGCTTCGAACCCGGCTCCGAACTCGACGGTGTGACCCTCGAAGTCCCCGAGTCGTTCGTCGAACAACTCCACCAAGAAAAACTCGAATGGCTCGTCCCAGGACTCCTCGAGGAAAAACTCGCTGCTCTCCTGAAATCACTCCCCAAACCCCTGCGACGCCAATTCGTCCCCATCCCCGATACCGTCAAATCCCTCCTCCCTAAAATGCTCGATGCGGCCGCCCGCTCCGAACCGTTCTGGAGAAGCTTGTGCGATATCTGCTCGAAACATATCGGACAACCCGTTCAACGCGCCGACTTCAACCCCTCCTCGCTCCCTGAACATCTGCGGTTTCGTATCGAACTCAAAGACACCAAAGGCAACAACTTGGCCGTCGCTCGCGAATGGACAGCCATCCAACAAACCGCCCAAGTGCAACTCGATTCAAAACCCAAAACCGATCGGCCTGCAAACGCCCCCGCAACGAACTACCCCTGGCAACGCTCCCAGATGCAAGCTTGGGATATCCCCGAACTCCCCAGAAAAATCATCGAACTCAACGGCGGTGTTCGCATGGAACGCTACCCGAGCCTCCTTTGGAACGATGCGAAAGTCTCAACGACCATCTACGATCTCCCCCACCTTGCCGAACAACAACTTCGCGAAACCATGGTCCGATCGCTGGCCATCCAAGAACGACGCGAACTCAAAAGCCAAATCCAATTCCTACCCAAATGGACCCAATGCACCCTCTGGCTCTCGGATCGCTTCGATGCGAATAAACTCACCGACTTCGTCGCCCAACTGATGGTTCGCTTGGCTCTAGTCGAAACGAATTGGACCAAAGACTCCGGTAGATTCGAACCCTGCCCACGCACCCTCCTGGACTGGGAAGCTCGCCGGGTCGGAAAGGTACAAAAGATCGGAGCCGCGACGGTCGAACTTTCTCGCTGGTTGCCAAAATTCGCAGAAGCCTACCAACAAATTCGACGCCTCAAAGAAAGCTTACCCAAACCCCTCTGGGAACAATCCTCCTCCCTTCGCGCACAACTCGATGGACTCATGGACCCTGCCCACGCCATGCACACCCCATGGCTGTTCGTCAAAGACATCCCGCGCTTCCTCAACGCCTTGGCCCTGCGCATCGAAAAACTCCGCACCTCGGGCACCCCCAAGGACCAGCAATCCGATCTGGCTCCAGCCGAAGCCTCCCAAGATTACTCAAAACGAATCGCGGAACTCGAAAGCCAACTGGCCGTCGCCAAGCACAAACTCCATTGGTACCCCGATGGCACCCTCCTGGATTACCGCTGGATGATCGAAGAATTTCGCGTCTCGATCCATGCCCAAAAACTCGGCACCCGCATGAGCGTCTCTCCCAAACGCATCGAAAAACTCCAAGAACAACTCCGCACCGAATCGATATAGATTTTCACGCCCAAGGTCCGTACAGTCGGAGTCCTCTATATCAAGGTGTCCCCCGAACGGAATGCAAAAGGACCCACCATGAACCCAAGACAACCCACCAAAACACCCAGAAACCTGCGGCGGCACGAAACTCCATCGAGCCTCCCCCCGGTCCTTTTTTCACTCCCGAATCTCTCCGAAACCACCACCGCGACTCCCGTTGCGCCAAAACCTGAACCCATCGCGACCGTCTCGACGCGATTGCCCCTGGTCTCGCCACCAAACGATTCGCCCCAAGCGCGCCGAGACGAACGCCAAAAAGAAAAGTCGGCCAGCTTGCTCAACGCCGCCATCGGATTCCTAGCGTTAGCAATGATCCTCATCGGTGCGAAAATCTACTCGGATCGAGCTTCCGAATCCTCGCGTGCTGCCCAACGCACAAACCGAACCAACAACGCGGATAACTCGGTCTCCCCTCCCCCCCAAACGGCTTCCACATTCCAGGCCAATCCCGAACGAGGCATCCCCGAACGAGGCATCCCCGAACGAGGCATCATCACCAACGTGGGCCCACAACGCGCCTCCTACCAAGTCCCCCTAATCCCCCAACCGAACCGCTCGGTCTCCGAATCCGACCCTTCCAAGCCCCAGGCCGACCCCAGCGATAAGCCCACACTGGAGATCTCCGAACCGCTAAGCTACCAACCGCTAAGCCCGCTAAACTACCAACCAGAAGCAAATCATGGCCCAATCCAACAGGCCCAGTTCCAGTCCGAAGCACTGCCTCTAGACCCGTTGCCTATTGCCTCGCTGCCTGTTGCCTCGCTGCCTGTTGCCTCGCTGCCTGTTGCCTCGCTGCCAAACGGATCGGCTCTCGGGCCGGCTCTCGGGCCGGGGGCGGCCCCCAAAACGGCTAGCTCGCAGACTGGCCCACCGGCAGCCTTCACCCCAAGCGTCCAAAACGCGATCCCGGCCGCTTCACTCAACACCAGGGACATGATCCGATTGCGACAAGGCAAACCGGTCGAAATGACCAACCGAGAACCAGGATCCCCCTCATCGGTTCAACTCAGCGGAGAGACCTATCCTCCCGTTCGTCAAAAATACCAACCCCTGAGCTTGCCTCAGCCCCAAACGCTTCCAACCAACAGCTACAACGGCGAGTTTCTCCCGCGCAGTCCGACCTCGATGGAGATCCCCCCTCCACCCACACCCTACCAACCCATCGGCACTGAGCCGACGCAATGACAACCCTCGTTGATCGATCCCCCGTCTATCCATGTTCCTTGGACTACCACAGGAAGAGTCACTATGAGTCAAACACCGGTCTCGTTTCTTGGCACCTGGGACAGCGAAACCGCATTGCCGACCCAAAGCGTCCGAAAGCGGCTTGAACAATCCACTGCGCCGATTGAACCTCGGGATTCCCCCGATCC
>Ga0082207_1001036_pt1 | contig 13841 bp, 9 predicted proteins | sample LakMenEpi10Aug09_FD_71540 | JGI IMG/M metagenome (GOLD analysis project Ga0082207, IMG submission 71540) | reverse complement strand
TCAAGAACAGTGCCGCTATGCCGAACCCTGCAATCCATGCGAACCGGCGAGACCGATTAGCGTCAGGTTGCGTGGCCGAGTTTTGCAGAGTTTCCGACGACGCATCTACCGCCGAATCAAACGAGGGTCCGTCATTCGGCGGGATGACGGCAGGGGGAGGAGAAACACCACCCTCCCCAAGCTCGCCAATCGAAGGTTGATCCGGACGGGCCCGTTTGGCCATCGGGTCAAGCTTGGCCGATTTTGAGCCTTTGGGCAGGGGGGAACTGTCAGGGCTCGGCATCTTCTCAAAAGCCGTATCGGACAACGCTCCGGTGGCGTTTTCCTTAGTATCAACGTCGACGTCATCGGCTCCGATTTCGACAAGCCCCTGACATTTCGGGCATGGGACAATCGAACCGATCCAACGAGGGTCCGTGACTCGAAAACGCCCACCGCAACTGAGACAAGTTACCACTGGGCGATTCGATCCTGACACGGTGGCTCTCGCCTATAACGGGTGCTGTTTCGATCCGAAAAATCTGTCAACCCGACAAGCCCGATAGTTCGATCGCTTCCGACGGGATCAGGGCCGGTATCCCTTCGCGGATAGCGTAAGCGCGGGAGCCATCTTTCGAAACGAGCAAGCCGTCGATCGGTTGTTCGACGACGCCATCAGCGCGATCTCGCAATTGACGCTTTGCGATCAGTTCGTTCAGCTTTTGAGTGAGTTCCTCGGGCCCCATGACCAGTGGTTGTCGGTCGATGGGACATCGGAGCAATTCGAGAAATGACGGGTCGAACATGGCGTTTACCGGACGGTTATCCACTTCGTATCGCGGGCTCAATCGGCCAAAAGTTTTGCCAGCCCTATTCTAGGGGCGATCGTGCCACCAATAAGAGCCGATCGGGAAAAACGAACGTTTCCTTGACTTTTTTCCGAGTGCTGACCGGGGTTTTGCCGAAAGGGTACGTAGCGTGGGCATGGCGAATTTTCCGTTTTTCCGCATCGACCCTACAAGTTCCGAGGTCGATCGGTTGGGACGGAAATGCGAGCATCCTGAAGGGAATTGAATACTCCCACAAGCACGGTACTAGCGATGATGATGATCCCGTCGTTCCGGTTGGTGGCTTCAGTAATCTCGGCCCTTTGCCCTCTGCTGATCGGGGTAAAGACCGCACTCGGTGAATTGCCGAAATCGGTCGCCGCGGGACCTGAATCAATCGCCGATTCGCAAGGGTCTGTTTTTTATGCCGATCCCGCGACAGGAATCGTTTACCGGAAGGTTGTTCATACGACCGAAAGGGCTGTGGCAAAGACGGAGGTCGATTTTCGCGAAGAAATCGTCTACCGCCCGCAGGTGGTCATCGAAACCAAGCCCGAAACCCGCACCCTGCAGGAACCGGTCGTCACCCATTTTTGGAAGCCGCGACTCACCAACCGCTGGAACCCTTTCGGGCCAAAGTCGGTCTATTACGAACACACCCCTGAGACCCGCTGGGAGACGCGAACCGTCGTCGTCCAAAGCAGAGAACCACAGACCCGCTGGCTGACGGATCGGGTGCGGACGGCCGTCCCCCGCCCTTCGATGCGTATCATCCGGGAAGAGGTCGTCGGCTATGAAGCTGTGGGAAGAATGCCGGTTCAGGCGAGACCGCCGGCCGCAGATCCCGAGATCGACAACCACCCCGAGTCGATAGCGGCCCGGCTGAAACCGATCCCGCCACCCCAGGAAGGATCTGGCTTTATCCCCGGCAAGTTGATGCCGGCTTCGGGTATCCCCATTACCCCCATCGCTGCAAACGGTAGCCGAACCGAGGCCCACGCCGGATTACGAGCCTCCGAGTTGTTGCCGTCTGATCGTATTGGGGGGCATCGCATATCGGCCGGTGCCGCGATGGCGGATAGCACGGGATCGGGTGGTTGGCGGTGAACTGCTGCGTCGATAAAGCTTCACAGCCACCAATTTTCATGCCAAACTTTCTACGAAAGGTCCCTCGCCGAGGTACTGGGGGCGGCCAAGTCGAGCAGATGCCGGTTATGATGGTCTATAAACCACCGGCTCGTTAGCCCTTTCCCGTCGCTAGCCCCAATTCGTTGCCCCATGTTCGGACCGGTCTTCAATCGCGAAGCCATTGTCGCACCGAAGCGTCTTAAGACATACCTTTCCCGTGCGATTTACTTATTGGCGATGTTCGTCCTGTTGGCGACGGGTTATCTGGTCCTTGCCGGGACGCGGTCGTTAACCAGCGCCAGCGATCTCTCCAGGTTCGGAGGCGGGATGTTCGCGCTGCTGGCACCGCTCCAGTTGATCGTACTCTCAAGCTTGGCGGCTGTCGGTTCGTCGAGCAACGTCGCTCAGGAGAAAGACCGACGCACGCTCATCCTGCTCTTAATGACCCGCATCAGCGGCGCCGAACTGGTACTGGGCAAGTGTGGGGCGAGCCTTTTGGGCCCTTTGGCGATGCTGGCCGTCGCCTTGCCGCTGTTTCTGGCGCTTCCGCTGTTGGGCGGGGTTTCGGCAGGCCAGGTGGGTTTGGTTTACGCGATCACCGGGGCAAGTGTCCTGCTGGCGGCGGCTACCGGAACGGTGGTCGGGCTGTGGCGAGAAAAAAGTTTCCAGGCGATCGCGACGACGGTGTTGATACTGTTACTCTACGTCGTCGCCGCCGAACTCGTTTCGCGCGGTTTGCTCGGTAGTGACGCGGCGAAGTTGGCCGCTTGGGTCAACCCGATCCGGGCGATCGATGCGGCCCTAAGCCCGTTAGCCTCATCGGTGGGTGGCGCAAAGGTCTCGCTGGGTTTCTCACTTCTGATTGCTACCGCTTCCACAATCGTCCTGTCGATCGGGATCGCAAGGGTTCGCATCTGGAGCCCGTCCCGCGAGGTCCGTTTTAAAGCACCCGAACCGGAAACGGGGGAAGAGCTGAAACGGCTCCAATCGGAGCAGGCGGGTCCAAGCCCGGCCGTCAACCTTGCCGAGTGGCGTGCTCGCCAACCTCGCACGGTTTGGAAAAATCCGGTGTTGTGGCGTGAGATCTGTACCTGGGCCTATGGCCGCAAGGTGCTGCTCGTGCGATTGGCATTCCTGCTCCTGTTTTGCGTCGCGGCCACGATCGTCGTTTCGAGCGTCCGCAACGGACAGGCATTAAAGCGTTTCGACGCCAACGAAAGCGCCTTGCCGGTGACGACCCTTCCCGTGGCTGCGATCGGTGTCATCAGCCTCGTCTTGGTCAATGCGTTGGCGGTGAACTCGATAACGAACGAAAGGGACGGGCTCGCTCTCGATTTGCTGATGGTGACCGATCTCCGCCCTGCCGAATTCCTCTTCGGCAAATTGCTCGGGGTTTTGTACGTCACGAAAGAGATGATCCTCTTGCCCTTGGGGCTGATCTTTTTTCTCGGGACCAGCGGGGCGATGACTTGGGAGAATACGTTGTTCACCCTATTAGGGGCGACTGTGCTCTACGTATTCGCGGTGGTCCTGGGGATACACAGTGGCCTGAATTACATCGCCGGCAGGACAGCCACACTGGTGAGCTTGGGTACCGTCTTTTTCCTTTGCGTCGGTGTCGCGATCTGCATGGTGATCATGGTCAGTTTCCGCGGTGCTTTTCAACTTCAGTTGGCACCCTTCTTGGCCATGATCTTGGGAGGTGGGGCGGCATTGTTTGCTGCCTTAGGATGGCGCACCCCTTCCTCAGCGATTTTCGTCGCCTCGTTCCTGCTACCGCTGATTACTTTTTACGCCATCACCCAATTCTTGTTGCAGCGTGACCAGCTCTTCGTTTTTGCGACGATCGTAGCCGGATATGGCTTCACCACGGCAGCGATGTTGATACCCGCGCTAAGCGAATTCGACGTTTCGCTCGATCGCGATTCGGGCGGAGACCGCTAAACCGACCCGCCGATTTCAGACCAGAGGCAAGATCTGGCTGAGCAGGATCGTGACCAAAAGTCCGGTCGTGCCGAGTACGATGAGCAGCGGGGTCCAACTTCGTAGTGTTTCGCCCTCGGTCAAACAACCCATCTTGGCGAAGACCCAGAAACCGCTGTCATTCATCCAGCTTCCGATCAGCGAGCCGCTGCCGATCGCGGTCGCGATGTAAACCGGGTTGAAACGGATAACGGTGCCGCTAAGCATGGCCCCCAGCATCGACGAGGCGACGATCATCGCAACCGTGCTCGACCCCTGGGCCACCTTGAGCACCGCCGCGATCGTGAAAGCCAGTAGCAAAAGCCCTAACCCGCCGCCACCGCTGATCCCGGAGAACATGCGTTCGATGGCCGGGCCGATCCCCGCGGCCGTCAGCATCGCACCGAACGCGCCTCCCGCCGCCGTGATCAAAATGATCACCCCTCCGCTCATCAGCGATTCTTCGACCTCGGCCGACAAATCCCCAAGGCTCATGCGGCGGAATTTCCATGTCGTCCACATCGCGACCAGAGCCGAAAGCATCAAGGCAAAGTTGGGATTGCTCCACATCGTCAAACGCGTTGCCAATTGACGTGCCGGGGTGTCCCATTCATGCGGCTTGATCATCCCCGGTAAAGCGGTTTCTAGAAGGCTTCGATTCATGCGCCGACGGTCAACCGGTTTCATCCTGAGCTGGTTGCTGGCCAACAATTCACGGCTGACGGAAGAGAGCTCGACCCCCCGAAACGCCCGTTCGTCAAAAAGACCCTTGTCCGAGAGGGCGCGATTGATAGCCGCCGTTAACGACTCTCTGGCCGCCTCGGCGGCGGCCACATCTGCAGGCCACGGAGCGGTGAGGATAGCCCGTTGCTGGTCTGTCAGGGCTTGGCTAGAAACCAACCTTCCCGCGGGGCCAACCGGGTCGGCGGTCCGAAGCAAACCGACCAAAGCCGCAGGATCGACCAAATCCGATGGGGTCAAACTTCCCCGGTCTTCTCGGTCAGCACGGGTCATCGCGACCGTTCCCAAACCGATCAGGATCACCGGGAGGATAACGGGCAAGACGGCCACCGAGAGCGGCGGGAGTTCGCCTTCTGGGATCGCCTGTTGCTGATCGTCATGAGGCCCTAGGGGCCGCATCTCGACAGGGCTTCGCCGGTCGACGAACGCTGAAAAGAGCAAGCCCGCCACCGCGCTAGGAAAGCCGACCGCCAAGCCGATGATGATCATCAAACCCACGTCGACACCGAGGTTGGCGGCGACCAGCAAGGGGCCAGGGGTCGGCGGTACCAAAGTGTGCGTCGCGGCGCCTCCCGCGGCGATCGCCAGCAGATAAAGCAGATAGTTCTTGCGCGTCTGCCGATGAAGACTCCTCGCCAGCGGGACCAAGAGGTAGAACACGGTGTCGAAAAAGACCGGGATACCCAATAGAAATCCGCTTCCCGCCAAGCCCACCGACGCTTTCCGTTCCCCGGTGATCCCGACCGCCCACCGAACGATCCTGTCGGCAGAGCCATTATCGAGCATGCATTTACCTACGATCGATGCCATCGCGACCATGATCCCGAAACCTGCTGCCGAACTCCCGAAAGCCGCGACAACCGCGTCGACACGTGCCCCGGGGTCGCCTCCAGTCATCAAGCTGATGACAATCGCGGAAATGATCAGCGCCAAGAAAGCGTTCATCTTCAAACCGATGATCATCCCCAGAACCATGACGATCCCGACGATCAGCGTAAATATCGCCCAGGTATCGTTTGCCGAATTCGAGACTGCGGACTGCGCTAACAGATAATCGGCAACAAGAGTCATGGTCGCGAACATGGCATCAGGATGGTGAGGGTTCGAAGGAGGCTTCTTGCGAAGGGCTGTACCGACCAGCGTATCTTAATGTTCCGGCGTGAATGGCTCATCCGGTTTCCGGCCGAATTTGATGATCGCGGCAGATCGGCAACGTCGCAACAGCGGTCGCGTTTGACTGCGGTCCGACCCAACCGGTTGACCACGGGATCCGATTTCCCGATCGTGCGGGTCAAACGGAGCTGCCGGATCGAGGCGATCCCGAGCTAACGCCTCTTGTTGCTCAAGTGAACCTCGGCGAAGCAAGGGGGCAACAATCGAGTTCTCGAATCTTCAGGGCGACCCGCAACCCGCTGGTCTCGGTTGGAGCTAAGATCATGGCCACAAGATCGATCACCAGCGGGCCCACGTGGTGATCCGATCGTCAGAACCTTCCGACCAACACTCCCTGAAATCGACCCCCGCCGAAATGTCGATCAATACCCAGCGCCACCGCGTCTTCGTCGCCGGACTGTTTCACGAAACCCACACCTTCCTTGACGACACCACCGGGGCGAAAGATTTCGTCACACTGCGGGGTGACGCATTTCTCGCGACGCGGGGCGACGCATCCCCCTTGGGGGGCGTGCTGGAATATGCGGAACGGTGCGGTTGGCAGGTGTTGCCCGGGATTTGGGGGATGGCGGTTCCGGGTGGGGTGATTGAAGACTCTGTCTGGGAGTCGTATTGGCAGGAACTGCAAACCCAACTCCGACGACTTGCCCCGGGTGGTGTCGACGCCATCTACCTCGTCCTACACGGCGCGATGGTAACCCAATCGTATGGCGACGCGGAAGGCGAATTGCTGTGCCGTATCCGCTCGATTGCGGCACTCGATCATGTCCCGATTTACGGCGTCCTCGACCTCCACGCGAACGTATCGCAAGCGATGATCGATGCTTCTGACTGCCTGGTGGCCTACCGAGAAAACCCCCATAGTGATGCACGTGAGTCAGCGGTGCGGGCCGCCGAGATGCTCCGAGATCGGCTCAGCGGCAGGTGCCCTGCCCCGCGACAGCGCCTACGACAGGTCCGAATCATGTGGCCCCCGACCGGGACGGGGTCTGCCTCGGATCCGATGAAAAGTCTGTTGCGACGGGCCCGCGAAATCGAGGCGTCGGATCCGAAGATCGCCTGCGTCAATGTGATTCCCGGGTTTGCCTTTGCCGATACCCCTGACACCGGGTTGGCATTCTCGATCATCGGATGGGCCGAAGAAGACAGGTTCCGCAGTTTGCTGGACAGTTTGGAAGAGTTGGCATGGGATTTGGCACCTCTGGGGGTGCCGGCTGACCTCCCGTTGGATGATTCGCTGAGCCGCTGGAAACGGTCCCAGCCCCAGGGCTTAACGGTGGTCGCAGAACCTTCTGACAACATCGGTGGCGGGGCGCCAGGTGACGGGACCGGTTTGCTGCGGGGCCTGCTAAGGCACGACATCCAAGGGGCGGCGATTTGCCTAAATGATCCGGACGGGGTCGCGATGTTAACGCGTCACCTACCGGGTGATCGCGTGACCCTTGCCATCGGTGGGCGGGGCAGTTCACTGGACGCTGGACCGTTGGAGATCGATTGCGAACTGGTCGGCCTGTACGAAGGCAAATTCGAATTGGAGGACAAGCAAAGCCACCTCGCCTCCGTGGCAGGAGACCGTTTCGACATGGGGCCTTCTGCCTTGATACGGCACTGCGGGATCACGATTTTGCTCACCAGTCACCGTACCCCCCCAATGGATCTGGGGCAATGGCGGTGCGTCGGAGTCGACCCCCAGTCGTTTTCCCTGATCGGTGTAAAAGCCGCTGTGGCTCATCGCCGGGCATACGATCCGATCGCAACCCATCACCTCACGGTTGCGACCCCTGGGCCGTGCGCATCTGACCTGACCCTCTTCCAGTATGCCCGCACTAGGCGGCCGATTTATCCGCTCGATCCGATCGAAGAGGTTCGCGCCATCAAGTAATGATTTCCGAAACGACTCGGCCGTGAACGTCGGTCAGTCGGTAATCGCGGCCGCCATATCGGAAGGTTAGCTTCTCGTGATCTAGGCCTAACAGGTGCAGGATGGTGGCGTGAAGGTCATGCACATGCACCTTGTTTTCGACCGCCCGGAATCCGAACTCGTCCGTTTCGCCGTAGGTCATGCCACCGCGAACGCCTCCGCCGGCAAGCCACATCGTGAAGCCGTGATGGTTATGGTCGCGGCCATCACCGTTCTCGGATGTCGGGGTTCGTCCGAACTCGCCCCCCCAGATCACGAGGGTATCTTCCAGCATCCCACGAGACTTCAAATCGCCGAGCAACGCGGCGGTCGGCTGGTCGATATCCTGGCAGAGCTTTTTCACCGACTCGTTGTGCTTGGAATGGGTATCCCAAGGCTGTCCGTTGCCATAATAAAGCTGAACGAAGCGAACCCCTCGTTCCACTAGCCTTCTGGCCAAAAGGCAGCCATTGGCGTAATGCCCTTCTCCATAAGCTGACCGCGTTTCGGCCGATTCCTGGTTGAGGTCAAACGCTTCGTTCGCCTCAGACTGCATGCGAAAGGCCGTTTCGAGAGAATTCATCCTGGCTTCCAGCGCCTGGTCATCCCCTCGGGATTCCTTATGAAGAGCGTTCATCTTCAACATCAGGTCGAGTTGCCGACGCTGCGCTGATAGGTCGAGCGTTGGGTTCTTGAGGTAGGGGATAAGCTTGCCAGGGGTCAGGTCCGAATGGTTAACGTAGGTCCCTTGGAATGAAGCCGGTAAGAACGAGCTGGTCCAGAGTTCGGCGAACCTGACGGGACGACCAGGGCAGAGGACGATGTAACCCGGCAGGTTCTGGTTTTCGCTCCCCAATCCATACAAAAACCAAGAGCCCATGCTCGGGCGCGAGGGGAGGATCGTCCCATTGTTCATCTGCATGAGCGCGGGCCCGTGATTCGGGTTATCCGAATGGAGCGAGCGGAGGACACAGATGTCATCGATATGACCGGCCAATTTAGGGAGCAATTCGCTGACCGGCACACCACTTTTGCCCGACGGCTGAAACTTGACGGTCGATGGCAACAGCCCCCCGGTGGGGCGCTCCGTTCGCAAGTCAGCCCCCTCCGGACGCTGTCCCGAATACTTCTCAAGGGCGGGTTTAGGATCGAAGAGATCGGCCTGGAAGGGACCACCATTCATAAATAAGTGGATAACGCGTTTGGCCCGCGGGGCGAAATGCGTCTTCAATTGTTTGGCGGGGTCACCGGCGGAATCCTCTCCGGCCAACACCTGGGCCGCCCCTAACATCCCCAAGCCGCCGCCTAGGGTTTTTAAAAGTGATCGTCGCCCGAGTGGCGATCCGCTCGCAAGAAAAGGCATCATTCGCAGGGACCTCTAGTCGACGAACTGAAACTCATTACTGGCCAACAATGCATGACAATACTGAACCCAAGCCGCACCTGCCCCCCCATCGCTTGAGCCGTTCATGTAATCCAGGGCCAGCCGAACCTCGTCGTCGGTCGCATCCCTGCCAAAAAGCAATCGGTGAGCCGACTTGATGCGTGCCACGGGGTCGTCCGGAACCTCACGGGCAAGGCGCTCAGAAAGGGCTTTGCCAAGTTCGTTCAATAGCGGGCTATTCAGGAGGTACAAGCCTTGCAGCGCGGTGGTCGTCTCGCTCCGTTGCTCGCTATGGAGGTTGGGGTCGGGAAAGTCATGCAACTGAAGCATTTTCGAAACCTCGCGACGATGGATCTTCGCGTAAACGGTACGTCTCCGATTGGTGGCGTCTTCTGCGGCTTCGGCCGGGCCACCGAGACTCAGGTCCAGGGTTCCCGCCACGGCTAACATCGCATCCCGCCAAGGCTCGACCTCCAAACGTTTGCGGTTCATCCGCCACAACCAACGATTGTCGGGATCGATCGATTGTTTGGAGGGTTCGGCGGCACTCGACTGACGATAGGTCGCTGAACCGACGATTTCGCGATGAAGCCATTTCAACGACCAGCCGTTCTCGACGAATCTGAAGGCCAGATCTTCAAGCAGTTCGGGGTGGGAAGGTTTCGCGCCAAGCCTGCCGAAATTGCTGGGCGTATCGACAAGTCCTCGACCGAAATGCGTCATCCAAACGCGATTAACGATCACCCTGGCAACCAGATGTCCGGCCTCGCGGATGATCGCATCGGCGAGCTCGGCACGGCCGCTACCTCGCTCGAAGCGCTGTGGGGTCGGGCTTTGAAGAACCTGCAAAAATCGTCGGTGGACAACGGGCCCCAATTTGTTCGGATTGCCGCGGACGAAGATGTTGAGGTCTTGCGGTTCGGGTCGATAGTTGAGCTTCGTACCGGCTTGGGGGCTATCACCGGCCATTTCCACATGCAACGATTCGTCGACTACCACGCTTACCATCGGCGTGTCGTAATCGGGGGTGTACCGCTTCAGATAGTCAATCTCGTCCTCCAGGCAGGCGATTTGTTCCTCGGGTGCCGGCTTCTGTTTTTTGAGGTTCGCCACCTGTTCGCTCAACTTGTTCACTTCCGCCTTAGCCGCCGCGACCGGGGCATAGCGATCGTTCGGGATCATCGCCCGTGACGTCATTTTGGTGCTGGCAAAAACACCGGCCAACGCGTGGTAATCTTCGGTGGAGATCGGATCAAACTTGTGATCGTGACAACGGGCACAGGCGACGGTTAGGCCCAAGAAGGTCCTGGAGACCGCATCGACCCGCTCCTCCCATTCGTCAGCCACGATCACCTTGATGATATCGGGAGGAAGGAGCAACTCTTTGAAGTATGTCGGGCTCAAACCGAGAAAACCTAATGCCGGTAATTCGTCAAGACCTAAGCCGTCGATCTGGTCGGCGGCGAGCTGGCGACGGACGAACTGGTCGTAGGGGAGATCTTCGTTCAAAGCCTTCACGACCCAATCGCGATAAAGATGGGCATTGTTCGTTTGATCGAGCCAAGACTCGGTCGTATCGGTATAACGGGCCAAGTCGAGCCACATCCTGCCCCACCGCTCGCCGTACTGGGGAGAACCGAGCAATTCCTCGACCAAGCGGTCATACGCTTCGGGAGACGGGTCTTGAACGAACGATTCGATTTGTTGAGGGGTTGGCGGTAGGCCGACAAGGCTAAAAAAGAGTCGACGGACCAAAGTCGTCCGATCCGCGGTCGGGGATGGCGCGAGCCCATGTTGTCGCTGTTTCTCTAAAATGAAGGCGTCGATGCGACCTATGACCCAAGGGTCCGCGGCGGTCACCGGGAGCTGCTGTTCGACTAGCGGTTGGAATGACCAATGCTTGCGTCCCTCTTCAAAATCGATCTCCGCGCCGGCCGGAAGGGGCTCGGCATCGGTTCCGGGATAGACGGCCCCATTGGCAACCCAATCGGTCAACATCGCGACATCCCGATCGGAGAGTTTCCCCTCGGGCGGCATGTCGTAGGCCTGCCCGTCGTAGCGAATCGACTTGATCAGTAAGCTTTCATCGGGTTTTCCGGGCACAAATAACGCGCCGGAGTCACCCCCTCGCTCGATGGCGGCTTTGGAATCAAGCCGTAGTCCCCCTTTAAGCGTCTTCGCCTCGCCCGAATGGCAAGCATAACAATGCTCGTGCAGAAGAGGTCGAATGTGCTTCTCGAAATGCTCGATCGCGGCGGCCGTGCCGCTCGGGGCATCGGGCGGGTCTCCCGCGGAAGCCGGCGGGGCTGAGCCGACAATCGCCCCGACGAGCAACAGGACGACCGCGAACGAGAAACGCCGGTTCATCGACAAAACCTGGGAAACGGGGGGACGGCAGGCGGGGGGTTGAAACCAACCAACCTTTATTTTCATACCTGGGGCCCGCGGTTGCAACTCGTTCCAGAAAAAGGTTTTCTCAACCCCTCGTTGAATGGTCGCGGGGCGGTAAAATTCGGTCCCATGACAAAGCCCATATTTGTAACAGGCGGTGTAGTCAGTTCACTCGGAAAAGGCCTGACCAGCGCCTCCATGGGGATGCTACTCGAAAGTCGCGGTTTACGGGTACGGATGCAAAAGCTCGACCCGTACATCAACGTCGACCCGGGGACGATGAGTCCCTACCAGCACGGTGAGGTTTACGTCCTGGACGATGGGAGCGAAACGGATCTCGATTTGGGCCATTACGAACGGTTCACCTCGGGGGCGCTCACGCGAGATTGCAACTACACCACCGGACAGATTTACCTGTCGGTCATCGAGAAGGAACGCAAAGGGCAATTCTTGGGGAAAACGGTCCAGGTCATTCCCCACATCACCAACGAGATCAAATCGGTCATCCGCAGGATGGGAGGGCCGGATGTCGATGTCGTCATCACCGAGATCGGCGGGACCGTTGGGGATATCGAAAGCCTTCCATTTCTAGAGGCGATTCGGCAGTTCGCGATCGATGTCGGGCGAGAAAACTGCCTCTACATGCACCTGACCCTTGTCCCCTACCTCAAGGCTGCGGACGAACTGAAGACCAAGCCGACCCAACGATCGGTCGGGGACCTCCGCCAGATCGGGATCCAACCCGATATCCTGGTTTGCCGATGCGAACGGAGCATTAGCCGCGATGACCGCGAAAAGATCGCCCTCTTTTGCAACGTCCCCGTCAATTGCGTGATCGAAGAGAAAGATAAGGACTTTTCGATTTACGAAGTCCCGTTGTCGTTGGTCGAAAATGGCTTGGACCAGTTGATCGTCGACAAGTTAGGGTTATCAGCCGCGAAACAACTCGATATTTCGCCCTGGTCTGATCTCCTGCACAACCTTCGCAACCCTCGCCACGAAATATCGATCGCGGTGGTCGGCAAGTACGCCGAACACAAAGACGCTTACAAGTCGATCTACGAAGCGATCGATCATGCGGGGATCCATCACCAGACCCAGATTCGGGTCGGCCGGGTCCAGTCTTCTGACATCGAACGGGAGGGGGCAGAACGCCTCCTGGCAGGATATCACGGGATCCTGGTCCCAGGCGGCTTTGGAGAACGGGGTATCGAAGGAAAAGTTCAGGCGATCCGTTTTGCCCGACAAAAGAAGATCCCCTTCTTCGGCATTTGCCTCGGGATGCAATGTGCGGTGATCGATTACGGTCGGGAAATCGTCGGTCTGCAGGGTGCACATTCGTCAGAGTTCGACAAGAACACCCCTCACCCGGTGATCTGCCTACTCGATGAACAGAGAAACGTTACGGATGTCGGAGGAACGATGCGGCTGGGGAGCCAACCCGCGTCACTGTTGCCGGGTAGCATCGCCGCAAAGGCTTATGGCAAGGACCAGATTCAGGAACGCCACCGACACCGCTACGAGTTCAACAATTTCTATCGACAGCAATTCGTCGACGCCGGATTACGCTTTTCCGGGACGAGTCCTGACGGGCAACTCGTCGAGGTGATCGAACTTCCTGACCATCCCTGGTTTTTGGCCGCCCAATACCATCCAGAATTCAAAAGCAAGCCGCTCCGTGCGCACCCTCTGTTTATCGGCTTCGTCGGTGCGGCTGTCGAACGCTGCTTGGCTCGCAAAGACGCCGATCGCACGGACCGCTGATCGTCATGATTCGTCTACCCAACATTTCAATTCCGCCAACCACAACGAGTGATTGAAGATGTCGAACGAACCGGAATCCGAGCGGATCCCACATGTCGACGAAGATTGGAAAGACCAAGTGGCTCGTGAAAAGACAGAGGCTGAGGGGCCACCGGCAAGCCGGCAGGAGACCGCCCCTCCTGCCGGTTTCGACACGCTGGTCACGCTCCTCTTTACCCAAGCGATGGCGGCTTTGGGCCAGGTCGCAGGTCCCGACGGCAAAAGCTCTAAAGTCAACAAGCCTTTGGCAAAGTATTTCATCGATACGGTCGAAATTCTCGGAGAAAAGACCCGCGGCAACCTCACCGAAACGGAGTCCAAACTCCTTTCCGACACGCTGCACGCGATGCGGATCGCCTACGTGTCGATCCGTGCCACCTAAACACCCTCCGCGACGAGCCGGTGGCCCTCGGACTCCGCTGGGCCACCGGCCGATCGGCGAGGAATTATTTCGACTCGTTTTTGACAGACCCCGCACCGATCAGCCGGCAATCAGCTGCCGATCGCCCATCGGGGCCGCGTCGAACAGAACGCTCAAAAACAAGCTGGCTCC
>Ga0082207_1001031_pt1 | contig 13897 bp, 4 predicted proteins | sample LakMenEpi10Aug09_FD_71540 | JGI IMG/M metagenome (GOLD analysis project Ga0082207, IMG submission 71540) | reverse complement strand
TATATTGTCTATCTGCTTGTTTATCTTAAATGAGTTAAACAAACACCCTGCAAGTTTTGATGAGAATGCTTCCTTCTCGTCAAATGGGTTCATCCTAATTTCTTCCTCAAGCAAAACGCCTTCTAATTGTGACCTCTTATTTAATAGATACTGCCTTGCTCCTAATTTTATGTCAGACTCCTCCAAATCACCAATGCCTACGAAATTGCTTACTAGGTAATCATATTGTTCATCTGTGGGTTCGTTTATAACCGACATCCCGTACCTATCTATAAAACCGACATACCCCTCGTAAGCAGGGGAAAAGAACCTAACGAGCCTGTTGGGAGTTTTTTCTCCTTGAGTGTGGTCTGCCAAATCCCAAATCTTTTTGAATTCAGCACCGCCTCCCTTTTCTAGATTGTTAGTTGTTGATGGAAGTTCGCAAAACCCTACTCTCTTTGCTCCCTTAACCATTGTTTTACTTACAATAGATAGGAATTCAGATGCAGGAACATCGGGAGACCACTTGCCCATTTCATCGCCTAGCAAACGAGACAATCTTCCGGAGTCATAAGCGTTTTTTGCTGGCGCACGATAGTCTACTTTAGACCTGTGGCCAGTATCGTTATCTATCACATTGCCTTTAGTTCCTTTTACATCTACTGACTTGTGGGCAAACACCAATTCAGATATACTGTCCTTATTGTTAAGTTGCTTTGGCTTTAAGAATACAGGCAGTTGTCTATATCCAAATGCAACCATATTTGTGAATGTTGTCTTGCTATCCCTTTCGGTCTTGCTGACTAGACCACAAAAACTATTTTTATAAAATATACACTCATAAATGAGATTGCAAGTGGCTTGTGAAGTAGCACCCATTCTCCTCATCTTTGCCCTAACTATCCCCAAACAAAATGGCTTATTCTCCCAATGGTTTAGAAACAAAAAATATTTTCTGTCTATATCCCTATAATCGGCATAGATGTCATCTTCTAGTTTCCACCATTGCAAATAGAAGTAGTTCTTACCAGTTATATATGTGGGGACTCCATTGTTTAAAAACCAATAGCCATCCCTACACCTTCTTACTTCTTCTGTAGCGTAATCAATCTGCTTTTGTGTCAATAATGCGTTCCCCTCCTTGTCATATTCAACTAGGTCAAAGTATTCGGGCAAGTCATACCTACGCCAATATTGCTCCTTTGGATTATTTGTTCCCCAATTTTCTACATAACCACTACACTCTGGCACAATTATGTCAGTATGGTATACCTTTTCAATCACCTTGATATTGCTATAGTATCAACAAATGGTTTCTTTACCTTTTCTTCTTTAGACTCCCTAATTATTCCTAATGACTTGCCTAATGCCTCAACCGCAGTCGCTACATCTGAACTGTCTCCTATAATTGCCCTAATCCTGTCAAATGTTTTATCCTTGGGGTCATCAAGAGGGATGTTTTTTAATACAATAGAGTTCAATATGTCTGCCATCTCATACGCTTTCCTATTCAAACTATAGTACAACTTGCTGATTCCATCCTCCTCATACTTTATGAGTTTACCCTCAAGATATGCTACTTGTTTTTTGTAGTCATCTATAGTCCACTCTTGCTCTTGCTCAATCATTTTTTCTTCTTTAGAATATTTTTCAAATTAATAGTGCCGCCAATTTCTGCATAGTTTTTCCCACCCCCTGCATATATAGTATTGCCTTTAGGGGATGTATATGATGCTGAAATTTGACCTGGGGAAGAATATTCTCCAATGTTTTTTGAGTAAGTAGCCCCAACTGATGCTCCCTTTTTGCCAATAGGTATTTCTGCGTGTGTAGATGTAAATACTCCCATTGGCGATGTTCTCTGCGAAGAAACCTCTACTGTTGGTTTAGGTTTTTCTTCACTTGCATTAGAAATTCCCCTAGACATACCTACTTTTTCTGGAAGTTTTTTCCCTTTTGATTCCTTATCCCACTCCTTTACATCAACTCCTTTCTTCTCCAACTCTTTTTCATTAGCATGGAAGAATTTTCTTTGTGCATTAGATTTGTAGGGCATAGCATTAAAATTTAAAAGTTATTGTGTTCAAATTCAAACACCCAGTTTTTATCTTTCTTGTCTATAAGTTCCAAGCGATTAAGAAATGTTGAATATTCGGCTACAGACTCTCTTTGTATGTTCCTATATTTTTGCAAGAAGTCAAAGGTGCAAAAGTCATCCATGTTGAATATCTCCTTGCTAATTTTATCATAAGCCTCATATAGATTATACTCCATTTCATACGCCTTCTCAATAACATCAACAAGCCCGGTAACTTTTTGAGGGGGTTCTACTGTTGATAGGACAGGCATCATGTTCCAATCAACTAGATACTTTTGCAACCCTTCAGCATGGGATAGTTCACTTTGTGATTCCTCTTTAAAATATGCGGCAGCTTTCAAATAACCTACATTCTCGCAAAAGTTACTTGCTTGCCTGTAGAAATAATGCGCTACATACTCGTCACTAATCCTTTCGTTTATCAGATTAGCAATCTCATTTGGTAGTTGCTTTGGTGTCATTTTCTATTATTTATTATTTATTAAATTCTTTATAGTCTAAAATCAATTTGGATTTATATGTTTGAGGCACGATTCCCATCTCTTCTTTTACTATCTTAAATATATCTTGCTTATATGCATCTATAGCATCTTGTAATGGATTGTCTAGCCCTTTTGCTTTTACTTTAGAACCGTTTTGTTCTATCATTATTGGCTCTGTAGGTAAATTCTTGATTGTTTTGTATTCGCTAGACACTTCATCTCCCATTAAATCAGAAAGAACTAATTCTGCACCACTATTTAAATAATTTTTTAGGCTTGGGATAACCTTCCCCTCGTTAGTTGTAACTCCGTTTCTAATATAATTCTCAACTAAATCATAATACTTATCATACTCTTCTTCGGTCATATTTCCATCTGGATGTTCTTTGCTGAATGGAACTTTTATACTGCTTCTTTTTCCCACTTGGACAGAAATTCCGTTATTTTTTAAAATAGCAAAGTCTTCATCTTTATAATCTTCTTCATTCAATACATTATATGTCCTTTTCTCTGGCAACTTCTTCCTTAACCCAGGTATTTGTGCTTGTATTGATTCTTTGAATGTTTTTTGCTCCCTCTTGATTTTCTCTCCACTTTCACTTTTATCAAAGAATTCAGCGAAATTTTTTATTGCTTGTGGCACTATTATGCTTGTCCCTAAACTAGAAAAGAATGTTCTTGCTTTTTCTTCTTCTCCAGATAAAAATGATTCGGATATTCTTTCTCCAGTCCCAACAAATGGTATTTTTTTACCAGATTGTGATGCGGCATCAAATATACCCTCTCCAAACTTTTTCCAATTGCTCTTATACTGGCTTTTTTCATCTTTCGCATCCATTGCCCTTCTAATTGTAGCCCCAACTTGTAACATCTCTAAAAGAGGAGTATGGCTAGCCCAATGGGGTAGTTTTACTCCAAATAAGACTATGTCTTCTGCCTCTAATTCGCCTTCCTTTCTTTTGCCAGTATAATATCCTCCCAATGATTGCGGATTGTAGAACCCTAACAATGCTATTGCGATGCCTATTGTTTGTTTCTTAAAGGCTCTCATAACATTGTCCTTTTCTTGGGGAGTCAAATTTGATATTCCTTTTTTTAATCCAAAGGCAGCATTCAATAAGGTGTATCCTGCTTTAAATCCACCTATGGCATATGAACTTTGTTCTGCTACATAGTTCGTAGGCACTTTAATGATAGGGAACATGAACTTTAATGCATTTGCTAATTCAGTAGAACCTTGTATTTCTGATTTTTCAAGGCTATTCACAAATGATTTATATCCATCCGAAATAAAATTGTCTTGCATAAAGATTGCCCTTTGAGCATCATTATACGCTAGCAATCCTAATTCATATTGTACTGCTGGGTCTTGAATATCTTTACCTTCTTTTATGGCTTGTTCTGCCCTTAATTCCATTGACCTAAAGAATTCTGCTCTTTTTGGTAGATATTTAATCATTGAGTGCATCCGTCCAAAGAATTCCATCCATTTCGGTACTTTAGATGCAAATTCTTTTTTATCTCCATACATAATATCTAGTTCACTCATTCCTGTCTTGTAGATATTACGAAGGTCTTCGTATGTCATCTTATCAAACCATTGGGCAAATGCTGCGGCTTCTGCCTTGGGGGACATCCTACCTTCCCTAACTGCGCCTTTTGCTATGCCTCTTAATCCAGGTATTTGTGAAAGTCCCATTCCTACTACCCCTTCTACCCTAGATGTAACACCCCTCATTGTTGCTGCCAACCCGATTTTAGGTATTGAAGGAATACTTGACAAGAGGGCAAAACGATGCCATCCGTGTAAGTAATCCATTGCCATTTGGCCTTTTGTCCTTTGCTTCAGTTTAAGATTATCCCTTAATAGGTCTATCTCGTTTTGTATCCTTTTTACATTTGCTTGTATGGCAAGTTTTTTGGCATCTAGTAATGGCTTTTGTTTTATTGGTGCGTACTTCCCTACCACTACATCTTGGATATCTTCCCTTGTTATTTGAGGATATTGGGCTGATACATCTGTGTGTATATCATCAATAATGGTATCCAATTTTTTTACTCCGGATTCAGCATACAACTTAACTAACTTTTTGACATCTTTAGATATGTCAGTTAGTAACTGCTCCTTACTAGGGGCTGACATTTGTATGCCTTTGGATTCTTGTGGCTTTTTGCCTATTCCGAAGAAGTTCTTGATTTTATCAAAGATTGATGTTTTTAGTTCTGTCTTTTCGGCTTCAATTTGCTCCTTTGTTTTTTTAGTAGCAGCAATATTATCTACCTCTTCTTGTGTATTCTTCTTGTCGTAATTTTCTAATTTATTGCTAGCATCTTTCAGTTTATTTGTAAGTTGGGTAACCCTATCCCTCAAATCCTTTGGTATTTCATTCCCCCCATTTGCTGCCTTAAACCTTACTAATTGATTGGCAAGTGAATAGTCTTTATTGAGTAGCATCCTTCTAATAGCCAATCCTAATCCTTGCTCATATCCAGTCTTTCTAGATGCCTCGTCATTAACTTGCATTCTTTCCTCCAAAACATACAGTTCGGATTCTATTTCATCAGCCAAAAATTGGTCTCCAGTTTTTTGGGCTTGCTCCAACTGCTTTAGCTTGGCATCGTATTTATTAGATATTTCTACCCTATCCATGATTAGGGCAGCACTTTCTTCTGGTGACAATGCTCTAGGCTTTGAGGCTAGATTTGCGGCTAATACTTCGGGGATTATTTCCCCGGATTCTACTTTTGCTTTGGCGTTTTCAAGAACCTGGCCGAAGTCTCTCTTCATTACTACTTCTACCGGAGCAAGTCCCCTTTGCTCTCTCTCTGATTCGGTAACCTTATTTTTTATTCCAGTAGTAGTTAATTCTTGATGGGCTTGGTTTATTAATCCTTCGTTTTCATCATAGTATTTCCCAAATTCAACTTTTAGGTCATCCTTAATAATACCTAAATCCTTACCCTCATCTAATTTTTCCTTGATTATTTCCTTTAATCTTTCTAGTTTCTTGTTGTTTGGTAATTTTGAAAAATCTATTTTTTCCTTATTAGATAGTTCAATTGGCTTGGAAAATGCAATATATTTATCTGTATCGCCAAATTCTTTTTTTAATCTTTTACTTTCTTCATATATTTTTCTAAATTCTGGGTCAGATAAATTTGTCTTATTTTTATAAGAAGTAATCATTTCCACCCCACCAAATGTACCGCCATCAAGATGAATAGGTTTGCCATCTTTTATGCCCCAATTTCTTTTTGCGGTAAAATCACCCCATAAAACCTCATAGTTCATTATATCAGTAAGTCCATACTTTTCTAATACATCTTGCAATTTTGAGTCACGATTATCAAAATCCCTTTGATTGAATTTCTTCAATTCACCAAGCATATCATCTAATGCTACCTTGCCTGTATTATTTTGTTGTATTTTTTTTAATATAGGACTATAATTTATTTTCCTGTCTTTATATTCAGAATCTCCTATTATATGTCCATAATCCTTCCCAAGTTTTGTTAAATACCTGGGTATTTCGTCAAAAGAAACCCCCTCTTGTGTTTTTGTGTTTTCTATATAAAGTAACCCCCCAGATTCACCTATTGTAAGTCCATTTTTTTCAAATTCATTAACTATGTAACTCCTATATGATTCATTTAAATTTTGTGCTGGTGATTCTACGCCATCAACTACTACATAATTCAATCCCCTCTCATATGCTTTTGGCAATATTCCGGCCTCAATTAAATACCAATCACCTTCATGTATATTTTGTTCTAATCCTCTAGCGGTATGCGCCACTTTTAATACCTTACCATTTCCTAAATCAAAGACACTTCTATCGCTACCTTTTCCAATTAATTTTAATTCAGAAAAATTAAATCTTTGCCTTGCAACTTGATTAGTATCATAGTTGAATCCAATAGTCTTCCCATCTCTTGTTTTAAACCCAGTATTACCTTCTTCAATTTCTTTAGAAAAATCTATTTTTTTCTCATCTACTGATTCCGGTTTAGATAACTGTAACTTTTCAAATATTTTGTTTAAATCGTTTTCATTTTCAATTTTCCCATCAACCCACATTTTTACTGCTTTTTTCGCAAGATTTGACATTATCAAATAATCGTCATTGCTACTTTTAGCAACATCTTCTGCTGATTCATAGCCTAATTTATTTGCTATGTAATTAGATGCTTTAACTTCAAATGTTACTGGGTCAAAATATCCTATGCCTTCGTCATTAGCATATTCAATGGCACGCTCTTTTACTGCTTCTTGTTCCCTAACTTTAAATTCCCTTTCTGGAGTCATTTCTTTAGCATATTCATCTAAAAATCCAGATTGTTTGCCCAAAACAACGAATTGGTCAAAGGAATCAAATGTTTGGTCTCCATCTGTATACATTCCATTTTTCAAACGCACAAAAGGCCATCCATCTCCCAATTCTATTGAAGTAGGCTCTCCACTATTATAATCAGTTCTTTTGAATTTTATTCTAATATTAGTTCCTTCGTATGTTTTTGTATCTAATATATATGGCTTTCTTTCTTCTTTAGATTTAGAGAAATATATAGGACTGCCATTGGCCTCTCCGGCCTTGAATATCATGTTATTTGGCGATGTCTTTTCTACTCCTCTTGCTAATACCAAAGCACCAACTTGAATTAATTCTTTTGCAGAAACCAATGGCATACCATCACTCTTATCATAGAACCAACTATGTCTGAATAGATTTATACCTACCTGTGTCCACTCTGGGTCATTGATTAATTTCTTTGCTCTTTCATAAATTGCTTGGGGAGATTCATTTTGCCAATCACCATACATCCTAGCAATACTTGCCTTGGCTGACCCTGTGGCGATATTTAATGCTGCTTTAGGTACTGATTTCGCTTGTATAAAGTTTACATTCTTGATGACCCCTGCTTGTCCATATCCAATAGACTCTCCCTTGGGGGAATCCCCGGCAGAATCATGGATGGACATAACGAAAGTGTTATAGTTGTCATAAGCAGGGATATCTAGCCGTAGACCTACTCTTTTGTTGTCTGGTATTTCTATATTAACCCCCACCACTCCTTTTGCAACTTTATTTTTATCCAAAGAACTTACTACCTCTTGTAATGAGGGCAATTTAGGCACTTCCTTAAATGGCTTTATCGGTTGGTCTTTTCTTACTATTGCAATATATTCGTCTTGGGATATTTTTCCATCCTTCAATTTCTGCGCTGCTTCTTGTACTGTAGGCACACGAGATTCTCTTTGACTTACCTTGTTTTTTGTGCGCCACTCTTCTACTTGCGCTTCTGATAGCCCAGCCTTCTCATAAGTTTTTTCTGGAGATAATTCTCCTTTTGAAAATTGAGGCTTCCCTTGGGGGGTTGGTTGTGATGGTATTTCCCCAGGTAACGCATCTGCTGGCATTCTTCCAATCTTATAAAAAGATTGTTTTTTAGGGACTCCTCTTATTTTTTCGTGTTGTTCATATACTTGAGGCGCAGCAATATAATTTTCTAATATTCCTACGTTCTCCCCACGCAAAATAAAATTATAAGACTCATGTGTTATTGACTTCGGCAGCAACTCTATACGAATGCCATTATCAATCATTTCTTTAGTAGGCTTGTCAGTATATTGTTTGTATATTTCGGGGTCTGTAGTATATATTATTGGCTCTGCAAAAGGCTTTACTAACTTTACTATATCCCCAGTTTCTGCATTATTCAATTCCTTTTGATTGTTACCCTCTGCTATTTCTGACAATGTTGGAATTCCATACTTATAATGCATTATTTTATGAGCATCTCTTGTCGCTTTCGTAACATTAGTTGGCTTGTCTTGCAATATTTCAGTAAATATGATGTTTCTAGCCCCAAAAGAATCGCCTCCTTGGAATGTTAATACCTTGTCTCTAAATTCATCAAGAGATTTTATGTTATCTAAATTGCCGCCATTTCTTTCCAATATCTTTTTAACTTCTTCTGCTGATGCGGTTGGTTTCCCTGCCTTTTCTCCAGACTTTATAACTTGGTTAGAAATATTAATTGTTGACTGAATAAGCGCACCTAACAATTCTTTCTCTTGTTCTTTCTCTATTCTGTTCCTTTCTGTTTTAGATATACTCTTATCTTTTACTTTTACCGCATCTTGAAATATTCCTAACTCTTTGGATTTTTTTTCTCCAAACAAAGCCTTCAATGTAGACTTATTCCCAAGATGTGCGGTCTGAATGTTTTGTGCTGCTATTGCTTGGGCTGCATCTGGGTACAACAATTGCCTTTTTAATGTCTGTATGGCTTGATTTGCACTTGTAAACGCTAGTACGGCCTTGTTTTTAATTGCCTCTGGCATATATGAATAGAAGAATCCACCCTTCCCTACAACATTTGGAGTGTACCCAGTAATCCTATTCTTTATTTCAAGTAGACCTACTCTAGTATTGTCATAAAATAATGTCCTTGCTATTTTTAAGCCTCGGATATTTTTATAATTAATTATACTTGACTTTACAGTTTTTAGTGTTTCTTTATTAAGTTTAGTTTTTGATAATTGTAATCCCCTGCCAGATTCGCCTTGGACTTGGTCAATGCTAAAACTTGCATCTATACCTTCAGAACTTTCTAGATTTTCTGCTTTATCTAAATATTCTTTAGTGTTTATTTTTACTTCTTCTCCAGTCCTAAACTTCCTAGATATTTCTGCTGCAAGTTGTTTTAAGTCGGATATTGATTCAATATTCTTGCTAATATTGATACCCATCTTGTTGAATAGGGTAATCACAAAGTCCTTAATCTGTTGGAATGTACTTCTATTAAGTGGTATAGTGCCGTCCGCTACTCTTGCTATGTAGTCAGTAATGGCCTCTTTTTTAATTTGAACTGGCTCGTCCCCTTTATATGCCTCATCTGCTCTATCAATAATTTTTTGTCCTCCTGGCAGATTTTTTAATTGACCATGTAGTGAGTCAATCAAATTTTCATCGTTTTTAGCCATCCAATCTAACACAGGGTGAAATGCTTCGTGCATTAATGTTTCGGTTGTAACCCGACTCATATTCAGATGAATAGTTCCATCTTCGCCAAAATAAAACCCTCTGCTTGAAGAATCTTGTCTATTTCCACCCCTTTGCTCTATTGCATCTCCATATGTATTTTCGCTATCGTGTATTACTACCCTTAAATTTCCCTTTTTGTTTGCCTCTACTAATTTGGCAATAGACTTTACTATTTCCTTTGCCGTTCTTAACGCACCCTTTTGTACATCATTATAGTTAGAAGTATCTAGTTTGTCTATGTTGTCTGTTGTAAATTCTTTGGCAGGAGTTACTTGTTCGGTTTCTTCTGGATAAAATTCCTCTATAAACTTCTTTGACTTTGTTTTAGGGGCTTCTTCCTTTTTTGTTGTTTCTGCCTTTTTCTCCTCTACCGCTTCTCCCTTTTTGCCATATATGGCTTCTTTCTTTTCGGCTAACTCTTGTTCAGTATACTTGGGGACTTCCCTTGTCTCTGTCCTTGCGACTTCGTTATATGCTTGTCCAAATGCAGCATCTGGAACTTCGCCTACTTGATTGGCTCGTAAAGAAATGGCATAGTCTAGTGCCTTGTCTTTGTCTTTAAACTCTATTTTTATAATCCTATCTTTTTCTACTCCCCCGGTCTCCATATTGACCTTATTCAATTGCAGGGTTATAAACCTAGGCATACCATCTTCGTCCATTTGTATTGGAGATGGGACTTCTTCCCTATCGGGAAGGGTAATATCCCTATCGGTAATGGCCTTTTCGCCTATAGTTACTATAGTCTCCCCATTTTCATCAACTAAAGAATAGTTACCATCTTTACCCTTTCTCAATGTACCAACTACTTCGTTCCCTTCTGCATCTTTGACTGTTGCCCTGCTGCCTTCCCATTGTTCAAGGTTGGTGCTGATTGGGGCTGCTCTCCTAGGAGTTTCTCTAGCACCTTCAGTTGGGACTTTTTCGGTAACTGTGCTAGTTTCAGTCTTTGTTGTAAATTCATATGTATTTATTTTGTTTATAATTGGCTCTATTAAATGCGCTGCCTCTGGATGCTTATCTAAAGCATCATACAATACATCTTCAGCTTGTTTTATTGTATTTTCATTTACTTCCTCCGCATTATTCATTCTTGTTACTACATCCTCTGCAACGCCTAGGTCAACATCAGAAACATTTATTTTTATTTCCTCAAATGTGGGAATAATTTGGGTATCCGGCAATTCATCAAACTTACCGTCTTTATTCATCTCCGACTTTAGTTCTTGTGTCTGTTCATCATTGTCGTAGGTTTCGTATTCCTTGGCAGTATCTTTCCCATCAAATATTTTTTTATTTTTTTCTGCTAATTGCTTGGCTTTTTCATAAAAAGATTTTGCCACATTCTCGTCCTTTGCCGTCTTTGCCTTTGCTTCATATATTCTTTGAGCAGCAGCATTTAGTATATACTTTTCTTTTTGGGCATCAGTAAGATTTGTCTCCGAAAGTTCATTGTTTATATCAAATACATTTCTTAAATTCTCTAGTTGCTCATTACCTTTTTCTGCAAATTCTGGGTTTTTTTTAATTTCTCTCTCTATGAACATTGCATACCCTATCGGTTTTTCTGCCATTTCTTTCAGTATCTTCCCATGAAACTTATTAGCCCCAGCAGTATGCATCAATGACAACAACCCGGATGATAAGAAATTGGTCTTATATGATTTTAATGCCTCTATTGTGTATTGCCCCAATGACATATCTTCCCCATTGAACGCTCCGTCAACTATTTTATGGAAAGATTCATATGCAGTCAATACCCCAGCAGTACTAGCATTATTTTTAGCCGTATTATAGGCAAAACTTAATATTCTGTTTTTTGCTGCTTCTTGGGTTATTTTGCCACTTGCTAGGTCTGATACTACATTTGTTACATTCTTTTTAAAAAGTTTTCCGATTTGCTTTGTTGGCAATAGCCTCATTAAAGTTGCATCGCCAGCAGTAGATATTACTGAATATAATCTTCTCTTTAATTGATTTTCATCTCCAGGGAATAAAACCATTGCTTGGTCTACATTTCCTGCCTCAAAATTCAATACACCACCCAATATTTCTGTAGCCAATGCGCCTCCTTTTGCCAAAGCAGCAATTTGTCCTCCCATAATAATTGGGATTATGCCACCAGTTAAATGGCCTGTAGTTTCTGATATTTTGTGCAAATCGGATAACCCTACAAGTTCATACGCTCTTTCGTTTCTTAACAAATTATCATAAAGCCTACCAGCATCAAGTGTTTTTTCTGCTTCATCTGAAAGCAAAACCCTTCCTGGGAAAGTAGAAAACAATAAATCTCTAGACCCCCTTCCTAAATTTTTAAGACCGCCACCAATCCCTATTGCAATATTTTCGGTTAAGCCGGGAGTTTTTATATAACTCCCCTCTTTATATCCTCCTAATGTTGCTAATGCAGTTTCAGTAGTTCCCAATACATTTAAAGAAGGACTAATTTCTTTAAGATACTGATTGTATTCATTCTCGCTTATTTCCCCATTTTGCAACATGGTTAGAGCCAACTCGTCTGTAGATTCCCTACCAGGAATATTTATAAGCCAATTATTTTGCCCTAATTCTACCCTTTTGTTAGATATCTTTTGGGCTACTTGTTCAGTTACATATTCGGGGTAATTAAACTCAAACTTCGTTTTTGTATCATTGTATTTAGCCAAAAGTGCTGGATTCTGCTGCACTACAGAAACCAAGTCCGGGTTTTCTAAAAAAGATGCTACTCGCCTTGCCTTGGTAGTTTGTGGCAACTCTATTGTTTCTGAATACCCTGCAATGGTTGGGTCTGTATTTTTAGCGTATTCAATTGCTGCTTCATCAAATGAGCCTGTATTATCTACGGCATCAATAACGGAATTGTAGGAGTTGTACCTTTGGAATATTAGTTGGTCAATCTCATCGTTGGGGTCAAGATTTTGTTGTATGGATTGAGGGTCATACTGTGTTAAATACCCCCCTTGGTACGGCATCTCATTAGGGGTAAATGGAGTTGCTTTTTTTGGCCTTACTACCGCTTGGTTAGATAATAACCTTTCGCTTAAATATTCAGATGCTTGTTGAGGGCTTATCTTGCTGCCAACTACATAAGATGTGGTTTCGTATAATCTTGATAATGCTTTGTTTCTTTCTTCTTCCGGTAAATTCTTTTCAATTAATTCTTTTTTGACTTGAACATTATTTTTTAAAGCCAAAATATTTTCCTTGGTTGCCCCTACTTTTTTTAGGGCATTGTTAGTGATTACAAATTCATCCGCAACATCTTTTCCAGAAGTTTTTAATAGGGCAAGTTGTGTTTTAGCATTATTGAGTGTCCATATATACGAAAAGTAATCATCATCCCTCATTTTGGCTAATTTCGGGATGCTATACCCTAATTTGGTTAATTCATTAGCATCAATGTCTCCCCACTCTTTTCTTATTTCTTTTTGAGCATCTTCTTTATACCCATTTTTATCTAAATCAGATTCTATTTGTACCGCCTCTACTCTGCTATCCTCGTCTGGTACATCTTTGGTTACTTTTGTTAGTACTTTACCTTGGCCATCAATAACATCTTCAGTAACTGTCTTTTTTTTATTTTTTAAAAAATCTATTTTTAAGACTGAAGTTATAGCGTCTTCTTTTTTTTCTGGAAACTCTTGACTTACCGAAGGGAAATATTTATTATAAAAATCGTCTTTTGAATTTGTATACGCATCTGCGTTTGATAAATTCAAGTATAAATTATCTATGGCATCTTTTGAAGAGTATTTTTTTTGAAAGTCTTCAAATGAATTAGTATACGCTTCCGATTCATACAATTTAGTCCATAGTGATTTTACTGGTGGGTCTGGTTCTTCGGAATTCATTTTTAATTCCGGAATCTCTGGCACTTCTTGTTCTTGTGTTCCGGTATAGTTTGGCTGATATGTATTTTCTTGCGATTGAGATAATTCTGGTGTTTGTCCAATATCAAATAATTGCTCTGCCATGTCTATATATAAATTGTTATTAGTTTAAACCGCCTTTTCCTATACCTTTTATTTTAGATACCGCCTTTCCTAATACGCCTTTTTTGCTTTTAGGTGCTGGGGCTGAAGAAGATTTTAATCTAAAATTCTTAAACGCTTCTAATTTATAAACATCTGAACTATTTGTAGCCGCAGCAGCCTCTTCTACAGTTATAGTTAATGGAGGTAAGCCTTGCCATGCAAGCAAGCCGTAGAGTGTATCAGTTGTGGCATTACAACGCAGTTCTTGTTTATTTATATTTTCACTACTAGGTCTAAAGAATTCAATGTTGC